>WNFO01000161.1_pt1 | contig 45097 bp, 44 predicted proteins | sample 5400251 | NCBI WGS metagenome assembly WNFO01 (sample SAMN13153354, study PRJNA577476) | soil metagenome | isolation source: 100 cm saprolite under Madrone tree | place: USA:California | collected 2016-06-14 | reverse complement strand
ATGTCAGCCAGCCGTCGACGACACTGCCGCCGAGTCGTTGAACAACGGGTTTGACGGCCTCCATGCGGTTCTGAGGATCTTTGAGCAGGGCTGCCCACCCGACAGGGGCGTAAGCCGTCTGCAAGGCATAAAGAGCCATAGAGGGTCTCCTTTCAGAGTTTGCCGCCCCCTCGCTCACGCGCAAAACGCATTTTGCCGCGTCGGGATATTTTTGTCTATCCCCTCACAACGGCAAGCTCACGGCACCAGTGTTGATATTGAAAATAGCACTTCGCGCGACACCCGTGAAGGCACGCTCGCGCTGGTTACTTGGCTCAACGGCCTCAACGACATCCGGCGGCGCTGGTACGAATCGCTGGTCCCAAGGTGGACAGGACAAAGCATGCCAGTAGCATAAATCTCTAAGAGGGCTCGGCGTCGAGCAGGGGCGACTATCAAATATCGGAACGTGTATCCGTTCCTGAGGTTGCTCGCGCGACGTTTCAGATAGATCAGACGCCGCGCATGCGGATGCCATCGCCTTAACGGCCGCTTCCGGATGTCGAGAATACTTGTCTTCATTTCAGCGGTCATTCTTTAACCATCTCACCGACGTGCAGACGCTGCACGCGGGAGTGATCCATGACTGAAGCAGAGCGCCTTGCACTTATCACACATGAGCAGGTCGGCTTTGTTCTAAAGGAAGCCGAGCTTGTTGAGTTGGCAAAGCTGGAGGCCGAAGAGAACGCCGCAATCCACGTCCGGCCCGCCAAGCTCCGCGATGAGCACGATGCATGGCGTTCGCCAAGCACGGCGAAAGCCAACGGACGGAAACGGTGTATATCGACTGGATGACCGGCAGCCGAATGTCGGCGGACATCATTCCGTTTCCAGACCGTAACGCGGGCAGCAAACAATGACGGCACTCAACGAAGCGCTGCACTTGTGAAGTCACAGGCGCCCTAGCAATCTTGACCGATGGCAGGGCGGACGCAACAGACGATGGTTAAAAGTCGACCTTCCGAGCTGTCGCCTCGTCCATGCCCTTGACTTCGCGCACCGTCGAGAGAATGGACTTCGCGGCAACGAGATAGCTTTCCTTCACAAAGTTGAAGATGGCATTTTCCTGCCAATCCGGATGCCTAAAGCGCTTGTCTATCGGCTTGTCAGCATCGCGCGCGCACCGTTAACATACGTTTGGCCGTCTTTTGCCAAACCGCGAGGCTGTCATTGAAGAGATCTATCTGGGCCTTCGCAACCGACATTGGGTCGGCGATCATCTTCGTCATGAGGTCAACGAAATCGAAGCCAAGCGTCGACGCGTCACCCATGCCGACCTTAGTGGAGTCGGCTTGGCTGGACACGAAGCGCTGCATCAGAAGCTGACTCTGTTTGGCGATGTTCTGCAGTTGCTGCGCGAGCGCGAGGGGATCCCATGGACATACTTCTTCCCTGACATTGTTTTTGCCGAGCCAGCTAGTTGAAGGCTCGGTCCCTTGATAGGAGTCAAACGGTTGCGAGCTCATTGGAGTCGCCCCGGAGCTGGCCTGACGAGTGATCGCGAAACGCGTCTGGCCAGGGGTAAGGATAAGGCAAAGTCCTAACTGGTATATTCGCAAGGAGTGTAGCGCGAATCAGTGGACGGGTGCCGCTTTCCTGATAGTTCCGCGGTCCTTGGAAAACCGGTGGTCGAGACTGAACGCACCCGCGCCGAACGCGACGATCTGAAGCAAGCCACCTGCCATCATCACGTTCTTGAGGAAGTGGAACATCTGATTCTGGTCGGCAAAGTTAGCGTGGAACGAGAACGCCGTCACCAAAGAGTACAGTGCCAACGCAGTTGCGACCAGACGAGCTTGGTAACCAGCGATCAGCAAGAGGCCGCCACCGAGTTCGACGGCGACGGCTACCGCAAAGGCAAGCGGTGGCACCGGGAGGCCCACCGCTGCGATCATCGCCGTAGTCGGGCCATAAGCCGCGAGCTTGCTGAGGCCGCCCATAGCAAACGGAAGGCCGATCAATAGGCGGCCTGCGAAAGAAAGATAAGAGGTAGAGTCCATGATGATTACTCCTGTGGCTAGGTGAAATCAGTCGGCATCGACGAGGATGAATTCAGCATCCTCCTCCGCCGTGATGGTGAGTTCTGGTTCATCGATGGCGGCGATACCGTCGCCAACCGCAACCCGCTGCCCGTTGACAAGGACCACGCCCTGGGCGGGGGCGAGATACACGTGCCGAAACCGCGCAGACGGCGCGTGGGTAAGTGTGGTCCCGGCAAGAAGCGTTGCACCCAAGATCCGCGCGTCGGCGCGGATCAGGAGGGTCTCGGCATTCCTCGGATTCCCGGTTGCGAGCTCGACGAGGCGTCCGGCGCGATCCGCCTTAGGGAATTTGTGGCTGACCCAGCGCGGCGTCCCTCCGCGCTGGCGTGGAAGCAGCCGGAGCTGGAAAAGCTTGAGGGGGCTTTCGTCGCGATTGTGTTCGGAATGACTGATTCCTGTGCCGGCACTCATGACTTGGACGTCGCCAGCAACCGTTCGGCCGACCTTGCCCGTACTGTCCTCGTGCGTCACCGCGCCTTGGCGGACATAGGTGACGATTTCCATGTCAGGATGGAAATGACGGCCGAAGCCGGTTCCGGGCGCGATCTCGTCGTCGTTCCAGACCACGAGGGAGCCGAGCGAACGATTCTCGGGATTGCCGTCGGCAGAAACAATGAAATGATGACGCGCCTTTAGCCAGCCGAGATCACGTTGATCAAGCGTTTCTTTGGATCGCAGTTGCAACATGCCATTCCTCGCACCCGGACGTGTGGGTGTCCGTTTCAGGAACAGTATGTGTCTGATCTGATCGCGTGATTAGACAGCGGGTCGGCAACAAGGCGTTCCATTTTGGTGAACGCTCGCGGCCTCGTCCTATTGATCGGTCCACGATTTGAAGGCCATTGCGGTAAAATCGATCACCGCCCGTACCGACCACAAGTAATCGCATGATAAATCTCCTTTGAACTTTGTACGCCCGTTCCTGCCTCGGTCGCCCACCCCGACTGGTGATGTTCGTGCGGGCGGGTGCCGCAAGTTGGCAACTAACGTGCCTTTGATGAGCGACAAATATCTCGATGGCGATGTCGAGCGGTAAAGACGACCGTAGCCTCCGGGTGGCAGCTCGCGATCTGTTCTAGGTTGAACCAAAGTGCCTGTCTTGTAGCGCCGTCATTACGATCCGCCGGTCGGTACCCGCAATGACTATCCTAGCGTCCATGGCTGCGATGATTTCCTGTTCTTCGCGCGTCCTCGATCCGGAGAACATCGTCCAGACAACCTCGATGCCGCTATTTCTCGCCTTCGCGCTTATCTCTCTGCACGCTTCGATCACCACTTTATGCGTGGTTTGGCCTGGCAGACCCAACGTATGCGCGAGATCGAAGGGACCGAGCATTATCGCATCGATCCCAGGCACCTTTACGATGTCGCCCACCGCCTGGAATGCTTCCGGGGATTCCAAAAGAAGCCAGACCGACGTCTCCTTGTTGCTTGCAATGGAAAAGTCGGTCCAGTCCCGAACCTGATGCCAGGTAGCTCGTGTACCCGGACACGCGCCACGCGATCCTCCATTGCAGCTCCATGCGTACTTTGCGGCCGACACAACGCTTCGGGCTTCTGCAGCGCTCTTCACATTCGGAACGATTATCCCCATCGCCCCTGCGTCCAGCGCACGCATTATGAAACTGGGCGTATGATCTGGAACACGTACCAAGGGCGTGGTACCCGACGCTTCGGCCGCCCTGATCAAGTGGATCGCGGCATCAAAGCCAAAGGATCCGTGCTCGAGGTCGAGATACACGAAATCGAAACCCGCAGCGGCGGCCATTTCCACCATATCGGGGGAGTTGGTCTGGACACCAATTCCTAACGCCACCCTGCCGTCAGCGATCGCAAGTTTTACGGCGTTCCGACGCAGACGCGTCTTTCCGTAGCTCATATGCCGAGCCTCATAGTCGGTTCGGAATGGATCAAGCTCTGCTATCGCCGTCATAAGGTTAGGATGCAATTCGGCTTTGAGAAAGCCGTGTTCGTAAGACGCGAAGCGGCCGGGTCGATGCTTGGTTGCTGTCGAGATCGGTTCACACGACGGCGAAAACCGAGGTGCCGCTTACCCGACACTTGGCTCATGGTGTATCGAACAGCTTAGATATGAAGAAGTCCGCAACCGCGCTTAAGCGAGCAATTTCCCGCACCGTAGCTCTCGCCTCTTAGGGGAAACGGGGCAGACGTGGCGAGCCGTCCCTGAGGCTCGTCCGAGCGCATCTCCGCACATGCGGTGGTCAGTTCGAGATACGCAGTGGTAACCACGAAAGGAACGCACCCGGCCTCTTATGAGGATTACTTGCGGGCGCTGTTGTCGTGCGAGACCGGCTTTCTCTAGCCGGAATCGAAGAGCAGGCCTTCGGCGCGCTCTTCATCGGAAACTTGCGGCCCATCGTGGGCTGCCAACTGCGCCAACACTTCGGCCTCCAGGGCAGCGCGTCGCGCCATGTGCGCAGGGGCGTGCGCGCCCAGTGCGGTCGCTTCAGCTCTCTCTCGAGACCCTTCCATGCAATCTCACTGTTCTATCGAGCCGCGTCCCGGGGTCCGTTGCCGTCAGGCTAAACCGTTCGCCGGATCCAGACCATTTGTAGTTCGCGAGCTCCCGTTCTTTCGGCGCGAAGAATCGCAATGCCGTTCGCCTTGCAGACCCCGGCCCCGCGGCGCCGCACGTGTGGGGAGCTGCCTTCCACAAAGTGACAGGACAAACGCCCGCCGAGGCTAGATGCACCACGAAAAGACATACGTCTCGGCACTTGCTCCTTTTCGCAATCAGCGAAGGTACCAGCGTGGGAAACGACTGGACCGCCGATCCAAGCAATCCGTATAGCTTCAAAATCAACAGAAGCCGACGAGCGTTCCGCCTCGAGCGCGAACGAAGCGCAAGGCAGGAGAGGAACGTGGCACTGAAGTTGCTCTCCCGTTCGCGCGCGAAAGGTGGTCCGGGTGACCAGCATAGCGCCTTGGCGGGTCGTGTCGCCCTGCTCCAGCCTTGGGGAGGACTGGCACGACATGACCGATCGTGTGCTGAACGGAAAGGTGGCCCAGGTGACAGGCGCCGCCGGTGAAATCGGAACCGCAACCATCCAGCTCTTGGCCGAACGCGGCGGCGCCCGCATCGTCGCGGTCGACCGCGATGACGCGGGACTCGCTCGCGCCATCGGGACACTGCCCGCCTCCGCAGAGGCGCGGACGTCAGCCTCGAACAGGACGTTGCGGCTGCGTGCACATCTTCTTCAACAACGCCGGCATCAAGGGAGACATCAAACCGATTCCGGACTATCCGCTCGAGACGTTTCGCCGGGTGCTCGACCAACAAGTCACCAAACCTGAAACGATGACTTTCAATCATTGCTGCTTCGCGAGCGTCCCAACGAATGGCATCATCGTCACGCATACAAGGAGTCCTTCCGATGAATCAGCATGCCAGTAAGAAGAGTGCCCCTCCGTCCGTGGGCGCAGATGTGGGCGGTATCGAGACCCTGCTCAACCGCAATCTTCCAGAAGTTTTCGGCGAAGGTGATTCAGCTCGCCGAAGGGCTGCAATTCGGGAGCTATACACCGACGACTGTGTACTGTACGTGCCGCCGGGTACATTCGTAGGTCATGATGCACTGGACAAGTTTGCCGGCGATCTCCGAGCAACGCATCCCCATTATGTTTATACGCCTCATGGCGCGCCCCAGGTTCTGCACAATTCGGGGCGCTTAGCGTGGGGCTCGGGGCCGAAAGGCGAAACGCCCGTGTACACCGGTGTGGACTTTATCATCGCACGAGACGGGAAGATTGCAGCTCTTTACGTTTACCTCGACTCGAGGCCCGCATAATCGGCGAGGCGGAGCAGGACCTACTTGACTACCGGGCATCCGCCCTTGTCCAACGGGCGGGGCCGATCGAAGTCCTTGGCGCGGTCCGCGACGTAAGGATCAACGCTTCGCCCCCATCGGTCACAGCACATCAGCAACCCGAAACGGGTGGGCGATCATCCGCGAGTACATCACGTCATCCACCGAAATCAGGTTCTTGAAGGTGGCGCGGGATTCTTCGCGATCCATTCGCGTTGGACCACTGCCGATCTCGACCTATGGCGAGGGATTTGTCGACGTCACGCCCATCCACTCCAACGGGTGGCGGTTCGAAGGATTCAATTCGACCTTGTTCATGGATGAATGGCCGTCCACGGTCATGGCGCGCCCACCAAGAAATTTAGTCTCCGACGAACGATACGACGTCGGCGACCTCGGCACGGTTAGTGTGGAATCCGTTCGCCGGATGTTCGGTGTTCGCGATTCCGAAGGAAATACCACAGACGATCTTCCGATCGCTTTCCAAACCGAAATGAAGACGGACCACGTCGGAATAGAAAGCCAAGGAGGCCTGCGGCACGGTTGCCACCCCCAAGGCTTCGGCGGCCAGAAGGAAGTTGGCGACGTAGGCACCGCAGTCGACGGCTCCATACACGCCCAAAGCCTCGTCGGTGGTCACAGTGGCGACGTGGGGCGCTCCAAAGAAATTGAAGTTCTCGAGCGCTTGGTGCGCGTAGGCCGATTTGTCGCCCCGCGCGATGTTCAAAGCGTTATAGAGCTGAAATCCGCTTTCGCGCCGTCGTTCGGCATACACGCCACGATATTCGCGCGGAAACGGAAAGTCTCCTTTTTGCGGGCCGCCGCTATTAGCAGCCTTGTACATCGCTTCGCGGAAGCGATCAGTCTCAACGCCGCTTGTCACGATCACCCGCCAAGGCTGGCTATTGCACCACGATGCGGTTTTCTGGGCCATTTCGAGAATGCGGATGATCGACGTACGAGCGACCGGTTGTGGCCTAAAGGCACGACAAGAACGGCGTCTCGAAGTGAGGCGCTCCAGTGTTTCGATTGGCCGACCTTCCATATTGTTCCATTCCCCAGTACAGATCGTCTATCTGCAAATACAAGGTTGTCTGCGTGACTTCACGCCGGCGTAGTTTTAAGTCCAAGGCTCGCCAAGTAGAGCGGCGTCCATCACGGCAAGCAGTTGTTCGGGCTCGGTCAGAAAGGCGCTTTGAGGCGCCAAGCTACAGGAGCGCCGGGATCGCGACGCTAGAACATTGCGTGAATTGCACCGCCATCGATAACCAAGTTCTGACCAACGATCGAATTCGCGTAGTCGCTGCAGAGCAGCGCGCAGAATGCTCCGAAATCGTCCGGATCCGCTAATCGTTTAGTCGGCATGTCGAAGAACTCGAGGAGCCGCTGCTTCTCGACGTCGTAGTTGCTCCGATTTCGCTTTGCCCGATCGGTCAGCATCTTTTCCAGACCTGGCGTTGCATGAAGGCCGGGCAGGAGATTGTTCAGGATGACGTTGTCCTTTGCAAACCGCTTTGACAGCGCCACGGTGTAATTTACAAGAGCCGATCTCGTCGGTCCGGATAACAACCTCAACTCGGTCGGATGTTTCGCTGCGCCGGTCGCTATATTCACAATACGACCCCAACGCCTGTCGGCCATTCCGCTGATCGAGGCTTTTATCAGTTCGATTGGTCCAATCAAAGTCGTCGCGACTGACCCGTACCAGTCCTCTTCCGTAATATCGCGGAAATCTTCAGTCGCTTTCGGCGGAGAGCAGGTAATGACGAGAATATCTGGTTGAGAGCAAGCCCTCAGGAGAGCCTCCCGTCCCTCGCGTGTCCCATGATCGGCAACGACAGGCGTCACCGTGGCATTCGTCTCCCGGGCTATTGTCTCGGCCGCGTTGCGAAGACGGTCTTCTCCGCGAGCAGAGATAAATAGCGTAACGCCCTCTCGAGCCAGTGCCATGGCGCTGCTGTATCCCAGACCGACGCTGGCCCCCGCAACGATAGCTCGGCGATTCCGAATGCGAAGATCCATCAAATTCCCTCCTCCTCAACAGACACGTCTCCTTACCCGACACCGTGGCGCGTCGCGCTCCACGGCGCATCGGACAGCTTAGATAAGAAGAAGTCCGCAACAGCGCTTACCGCATAATCGCCGAGGCGAAACAGGTTCTACTTGACTAACGGGCACCCGCCCTTGTCCAACGGGCGGGTCGCCTCAATTCCGGGGATGACCCTGACTAGCTTGTACAGATCCCAATCGGACTTCGCTTCGCTGGGCTTCTTGACCTCAAAGAGATAGTCGTCGCGCACTACCCTGCCGTCGATCCGCAGCTTTCCGTTCCGAGTCGCCGGATCTTCAATCGGAAGCTCGCGCATCCTTGCCATCACCATATCCGGATCGCGTGTTCCCGCAGCTTTCACGGCTTTGAGGTAGTGGTTGACGGCGCTGTAGACCAGTGCATGATTCCACGTCGGCGGCCGTCCCATTCTCTTTTCGAACCTCGCGGACCATGCCCGCGTTTCGTCATTGAGGTTCCAGAAGAATGGGGCAGCCACGAGGAGCCCCTGTGCGGTCTCGAGACCGAGCGAACGTAGTGCACCCTCAAGCACGATAAAGGCCGCGAACTTCTGTCCTCCGCGAACCAGGCCGAATTCGACGGCCTGCTGAATGGAAGTAACCGTATCAGCACCCGCATTGGCGAGGCCGATGACCTTCGCCTTCGAAGCCTGTGCCTGAAGGAGGAACGAGGAAAAGTCCGCCGAGTTGATCGGTGCGTACGTGGCTCCCAGGACCTTTCCGCCGTTTGCGGCGATGAATTGCGTTCCTTCCGAGACGAAGGTTCGGCCGACGGCGCCATCCAGCGCTATGAAAAACCAGGTATCAAGACCCGTGCTCGTCAGATAGCTTCCTAGAATGTTCGAGAGGGTGTAGGTGTCGACACCCCACATCGCCGAGTAAGGAGTGCACTTCGGGCCGGTGATGTCAGAGCTCGTCGACGCCACGAGAAGAGCCAGCTTCTTGTACTGCAGAGACATCGTCTGAACAGCGAAGCCGACCGGTGATCCCGGAACGTCGGTGATCATATCGACGCCATCGCGGTCATACCATCGCCGAGCGATCGCGGTTCCCAGATCAGGCTTGTTCTGATGGTCTGCGGACACCAACTCGACTGGCTTCCCCAATACATCTCCCGCGTCCTCTATCGCAAGCTGAGCCGCTTCAACCGACCCTTTGCCGGCGCCATCCGCGTAGACGGACGACATATCGGTCAGAACGCCAATCTTGATGGGGGCGTCGTCCGCATTGGCGCGGCCTCCAACGCATGCCGCGCCAATGCAGCCGATGACTAGTGCCGTTCTGGTTAGTCTTTTCAGCACGTTCCTCTCCCTCACTTGAGCTTCGCTGATCCGGAGTTAACTCGGTCGGTCGCAGGTCCGACGAGGATCACTCCGATTTCCCGGGTGCCGCCTTCGAAAACACGATCGTGCTGCTTGCTGCGAACATGCCCCCTACCCCGTGAGCGACCGAGATCTTCACATCCGGAACCTGCGCCGCAGCGATCCCTCGGACCTGCCTGACCGATTCCTGCAGGGCGTACATGCCGTACATGCCGGAGTGCATGTAACTTAGCCCGCCGCCGTTCGTGTTCATCGGCAGCTTGCCGCCGGGTGCGGTATTGCGTTCCCGGATGAAGGCGGCCGCCTCCCCTGGCTTGCAGAAACCAAGATCTTCCAAGCCGTACAGCGGCAAATGCGCGAAGGCGTCGTAGATCATCAAGTGATCGACGTCGGCATGCGAAATGCCTGCGGACTTGAAGGCTTCGCGACCGGAAACCCTGAAGGCGCGCGACGTGGTGAAATCCTGCATTTGGCTCACCATCGGGGTCTCGACGCTTTCTCCCGTACCGACGATGTAAACTGGCCGATCGAAGTCCTTGGCGCGGTCCGCCGACGTCAGGACCAACGCTCCGCCCCCATCGGTCACGAGACAGCACATCAGCAACCGAAACGGATAGGAGATCATCCGCGAGTTCATCACGTCGTCCACGGAGATAGGGTTCTTGAAGGTGGCACGGGGATTCTTCGCGGCCCATTCGCGTTGGACCACGGCCACTTCGGCGAGCGCGTCTTCGCCTAGCCCGTACTTTTTCAGGTATCTCAGCACTGGGACCGTGAACATCGTCGCCGGGCCCGTGGTACCGTAAGGAGTTTCGAACTGCTGAAGCAGACTACCTCGGATCGGCACCGGAAATCCGGCGGCGGCTATGCCGGATCGTCCGCTTTCGCCGTGGGTAATGAGCACGGTGCGGCAAAAACCCACTTCGATTGCTGCCGTTGCGTGCCGAACATGCATGAGGAACGAGCATCCGCCGACACCAGTGGCATCGATCCAGGTCGGTGTGATGCCAAGATAGTGTGCGAGCGACTCGGGACTTTCGCCCGCCGTGGCGATTCCATCGATGTCCGAAAGAGAAATTCCTGCATCGCGAACCGCATTGAGCGCCGCGTCGGCGTGCAGTTGGACCTGGGACATGTTCGGAATGACACCGAGCTGCGTCGTCTCGGCGGCCCCTACGACCGCTGCTTTGGATCGCTTCATGTTACGCCTCCAAAGGTTTAAAGAGAGGAAGAGTGATCTCCTCGTTCTGCTTGGCAAAAGCGATCTCGAGCGGCATGTCGAGGCGGAGAGCTTCCGGCGTCTGTGCGCAGCCAGTTATGTTCGTCATCATTCTGGGGCCTTCCTCGAGTTGCACTACTGCAATCGCGTAGGGAGCCTCGAATCCAGGGATCGATCGCTGCGAAATGACGTAGCTGTAAAGGGATGCCCGGCCGTTCGCGGCAAATGTCTCGACCTCAGCGCTGGAACATTTTGGACAGAAGGGACGCGGCGGAAAATACGCGTGTGAGCAATGGACGCATCGTTGAAGTCGCAGCTCTCCCTGTCTCGTGCCTTCCCAGAAGTGGGCAGTCTCAGGCGTGGGCACTGGTAGCGGTCTCGTCTGATCTTTCATTTGAGTGCTTGCTCCGGAGGGGTTTCGGCAATGTCGATCAAGCCAGGCCGTCGAGCTTCCTGTCGGCCACCATCTCTCTCAATGCGACTTTTCTTATCTTTCCGCTTGGGGTGAGCGGAAACGACTCGGTTCGGAAATACTTGGCCGGGACCTTGTATTTCGCGATGCGACTGGCGCAGTAATCCGAGAGTTCGGCCGCAGTGGCGTTTCCGCCTCTGACCGCGGCAGCGACTATTTCCCCGAAGTGATCGTCCTTAATCCCGAAGACGGCTACCTCGGATACTGCAGGATGGGAAAGGAGAACTCGCTCCACTTCCGCGGGATAGATGTTTTCGCCGCCTCGGATAATCATGTCCTTGAGACGTCCGCCGGAGAGCACCAGCTTTCCGTCGCGCCGGACTTGCCCGAGGTCGCCTGTCTTCAGCCAACCATCGGCGTCGATCGCTTTTCGCGTCTCGCCGTCGTTGGCGAAATAGCCACGCATAATCGCGTGACTTTTGATCTGGACTTCGCCGATCGCGTCGTGGCCGAGGATCGTGCCGCTTTCCGGGTCCGCAATCCGAACGCTGTAATCTGACAGGGGCGGGCCCGCCGTTTCGAAGCGGTCTGGATCGTCCGGCTCGGGACAACAGGCGAGCCCCGTAGATTCGGTCAGTCCGTACACCTGAACCAGTCCCGGAATGGGGAACTCGACGGCGCATCGCCGCAATAGCTCAGGCTCGACGTCCGCTCCTCCGCAGGTGCCGACTCTGAGCGACGACAGGTCGAACTCGTTCCTTCGAGGGTGCTCGAGCATGATCCGCAATGACGTAGGAACGGCGACATGAACCGTCGCCCGATGGCGCTCGATAACTTCGAGCATTTCGACGGCATCGAATGCCTCGAGCCCAAGGAATGTCGCACCCACTGTGAGGCAGCCCGGGATCGCGACACAAAAGGACGCCGAATGGAACATCGGGACAATGGACGTAATGCGGTCGTCGGATCCGATCTTCAGCCTTGAGAAGACGGCGCGACCGTCAGCCATGACGCCCTGATGCGTCAGCATCGCCCCCTTCGGAAAGCCCGTAGTGCCTGATGTGTAGATGATCGCCGCATCGTCCTCGCCTTGGACAATCGGAAGAGCCGTGCTCGACGTCGCTCCCGCAGCGATGAGGTCTGTGATGCTAAGGCACCCGTCGGCCTGCCCGCCGATGACGATCTTGCTACGAAGGTCCTCACTCTGCTTGCCGGCCTCTCGAACCAACTCGAGATAGTTGTTCGTCCTGAAGGCGGGCGTGAAAAATACGGCGCGAGCCTGAGAATGCGCCAAGGCGTAGGTAAGGTCTTCGAGCTTGTAATAGGTGTTCAGGGGGACCAGGACCATTCCGGCCTTGGCGACCGCCAGCTGAACAATCGGCCAAGGGATCGAATTCTGAGCCAGGAGCGCGATATTGTCTCCAGGGGTGAAACCGGTGTCCAGCAGAGCCTTGGCTAAGGCCGTAGATCTGTCATTCCATTCCCCGAAGGAGAGTGTGCCTTCGGGGAAAACGAACGCGTCCTTATCCGGGCTGTGCCTGGCGACTGCCGCCAAAGCGGTGACCGGGGTATCGAACGCACCTTTCTTTTCGCGCTGAGCCATTGTCTTTCGCCGGCATGATTGGAGTCGGTCGCGGATCTAGCGACCCGTACCCGCCTGTGGCGGGTCGCTCCGCCCGTTTGATCTTTGGTGTTCCTCTCGGCGCCGGTCGCGGTTTTCGCCAGCCAACCGAAACATGCCGCCTAGGCTGCAGCGGCCATGAGCAGAGCCTGATCGTAACTGAGCACCGTTTCGTCCTTCTGGTTCTTGACGGTGATGGTCATCGAGACCACGCCACGATCGTTCTTTTTGCCGCTCTGCCGGACTTCGGTGATCGTAGCAGTGGTTAACACCGTGTCTCCGAACCTTACTGGATTTGAGAAGCGAACCTTGTCCATGCCGAGAAAGCCGATCGTCGTTCCCTCGAATAAACCAGAGCCGTTCATCTGACCTGATGTGATCGCGAGGGTAAGCAGTCCGTGCGCGATGCGCGTGCCGAACTGGCTCTTCTTGGCATGCAGTTCGTTGAGATGGACGGGGTTGAAATCGCCTGACAGCCCAGCGAACAGACTGACATCTCCACTTTCCACCGTCCGACCGACGGTGTCGATGACTTCGCCCACCTTGAATTCGTTCCAGTAACGCGCGTTCCGCCCTTTCTGCATTTCCCGCTCCTTGTGTGTCGCTTGCCGGACGCCGGGACATCCCGGATCTCGATCCGACCGCCTGTCCTCTCATGGAGCAGGATTATCCCCTTTCGGGCCACTTGCATGTTCTCTTTCCGCGAATTGAAGTTCGTCAAATTTGTAGGGTCGTTATCGCATCCTGCATCAGGGATACCTCGCTATTTTCAATCGAGTTTGTCTAACTGGATTATCCATGCACTGGACGACCGGAGGACCGTTGACATGAGCAAACCATTCAATTCGTCCGGCGAGCCATCGTCCGGGCCGCTTCGCGGCGTGAAGATCGTGGAGTTTGCTGGCATGGGGCCGGGCCCGTTCGCGGCAATGCTCCTTGCTGACATGGGCGCCGACATCGTTCGGATCGAGCGACCGGACGCGCCCGACGAGTTGGTCAGCCCCATCGCCGACCGCGGAAGACGCCGCGTGCGCGCCGACTTAAAGGAGCCGGAGGACCTTCGGCGTATATTCGCCCTGCTCAACGAGGCGGACGCACTCATTGAGGGCTATCGACCGGGCGTGATGGAGCGGGCGGGTCTTGGACCGGACGAAGTGCTGCGCCGGAATCCCCGCCTCGTCTACGGAAGGATCACCGGTTGGGGTCAAACTGGGCCGCTCGCAAAGGTCGCCGGGCACGACATCAACTACATCGCTATCACTGGTGCGCTGTCGGCGATCGGCCCCAAGGCGCAGCCGATGCCGCCCCTAAACCTTGTAGGGGATTTCGGCGGAGGCGCTCTCTACCTCGCCATCGGAATTCTCGCCGCGCTCATCGAAGCGCGAGCGACTGGCAAAGGCCAGGTCGTCGACTGCGCCATGTGCGACGGAGCCATCTCCCTAATGACTGCGATTTACGAGAAGACCTCGTTGGGCGAATGGACGGAAGATCGCGAGGCCAACATCTTTGACGGAGGCGCTCCCTTCTATCGCACGTTCGAGTGCGCGGACGGCCTTTACGTTTCGATCGGCGCGCTTGAGCCAAAATTCTACGGACTGCTCTGCGAATCGATCGGCGTGACCGAACGTCTGTCCGAAGACGAGCGCGACAATCCAAAGAACTGGCCCAAGCTGCACGCGCAATTGGCTGCAATCTTCAAACAGCAGACGCGCGATGAGTGGACGCGGCAACTTGAAGGAACGGACGCATGCTTCGCGCCGGTCCTTTCGTTGTCCGAAGCACCGCTCCACCCTCATTTGCAAGCCAGGCAGTCGTTCATCACCCGAAAAGGCGTCGTACAACCGGCTCCCGCTCCCCGCTTCTCGCGGAGCGTCTCCTCGGTACGCGAAGTGGATTCGACGCCTGTTCCGATCTCTTCGTTAGTAACGGACACGGCGTCGTGATTAGGTTCTCTTCATGCGATACCATCAGCGATCTCTATGTGCGTTCCTGTCAATCGAAGGGGCGGGAGATCATCTTCGCCGATGATGGAGGAAATGCTCTCTCCGGCGACCGCGCCCTGGACGTGTCGCTGCGCTTCGCGGGAGCATTGAACTCGCTCGGCGCTCAACCTGGTGACGTCGTAGCATTTCTCTGCCTCGGCTCCGCGACACACGCCGTAGCCTGGTTCGGTGCCGTGGTGGGAGGACGGGTCGCGTGCAACCTCCACATTCGCGGAGAGACGGTCGAGCGCATCGCTGAGGCACTCGATTGGGTCGGTGCCAAGGTACTCGTACACGATCCGGACCTGTCGGAGATTGCTACGGGAGCGATAAAGTCCACAGGACGATCAATTATGCGCATGGCGTTGTCCGACGGCTCTCCGGACACCAACAGCTTCTATTCCCTCATTTCGCAGCAACAGGCTATCGACTATGCCGCCAACCGGCCAGCTCCGGACGTGCTCGGCGCCATCGCGCTCTCTTCGGGAAGCACGGGAAAGCCCAAGGGCGTTATGCACAGTCAATATTCCCTCCTGGAGTCGAGCAAGGCCGGACAAAATGTCCTCGAATGCGTCAGTCCGAACGACTGTCTGCTCGTAGTCATGAACCCCTCGTTCGTTGCGTGGCAGTTGTTCGTCCTGGCCGGACTGGGCGGAAAGGCAAAGACCTTTCTTCTGAGGCAGTTCGAAGCCGAAACGGTCCTGAATCTCATCGAGCAAGAACTGATCACCATCGTGCCGCTGATACCCACCATGTGGCGCATGTTGATGGACTCATCGCCGAAAGATTACGACCTAACCAGCCTACGCCTCGCCTCCGTTGGAGGCGAATCTCCTTCTGCAGCTCTCGTCGAGCGGCTGAGATCGCTCATTTGCGATCGCATCGTCGGAACCTATATGGCAAGCGAGTCGGGTACGGCGTCTACGATCGTCGTCAGGACCGAAGACATCATTGTTCACAATAAAGCCGGCTCAACCGGTCTTCCGACACTCGGCGCCGACATGAAGATCATCGACCCCGGTGGCGACATCGACGATGAGATGCCGGTCGGAGAAACTGGAGAAATCGCCGTTTCCAGCCCGTCACTGGCGATGGGATACTGGCGCGAACCGGACCTCACCGCAAAGAAGTTCGTAAGAGGATGGTGGCGAAGCGGAGACCTCGGTCACATCGATACCGATGGCTATCTTTGGGTCGATGGTCGCGTCGACAACGTCATCAATACGGGCGGGATCAAGGTACACGCGGAAGAAGTCGAGGCAGCCCTCGGTCGTCATCCGCAGGTCCAGCATTGCGCCGTCGTCGGACGCGCCGACAGCAAATTCGGCCAACGCATCGAAGCCTTCATCATCGCGAGCGTTCCCGCACCTGCGGCCGAAACTCTCGACCGATTTCTCAGAGAGGAACAAAAGCTGAGCGGTCACAAGGTCCCAAAGGTCTTCAATTTCGTTTCCGAACTGCCGATTGGATCGACGGGTAAAGTGAACAGACGCGCGCTGCGCTAAAGACTTCCGACATCGACCGTGAGCACGGGTCGGTTCGCAACCCATCGACTTACGTCGAGGAGGCTTGAGATGAACTACGCAGGTTCGCAGCATACGACCGAAACGCGAGGTTATATGTCGGGCTTCGGCAACAGCTTTGAGACGGAGGCGTTGCCCGGGACGCTGCCCGTCGGTCGAAACTCCCCTCAGCGCTGTGCCTATGGTCTTTATGCCGAGCAACTTTCCGGGTCTCCTTTCACCGCGCCACGCGGCACTAACGAACGCTCGTGGCTCTATCGCATCCGTCCCTCAGTAAAGCACTCCGGGCGCTTTACTAAAGTCGATGCAGGCCTCTGGCGAACTGCACCTTGCCACGAGCAGGACGTGCCCATAGCCCAATTGCGTTGGGATCCGACGCCGATACCGACGGATGCAATGACTTTCCTGCAGGGAGTTAACACCATGACCACGGCGGGCGACGTTCATACGCAAACCGGCATGGCGGCGCATGTGTATGCCATAACGAGGTCGATGATCGATCAGCACTTCTACAATGCCGACGGCGAGATGCTGTTTGTGGTGCAGCAGGGCGATCTGCGGTTCGTCACCGAGTTTGGCCGCATTGATGCACAGCCGGGCGAGATCGTCGTCGTTCCGCGCGGCGTAAAGTTTCGCGTCGAAATCCCTTCGGGCCCGGCGCGCGGCTATTTATGCGAGAATTACGGGGGCGCCTTCACGCTTCCAGAGCGCGGTCCCATCGGCGCGAACTGCCTGGCGAATTCGCGCGACTTCCTCACACCAATCGCCGCCTACGAGGACAAAGACACGCCGACCGAGCTGTTCGTGAAATGGGGCGGATCACTCTACAAGGCCGAATTGGCGCACTCCCCCATCGATGTGGTCGGCTGGCACGGCAATTACGCACCCTACAAGTACGACCTGCGCGCCTTCTCCCCCGTCGGCGCGATCTCCTTCGACCATCCCGATCCCTCGATCTTTACCGTGCTGACCTCACCGTCGGAGACAGCGGGCACCGCGAACATCGATTTTGTTATCTTTCCAGCGCGCTGGATGGTAGCGGACAACACCTTCCGACCGCCGTGGTATCACATGAACATCATGTCGGAGTTCATGGGGCTGATATACGGCGTCTACGATGCGAAACCACAGGGGTTTGCGCCGGGAGGCATGAGCCTGCACAACTGTATGCTGCCGCATGGCCCAGACCACCAGGCCTTCGAACACGCCAGCAAAGGCGAGCTGACGCCAGTCAAGTTGACGGGCACCTTGGCCTTCATGTTTGAGACGCGCTATCCGCAACATGTCACAAAGCATGCTGCAAGCCTCGGCACGTTACAGGGTGACTACGCAGACTGCTGGAGCGGCCTTCAAAGGCATTTCGACCCCTCTAGGCCATAGCGCGGTGTTAGATGCCTCGAGACCTGAGAGCCAAGCTATACGGCTACTACCGCTCGACTGCGGCTTATCGTGTTCGAATCGCGCTCGGCCTGAAGGGTTTGACCGTCAGCCACGAGTTCATCCATCTACGCAATGGGGAACAGATTTCCACGGACTACCTCGCCATCAATCCCGCAGGGCTCGTACCGTACTGGGTCGAGGGAGATCTCAATCTCGCTCAATCGATCGCCATTATCGAGTATCTTGAAGAGACGTATCCCGATCCGCCCCTTCTGCCGAGGGATCCGGCTCCTCGCGCGATCGTTCGCGAAGTTGCTTTAGCGGTGTGCTGCGACATTCATCTAATCGGCAATTTGCGAGTACTGAACCGGCTGCAGACACTAGGCGTCGGGGAAGCCGACCGCATGGATTGGTCCCGGCACTGGATCGACACCGGTTTCAGGGCGATTGAGGCGCGATTGGCCCGCCATCCTGGACCATTTGCGTTCGGTGAGCGCCCCACCTTGGCAGACGTCTGCGTTGTGCCGCAAGTCTTCAACGCCCGACGGTTCGGCGTCGATCTAGCCCCGTATGCACGGATAAGGGAGGTCGATGCTGCAGCGTCGGCCCTCGAGGCCTTTGCGGCAGCAACACCCGCTCGTCAGCCAGACGCCGAATAACTCCGTTGCTCGACCGGAAAGATCATGCACCCAAACGATCCAAAGCTCCGTTCCTTCATCGAAGTCGACCCATCTTCGCACTTCCCTATCCAGAACCTGCCGTACGGCGTCTTTACCACGCCGATGACGCCAAAGCGGCGCATTGGCGTGGCGATCGGTGACTTCGTCCTCGACCTCTCGGTACTGGAGCTCGAACGACTGATCCAGACGGCTCCCTCAAGCACCGTCTTTTCGCAACCTACGATCAACGACTTCATGTCCCTCGGTCCCCACACCTGGTCACGGGTCCGGGCGAGAATCAGCGAATTGCTCCGTCACGACAATGGGGAGTTGCGTGATAATGAGGCGCTGAGGAAGCGGGCTCTCCTACCACGCGATAGCGTCACACTGCATTTGCCGCTAGAAGTGAAGGGCTTTACGGATTTCTATTCTTCGAAGGAGCATGCGACCAATGTCGGCACCATGTTCCGCGACAAGGACAATCCGCTGCTCCCGAATTGGCTGCACATTCCGATCGGCTATAACGGGCGAGCTTCGACCGTCGTAGTCAGCGGAACACCAGTTCGTCGCCCGCGCGGCCAAATCAAACCACCAACTTCGCAGGGTCCTTTGTTCGGCCCGTGCCGCCGACTGGACTTCGAACTCGAAATTGGCGTTGTGATCGGCCAGCCGTCGACGATGGGTGAGATGCTTTCGGAGATCGAAGCGGATACCATGATTTTCGGGTTTACTCTCCTGAATGATTGGAGCGCGCGAGACATCCAGCAATGGGAGTACGTGCCGCTCGGCCCCTTCCAAGCGAAAGCGTTCGCTACTTCGATCAGCCCTTGGATAGTCACGCGGGAGGCGCTGGAGCCGTTCCGGGTGCAGGGACCGGTTCAGGATCCCATCCCCCTCCCGTACTTGCGGCAAAGCGGCTCAAACAATTACGACGTGAACCTGGACATCACGCTGCGAGCAGCCGACATAGGCGACGCGCAACGTATCTGCCGTACCAATTTTAAGTACATGTACTGGTCATCGGTCCAGCAACTCGTTCACCATGCTTCGTCGGGCTGTTCTCTTAACGTCGGCGACCTGATGGGGTCGGGTACGATTAGTGGGCCTGAGAAGGACCAGCGCGGTAGTCTGCTGGAGCTGAGCTGGGGTGGCGCTGAGCCGCTCGAACTCGGATCCGTGCGCCGCACCTTCCTCGAGGACGGCGATTCCGTGACCATCACCGGCTACTGCCAAGGGAACGGATACCGCGTCGGCTTCGGGGAAGTTGAAGGGACAATCATTCGAGCGTCAGACTGACCCAGAAGCCCGCTTGGACGTGCGCACCGAGCGGGCCGTAAGAGCCTGAGGACCCGCAACGCGGTGGTCACTCAGTCGAAAATTAATCCACGGTGGTGAACGATCGCCACCGCGATAGCCAATGATTTCCCGGCTATAAGGCATGTCGATGAAGCACGGGGCGTTCCGACAGACGGGCATCTGAGAATCGGAACGGCGGAGATTCGTTGCGATACCTTCTTCTCGACCTCTTCGTTAGTCCCGATCGTACTATTAGAAACAATCCGACACAATCTTCGCGATTGCTGGATACATCCGATGCTGTTCGTTGAGCTTATGAAAGATTAGGCGGCGCACTTTGCCCTGGTCAGACGGTGCGGCGATCATCTCTCACGGACGCGCGTCTGGCCGCTCTGGCCGATGACACGAACGCATATCGGAGGGCCGTCAATTACAACCCGTCGACCATCAAATTTCTCCCTGCGATCACGTCCTAGTCCACGTGTCCATCGCCTGTTCACGCCATCGGGAGCGCGTCGCTACGTTCTATGCCGATCACCTGCTGAACGGGGGCCATGCGGCGTCCTTGTACGAATACCTTCTGGCTGACATTGCGGGCAGTTCGCTGGAGGACCAACTCGTCGGCTTGATCACGAAGACCGAGGCCATGGCGATCCTGAGAAGTTGCTGATCAGGTGACACCTAACTTCGAAGGCCATCGTCGTTGCGTGTCCGTTCGTCGGTCTGAGCAACACTCCTACTCTACATTTCGGCTGCCCACTGGGACTGATCACTGCAAACGCGCCGGGTGCTCTCCGATCGCCAACGCTCGCAAGTAGCATCGCGGATCGAGAAGGCGTCTCGGAATTCGCTTGGGCGCTATGCGATGGCATTGCCAAAGTCGTGTCAAAGATCAACTTTTCAGGCCACTTGCGATTCGAATGCTGCGCTTTTCCCTCAGGGACACGGCAGGTGAGGACGCGCGGGCAATCGGCTCGGAAACCATGAGAAGCGCGATACCGGGTAGCGGGCGCCAAAAATAGAACGCGGTGGCGCAACCGCCGATCGCGTCCCTTGAAGTCGAGATCGCACGCCGGCTTAAAGGCTCCGACGTCCACGGAAGGCGCCACGCGGTAAAATGATTTGGCGAATGCTCCGGGTGAACGCTCGCCAATGCGAAGCTATTACGCCCGTTGCCAAACAATCTCCAGAGACTCGCGAAACGCAAAGCGTTTCAAATGCTCTACCACGACATTTTCCAGCCGGGACGCGGTCTCTTCGTCCGGCACGGTGAGCGCGATAGCCAAAACGTTTTCTTTTGACGTGACAACGCATTGTCCTGCCGGAAATGGGATGTCGGCCCGCGTCTCGTTCCATGTCAGGTCCGGGAACCTGTGGCTCCAGTGTTTCGCGAGTTGAACTAGGTACTTTCCGGCGTGGGCGGTCTCGATCTTGGCGGTGCTGATCAATTTCCTCTCCATAGCTGACTGAGCAGCTAGTCTCGACGGTATCTCTCTCCTGCGAGATGCCCCGAATAGGAGCCAGAGGACGTGCTGGCCTATCGTACTCTCCGCTCAGACTGGAGGGAAGTGCTCCGCTGCCGTCCAGATAATCGTAAGGTCAACGGCTCCGAATTTCCAGCCGTCGCGAGTGCCGGCGAACTCCCAGTCGTACCAACCGGCGCCGGTGGAGTAGCGCCTGCCTCCCGAGCACCACTCGCGACCACGTTGGCCATCTCTTCGATATGACCGTACGAAGAATAGTAAAGCGCCAGAACCTTGGTCATGATTCGGACCCCTTTTTGCGGTGCCGGACCGCCGCTGATGTTTTCAGAGCCTAGACGCGGCGCCGGTTACCCGAGCCGCGCCAAGCGCGCGACGGTATACGCGCTCCAGTCAGGGCACACGGCGCAAAGTATCGATCTCTGTGTTGCTCAAAGCGGAACGCCTGGATTGGCCGGGTATAACGCGCGAATCCGCAGTAATGGCCGCAACCTATTGGCCGCCGGCGCTCGCGAAGATCCCCGTAACCCAATCGACGAAGACACGGAGCTTCGCACTTAGGTGTCGATTTGGAGGATAAAGGACGTGCATCGGATGCGGAGGCCGCTTCCAATCGTCGAGCACCGGAACAAGCGAGCCGTCGTCAAAATATCGCTGCGCCATAAATCTGAAGGTCTGCCCGATCCCAAGACCGGCGAGGAGGCTTGTCATATGAGCTGTGCTTTCGTTCACGGCGATTCCGGACGACGCACTTACTTCGATCGCTTCGTCGCCGCGTCGGAAATTCAGCGGAAAAGGCCTTCCGCTCAGCGAGGATGTGTAACTGACTACGCAGTACCTCGTCTCGAGATCGCGTGGATGGGCCGGTGAGCCGTGAGCTTCAATGAATGAGCGGCTTGCGCATGTAACGTACTCGAATTGGCATATACGCTTGGCGATCAATGATGAATCGGCCAGCGCACCTCCTCTTATCGCACAATCAACGCCCTCATTGACTAAGTCGACCGGTCGGTCGCTAACGCCGAGATGAAGAACAATGTCGGGATACTTGGTCCGAAACTCTCGTAAGGCAGGAATAAGGATCAGATTCGCGAGCGATGAGCCGATCTCCACCCGCAAGATGCCCTTAGGTTGCGCACGAGTTTGCGATGCCGTTGCGTCCATATCCTCAAGCTCGGCAAGGAGGCGTGCGGCGCGCTCGTAATATGCGGCTCCTTCCGGAGTGACTGAAGCCGAGCGCGTGGTCCGCTGCACCAGCCTGACACCGAGATGATTCTCCAGGTCTTGAATCAGTTTACTGACCGTCGACCGCGGCAGGTTCAATTGGTCCGCCGCCCGGCCAAAAGCGCCAGTCTCTGAAATCCGCAGAAAGGTTCTCAAAGCAAGGATATGGTCCATAGCAATTATCCATGTACATGGATAATATTGTCAAAAACAAGATCTTTATGCAACAAAAGGGGTCCCTTAGGTTCTTAGGGCGAATCCTGGAGCCTAAAATGATAGATTCAGACACCCGTACGATCGAGCCACTTTCCCGCCGCAGGGCCGTTTTCGGCATGGCCGCAGTTGCCGCGGGCAGCTTCGCAGCCGCTTCATCGAGCAATGCATTCGCGACCCCGCCATTAGTGCTGCCGCCAACGACGTCGGACCTGTCGCCATTCAGTGTCCGAATTCCTCAAACTCAGCTTGTCGACCTAAAGCGTCGCCTCGCAGCGACGCGTTGGCCCGACCGCGAGCCAGTTTCCGATTGGTCCCAAGGCGTTCCTCTCGAACGTTTGCGTTCACTAGTGACGCATTGGGAGAAGGAATACGACTGGCGACGGGGCGAGAGGCAGCTGAACAGCTTCCCTCAATTCCGAACCAACATCGACGGGCTCGGCTTCCACTTTCTTCACGTACGGTCCAAACACGAAACTGCTCTTCCGATCATCCTGACCCACGGTTGGCCAGGATCGATCTTCGAATTTCTTAAGGCGATCGGACCGCTGACAAATCCGACAGCTTATGGCGGTAAGGCGGAAGATGCTTTCCACGTTGTAGTGCCTTCATTGCCCGGCTTCGGCTTCTCCGACAAGCCGACCGAGAAGGGCTGGAATCTCCCGCGCATCGCGCGGGCCTGGACTACTCTGATGAAGCGCCTCGGCTATGACCGATGGGTCGCCCAGGGTGGAGACTGGGGGGCCGGCGTTACCACCTGGTTGGCGCAACAACGGGCGGCTGGGCTCGCCGCCATCCACCTCAATCTTCCGATCATGTTTCCACCGCCAGTCGAGGGAACGCCGAGTCCCGAAGAGAAAGCCTCGATCGCGCAACTCGTCGCGTTCGACAAGACCTTGTCTGGCTACGCCAAGATCCAAGCAACCAGGCCGCAGACGATCGGCTACGCGTTGACCGATTCTCCGGTCGGCCAAGCCGCCTGGATCTACGAAAAGTTCGGAGACTGGACCGAGAGCAATCACGATCCCGAAAGCGTTCTGACGCGCGAAGACATGCTCAACAACATCAGTCTGTACTGGTTGACGTCGACCGCGACCTCCTCCGCGCGGCTCTACGCCGAAAGCTTCTACACGGATTTCTCGACCCAGAAGCTGGACTTCCCTGTAGCCGTAAGCGTCTTCCCCGGAGAGCTGTACCGGCCGCTGAAGCTTTGGGCCGAAAGGATCTACGCTCAGCTCTTCTATTGGAACGAGACTTCCAGGGGAGGTCATTTCGCGGCGTTCGAGCAACCCGGCATCTTCGTAGCCGAACTGCGTCAGGCGTTCACAAAATTCCGCTGATTATCGCCGCAAATCAATCCTCCGTATTTGGACTAAATGGAGAATGAAACATGGCATCGTTGGTCAAATTGCAGAACTCGCGCCGGGCCCTACTGGGTGGACTGGCAGCGAGTAGTCTCGCGGCAGCCACCAGGGCCGCGGCGGAGGTGGGGCCGTTCGTCCCGCCACCGGCAACGTCGGCGGTAACCCCCTTCAGCGTTCGTATCCCCCATCCTCAGCTAACCGACCTGAAACGCCGCCTCTCCGAAACGCGCTGGCCTGAGCGCGAACCCGTTTCCGATTGGTCGCAAGGTGCCCCGCTCGATCGCCTGCGATCGCTCATGACCTATTGGGAGAAGGAGTATGACTGGCGACGTGCCGAACGACAGCTCAACGGCTTCCCTCAGTTTCGGATCAAAATCGACGGGCTCGGCATCCACTTCCTTCACGTTCGTTCCAAGCATGAAGGCGCGCTGCCCATTATTCTCACGCACGGTTGGCCGGGATCAATCTTCGAATTTTTCAAGGTGATCGGTCCGCTGACAAATCCGACAGCCTATGGCGGGAAAGCGGAAGACGCCTTCCACGTGGTCGTCCCTTCTCTTCCTGGCTTCGGATTCTCTGACAAGCCGACCGAAAGGGGTTGGAATCTTCCTCGCATCGCTCGGGTTTGGGCTACCCTAATGGAGCGTCTCGGTTACGATCGGTGGGTCGCCCAGGGTGGGGACTGGGGAGCCGGCGTGACGACAGCACTTGGACACATCAAACCCAAAGGGCTCGCCGCCATTCACCTCAACTGGCAATTCGTCTTCCCCGAAAAGGTCCCGAGCGAGGGACTTTCGAACGAGGAAAAAAGGGCGGTCGAAGCCGCCGGCGAATTCACGAAGAACGGATACGGATATTTTCTCGAGCAGGCTACGCGGCCCCAAACGATCGGATACGCACTTGCCGACTCGCCGGTAGGGCAGGCCGCCTGGATCTACGAGAAGTTTCAGGCCTGGACGGACAACGACGGAAACGTGGAGAAGGTCCTAAGCCGCGACGAGATCCTAGACGATATCTCGCTCTACTGGCTGACGGATACCGCCGCATCGTCGGCTCGCATCTACTGGGAAAACTACCCCGCCAGCTTCGCCGGCGGCCAGATCGATATTCCGGTTGGCGCAAGCGTCTTCCCCAAAGAAATATACCGCGCTCCGCGCTCCTGGGCGGAAGTCGTCTATCCAAAGCTCATCCATTGGAAAGAGCTGCCGAAGGGCGGCCATTTCGCCGCGTTGGAACAGCCAGAACTCTTCATCTCCGAAATTCGGGAATGCTTCTCGAAGATTCGTTGAAACTATCCTGCAAACGATCCTTCTGCAGGAACAGCTTTGGGTAAAACTACGGCAGAAGGATCGTACAACCGACCGTTCTCCTCGTCTCGAGGGCACGATGGGCTTTCGCCGCATCGGTCAGATGATACGTTTGCAGGATCGGAATTCGGATGCAGCCGCTCTTTACCATCTTGATCAGACTACGGGCACCATTCAGCAGATCCGACCGCGTCGACGTATAAGCGCTCAACGTCGGACGCGTCGCAAAAAGAGAGCCTTTCGCAGCGAGCAGTCCAAGATCAATAGGTCCCACCGGACCCGAGGCTTGCCCGAAGAGTACGGCTAGTCCACGGGGTCTTATGCAGTCGAGTGATCTAAGGAAAGTCTCCTTCCCTACGCTGTCGAATACGGCGGAAACCTTCCTTCCCCCAGTGATGTCCATCACCTGCGAGACAAAGTCGCTTTTCGTGTAGACGATCACATGATCGCAGCCGCAGGACCGCGCGAGGCCGGCCTTTTCATCGGAGCTCACGGTCCCAATAACGGTAGCGCCGAGAAGTTTCAGCCATTGACAAACGATCGCTCCGACGCCCCCGGCCGCGGCGTGGATCAGCACCACATCGCCGGCCTTTGCATCGAACACTTGCCGCACAAGACACCAAGCCGTCAGACCCTTGAGCATCATGCCGGCAGCCTGCCGATCTGATATCTCATCTGGTAGCGGGACTAGGGCATCGGGTTTCAGAAGACGAACGCTCGCATACGCGCCGCCGTAGACATTCGCATAAGCGACCCTATCTCCCACGTTGAAACCACGAACTGCGGATCCGACTGCCTCTATTATTCCGGCCGCTTCACCCCCAATACCGCTGGGTAGGGAGAGCGCAATCGGAGAGATCCCACGTCGTTGTACGACATCGATGAAATTAACGCCGATTGCAGTCTGCCGAAGACGTACCTCGTTGGGACCGGGATGGCCCGGATCGCCGCGCTCGACACGCAGGACGTCAGGACCGCCGAACTCCCTTAACCGTATGGAGCAACCCATCATTATCGGCCGCTGATGACCTCTCCGAACGGCACCCAACGGTCTCCGTGGAAGCGGACCATCTGGAGGCTTTCCATCGGAGCATAGTCCGTCGGACTCGTATCGATGGTTATTCCTGGTAACAGCCCATCGGGCTTAAAGCCTTCGATGTTCGCGGCCTGGCGCATGACGTTTTCCCGCGTAAGATCATCGCCGCACTGCTTCAGAACCTGCACAATTGTTTCGGCCTCGTTGTACGCTCCGATCGCGAGCAGATCGTTGGGATTGATCGTCGGGACGTATTTCTGAAGAAACTGCTTGTAGGCCAAGATACCCTGGTCGTTTTCCCATCGAGGATCGGTGGCATCTTTGTTGTAGGCGGTGGAGACGATTCCTTCCGCGTATTCGAGACCTGCAGGCTTCAGGACCATTCCAATCGACGAACTGACGCTATTTAATACGTGGAGTGGCTTCCACCCGATTTCGCCCACCTTGCGTATCGCCTGCGCGGCAAATTTTGGCGGAGTGAAATCGAGTAATACGTCTGCACCGGAAAACTTCAGTTTGACGATGTGGGTGTCGATTGTAGGTTCGGTAATTTCGTAGCTCTCCTCGGCGACGATCATCGATGCCTTCTCGCCCAGTCCCTCCTTGACCCCGGCGAGGAGGTCTCTCCCGTAGTCGTCGTTCTGATAGATGATAGCGATTTTAGCATCCGGCTTGTCACGCAGGATCCAGCGCGCGTAGATCCGCCCCTCAGCCCGGTAGCTCGTCGTATATCCCATCGTCCAAGGGAATTTCTTCGGATCCTCCCAACGCGAGGAGGCCCCGTTTATGAAGAGCTGTGGCACCTTCTTCGCGTTCATGTATCTCTGCACCGCGAATTGAAGCGCGGTGCCGAGCGATCCGACGGTGAAGAGCACCTCATCGCTTTCGATAAGCCTGCGCGTCTGCTCCACCGTCTTGGCTGGGTTGAACGCATCGTCGTACGAGATGAACTTGATCTTGCGTCCGCCGATACCGCCCTCGTCGTTTATCTTTCGGAAGTAGCCGTCGAAGGTTTGGCCCACCACCGCGAACGGGGAGTTGGGTCCGCTGTAGGACATCGTCTGGCCAATCTTGATCTCATCGTCGCTCGCGCCCGGACTGTACTTCTTCTCGGTGGCCCAACCGGGCATCGATAGCATCGCGAACGTGAGAGCGATCAGTGCAATCCCACCCCGTATCATTCGTGCGGCGAAACGCATCTCCTTGGTCCCTCCAGGCCCGTGTCCATGCCATCGTTCTATAGAACTAGCGGAGCGTCCCGCCGTTGGGTCGGCCCCTCACTCGCTAGACCTTTCGCGAGACATGACGGAAATGTCGAATCGTCTCGCGCCAAGAACCTTTCGCCCTCGACGAAGACACGATCTTCTTCAAGCTAGTTCGGCTAACCGCGATCGCTGTACACAAAAGGACATTCGCCAATAAAGAACGGTCGCCTTGCGTGGTTCGGTGGTACGCAGCGCTAATCGTTAAGTCGGCTCGAACATCTGGCGTATCATTATGGAGCGGCATGGGTATGGACGAAATTGTGTGCGACGTACTCGTCGTCGGCTCTGGTGCTTCGGGCTTCGCGACCGCGCTAACAGCGCAACACCTTGGCCTTAACGTTCTGATTGCAGAAAAGGAGCCGGTGTTCGGCGGGACGACCTGCTTCTCTGCCGGCGTAATCTGGGTCCCCTCAAGTTCGCCAGCCCGACAGGCGCAGATCGAGGATTCCGACGAACGCGCGCTCTGCTATCTGAAACAGGAAGCCGGCAATCGCCTCAACGAGACGATCGCATCGTCGTATTTGATGAACGCACCAAAAATGCTGGATTTCTTCACTGCAGAAACGCACGTGAGGTTCGATCTCTTGCCAACTATGCCCGACTATCATCCGGAAACCGCGGGCGGCGTCGGCGGGGGCCGCTCGCTTCTACCCAGAGTCTTCGATGGACGCCGCCTTGGCAAATGGTTCGAGAAGCTACGTCCGCCGATCAAAACCATGACGATCTTTGGCGGAATGATGGTCGGAAGCGCGGATTTGCCGCACCTCCAAAATGTAACGCGCGCTCCTCGGTCTATGCTGTATGCGGCCAAGATGGCCGCGCGCCACGCGTGGGACAGACTGACTCATTCGCGGGGAACACGACTGACGAATGGAAACGCGCTAATCGCAAGCCTTACGGCGAGCGCGCTGGAGAAAGGAATTCCGATATGGCTGTCAGCCAATGTCCGGCAGCTCACGACAAGGGATGGTCGCGTGACCGGCGCCATCCTTGAGCGCGACGGAAGATCTCAGACCATCATCACCAGGAGGGGGGTAGTTCTCGCGACCGGCGGCTTCCCGGCCAATGAAGATCTCCGCCGCCCCTTCGATGCGAAGATAAGGAATGGCCGCTACTGGTACAGTTTGGCACCGGCGACAAACACGGGCGATGGCCTCCGGATGGCCCGGCAAATCGGCGGCGCCTTCGACGACAACGTCCATCACCATGTCGCGTGGACGCCCGTTTCGTTGGTGCCCCAGCCCGATGGTTCGAAGATCGGGTTTCCACACTTCAATGATCGTGCGAAGCCTGGCTTTATCGTGGTCGACAAAAAGGGCCGACGTTTCGCGAATGAGACCGCCTCCTACCACGACTTCGTACCGAACATGATCGAGGCGTGTCGGGCCCACGATGTGCTCGAGGCATTTATCATCTGCGATCACAGGGCGATCCGGCGGCATGGCGTGGGAGCCGTCCCTCCCGCTCCTCTCCGTCTGAAACCGTTCGTCGATAACGGCTACATCATCCGCAGTTCAACGATACGAGACCTGGCGCGCCGGGCCGGAATCAATCCCGATGGGCTGGCGCGCACAATCGACGGCTACAATCCCCTCGCCCGCGAGGGCAAAGATCCCGAATTCGGCAGGGGCTCCGACGCATTTCAGCGAGTGCACGGTGCGCCGCACGACCGCGGACCGAATCCGAACGTTGCCCCTATCGAAGAGGCCCCCTTCTACGCCCTCAGAATCATTCCGGGAGACATCGGCACATTTGCGGGAATAAAGACGGACGAGTTCGCGCGCGTTCTCAACGCGCGAAACGAGGTGGTTCCGAACCTATATGCGGTTGGGAACGACATGGCGAGCGTTATGCGTGGCACTTATCCAGGCGCAGGCATTACGATCGGACCTGCAATGACCTTCGGATACGTCGCTGCGCGGCACCTTGCCGGTCAGGACGCGGGATGACTTGCGTTAAGCCGAGCGACGGTTGGCCCGCGCGAGCGACGCCATAGCCTATAGTCGTCTCTTCTCCAAGGGAGCACTCGGACGGGTCTTCCGGCACCAGCGGTCGACTGTTGGTTGACGACCATGATCGAATCGGAAGACTTGCGCGTCGGCGACCCCGTCCGCCATCGCATGTAGCCTGGCGTAGACCGCGCACCGACGTCGCCGCGAAGAACGAGGCAGCATCGGTGCCGGTCAGGCCGATCCGAACCTAGGATTTGGAAACGCCGAACTTCGGCACATCGACCTCGTCGATGAGCGCTTCGGGACCTTCGGCCGGCCGCTCCTTGGCATAGTTCAGGGCGGCATCGATATCGTTCTCCCAATCCTCCCGCGGCAATTCGTAGAGCAACTCGATGCCGTAGCCGTTCGGATCGTTGACGTAGACGCTGTGGGACATGCCGTGATCGATCTTCCGGCTGAACTTCACTCCTCGGCTCTGCATGAAGGCCAACTGCTTGAGCCAAGATTCGCGGTCCGGAAATTCGATCGCGATATGGTTGATCGACGTCGGCGAACCGTACATGCTCCAACCCTCGGCCGGCTTGGGAGGCAGCTTCGGATTTTCGACGAACGCAATGTCGTGGTGGCTCCGGCGGCCCTCGTCGTGGCCGCTGTAGAATTGCATTTTCGGCTTCTGCTGCCCTTTGTAACCGACGCCTGACTGCAACTTGCCAACCAATTTAAGACCGATGATATCCGTCCAAAAGCGGTGCGTCTCCTCCATGTTGTAAACGTTCACCACGAGATGGTTCATGCCGGTTGGTGTAACTGCAACGGTCGGAACCGCGATTTCTTCCTTGCTGCTCACGTAGGCTCTCCTCGCTATAGAATGTGACTTTCCGGCACAGTTCGTTTGACTCGCAGCGTCAACGAATCGGGGAAAAACTTGCAGGCATCACGATGATGCTTTCCTGGCGCTGAATCGATGCTTCGGCCGGAAGCTTCGGCGGCCACACGCCGCGTTTCACTGACTCTTCGCGGATGCGCATGCGTTCGGCGGCGTCCTTGTAGCCCCAAATATGGATCCATTGGTTCAGCGGACCGATCTCCGTGCGCCATGCGCCGACCAGTGGCGACATCGCCGTCCGTTCAGGCATCCGCTCGCCCCAGGCCTTGATCACATGCGGTATCGACCCGAGCGAGTATGTGAAAGTGCTTATCTCGAAGACAGGCCCGACCTCGCGCGGCTCCAACGGCGGAGAGTACGGCGCGGGAATAAGTATCTTGGTTTCCATCTCCGTCACGAATTCGCGAATATCCGGCGGCCACCCATCGAGTTTGTAGCCCTCCTCTCGGCAACGATCGCGATCCGCCGTGCTGTCATAAGGCCAGAGGTGTATGACCTGGTTCAACGTCCCCACTTCGGTGTGCCAGAACGCGCCGAGCGGAGAAAGCTTCAACCGGTTGGGAAGGCCCTTTTCGAAGTTCGCCTCGAATTTTGCGGTGGTGCCCGGCTTCAGGGTGTAGATCCGCATTTCTACGATCATGGGGCTCCTCGCGTTGGGCTCAGTGAGCTGTTACTAGGCTCTAATAGGTCTCCCTGCGTTCCGCTGTCGAATCGTCATGTAAAAAGCGCCGTTCGCAGTCTGAGAACAATCCGACCATGCGGCGAGCTTGTCCGAGGTGGAGCTCGCGCGACCATAGTGGGCCGACCGATGCGGCTCGCGGCGAGGTCATCGTCGGGTGGCTCGGACGGACGACTACGAGTCTTGCTATCTCGTTGTCACGTGGCTTTCGCTACTTCTGCGTATTTGCCAGAGAGCTGTGGGGCGATCGTATTAGACAATCCCTTCTCGTGCCTATCAATTCTTCGTTCACGCGACCAGGTACGTTTGAGCTCGTCTTTGACTTGGATCCTGAGCACCCCCAGGCCGTCCGTCTCCAGTTCTACGACATCCCCATCTTGGAAGGCGTTCAGGCCACAATGATCGGTGCCGGTCGCGATGATGTCTCCCGGCATCAGTGGGTGGATTGCACTCAGCCAAGCTATGCTGTTCTTGATATCGGTAATCATCTTCCTCGTATTGAAGTCCTGTTTGATTTCGCCGTTCACCCAAAGACGGATCCTCAGGTTCTGAGGGTCCGAGATCTCATCGCGCGTGACAATGTATGGGCCGATGGGAGCAAAGGTCTCCCTCGACTTCATCTGGAAGAACGTATTGGTCGGAGGCGGTAGGCCTCGTGCGGATCCGTCAATGAAGTTGGTGTACCCAAAGACGTAGTCCATCGCCTCATCGGCTCGTACGTGGCTCGCTCGCTTACCGATGACCACCGCCACCTCGGCCTCGCCTTCGAACACGCTGGCCGGCACATCGGGTAGAACCATCGTGTCGCTGGGGCCGATGATCGCCGAAGATGCTTTGTGGAAGGCGTTCGTATGGGGGGACGAGATTAGCCCATCGTCGTAATTGACCGCCATGCAAACGATGTTCGCGGGCCTCGGAAGCGGAGCCCGAAGCTTCACCTGACCCAAATCCACTCCGCGAGTTCGAGCCACCGCCGCTTCTATCCGGCCACGATAGGCTGCAAACTGCTCGATTAGGAGCGACATTAGGTCCTCCGGGCCGCGACGCGAAAGGTCACTAAGTTCCTCAGTGATGTCGAAGATCTGATCTTGAAATACCACACCCAGTCGGAAGTTGTCGAAGTAAGCCAGTTTCATAGTCCGAACCTCTTGTGCTCCAGGAGGAGATCAAATCTCGTATAGAGAGCTCACGCACCGATGTTGATACGCGTCTCTGCCCTAGCCGGGGCCCGGTCAAGTATTTCCGTCAGCACGTCACGAAGCGCTTGCACGGGGTCCGCCAGCCAATCGTGAGACCTCCACGCCACGAAGCGGTCCGGCCGGACGAGGATGCACCCGCGATCGTCAATTTCGCGCCTCCGGGCCCAATCACCCGAGACGTCGTCGTTCGATTGGCGCATGCCGACCGAATGTGCAGCGATTTGCAGGCCGAATTCGCGCCCCACGACCGAGGCCGCATCAACCCATGCCCGGCCTCCTACCCCCGTGAGCAGCGTGAAGCGCGAATAGTCGGCTAGGTCGAGCGTCGATACGCGCTCGGCTCCTCTCTGCAGCCAGACATGGGGTAGGTAGGCTCCCGGATGAGTGGTTGGGTGGTAGTAGAGTTCCGGGTCGCGCGTGTAGGCGGGAAATGGCGTTCCATCGCTGACGAGAGCCCCAGAGATATACCTTTGGCCTAGCTCGACGCCGTGCGCATTAAATTGCCAGTTCAGGCCGTCGAGGGCCGCGACGACGGCTGCACGACGCTTGATGCCCTCGTCGGTCTCTCCGAAGAGATGCCTAATGTTCTCGCAGGCCTGATCGGGCGTGGCGCCCGGTCGCAATCCGACAGCGTCGGACCAAGGGAGAAGCTCCTTCTGACTTTTGATCGCCCGATCGATCACTTGACGCCCGACGGGCTGCCGTTCGGAGTTATAAGAATCAAGCAGCGCGTCTTCGGCCTTACCTTGGAGGACGAGAGCGAGCTTCCAAACTAAGTTATAAGAGTCCTGGATGGAGGTGTTGCTTCCCAGGCCGTTTGCGGGCGGATGACGGTGAGCCGCGTCTCCCGCCAGGAACAGTCGACCTTTCCGGTAGCGCGACGCCACCATATGGTTAACCTGCCACCGTGTGATCTTCTTGATCTCGAAATCGATCGATGGGTCTCCGATAGCTTCCGAGATATGCTTCCTCAGCACAGCCTCGGAAGCATCGCCGCGGGCGCGGCCATATCGCAAGAAGAAGGGATTCCATTCGTCCCAAGCATTGACGCACGGCCAGCAGCTAAGCCAGATCTCGCTCCCGGGAGGGCATATGTAGGTCAAGGCGCCGGATCGATGTTTCGTATACTTCGATAAGTCAGCTTTCAACCATACGCTTACCGCGTCTCCCAGGGCGACCTCGCCCTCATATTCGAACCCGGCGAGGCTGCCTACTGTACTCCGGGCTCCGTCCGCAGCGATAACGTACTTGGCGCGAATGACGTAGTCTTTGCCGCCCTGGCGCTCGCGCACTTTCGCGTATGCCCATTCCTGATCTTGCGATATTTCAACGAGTTCGGTACCGAACCGAATCTCCGCGCCGTTGGCTTTGGCCGCATCCAGGATGGTGGGCTCCAGCATATGCTGCGGGATATTGCACATCGCGCAAGGGCTGCCCTGCTCATAATCGCCACGACGCTCCACCCCGCCGCCCCAGGTCGATAGCCTCGAGAGCTCCATACCCGAGAAACTCGTCGCGAAAACCTGAGTGGCCATCTTGTCCTGAGGCATCGCTTTCGACATGACGGCCTGCTCGATGCCGAGATCCCGCAGGACTTCCACCGTCCTTTGATTTGTGATGTGAGCTCGGGGCGAGTCCGCGGTGTCGTCGTATTTCGTCACGGTGATCGATGGCACCTTTAACTTTGCGAGTAAGGTCGATGCCGTCAGTCCGGCAGGCCCAGCTCCCACGACGAGCACATCAGTATTGATAATCGACATCGCAATCTCCGAGACATCTGCACCTATCGAGTGGTTTTCTTCGGAGCCGCCCCATTCGTCCAACCGTGTCGCAAGAACATCTATTTCCGCGGCACGAAGGGCGCTTGCACGACGTCGGGAGCCAAAAAAGAAGGCTCGTCTGCTACGACGGGCCTTCAATCGGGGAGGGTTATTGAATCACCTCGTTGCTCACGATCCGCTTCCAATCCGGAAAGCCGCTGATCAAGGGACGGATCGAGGCCACCTTGTGAAGGCAGGCGTCGGCTCGTGGCTGTAGGCCACCGGAGAGATGAAGAAGTAGCAGCTTTCCAGCGGCCGAGAGAGTTTCTTCACCTCGATGCACGATATCGATCTGCCGCTCGACCCAGTCGTCGGCCAGACTGATCCCCTTCAGGCCCATAGGTCTACCGATTGCCTCGAACGCCGCATCCGGCATGATTCCGATTCCGAGACCGGACTGGACCATACGCAAAAGGGCGTCAAAGCTAGAAACGTGAAGCTTTAGCTTGAGTGGCACCGAAACATGTTCGGCATAGGCTGACAGCAATTGGTAGGCCGCGCTGTGCGCCTGCAGTCCAATGTGGTGGTAGTCGAGCGTTTCCCGAACCGAGAGCTCACGCCGATCCGCGAGCGGATGATCTTTGTCGACGACCAGAATCAGCCTGATCGATCTGTACAGAACTCGTTCCAACCGGCCGGTGTCGATTATGCTCGAACATAGACCGATATCGGCGATGCCCCTTTCCACCTCGTCCACAACGGATCGGCTCGACCGCTCTCCCAGATCGACCATTATTTCGGGATGGGACGGCAGAAAAGTGCCGAGGTCGTCCGGAAGGAATTGGACAATCGCGCCCAAGTTGGCCCGCAGCCGTACGAACCCACGGACGCCGCGTGCATATTCCTTCAGTTCGACGCCGATGCTTTCGATGTTCTCCAGCATCCTTCGGGAATATCGCAGAACCGTTTCCCCGGCGGAGGTCAGCGTCATTCCGTTTGCGCCCCGATAAAACAACTCGGCTTTGACCGCGTTCTCCAGGTCGGCGAGCCGCTTGCTCACGGCCGATGGAGCGATCGCCTCCCTCTTCGCTGCTCTCGTGAGAGTTCCTTCCTCGCAAATGGCGACGAACAACTGCAATGTAAGAATGTCGAGATCGCGCAGTGAGCGCCTGTCCATCGTTTCCTCCTTTGCCGGTCGTCGTGCCGCCGGACCGGTGCCAGCTTCAGATGGGCTTCTGAAAAAACGAGAGAATCGAGCCGGTTCCCCGTCTTGGTCCCTTCCCAGCAGCCTATTCCCTAGAGGCTCAGAGGAAAATAAGGCTTGAATTCCTTTCTTTCGGGATACTAAACTCCGGAATGAACGAGATAACTGGCCTTCCCGTGTTCGTTCAGGTGGCGGAGATGCAGAGCTTCGTCGCGGCGGGGCGCATTTTTGGCATCTCCGCGTCGGCGGTCGGAAAAAGCATTGCACGCTTGGAGGAGCGTCTTGGAGTTCGGCTCTTCCACCGCAGCACTCGCAGCGTGCGGCTGACCCAGGAGGGCCTGATCTTTCTCGACCGCTGCCGACGGATCCTAAGCGAACTCAAATCCGCCGAACTCGAACTATTGGGAGCAATCGAACTGCCTCGTGGCCGATTGCGCGTGAGTCTTCCGCTCGCCAGCGGGCTGTTATTGCCTCTGATCTGCGACTTCATGGAACAATATTCGGACGTCGAGTTGGATTTGAATTTCACGAACCGGAACGTCGACTTGATCGAAGAAGGATTTGACTTGGCAATTCGCGTGGGGGCTCTCGACGACTCTCGTCTCATGGCACGGCGGTGCACGGCGTTTCGCCTGATCTTGGTGGCTTCTCCAGAATACATCGCTCGGCGTGGACGCCCGAATAAGGCTTCAGATCTGTCCAACCACGACTGTCTTCACTTCCGGTTCGTCAGGAGCGGGAAGGTCTTCAAATGGCCCATTTCCACAGTTCCGGGAGCACCCGATATCCGGCTGCCGACCCGCCTGACCACGAATGAAAACATGATGCTCATACAGGCGGCGAAGCGAGGCCTGGGCATCGCGTGCGTTCCCGACTTCACCGTTCGAGAGGCACTCGCTTCCGGAACGCTTTGTACATTCCTCGAACGAGAGGTCAGCCAGGAAATCGTCTGGTGGGCAGTCTGGCCCGCAAGTCCACACACGTCACCGAAGCTGAGCGTCTTCGTCGATTTCCTCTCCCAGCGGCTCCAGAACACAAGCGACCATCGCAATGCGCTCGTTTGACGGCAATTAGTGACGGAGCCTTCAGGCGCCCCCTCTCTTCGCTTCGATCGCTGCTTGCAAATATTCGGCTATCTGGCGCGCACCTCGCGGCATGACAAAGATCACCAATAATATCAGGACTCCGAATACGGCTCCCGACAGCCCCTTCGAAATGCTTTCCGCAACATTCGGGACGAACACGATGAACGCGGAGCCGGCGATCGATCCGGGAAGCCATCCTACGCCGCCGACGACCATTCCTAAGAAGAGCGCGATCGACAGTTGGAACGTATATCCATCCGGTGCGACGAACTGAACCGCAATTGCTCCCAAGGCGCCAGCTATCCCGGTGATGGCCGCGCTGATTCCGAAGGCAAGAGTCTTGTAGAGAGCGATATCGATTCCCATAGCCGAAGCGGCTATTTCATTGTCTCGTATCGCCATCATCGCGCGACCGGTCCGGCTGCTCAGAAGGTTCGTGGCTGCAGCATAGATGGCAAGGCTGAACGCCAGCGTTAGATAATAGAGCCAGGTATCCGGTGAGATCGGGAGACCGAGCGGCGCGTCCGGCTTCGACGTCACCAATCCTTGAACTCCCCCAGTCCAGGGTTCGAAGTAGCCGAGCTTTAGAAGTTGTGGCATCGCCGTTGCCAACGCAAAAGTCGCCAGAGCGAGGTACACTCCGCTGAGCCTCAAGGCGGGCAATCCGAACAGGAACCCGGTCACGAAGCAGACCGCCGCCGCAATCGGCAACGTCAATAGATAATTTACGCCTCCGTGTTCCACAAGAACCGCGGAGGTATAAGCTCCAATAGCGAAGAACGCGCTCTGACCAAGAGAGAACTGCCCGCTGCCCCCAGTAAGAATGTTGAGAGCCAAGATAGCGGCGGCGTAGACCAGCAGCATCGTGATCTGGAAGGTCACGAAGTTCGTAGCGGCCAGAGGAACGAGAGCGAGAATCAGAAGAAAGAGTACGGATGACGTTTGACGAACGATTCCGGATCTCTTGCCGGTCTTAGTGCTTGTCAACGTCGCGTCTGTCTCGGGAATTGTCGTCATGCTACACCCGCTCCACAACATTTCGCCCGAGGAGACCGTCTGGTCTGAACCGAAGCACCAAGATGATCAGCGCAAGCGCTATCGGCAACTTCAGTTCGTTGCCAGCGCCGGGGACATAGGTGCCGATCAAGTTCTCGAAAACTCCAACAAGGAGCCCGCCCAAAACGGCTCCGGCGGGACTCGACAGTCCTCCTAAGACAGCTCCAGCAAAACCGTAGACCAAGATGCCGCCCATCATGTTCGGCTCGAGGAAGACGACGGGCGCAATCAACATCCCCGCGACCGCGCCGACGCTGCTTGCCAGACCCCAACCAAGCGCCACCATCCAACCGACGTTGATGCCAACAAGCCTGGCAGATTCCGGGTTCGAAACTGCCGCTCGCATCGCGAGACCGATCTTGGTGAATCCCAAGAAACAATAGAGGAACGCAAGGAGCAGGCCCGTTACGCCTATCATACCGGCCTCGTGTGAGTTGACCAGTTCGCTGCCCAGGAACTGGGACGATCCAAACGGAGACGGGAATTCCTTGATCGTGAAGTCCCACGTCATTCCCGCGACGCTGTTTACGATCGCAAACAACGCGATGAACCCGGCGACGTTGGTGAGTATCGACGCATTCGCCAGCGGGCGGAACAGTCCGCGTTCAATAGCGACTCCCGCTCCGAAAGAGATCGTCACCGTGAGAATGAAGGCCGGCCAATAGGGAACTCCCCATCGCATGAGCTGCCATGCGACGAACGTCGAGAAGGTCGCCATCTCCCCTTGGGCGAAGTTTAGATGATCGATGGCCTGATAGATCATAACCACCGACAGCGCCATGCAGGCATAGATCGAACCGGTCGCAATGCCAGCGAGAATTTGGTTGGTAAGTAGCTCCATCGCGCGATCCTCAGTACCCAAGGTACGACTTGCGTATATCCTCGTTGTTCGAAATGTCCGCCGCCGGCCCAGACATTACAATTCGTCCGGTCTCGATCACGTATGCGTCGCTCGCCAACTCCAGTGCAAGTTCGGCATTCTGCTCGACGACCATGATGGTGACCTTCTCCTCACGGTTGATTTTTGCGAGGATTCCGAAGAGATCACGTACGATCAAAGGCGCTAGACCAAACGACGGCTCGTCAAGCAACATGAGGCGAGGACGAAGCATGAGAGCACGAGCCACGGCGAGCATCTGCTGCTCTCCTCCGGAAAGTGTGCCTGCCTGCTGGCTTCGCCGTTCCTTGAGCTTCGGAAAGTGCACGTACATCCGATCGATATCGCCGGTGACGGCCCTGTCGTCGTTCCGGCTAATTGCGCCGAGACGGAGATTTTCGTCGACCGTCATCCGCGTGAAGGTCCCGCGCCCTTGGGGGACATGCGCAATGCCGAGCCTCACCAGGTTCTCCGTCGACCGCGCACTCAACTCTATCCCGTCGAAGCGGATGGCACCCGTAAAGCGAATCATGTTGCAGATCGATCGCAACGTCGTTGTTTTTCCGGCTCCGTTGGCCCCCAAAAGCGTTGTTACGCTACCCTCGCGCAAAGAAAAGTCTATGCCGTGAAGTGCCTGCACTTGACCGTAATATGCGCGCAGTTCGCGAACTTCGAGGATATTACTCACGTGGCCTTGCTCCCGAGATAGGCCTTGATCACGTTCTCATCGGATTGAATGTACGCGGGAGTTCCTTCGGAGAGCTTCTCACCGAAGTTCAGCGCTACGACTCTATCGGCTATGGACATCACCAGGCCCATGTGATGCTCGACCAGCAGTATGGTGATGCCAAGTTGGTCGCGTATTCGGACAATCAGGCTGCCGAGCGCGAAAACTTCTTCATGATTCAAGCCTCCCGCCGGCTCGTCCAAAAGGAGGATCTTTGGCCTCATGGCCAACGCTCGTCCGAGTTCAACTCGCTTCTGCGTACCGAAGGGGAGACTCGCGACCGGCAGGTCCTCAACTTGCCGCAGATCGAGAAACTCGCAAATCTCGAGTGCGACTTCGTCGAGACGTTCTTCGGTGCGACGACGGCGAGAAAGCCTGATCATGTCGCTTATGGCGTCGCCACTTGTAATCGAGTGGCCGCCTATGCGGATGTTGTCGCGGACAGAAAGGGTCGAAAAGAGCGCCACATTCTGAAATGTTCTGCCGATACCCATTGCCGCTATGCGATGCTGCGGTTGCTTCAAAATGCTACGGTTCTCGAGCAGGATGTCCCCTCGGCTCGGCCGGTAGATTCGGCTCAGACAATTGAACAGCGTCGTCTTTCCCGCGCCATTCGGTCCGATCAGCCCGACGATGTCTCCGCGAGGAACGTTGAACGAGACGTTCTTTAGTGCGGCGATCCCGCCGAACTCGATTCCGACGTTCCGCACCACAAGCAGCGGCTTTTCCTCCCGCGCTTCCGACGCAGAGCACGCCGGCTTGTCCGACATCCAATTGCCTGGCGGCCTCAACATCGATTCGTTACCTCTGTGGCGACCAGCCGCGCTATCGTCCGCGAGATTGAGCGGCCGCCGCGTCACCTGTACGCTGCGTTAGGGAAGCAGATGACGAGTAGTTCTTTGAATCCCGGCGAGCGTCGATCCGAAGGGGGAGGTCTTCGCCGATCCCAATGGCGGCCTTCTTATTTGCGCGATACGCGCTGTGTCGAATCGTCTCGCAGCAAGGGCCGTTCGTGGAATGCGAATTCGAGATGTAGTGATGCGGGCTTCGCGGTGCGGGCCTTGCCGTAGTGCTCATGCCTTACAATCGATGGTTAGCGCGGCCGTCCATCGCTTCCCGAAGAAACCTCGCACCCGCCTGCACCGCCTTGCGGCCATCCCCCAGTATTCGATGGAAGACATGCCAAATGTGGACCATCTCCGGCCATATCTCCAGCCGTACCGACACGTCCGCGGCGCCCACGGTACGCGCGAGCTTCAGCGAATCGTCCAAAAGCACCTCCGAAGCACCCACATGAATAAGGAGTGGAGCGATTCCGCGAAGGTCAGCGTAAATCGGCGACGCGAAGGGAGAACGCGGATCTGCTCCATTCAGATAAGCTTGCGCGAAATTGACGATTATCTCGCGTTTGACCATCGGGTCCGCGTCCGCTCGCGATACGAACGTTTCGCCCGATGCCTCCATGTCTACCCACGGCGAAATCAGCCAGCCGCACGCAGGCTGTGGCAAACCCGCCTCCTTGATCGCAACAAGGGTCGAGACGACTAGGCCCCCGCCTGCGCTGTCCCCGGCGAGGGCGATATGGCGCGGTTCGAAGCCCTGTTCCAATAGGAAACGATAGGACGCGAGTGCGTCATCGACCGCAGCCGGGAATGGATTCTCGGGCGAGAGTCGATAGTCGATCGCGAGCGTTCGAGAGCCCGATGCCCGACCGATCTCAGCGACAAGATGACGATGGCTTAAGATCGAGCCGAACACGTAGCCGCCGCCGTGCAGATAGAGAACAACACGCGCAGGATCCGCCGCCTCGGTCCAAGTCCACTCCGCGGGAACGCCGATGGCGACCGACACCCTCTCAAAATTGATGTCGGGATCGAGTGGAAAGCGCTCGGAATCCGAATCGACGGCGAGACGCAACGCTTCTAGATTTGTCGGAAGGGGATTGGCTGCGATCATCTTCCGCAACTCGATTAGGTCTTGGTCAGGCATGTCCCGGTCTCCGCTGCTGATTGATAGCTTGCCAGACGCGAAACGGCGTTGCAGGCATTTCGAAGTCGGTAACACCGATCTCCGACAGCGCATCATTGATTGCGTTCATCGCGGCCGCAATCGCTCCTACCGTTCCCGCCTCGCCGGCGCCCTTCGCACCCAGAGGATTCAACGATGTCGGGTGCGGGCTGCTGTGTACCTCGATATCGCACACGTCCTGCGCGCGCGGCATTGCGTAGTCCATGAATGATGCGGTCGTCAGTTGGCCGGATGAGCGCTCGTAGACGACCTGTTCCATGAGCGCCTGTCCCAGGCCTTGAACGACCCCGCCATGAATCTGCCCCTTCAACGTCTTCGGATTGATAACCGTGCCGACGTCATCGACGACAAAATACCTTAGAATTTGCACCACGCCGGTTTCAGGATCGATCTCCACCTCGCAAACGTGACTCCCATTCGGGAACGTGTCCTGCTTGGGCGTGAACGTGCCGGTCTCGTAAAGACCTGGCTCAACGTCGTCCGGCAGCTTTGCTGGCTGAAAGGCGCTGCGAGCAACCTCACCGATACTTAGGCTTCGGTCCGTGCCGATTACGGAGAAACGTCCCTCTTCGAAGCGAATGTCCTGATCCGCTGCCTCAAGCAGATGTGCCGCAATCTTTCGGCCCTTCTCGATGATCTTGTCTGCGGCCGCGCATATCGCGGAGCCACCGATCACGGTCGAGCGTGAGCCCATCGTTCCCATTCCGAACGCGACTATATCGGTGTCACCGTCGACGACGCGAATTTCATCCGGTTTCAGACCTAGCCGGTCGCTTAGTATTTGCCTGAAGATGGTTTCGTGACCTTGGCCCTGATTGAGCGTTCCCATGAATAGGGTTGCCGTGCCGGACGTATCGAACCTGATCTCCGCGAATTCGAGGCCCGGCGATGCTGCCCGCTCGATCGAATTGGCGATCCCAATCCCCCGCAGAAGCCCTTTCGCCCTTGAATCTTCTTTCCGTTTTTCGAAGTCGCCCCATCCCGCAAAGGCGAGCACGTCCTCCATGTTTCGCGGAAAATCCCCGCAGTCGTATCTCATCCCCAAGGATGTGACGTAGGGCATCGCTTCGCTTGGAATCAGATTCTGGCGCCGCAGCGAGATTCGATCGAACTTCAGCTCTCGGGCGGCATCGTCAATGATCCGCTCTATGACGTAGATCGCCTCCGGTCGTCCTGCTCCGCGATAGGGCGCAGTTGCGCTCTGATTGCTGAATACTGCTGTCATATGCACGTGAGCGGAGGGTATCGCATACGTACCCACCATCGTCGGCAGATTGACAAAGGTGGCCAGCAGGTTTCTGTCCGATGACAAATACGCGCCGATATTGGAGATAGTACGCACTCTGAGGCCGACGAACGAGCCGTGGTCACCGAGAGCGAGTTCGACGTCGGCGATCAGGTCGCGTCCGTGTTCATCCGCGAGCAAGCATTCGCTTCTGTCACAGGTCCATTTGACGGGACGCCCTATCTGGCGTGATGCCCAGAGCGTTAGGCGATGTTCGATATATTGCCAACCTTTGGATCCGAAGGCGCCGCCTATGTCGCCCGTCACGACTCGGAAGTCATGCGTCGGCTTCCTGAAAATTCTCCCGGCCAGAACGTCCCTCACCCGATGCGGATACTGAACGTCCGCGTAAAGCGTATATCGATCCTCCTTGGGGTCATAGTGACCTATTGCCCCGCGCGGCTCCATGTATTGAGCGTGGACCCGCGTTACGACGTATCGCCGTCTTACGACATGGCGCGCGGTCTCGAACGCACGGTTTGTTTGCGTCCAGTTTCCGATCTCGAACACGTGCGACACGTTGTCGGGACATTCATCCCAAACGGCTGGCGCGGACGGCGCGATCGCGAGGTCGCTCGCCGTGACTGCGGGCATCGGCGCGTAGCTAACCTCGATCAGTTCCATGGCATCCTTGGCCTGATCCAGAGACTCGGCCACGACCATCGCGACGGGATCTCCGACGTGTCGGACGCGTATCTCTGCAAGACCTGGATGAGCCCGCCAGAACATCGGCGAACCGTCTGGGCGCGATCGTTTGAGGGTGACAGCCGTACGACCCAGACCATCCGCCGCCAGGTCGGAGGAGACGAAGACGCCGACGACGCCGGCAGCATTGCGAGCATTTTCAAGTTCGATCGCCTCGATCGCAGCATGCGCATGGGGCGACCGCAAGAAGCAGGCGTAAACCTGACCGGGAAGAGCCCGATCCGCGACGTACATGCCCCCTCCGCGCAGCAGACGCCCATCTTCGAAGCGGCTTAACGGCTGGCCAATCCCGAACTCCCCCATGAAGGATCCTTCGTCAGTCCATCGAGCCGGATTCTCGATGGATCGTAGCTCGTCTAGCGCGGGGCTCGATTGTGGATACGTGCCCGCTGGATTGAACGTCCAGTCTCCTCCCATCAAGAGCTGTTCGTGATTCGCGAATGCACCGTTTGCGCTTGCAGCACCGCTAATGAACGAATTCGCTACGAGCGAAGACCGTGTAGTCGGAGACGAATGGACGGCCTCTCGGAGACGTCTCTATAGATCGAATATTGCTCGCAACAAGCTCTAGGTGTTGGCGAGGCGCTCCACACGACGCTCGAACATAGAAGGCTGCCGAACATGGCCGAGAACTACATCAGTATTTGGACCGAGTTGTGCAAACTACCCCTGCGTCAGGGATATGTTCAGGCGGGCGTTAAGACCCGTTTCATCAACGCAGGCCGCGAAGATGCAAAGCCTCTCATCTTGATCCACGGCATGGGAGGCAGTTGGGAAAATCTCTTCTGTAACATTGCTTCGCACGCCCAGCATTTCAATACGTTCGGCTATGACATGATAGGTCACGGCTTTAGCGAGAAGCCAGACCGAGTCCGGTCGACCTTCGAATATGCCGAGCATCTGAAGGATTTCATGGACGCGATGAAGATCGAGAAGGCCTCATTGCTGGGGCTTTCGCTCGGCTCTTGGGTGGCGACAAAGTTCGCTGCCCTCCATCCATCGCGCGTAGACAAGGTTACGATGGTCTCTGCGTGGGGCCGTCCATATTCGAGCAGCGAAGAGGTCGCGCAAAATCGAGACTTGATGGCACGAAGCCGTCAACGGCGCATCGCTTCTGTGGTCAATCCAACGTGGGAAGCGATGGACGAAGTATTCGCACACCTAATCGCAGATCCGAAGAAGCGCGTACCGGATCTGCTGGCTCTCCGACAGGTCATATACCGGCAGCCCGAGATGAAGCGCGCCATGGAGAACATCCTCGACGGCCTCGACCCCGACACATGGAACGATAATGCGATTGCAGACGAAGAGGTCAGGAAAGTCGTCGCTCCATATCTCATCATTGCGGCAGTCAATCACAAGGACGTCTTTCTCGAGAGCGCCTACGCGTACGCAAAGCTCCTTCCGAACGCCAGGCTCGTGGAAATGACCGGCACCTCGCATTTCCCGCATCTGGAACGGATGGATGATTTCAACCGCCTCAACATCGAATTCCTCCTGGGGCGATAACGGAGGTTCGGGCCGGTCCTAGCACGTGGATGCCCCAGAAGTAAGATAGAGCGGATCGGAGGCGGCGCATCGATGTCGGGAGAGCACTCGCGGCAAGTTGGACCGGACCGAACACGGGGGATCGGTAGTCAAATCGGCCAATGTTGAATTCGACCCGTCGATGCGTCGCTCAGATCGGAAGGCCAAGGGTGGGGTTGCTGGCAAGAAAACTACCTGCGCTTCGCACCGACCTCGTCTGCTTGTTCGTCGTGGCGGCGCCGAAGTGTTCGACGACGACATCCACGAAAGCGCGGGTCTTCGCTGCCACGATGCGGCCCGGCGGTCTCACGACGTAGATCGCGCCTTCCTGCAGGGAGTAATTGGTTAGGAGCGGTACGAGCAGCCCAGCCTTGATGCTGTCCGAAACGATGAAGTCGGGGAGAGCCGCCACTCCGAGACCCGCCTCGGCCGCCTGTATCAAGCCTTCCCCATTGTCCGATTGGAAGCGGCCCACTGGAAAGAAGCTTAGGCGTGTTCTGCCGGACTGAAACCGCCAGGCCTGCTTTTCTCGCGATCCAGTGTAGACGAGACACTCGTGGGCGCAGAGATCCTTCGGGTCTCTAGGAGTTTTGTGCTTTTCCAAATAGGCCGGACTGGCGACGATGATCAAGCTAACTGCCGCGACGCGCCGGGCGACGAGCGTAGAATCGGGAAGCCTTCCAATGCGGATGGCGGCATCAAAACGCTCCATCAACAGATCTACGACGCTGTCATCATAAGACACGTCGATTTCCAGCCGCGGATGCGCGGCACGAAGTGCGGTCAGGAGCGGCATCATATAGCGTAGCCCGAACGATAGCGGCAAAGAAACCCTAAGCCGACCCGCG
>WNFO01001094.1_pt1 | contig 45106 bp, 46 predicted proteins | sample 5400251 | NCBI WGS metagenome assembly WNFO01 (sample SAMN13153354, study PRJNA577476) | soil metagenome | isolation source: 100 cm saprolite under Madrone tree | place: USA:California | collected 2016-06-14 | reverse complement strand
GCCGACGTGGTCATCAAGCAGAGGTACCGTCTCGCGGGCGTCCATCACTCGCCCATGGAGCCGCATGTCGCGATCGTGCGCCCCGAATCGGACGGAGGCGTCACCATCTGGGCCCCGACGCAAGGGCCGTTCGAGGTGCGCAACGAGATCTCCGGTCTGCTCCAGATACCCGCCTACAAAGTTCGCGTGGTGCCGATGACGGTAGGCGGGGGCTTCGGCGGCAAGGTGTCGCTCCTCGAATCCCTCCTCACCTTGCTGGCACTGGAAGTCGGACGCCCGCTGCGCCTCGCGCTTACACGCCAGCAGGAGTTCGTGGTCGCGCATCCGGCGCCCGCCGCCGTCTTCGAAATCGAGCTGGGCGCCAAGCGCGACGGGAAGCTGCTCGGCCTGCGCGCCCGCTACCACTTCGACAACGGCGCGACCAGTGGCTGGCACGCCGGCATCGGGGGCTCGTTCCTCGGCGGTACGTATCAGATCGCCGACCTCGAGCTGACGGGTTATGAGGTCGCCACCAACAAGACGCCCGTCGACGCTTATCGGGCTCCCGGAGCGCCCCAGGCATATTTCGCGCTCGAGTCGGCGATGGATGAGCTGGCACTCCAGCTGGACCTCGATCCGATCGAGCTTCGCCTTCGCAACGCGACGAAAGAAGGCGATCCCACCGTCGACGGCGGCAAATGGCCTCGGATCGCGATGGTCGAGGTCCTCGAAGAGGCGCGCCGCCATCCGCTGTACACCGCAGAGGTCGGCACCGGCGAAGCCGTCGGCGTAGCGATCGGCTCCTGGGGTGGCGCACGAACGCCCGCGGCCGCAGGGTGCCGCGTCGAGCCGGACGGCACGCTGTCGATCCTCATCGGCACGCCCGACATCGCCGGGGCGTCGACAGGGCTGGCGATGATCGCGGCCGAAGCGTTTGGCGTGCCAACCGACAAGGTCAGGATCGAGACGGGTGAGACGGGCGTTGCACCCCGGGGACCGGTCGCCGCCGGCAGTCAATCCACCTATAGCCTTGGCGGGGCTGTCCAGGAGGCCGCCGTCGAGGCGAGGCGGCAGCTCTTCGAGATCGCGACCGAGGTGTTGGAGGCGGGACCGGAAGACCTGGAGATCATCGACGGGCGCGTGGCGGTTCGCGGTGTCCCCAACCGCTTCGTCGAGATCACAAAGTTGGTCGCGATGAGCACCGAGTTCATGGGCCGGCACAAGCCGATCCAGGCCACCGGGCGCTCGGCGGTGCGAGGCGCATCCCCTCAGTTCACGGTGCAGATCGCCCGTGTCAAGGCAGACCCCGAGACGGGCGCCTTCCAGCTCACGGGGTTCGCGGCCATACAGGACGTTGGCCGGGCGATCAATCCGCCCGAGGTCAAGGCCCAGATCCACGGCGGCGCGGCGCAAGCGCTGGGACGCGCGCTTGGCGAGCAGCTCGCCTACGACAGCGACGGCCAGCTGCGCTCGGGCAGTTTCCTCGACTACGAGCTGCCGACCGTCGACCAGCTGCCTGAGATCGACGTCCGCCTCATCGAGGTGCCGTCGCCAGTCGGCCCGCTCGGTGCCAAAGGCGTCGGCGAGCCGCCCGCGATCCCAGGCCCGGCGGCGCTGGCCAACGCCCTTGCGAGGGCAACCGGGATCCGCCTGCGAGCGGTGCCGATCGACCGCTCAGCCCTGGTCCAGGTCCCGGCCGCCTCCCGGATCGGGTAAGCGCCGGCGGCCATACGTTTATCCTGTTTGAGCGGCCTCGAGCCGCTGCTAAGCGATGCCGCCCACCGACATCGACATCGCCATGGGGAGGAAACCCATGAGCATTGCGGACACCGAGCGACCGCGCATCACCTCGATCCTGAGGACTACTCCCGCGTCGTCGGTGCGGGCGTACGTGACGCGCACCCTGCCCGATACCTCGCCGATCGTGGTCAGCAATCGCGCCCCTTATGAGCCGGGAACTGACGGGGGGTTCAAGCGCGGAGCGGGCGGCGTGATCACCGGCCTGCTCACCCTCGCCGATGCGATGAGCGCGGACTGGGTCGCATGTGCGCGTACGGACACAGAGCGCAGCCTCGCCGCGAAGGTGGCCGGCCCGCTCACGGTGCCGCTCCTCCAGTCCACCGGCAACCTCCACTACGTCTCGCCGACTCGCGATCAGTACGAGATGTACTACGCGGTTTTTGCGAACCCGGTGCTGTGGTTCATCCAGCACTACCTCTGGGACCTGGCCAACGAGCCCGTCATCGACGAACGCATCCACCAGGCGTGGCGTGACGGTTATGTCGAGGTCAACCGCCAGATCGCTGCGCGTGTGGTGGACGTTGGCCGCGCCGCGCCGAAGCGGCCTCTTGTTCTCGTCCACGACTACCAGCTCTACCTCGTCCCCAGACTGGTCCGCCAGTCGCTGCCCTCAGCGATGATCCAGCACTTCGTGCACGTGCCGTGGCCGACGCCGCAGTACTGGAAGATCCTGCCCAAGCCGATGCGTGACGCCATTCTCGAGGGCTTGCTCGGCTGCGACGTCGTAGGTTTCCAGTCGAGCCTTGACGTTCGCAACTTTCTCCTCACGTGCGAGGAGAACATGGGCCTGCAGGTCGACGAGCGCGAGCGTGCCGTTTTGTTCGGCGGCCGGGTCGTTTACGCGCGCCACTATCCGATTTCCATCGACGTCCCGGCGACCTCGCGACTCGCGGCGACTCGCGGCGTGAAGCGAATCGAGCAGGAGATCGCCACGTGGCGGCCGCCGAAGCTCATCGTGCGCATCGACCGCACCGACCCATCCAAGAACATCGTTCGCGGATTCATCTCCTACGACAAGCTGCTGCGATACCACCCCGAGCTTCGGGGCCAGGTGCAGTTCTGGGCCTTTCTTCAGCCGTCGCGCCAGGACGTCGCGGTTTACAGCCGGTATGTGCGGCAGATCCGGCAGATCGTGGGCCGCATCAACAGCGAGTTCGGAACCGACTCGTGGATGCCGATCCGCCTGGAGATCGGTGAGAGCGAGCGGAAAGCGATGGCGGCGCTTCGGAACTTCGACGTGCTGCTCGTCAATCCCGTCTACGACGGCCTGAACCTCGTCGTCAAGGAGGGCGCGCTCGTCAACGCGACGGACGGTGTGATCGTGCTGTCCGAGAACGCGGGTGCGCATGAGGAGCTGCACGGGCACGTCCTGTCCATCAACCCCTTCGACGTCGAGGCAACGGCGGCGGCGATGTACGCCGGGCTGACCATGGGCGTCGAGGCACGGCGGACCCTCAATGAGGGCGCGCGCGAGGTCGTGCGCGCCAACGACATCGCGCGTTGGATCAGCCGGCAGGTGCAAGACCTTCGCGACCTGGTCGCGACGCCGCGGGTGGCTGTCTAGCTCCCTTCCGCCCCCGCCGCCCAATCAGCGAGCATGTGAAGAAACAACGTTGCCTGTTCGGGTCCGTCGACCACGACGTCGCAACGCGCAAACAAATCCGGCGGGACCTCCTCCGAGCTGACGCCGATCGTCAGGTGCGGAAGGGCCCGTGCGCTGAGCAGCTCGAATGCCGCGCGATCGTTCTCGTCGTCGCCCATGGCGATCACGCCGGCAGGGTCGACCTCATCGAGCAGCGCCGCCAGCGCCGCCCCTTTGCCGCCGAAGAGCGAATGGACCTCGATGACCTTGCGGCCTTGCGCGCCCAGCAAGCCGTTGGCCTTGATCAGCGGGCGCAGAAGCGCCATCGCCTCCTCGCCCGTGATCTTCGCGTTACGAAGATGGACGGTCGTGCTCGCCGGCTTGATCTCGATCCACACCCCGGGGTAAGAGCCCAGCAGCTTCGCCGCCTCGGCGTTGAACTCCTCGAGCGCGCGCTTCTCATCGGGGTTCGGCGGCTGGAGTCCGCTGTCGCCGATGAGCCGCACGCCGGCCACTGGAACCAACCGCGATAGGTCGTCGGCCGTGCGGCTGCTGAGGACGACGACCTGCTTCAGCGTGCGTGCCAGGCGCCGCAGTGCGTCGAGTGCGCCGGGCAAAGCCACGGATCGGGCTGGATCAGGGCCGATCTCGGCGAGAGTGCCGTCAAAGTCGGTCACGAGCATGACCTCATTCGGAGCAAGGCTTGAAACCGGTGACTTCCGCCAGAGGCCGGTGATCCCCTCGAGCTCGGCCCTCATCACCTTATCTAACGTGAAAACGGGTCCTTGGTGCCTTTTCAGATCGCGGGTCGGTGCCGCTCGACGATCCCGGGTAGGTGCGAGCTGGGCTGCAAGGTGCCGAACGACCGGCCCCCGCCGGAATCGAGACGGGAACCGCAAAACGCATCGGCCACGTATGGATCGCCGTACCGAACCAGGAGAGCCGCCTGCAGGGCCACGGCCATCAGCTCGACAACGGTTCGCGCGCGGGCCTCGGCGTCGTCTCCGTCGGAGAGCAGCTTCTTGAGGTTCCGGACCGCATCGTCCAGTCGAGGGTCCATTCCGCGAACCTCGTCAAGCTCATCGAGGTAGGCGAGGACCGATTGGGGCTCGCGTTTCATAGCGCGCAATACATCCAGCGCGTTGACGTTTCCCGAGCCTTCCCAGATGGAGTTGAGCGGCGCCTCGCGATAGAGGCGCGGCATGATCGACTCCTCGACGTAGCCGTTGCCGCCGTGACATTCGAGCGCTTCGGCCACGACCGCGATCGACCGCTTCGTGGTCCAGTACTTCGCCACGGCGAGGGCGAGACGCTTGAAAGCCGCCTCGCGTGGATCTGTCGCGCGGTCGATCGCGCCGGCCAGGCGCATCATCAGCACGGTCGTCGCCTCGGACTCGACAGCGAGGTCGGCGAGAACATTCACCATCAGCGGCTGCTCGCTCAGGAGGCGGCCGAACGCGCTGCGGTGGGCCGTGTGGTGGGTCGACTGCGCCACCGCCTGGCGCATCAGCGATGCAGAACCGATGACGCAGTCGAGGCGAGTGATGTTGACCATGTCGATGATCGTCCTGACGCCTCTCCCCTCCTCCCCAACCATCACCGCCCAAGCCCCGTCCAGCTCGATCTCCGCCGAGGCATTGGAGCGGTTGCCGAGCTTGTCCTTCAAACGCTGGATGTGGAACTGGTTGCGGGTGCCGTCGTCGAGGACTCGAGGCAGAAGGAAACAAGAGAGACCGCCGGGCGCCTGGGCGAGGACAAGGAACGCATCGCACATCGGCGCGGAGCAGAACCACTTGTGGCCGGTGAGCAGATATTCGCCATCGACGCCCGCGGGCACCGCACGCGTGGTGTTGGCGCGAACATCGGACCCGCCCTGCTTCTCGGTCATCGCCATTCCCAGCAGCACGCCGCGCTTGCCGGCCGGCGGCCGCAGGCCGGGGTCGTAGTCGAGGGTTGTCATCAGCGGCTCCCAGCGCTCCGCGACGTTGGGTTGGTTGCGCAGGGCCGGGATGGCGGCATACGTCATCGAGACCGGGCACCCATGCCCACCCTCGACCTGCGACCAGACGTAGAAGGCGGCTGCTCGCGCGACATGAGCGCCCTGGCGTGGCTCGCGCCACGGCAGAGCATGGAGGCCGTTGCCGATGGCGACCTCCATGAGTCGGTGCCACGCGGGATGGAACTCCACCTCATCGATGCGGTTCCCGAAGCGGTCGTGGGTGTGGAGCTGGGGCGGGTTGGCGTTCGCCTGGAAGCCCCAGGCGATCGCCTCCTCGGTGCCGGCGAGGCGGCCGAGCTCGTGGACGGCGTCCTGCGCCCAAGAGCCACCCTCACGTTCGAGCGACTCGCGCAGGGCCGGGTCGGCGTCGAAGAGGTTGTAGCCGACGAGCGGCGGCGGCTGGTTGCTCACGCCGTGCTGCGTCGCCATCCCTACAGGCTAACGCCGACCCCCAGCAGCCTCCACCCAGTCGATGCTCGCTATGTCGCGCAAAGCGGCGAGATGCCGCGCGAACGCCCGACGGCCATTCTTCGTGAGCGACAGCCACGTGCGCGGCCACTTGCCGACGAACCCCTTGTGGACCTTGACGTAGCCGGCTTGCTCGAGGGCGCTCACCTGCTTCGACAGCACCGAATCGCTGACCTCGACGTGGTCCCTGACGAAGCCGAATTCAGCCTTGGTAGCCGCCGCGAGCAAGGCCATGATGGAGAAGCGAACCGGATGCCCCAGCAAGTCGTCCAGCTCGTGGCGTGGGTGGCTCACCGCCGTCCGAACAGCCACGCCCCGAGAAGCAGCGGGATGAGCGCCACCGCCGAGCTGATACCGAAGTGGATGCCCGCCGAACCCGGACGCCACCAGCCCGTGGCCACGCTCACCCAGATGACAGCCCCGTTCCAAACGAGGAACGCCGCCAGCGAACCGACGAACCATAAGACGGCGCTGCGGCTCCAGGCCTTCACGCGCCAGCCCAGGTAGATGCCTGCGGCCAGGGCGAGGAGGAATGTCACGAGCAGCGCCGTGCCGATCAGCTGGTTCCCTTGCCGCGGGTTGAAGCTCAGCAGGAACCCGGCCACCGCGTACATCGCGGCCGCCACGACAAGGGTCCAACGAAGCTCTCTCTCCGAACGCCGGACGGTCGCGGCACGACCCTTGGCCTCCTCCAGCAACGCACGAGCATCCTGTGGCGTCGGCGATGTCTCAGTCATGGTGGCCAGACTAACACCTACTTTCCATTTTGGCAAGTAGTTTCCGCGACGGCCTAGTTCACCTCGTCGTTGAGCTCTGCTACCAGGCGCAGCTGGCGCTGGCGCTCCTCGGCGTCGAACGCCATCGGCGAGACGATGAGCGTCTCGACCCCCGCATCGCGAAAGGCGCGGATCCGTTCGCGAGCGCGGTCCTTCGGCCCCGCGATGCAGGTCATGTCGATCAGCTCGTCCGGGAGGGCCTCCATCGCCGCCGACCGCTTGCCATCGAGGTACAGGTCCTGCACTTCCCGAGCGGCCGCCTCGAACCCATACGAGGAGACGAGCTTGTTGTAGAAGTTCTGCTCGCGCGAGCCCATGCCGCCGATGTAGAGGGCCAGCATCGGACGCATGGTGTCGCGGGCAGAGGCGACATCGTCGGTGATCATCACGTTGACACTGGGACAGATGCGGAAATCGTCGAGCGAGCGGCTTGTACGCGCGGCGCCTTCCTCGAGCGGCACGCGGAGCTTGGACACGTGCTCGGGCGAGAAGAACACGGGCAGCCAGCCGTCGGCGATCTCGCCCGCGAGGGCGACATTCTTCGGGCCTAGGACCGCCAGGTAGATCGGGATGTTCTCCTGCACCGGCCGAATGGTGAGCTTGAGGACCTTGCCCGGTCCGTCGGGCAGCGGCAGATCGAGCGTCTGGCCGTGGTACTCGACCTTCTTGTGCGCGAGCGCCATGCGCACGACGGCGACGTAATCGCGCGTGCGCTCGACCTGGTGCGGGAAGCGCACGCCGTGCCAGCCCTCGGAAACCTGGGGACCGGACGTGCCGAGGCCGAGCAGCATGCGACCACCCGAAAGCTGATCGATGGTGGCGGCGGTCATGGCTGTCATCGCCGCGCTTCGAGCCGGGATCTGGAAGATGCCGGCACCCAGCTTGATGCGGCTCGTCCCGGCGGCCAGCCAGGCCAGGACGGAGGCGGCATCAGAGCCGTAGGCCTCGGCGGACCAGATGGAGTCGTAGCCGAGGTCTTCGGCGGTCCGGGCAATCTGGAGCTGGTCGGCGGCGGTCAGCCCCATCCCCCAGTAACCGATCTGAACTCCAAGCTTCACCTCGGGGCGAGTTTAGTCCTGGCCGGGACTAGCGCCCGCTGACCAGCAGGAAAATCAGGAAGACGTTCAGGCTGAGGATGACGCCGATCACCAGGGTCGCCAGGGCCGTCGTCGAGCGCTTGTTGACGAGCGTGCCCATCAGCCCTCGGTCGCGGCAGAACAGCAGCAGCGGGATCAGCGCGAATGGAATCCCGAAGGACAGCACGACCTGGCTCAGGACCAACGCCCGCGTCGGGTCGAGGCCGATCGCGATCACGACGAGCGCCGGCGCCATCGTGATCGCCCGCCGTAGGAACAATGGAATCCGACGGCGGATGAAGCCCTGCATGACCACCTGACCCGCCAGAGTTCCGACCGACGACGATGAGAGGCCCGAGGCGAGAAGCCCGAGGCCAAAGAAGATGTCCGCGCCGTGGTCGAGGGTGTGGCCCAGCGCTCGGAAGGCCGCGTCCAGGTTTGGGACCGTGACGTGGTGCGCGTGCAGGGCGGCCGCCGCGATGGTGAGCATCGCGACGTTGATAAGGCCGGCCAATCCCATCGCGATGATCACGTCCCATTTTTCGAAGTTGAAGATCTTCTTCTGCTCCTCTTCGGTCGCGCCGACGACACGGCGCTGGGTGAGTGCGGAGTGCAGGTAGATCACGTGCGGCATCACGGTCGCGCCGAGGATGCCGGCGCCGAGCAGGACGCTCTCGGTGCCACTGAATCGCGGCGTGACGAGACCGGCCGCTACGGCCCCAACTGAGGGCCGCGCGAGGATCACCTCGAACGCAAATGCGGCCACGATGACGCCGACCAGGACCGTGATCACCGCCTCGAAGCCGCGGAAGCCGCGTGATTGCAGCGACAGGATCCCGAATGCGGCGAACGCCGTGATGATGCCCGCAGTGAAGAGCGGGATCGCTGGGAAGAGCAGATGGATGCCGATCGCGGCGCCGATGAACTCGGCGAGGTCGGTCGCCATGGCGACCACCTCCGCCTGCATCCACAACCCGACGACCGCCGGGTATGGGAACTTCTGCCGGCAGACCTCGGCGAGGTTCAGCCCGGTTGCGATTCCGAGCTTCGCGCTCATGGACTGCACGAGCATCGCCATGAGGTTGGCCGCGAGCACGACCCAGAGCAACATGTAGCCGAACTGGGCCCCGCCGGCGATGTTCGTCGCGAAGTTGCCAGGGTCGACATATGCAACCGAGGCGACGAACGCGGGACCGAGGAACGGCAGCAGCGCTCGGAATCCGCGGGTCTGCCCGGTCAGCGCCTTCTCTGCAGCACGCAGCACTCGTGCCTCTCCGGGGAGGGCGACGACGGCGGGCGGCACCCTGGATTTCGCTACTTGAACAGGCGGTGGCTCCGTGATCACCGTGTTGCGAGCGGGTTCGGCCAACGGCTAACCGCGCTCGACGAACAAAGCGCGCGCGAGTCCGAGCGGAACGCTCACCCTGCGGCCTTTCATGCGGACTTCGATCGGTCCCTCGTAGGCGCTCTCGGCCACCACGTCGACGTGGGTGCCGGGCAACAGGCCGCGGCGCTCCAGCTCGCGCAGCCGCGCGGGGTCGTCGTCGGAAACGCCCTGCACGATCACCCTCTCCCCGGCCCGGCATTCGCTGAGCGGGCGCTCGCTGACCGGCCGGACCTTCCCAGCCCGTGTCGGGATCGCGTGACCGTGAGGGTCGAGCTCGGGGCGGCCGAGCAGCTCGAAGATCCTCTGCTCCATGCGCTCTGAGATCACGTGCTCGAGGCGTTCGGCTTCTTCGTGGACCTCGTCCCAGCTGTAGCCGAGCACCTGGACGAGGAACATCTCGAGCAGTCGGTGGTGCCGTACGAGCTCGAGCGCGACCTTCCTACCCTCGCGGGTGAGCTGCTGACCACGGTACCGGTCGTGCTCGACCAGGCCCTGAGCGGTCAGTCGCGTGACCATCTCGCTCACCGACGGCGAGGAGATGCCGAGACGCTGGGCGAGCTCACGGGTCGGCACCGGGCGGCTGTCGCCGTGAAGCTTATAGAGCGCCTTCAGGTAGTCCTCTTGGGACCGCGTGAAGGTGCTGCGTCGGGCGACTTCGACGGCCGACAAAGACCTAGGCCTTCCTAAAAATGATCACTGGTGAACCTACCACTAAAGATAGGTTAGCCTAACTTTGCTCCACGGCGCAACTACTTAAGACGATTCTTGATCCGTGCTTAGGCGCAGGCCCCAGTCGAGGTCGAGGCTGGGTTGTAGCTCACGCTCACGTTCGGCGTCACGGTCACGTTGCTCCCGGATGTCGTGAAGACGCTCACATAGTCGGCGCAGCCCTCGGCCTTGTGGAAGTCGTAGTTCACGCTAGTGACGTTCGTCCAGGTGATCTCCGCGCCGGAATGGTGCATGCAGTAATTGGTGTTCCCCACTCCGTTGTCGATGCATTCGACCGCCTTCCCCCACTGCTCAAAGGTGAGGATGCTCACGGTCATGGGGCCGGTCGACGTCGCCACCAGGTGATAGGTAAACGTGTCCGGGATGCCCCCCGCCAAATACCAGCTGGGGTTCTTCAAGACCTGGGCGACGTTCCAGATCGTGAGAGTCGGGTGCTCCAGCTCGGCCTTCACCGTCGCCAGCTCCCCGAGCGTGGCTGTGAGGTTGGTCTGGGTCGTGGCCAGCTGAGTCGCCACCGATTTGTTCTGCGCCTGCAGGGCCTTGTTCTCGCTGTTCAGCTGGTTGGCGTTGTTCTGGAACGTTGTGTCGTCGAGATAAAGGAGTGCAAGTCCTCCCGCGGTGAAGACGAGCGCGCCGACGAGCGCTGCCGTCCACATGCGCGGACCCAGGGGCCTCGAGACTCGCGGCGCACGGGGATCCGGCCGGCGGGGCACCGGCCCCGCTAAGGCTGGCGCGGCCTCAGTCGCGGGCTCTGTCTCGGACATGGTTTCGTCCATGCTGGTCGCGGTCATCATCCCACCATCGACGCCGGATACGAAAGCGGAAGCTCAGACTTGTCCTGGCCGCGGCCATACGCCGAGCACGGACGCGATCGTGGACGCAGTTTCGGTTTGCGACGCAATGCTGTACGTGAACGTCTTGCCGTCGGGCTGAGTCGCCGGACCAAGCCCGCAATTGGCGCCACACGCCGCTTCCTCGATCAGGAATACCGTTCCCGAGCTGAGAAACGACGGAGTCGAGCGCTCATTGGGAAGCTGTCCGCCGGCGCGCCCGCCGTGTCCATACAGCCACACGCTCGGTAACCCATTCGAGTCGCGAACCGTGAAAGCGAGGTAGTCGTCATCGGCGTCGGCGCGCGGCCGGATCCAGGCGAACTGCTGGCCAAACGCCTGCGCGCGGTTGCCGGGCGCGCCGGTCGAATCCCAGACGTAGACCACCGCCGCGTTCGGCTGGCGGAAGTAGAGCTTGCTGGCGGTGCTGCCCCAGGTCGCCATGGTTGCGTTGGCCTGCATGAAGACGAGCCCTGATCGGCTCCAGACGTCCAGGTGGTCGCCGCTCCCGGTGAAGGTCTGCTCGAAAGCGAAGTACGCGCCATCGGGCGAGAAACCGATGAAGGCGTCGTCCTCGTTGGGATTCACGCCGCGTCCCGGCACCGCGCCGAACGTCGACACAACCCGCTCACCGCCGCCGCTCAAGAGGTGGACAATGACCGCGGTCGCGTCCGAGGTCACATATACGAGAGTGCTGCTCTGGTCGGGACTCCACGAATGCAGGCCGTCCAAGAAGCCACCGCCGGTCCAGCTCGCGGCGAGCGCGCTGGTGCCGGTGAACATGTCGAGGGTTGCGATCACGCTCGATCCTGGCGTGCCAGGACTTCCCTGGGTGGCCGACCACGAGATCATTTGCTGGCTCACAAGCTGCGGCGTCCAGGAGCCCGTGATCGTGCAAATCGTGCGGGGATGGAGCGGGTCGGTGACGTCGGCGAGGGCTGGCTGAGTCGACCCCTGCATGGTGACCAGCGCCTCCTGCGCGGCGGGTCCGCCGGAGCAGCTTGCGTGCATGGCCGCCCAGGACGGGACGATGGCCGGACTTGCCAGCGGGCTCGGGCTGGGCGAGGCGGCCGGCGTGGGCGACTCGGTGGGGCTCGCGGTCGGCGATTCGCTCGCCAGAGCCGACGGGGATGGGCTGTGATGCGAAGTCCCGCCACCCGAGTTCGAGCAGCCGGCAACTGCGAACACGGCTATGACAGCCGCCAGCTTGATCCCCACGGGGAACTGGAACGACGCTTGGCGAGCGGACGTTACGGCTGGGAACCTCGCGGGCACGCCGTCCACAATAACCGCACCGGTTTTCGGCCTCAATGAGCGATGGGTTTACGGGATGAGGGCAGCTTTGGGAGTCGCCGTGCTCCTTCTTTCGGCTTGTTTTGACACCCCTGTACCGCTGACGGCCGACGTGACTGCTTCAGCGACGCAGGCCGCGACCGTCGGCGGGCGCGCGCAGCTAGTCGTCAACGTGACGAACACCGGACCCGCGATCACGCACATCGGCCTCACCTTCATGTCCGCTGACCGGTGGTACGAGCGCCACACGGTGACGGACATGGGCACCTGCACCGTGGACGTCGACCATACGGCGTTTGACTGCGGCGACCTCGCCGCCGGAGCAAGGGCAACTTATTCGATCTCGGGCACCGCTACTGAGGTGGGCAGCTTTCACTACCAGCTGGCGGTGCGCGAGCTCGTCCGGCCGTTCAAGTATGTCAACGATCATTCGGATGGTGCGGACGTCCAGACCTGGGATGAAGTCGTCGCTCCCGCCTAAGTGAAGATCGTCATCACCGGCGGGAGCGGTCAGGTCGGCGGGATTCTGTCTCGTCATTTCCATGGACGCGGCGATGAAGTTGCGGTCATCGCGCGTCACCCTAAGCCGGCTCCATGGACGACCGTCGCGTGGGACGGATTGCGGGCTGGTGAATGGGGCAATCATCTGAACGGCGCGGATGTCGTCATCAACCTGGCCGGGCGCAGCGTCAACTGCCGCTACAACCAGGCCAACCGCCGCGAAATCATGGAGTCGCGAGTCGTCACCACGAGGGTGGTGGGGGAGGCGATCGCGAAGGCGTCGAATCCGCCGAAGCTCTGGATGAACGCCAGCACCGCGACCATCTACCGGCACGCGACGGACCGAGCGATGGACGAGGTCGACGGGGAGATCGGCGGCGGCGAAGCCGGCCTCCCATCATCGTGGCGGTTCAGCTACGACGTCGCCACGAGCTGGGAGCGCGCGTTCGCCGCATCCGAAACGCCGCGCACACGCAAGATCGCGTTGCGCAGCGCGATCGTCATGAGCCCGGACCGGGGCGGTGCGTTCGAGACGCTCCTGAACCTGGTCCGCTTCGGCTTCGGCGGCGCGGCCGGTTCCGGTCGTCAGTTCGTGTCCTGGATCCACGACGCGGACTTCGCCGCGGCGATCGACTTCCTGATCGCCAATCCAGATCTGGATGGATACATCAACGTCTCCTCTCCCCAGCCGCTGCCCAATCGGGATTTCATGGCCGGCTTGCGGCGAGCTTATGGAGCGCCGATCGGGCTGCCCGCAGCCGACTGGATGCTCGAGCTCGGCGCCTTCTTCCTGCGGACCGAAACCGAGCTCATTCTCAAGAGCCGCCGTGTCGAGCCGAGGCGGCTGCTCGAAGCCGGTTTCGAGTTCCGGTTCCCGGAGTGGGGCCGCGCAGCGACCGACCTGGTGCGACGCCGGAGAGCCCAGACCGATTAGTTTTAGGCGGCTGGTCAGTCCAAGGGTTAGAAGATGCCGATCAAGACCGCAACCTTGAAGGTGCCAGGCGCCGACCTCTACTACGAGGTCCGCGGGGCAGGTCCAGCCCTGGTGATGATGCCGGGCGGGCCTGCCGACGCCTGGGCTTTCAGAGACATAGCCGGCATCCTCGCTTCGAACTACACCGTTGTGACTTATGACCCGCGCGGCTTGTCGCACAGCAAGCTGGAGAGCCCTCTCGAGAAGGAGCTGATCGTCCAGGTTTTCGCGGATGACGTTCACCGGCTGCTGGCGGCGGTCGCTGGCAATGACAAGGGATTCGTGTTTGCGAGCAGCGGCGGCGCGACCATCAGCCTCGAGCTCGCGGCTCGCCATGCCGAAGAGCTCGACACGCTGGTCGTACACGAGCCGCCCTCGCCTTCGCTGCAGCCCGATCCCGATCACGTGTGGGCAGGTATGAAAGAGGTCGTGGAAACCTACCGCAAGGGCGATGCGGGGGCCGCCATGCAGAAGTTCGCGGCTTTAATCCGCCTTCGCGACCAGGGTCCGCCGCCCGCTCCAGAGGGCGAGCCGACGCCTGAGATGCGCGAGGCGATGGCTCAGATGCAACGGAATATGGACCTCTTCTTTACCGACTACATGGAGGCCATCGCCGACTACGAGCCCGACTTCGACGCGCTTAAGATCGCCTCATGCCGCATCGTTGCCGCTGTTGGTGACGAGTCGCGCGGAGAGCTGGCGCACGACGGCGGGCTTGGGTTGGCGAAGCGGCTGAAGACAAGAGCGGTGGTGTTTCCCGGAGCTCACGCCGGCTTCGACAGCCATTCGGCCAAGTTCGCGGTCAAACTTCGTGAAGTACTGGAGGGAGCATGAGCAAGGTTCGTGTCTTGGTAGGAACCCACAAGGGCGCGTTCGTGATGACTTCCGACGAGCGGCGTAAGGAATGGAAGGTCGAGGGGCCGCACTTCGCGGGTTGGGATGTTTACCACATGAACGGCTCGCCCGCCGATCCCGACCGGCTGTATGCCGCCCAGTCGCGCGGATGGTTCGGGCAGGTGATGCAGCGCTCCGACGACGGCGGCAAGACCTGGCAGCCTGCGGGCAACGAGTTCAAATACGACGGGTCGGTCGGAACTCACAAGTGGTACGACAACACCGACCACCCATACGAGTTCCTGCGCGTCTGGCACCTGGAACCATCGCTCACAGACCCTGACACCGTCTATGCCGGCGTCGAGGACGCGGCGCTGTTCAAGTCCACCGACGGCGCGAAAACTTGGGAGGAGCTGCCCGGGATCCGCACTCAGAAATCGGCTCCGACGTGGGCGCCTGGCGCAGGCGGGCTGTGCCTGCACACGATCATCCTGGACCCGGTTCACGAGGATCGGATGTTCGCCGCGATCTCGTCGGCGGGGACGTTCCGAAGCGACGACGCCGGCAAGACATGGCGACCGATCAACAAGGGCCTGCGCTCGCAGTACATACCTGACCCCGACGCTGAAGTGGGCCACTGCGTGCACCACGTCGCGATGCACCCGAGCCGCCCCAACGTGCTCTTCATGCAGAAGCACTGGGATGTGATGCGCAGCGACGATGCCGGGGAATCATGGCATGAGATCAGCGGCAACCTGCCGACCGATTTCGGGTTCGCGATCGACGTCCACGCACACGAGCCGGACACCGTTTACGTGGTTCCGATCACGAGCGATTCGGATCACTTCGTACCTGAGGGCAAGCTGCGCGTGTATCGGAGCAAGACAGGCGGCAACGAATGGGAGGCGCTGACCAAAGGCCTGCCTCAGAAGGATTGCTACGTCAACGTGCTTCGCGACGCGATGGCGGTCGACTCACTCGATTCCTGCGGAATCTATTTCGGCACCACCGGTGGCCAGGTATACGTGTCGGCCGACGCCGGCGACAGCTGGAACGCGATCGTCCACGACTTTCCATCGGTGCTGTCGGTGCAGGTGCAGACGCTGGCGTGATCCGGATCGAGCTGCCGGCAAACCTGCGCACGCTCGCAGGTGTTGGGAGAGAAGTGCAGCTGCAGGTCGATGGGCCGGTGAGTCAGCGCTCGCTGCTCGATGCCCTCGAGGCTGAGTACCCGATGCTGCGGGGCACCATCCGGGACCAGACGACCAAGCGCCGCAGGGCGATGCTGAGGTTCTTCGCATGCGAGGAGGATCTGTCCGACGAGTCGCCGGATGCCCCCTTGCCGCAGGAGGTGGCGACGGGGCGCGAGCCGTACCTCATCATCGGGGCGATCGCCGGGGGCTGAACGCCTCCCGATAAACAAACCGACCGTCGGTCTGTCATAATTGCGCCGTGGCTCGGACGGTCAACGCGACCCTTTACACGGTCCGCCGGGACGCCTTCCTCGACGTAGCCCAGCGCCTCATCCAGACCAAGGGCTATGAGGCCATGAGCGTCCAGGACCTGCTGGACGAGCTGGAGGCTTCGAAGGGCGCCTTCTACCACTACTTCGACTCCAAGCAGGCGTTGCTCGAGGCCGTCGTGGAGCGCTTCGCCGACGGGGCGATGGCCTCTCTGGCGCCAGTCTTGAACGATCCCGAGCTACCGGCGCTCACGAAGCTCGAGAAGGTCTTTGCCGGCATCGCCACTTTGAAGGCCGAGCAGAAGGACCTGATGCTGGCGATCATCAAGGTCTGGGACTCGGACGGCAATGCGATCGTCCGAGAGAAGGTTCGCCGCTTGTCTGAACGCATCATGGTGCCCCTCTTCTGCGCAGTCGTGCGGCAAGGTGTCGACGAGGGCACCCTCCTCGTCGACTCGCCAGACGAGACGGCGAGGGTCCTCGTATCCCTGATGCAAGGCTTCCAGCTGCAGGCCACCGATCTCTTCATTGCGCGGCAGGCCGGCAGCATCAGTTTCGAGGTCGTGCAGCGTGCTGTCGCGGCCAACACCGAGGCGTTCGAGCGGATTTTGGGAATTCCGAAAGGCTCGGTGAAGCTCACCGACGACGCGACCCTTCGTTTCTGGTTCGGCTAGGAGGAACGGGACATGGCGGCGATCATCGATGTGGAAGAGCTGACAAAGAGCTACGGCGGCAAGCGCGGCATCGCCGACGTCACGTTCCAGATCGACGAGGGCGACGTGTTCGGCTTCCTCGGACCGAATGGCGCGGGCAAGACGACGACCATCCGGGTGCTCATGGCGCTGCTGCGCGCTGATTCGGGCACAGCGCACATCGCCGGCTTGGACGTTTGGGAGAAGTCGCTGGACATCAAGCGCCTCATCGGCTACGTGCCCGGTGAGCCTTCACTCGACCCCAACCTGACCGGAGGGCAGATCCTGGAGTATTTCGCGAACCTGCGCGGCGGCGTCGACCGCGCATACCTGAAGAAGCTCATCGAGCGGATGGACCTCGACACCAGTCGCAAGTTCCGCCACTACTCGACAGGCAACAAGCGCAAGGTCGTGCTGATTCAGGCCTTCATGCATCGCCCGCGGCTGCTCATTCTGGACGAGCCCACGAGCGGTCTCGACCCGCTGAACCAGCAGGAGTTCGACGGCATGGTGAAAGAGACGCGCGAGGACGGCCGCACCGTGTTCCTGTCATCTCACGTCTTGAGCGAAGTCGAGAAGACCTGCACGCGAGTGGGCATCATTCGCGAAGGCCGCCTGGTGCGCATCGGCGGCGTGGCCGAGGTCAAGGCAATCAAGCGCTACGAGCTCACCATCTCGTTCGCCTCGACAGTGCCTGCCGATTCGTTCAGTTCGCTCGAGGGAGTGGAAAAGGTCGAGCAGCTGAACCAGGGCCAAGCCGTCCGGCTGACCGTGCAGGGCCCCGCCGACGCCGTGGTCAAGGCGGCGGCCCGGTACCCCGTCGTCTCGCTGACGAGCTATGAGCCGAGCCTCGAGGACATATTCCTTCGGTACTACGAGCGCGACGGCCGGGCCGAGGAGGAGGCAGCCGGTGTGGTTTAGAAGCATCTACCTCAAGACGGTCCGCGGCTTTCGGGTCCCGATCTTGGGCTGGGGCGTGGGACTGGGGGTACTGATGGCGGCCGTCCTGGCCGCTGTGCCCACGCTGCTGAACACCGCGCAGGCGCGTGCCGCTGTAGTCGCGCTGGGCTCGTCGTTCGCATTCATCGCAGAGCCGATAAAGATCGACACCCCCGGTGGCTATGCGACCTGGAAGTACGGGCTCACCATCCTGGTCGTGTGCATCTGGCCGATCCTGGCCTCGACCGGCATGCTGCGCGGCGAAGAGGAGCGCGGCTCGATGGACCTCCTGCTGTCGCTGCCGCGCGCGCGCTTGCGGGTTGCAGTGGAGAAAGTCGCGGCCCTGTGGACGGCGCTGGTCGCGATGGGCCTGGTCGTCGGGCTCCTGACGTACGCCAGCGGGCTGGCGGTCAAGGGCGACATCGGCCTGGGTTCTTCGATCATGTTCGGTCTCAACCTGTCTTTCATCTGCGGCGTCTTCGGCGGCATCGGGCTGCTGGTCTCGCAGTTCACGCAGGAGCGGCGGACGGCAGCCGGCATCACGTCCGGCCTGCTGCTCATCTTCATCGTCCTGGACGCGATGCACCGGGTGGCGCCGAGCACCCTGTGGCTGAGCCGGCTCTCGCCCGTCTACTACTACAACCTGAGTAAGCCGCTCGTGCCAGGCTACGGCGCGGACGTCGTTGGCATCCTGGTCATGGTCGGTTTGAGCGTCCTCTTGAGCGGCCTCGCGGTCTGGCTGTTCGTGCGGCGAGACGTCGGCGCGGTTGTGGCCGCGCCGAGCTTCATTCACCTGCCCGAGCGCCGCTCGGTGCCCGCGCGGACCACACCCCAAAACGACTGGTCGCTGCGGTCGGTCTATGCGCGCGGCCTTGCCATGGCGGTGGTGCCGACGTTCTGGTGGACGCTGGCCATCGCGGGCTTTGCCGCCTGGATGGTGGTCGTCGTGCAGCAGACCGAGAGCCAGTTGAGGTCGCTCATGCAAGGTTCGGCGCTGCTCGAAGGCCTGCTGAAGTTGAGTGGGAGCGACACAGCCACCAACGCCGCGATTCTCGGCGCGCTGTTCTTTTTCCTGCCGGTGCTCCTCATGGCGTTTGCGGTGACCCAAGCCAACCGGTGGTCAGCCGACGAGGAGGACGGCCGGCTCGAGCTCGTCCTGTCCACACCGCAGCCGCGGCTGACAGTGATTCTCGGTCGCTTCGCTGCGCTCACCACCGCGACAGTGTTCATCTCGTTGATGACCCTGGCGGCAACCTTGGGCGCCTCCGCGGCCACGGGCGTGACGCTCGACGGAGGCAACGTTGCCGCGGCCACGCTGTCGATGATCCCGCTCGGCCTGCTCGTGGCCGCGATCGGCTACCTGTTCGCGGGTTGGCTTCGCGCGGGCGTCGAGACCGGACTGCTGAGCTTTCTGCTTGTGATCTGGTTCTTCATCAGCTTCGTCGGTCCGGGGCTGAAAGTGCCGGACGCAGCGCTACGGCTCTCCCCCTTTTACTACTACGGCACTCCGTTGCTGCACGGACTTCCGGTCTTGGACACGCTGGTCGTCGTGGCCATCGTTGTAGTGGCTCTTGGGTTGGCGTCGGCACGTTTCGTTCGCAAGGACATCGCGGTCTAGCGCTAGAGATTCTTCTCGAAGCAGATGCTGCTGGGCGAGGACAAATACTCGCCCCAGCAGTCGACCTGGGTAAATCCGGCGCGGCGATAAAGGGCGATGGCCGCGTGCTGGTGGACGCCGGTCTCGAGCGCGAGGCGCTGCAAACCCATATTCTTCGCGGCTGCCTCGAGGCTCGTCAGCACGGCCTTCCCCACTCCCCGGCCTCGTTGATCCGGCTCCACAAACATGCGCTTCACCTCGGCGGTCGTGGGATCGAGGAGGCGGATCGCGCCGCAGCCGACCGCGCGGTCACCATCCCGCGCTACGAGAAATGTGCCTCGTCCGTCTTCGAGATGCTCTGGTTTGAGGTTGGGCCCGAATCGCTCCTCGGGCGGATACGTTTCTGCCAGGCCGGCGTCGAGCCCAGCGAGCAGGCGCCGCGCGTCGTCGGAGTCGAACCGCTCGGCAGAGATGACCAGCGTCAAATTCGCTTTTGGACTCTGTCGACCGCCGCCGCGACTGCGTCAGGAGCGTCCTCCTGGATGTAATGGTTGGCGTTCGCGAGCCGGGTTAGATTCGCGGACGGAAAATCGAGCTGCCACCTGGCGATGACTTGCTCGTTCCCGAACACGGGGTCCTTCATCGCCCAGACAAGTTCCATGGGTTTAGCTCCCAGCGCCTTCGGGGTGGTTGCGGCCAATCGCTCCAGCATGGGTCGAGCCAGCCTGATCTGCCTTGGAAATTCAGCTACGCCGCGACGTGCCTCGGGGTTTGGCTGTGCGTCCTGGTAGCTCTTGAAGACGTTCGCATCCATCGGTATGGCCACTGACCGCGGCATGATGAAGTTGACGAAGGAGTTGCGATGGAGGATCAGCCATTGCAAGGGCGGGCTCGACATCACAAGGCTGAAGGTCACCAATGATCCCGTGGCCGGCCAGTACCAAGTGTTCGCGAAAACCGTCCCGGCCACGCGGCTCGCACGTTCCGTGGCGACGGTCATTCCAATCGGTCCGCCCCAGTCTTGACCCACGACGATGAAGCCGTCCAGGTTGAGATGGTCGACGAGCTTGCCGATCACCCGCGCGTGCTCTTCCGACGTGTAGCCGTAACCGGATGGACGCTCCGAAAGACCAAACCCGGGATAGTCCATGGCAACGCAGCGAAACCGGCCGCTCAGCTGCTGGATCACCTTTCGATAGAGGAAGCTCCAGGTCGGATTGCCGTGGAACATGACCACGGGGCGACCGGCGCCCTCATCAATGTAGTGAACGCGAGGACCAGCTCCGTCGAACCACCGCGACTGAAACGGAAAGAAGACTTTGTCAGGCGTGAAATCAATCTGCATCAGAAGCCTCCGAGCGGATCCCTTGTTCCGGATCAGTGGCCAGGTTGGACCGGTCGCTTTCGGCACTGTAACAATCGAGGACCGTCGGTCGTTGTGGGGTTGACGATGAGTCGAGCAATCGTCGCGGTGGTGGCGGCGCTCGCGATCCTTTCGGCAGGGTGCGGCGCCGTGGTGAGCTCTGGTCAATCGACCCCGAACACGCACGAAACCACGACGACAGGGGCCACTGCCTCATCGCTTGGCGACCTGCGGAATCGGCCACTCAAGCTCCCCACTGTGGGCGCCGGCAAGACTTGCCCGACCACCGCCTCGCACGACCTGAGCCCGGTGGTCAACGGCGGGAAGGGCGAAGGGCCTGGATTCGGCTTTGGACCTGGTCCCGCCTACCTCAGCGGCATCAACGAGCTCTATCCCGGCGGCTTCGACAACGAGGTTTGGCTGATCGAGCCGAGTTACGAGGGGCCTGTCCTCATCCGAGGCCAGCAGATAAACGGGTCGCACGGTGTCGCCTTTGCCGAGCCGATCACGTTTCCGGTCGGCGGCTTCTCGAGCGCGGGCAGCCCACCCCCGGCCGCCGCGGTGGCCAGTGTGACCATCGAAGGACAGGCGGTCCCCTTCTACCAGGAGCTCGATCTGCCTGGCATGTCGTCGACCGACGTGAAGGGCTTCTGGAGGATGTTCTTCGCCCGGACGAGCATCGAGGCCGCGGGCTGCTACGCGTTCCAGCTTGACGGGCTCGACTTCAGCCTGGCAATCGTCTTTCAGGTTCCCGACGCCGCGCGCCCACCCGCCTAAGGGGTTCGTCGCAACGTTTCAGGGCATGCCGGCGTTGTGCGGTCGCAATGTCCAGCGGATGCCGTCATGAACGACGATCAAGCGTGGTTCGAGCAGCGGGTACGGACGCTTGGACGGCCGGCGATGAAGTACGCCAACGTGCTCGTCCATGACATGAACCTCGCTGAGGAGATCGTGCAAGAGGCGTTCGCCAGAGCATGGGCGTCGCCAACCACGCCGTCAGTGGAGGTCGAGTTCCGCAGCTACCTCTATCGAATCATCGCTAACCTCGCGCACGACTACTACCGCCGGCAGTCGCGGCGCGCGATGTTGAATCCGCAAGGTCCGGTGTTGATGGATCCCCAGGAGATGGCCGAGCGGCGAGCCGCTGACGATGCGATGAAGCGGGCGCTCACGATCCTCGGGCTGCGCGAGCGCCAGGCCGTTTATCTGCGCTACTTCGAAGACCTGTCGGTGGCCGAAACCGCTCGCATCATGGGGGCGCGGCAAGGCACGGTACGGGTCATCGTGTACCGCGCGCTGCGCAAGCTGAAGCGCCACCTTTCAACCAATGAAGTCTCGAACGTGGTTGCGATCTGATGCCGACGACGACCGAGATCGAAGCTCGGCTGCGCGGATACGCCGAGCAGTACGACCAGGAGTTTCCATCCACGGCGCGAGCAGAGAGCCGGACCAGAGCCCGAATCGCGATCACGCCAAGGCCGCTCGCGCGAGTCACCGAGCCGCGGCGCAAATGGGCGCTGGCCGGCGTTCTGGTGCGCTCCCTGGCCATTGCGTGCTTGGTCCTCATCGCCGTCGGGGCCCTGGCCGTAGGAGTGACCAGGCTGCGGGGGGCGCCGCGACACGACGTGCCCAGCATCGGCGCACCCGGAAAGCTCGACGTGTACGTCTCCGGGATGGACTTCATCTCCGCCGACCAGGGTTGGATCGCGGAGACCAGGTCGTCACTGTCGCTGGGGGGCCCAACGGTGCTTTTCAGGACCACCGACGGCGGGCACACCTGGCAAAGCCAGCTGACCTGGGACGGGCCCGGACCCGAACAGATCCGATTCGGCACTGACGGTGTCCAGGGCCTTGTGGTCGGCAGAGGCGGCGTCCCGTTGTTCACCAGCGGCGACGGAGGCGCGCACTGGCAGCGGCAGCAGATCCCCTCTCAATTGAGGTCTGCGGACTTGATCTACTTTCTGGACGCTCGAGAAGGCTGGATCATCGGCTACCTGAACGAAGCCACGGCCGGCGTCGCCGGTGTTTTTCATACGACCGATAGCGGCCAACACTGGACGCAAACCGCCCGGCTCGACGTCGGGCAGGCCTTCAGCTATGGGCAAAAAGGCGGCAGCCTCCAGGGATCTCTCATATTCCATGACTCATCGACAGGATGGCTCACCCCAACGACGATGAGCGGCACCGATATTCCAGTGGTCGAACCTCATCTGTACATAACCCAGGACAGTGGGAGGTCGTGGTCGGTGCAGACGTTCCCCTCACCCGCCGGCGCGGGACTCAACTCGACCAATGCCTCGATGTCGCTCCCGCAATTCTTCTCGCAGCAGCAGGGCATCTTGGTGGTGACGCAATTCACATCACCACCGGTTGGGCCCGGCCAGCCCGGCCCGACGATCCAGGCGACCTACGTCTACTCAACGATGGATGGCGGAGCCACATGGACCAATCCAAGACGGCTCGTCCTGCCCGGCGGCTTCGACGAATTCGCAACACTCACTGCTGTCGATGCCAACAACTGGATCCTTACGAGCAATGGCCGAATGTCACGCACCACCGATTCGGGCGCGCATTGGTCGCTGGTCGTAGGGTGGCCGCCGGCGAACGAGAGGGTGGTGGCGGTTGAGTTTCAGAACGCGTCCACCGCCTGGGCGGAGGTTGTGGTCGCCGGCGTGCATCCGACGGTCGCCATGTACCGAACCATCGACGGCGGTGCGCATTGGTCGAGGGTCACGGTGCCTGCCCTCTCGTGATCGGAGTGCCGCTGAGCTCTTCACAGGCGGCCAGCAATCTGTCCTGAACGGTCACATCGCGAGCCGCAGGATGGCTCTCTTGCTGCTTCTTGTGATAGAAGTACGCGCCGCTGACCAACGTCGCGGGGTCCTGACTTACTGCGAGCCATGCCTGCGTCTCGGAACCTCGGCCGAGATCGTCCGGCGCGCCCGGCCCACCCATCTTGGTAGCGACCCAGCCAGGGTCGACCGCGTTGGACAGCGTTGCGGGCCATCGCCGCGCAATTGCGAAAGCCAGCGCGGCATCGAAAAGCTTGGAGTCGGAATACGCCTGCGATCCGTTCCACCGCCGCCGCTTCCACTGCAGGTCGGTGAAGTCGGGCTCGGCATAGCGATGCATTCCGGAGCTCAGATAGACGAGGCGCTGGGGTGCGCTTATGAGCGCAGTGAGTAGGTACGCCGCAAGCACATTGACGGCGAAGATGTGCTCGAGGCCATCGACCGTCTCGATTCGGCGCTCCCGATTACCGACTCCGGCGTTGTGAATGACCGCGTCGAACGGTCCCAGGCGGTTGGCCTGATCGGCGAGAGCCCGCGTCTCGGCGACGCTCTCGAGATCGCCTACCACCACTCCGTGGGCCTTCGGGGCCGCAGTCTGCGCGTCGCGGGCACGACCCCGGTTGCGGGCGTGGAGGATCACCTCGTGACCGGCGGCCAGCAACCGCTGCGCGGCCATCAGGCCGAGACCGTCAGATGATCCAGTGATCAGCACCCTGCTCACGGATCGACAATACCGTCTGACTAAGTGGCACCTCGAACGATCGACGACTACCTGGCGGGGCTGGACGAGACGAAGCGGACGTCGCTACAGGCTTTGCGACTGACGATTCAAGGCATCATTCCGCGCGCTGAGGAATGCATCTCGTATGGCATGCCGGCGTTCCGGCTGGAGGGGAAGGTGATCGCGGGCTTTGCAGCCTTCAAGAACCACCTCGCCTACCTGCCTCATAGCGGATCCGTCTTTGGGGAGCTGGCCGATGATCTGGCCGGCTATGAGAGCACGCCGGGGTCGTTGCATTTCCCGATCGACAAGCCGCCTCCCAAGTCGCTCGTCAAGAAGCTCATCGCGACTCGCCTTGAAGAGGTCCGCAAGAAAAGGACCTGATGGCTGCCCACCCGCGCTCGCTGGGCCAGACCCTCTTGCGCTTCTACAAGCTGACGCACCAGCGCCTCCTGAACGCCGCGGAAGAGCTGACTCCCGAGCAATTCGCATGGAGCGCGGGTCCAAGCCTGCACTCGGTCGCGTGGCAGCTGTGGCACGCGGCCCGCTGGGAACACCGGGACCGAGATGTCGGACGAGGCGGCGGAAGCGATGCGGTTCCCGGTTCAGACGGACGTCATCGGCTACGCCAAGCTTGCCTTCGCATACGCCGAAGAGGCGATCACGCTAATACCCGACGAGCTGTTCCTGGCAGTCGCGAAAGGTGATCCGGATGGCGACACGACGATCGACAACGTCCTCATCTACCTCGAGCACCTGAGCCGGCATCTCGGGATGATCGACTCAATTCGTGGGCTTCAGAAGACGGCTCCAGAAGCGTGTTGACCAGCGCGTCCCCGAGCCACTCTTCGTAGCGCGCCGGCGTCCAGCCTCTGTCGAAGACCAGCTGGATGTACTGGTCGGGTCCGCTCAACGCCCAGATCACCGCGAGAGCCTCAGAAGGCGATATTCCGGCGCGGAGCCGCCCGGTCCTCTCCAGCTGAGCAGAGACGCCGTACTCGATCATGCCCTTCAAACGTTGCTCCTCCCTTTCGCGGTAGCGCGCGAGCAGGCCGGGATCGCCTGACTCCCGCATGAAACGGAGGAGGTCGGCGCACAGCTCATAAATGAGGCGAGAAACGCGCGCGCTCGTGCGAAGCCCCAATTCGGGGTCAGCCGACGGGCCTAGCTGATCAAGCAGCTTCAAGGCCTCATTGACGTGAGGGAACCCGATCTCGATCAGGCCCTGGGCCAGCCGGAGCTTGGTACCAAAAATTGCATACACCGTCTGGTACGAAACCCTGGCTTCGCCGGCGATGTCTTCCATCGTCACGCTGCTGTACGTCCCGTTGATCAAGAGTCTTCGGGCAGCGTCGAGGATGCGGCCCCTTGTCATTTGAGCCTGCTCCTGGCGCAGCGTCCCGTTGTATGAGCGATGGGCCTTGACAGCCTTGACCATTGCGGATAGGGTACCACTATCAATCAGAGGATGCCTCTAATTAATTTAGGTAGTCTCTAAAAGAAAAGGTGGTTGGGATGGGCGAATCAGACCGGAAATGGGATTGGCTTCTACTTGGGCTGGTCTGTATGAGTCCAATGGGGGCGATCGCCTACTACAACGCCCGCGCCGAGGAGGAGCAGCACGAGCATCTCGCGCCGGCGCGCGCTCCGCACCACGCCTTGATTTCCGAAACGACGCCCGGCGAGGTGGTCGTCCGGCTGGCAGTCCTTTGATCACCCCGCAGCTTGACGTTGTGATCGTCGGTGGTGGCATCCAGGGGCTGGTCGCCCTCGACGCTCTGGTCGCGGAGGGCTACTCGTGCGCCCTGGTGAGCGACGGTGATCTTGGATCAGGACAGACGATTCATTCCCATGGCTACCTCAACACCGGTTTTGGCATGGTCGGTCCAGAGCTCCCGCGCGCTTCAGCCGACGTCGTGCAGCCCTACCTGGAGCAGCGCGGTCTCGAGCTCAGCCATGACTGGGTCCTGATTCCGCCCCCGAACATGCCGGCGTTTGAGGGTCTCCCCACGGCCGCGTTGCCCACGGGATTTGTCGCGCCGCTCGGCCTGGCCGCGGTTCGATTGCCGGACCGAAGCGTTGCCAAGCGTCGCCTGGTCGAGGTCCTCAGCAATGGCCACCACGCGCGGATTCTTCACGGTCGTGCCACGCCACGTTTCAACGAAACGCGGATAGAGGCGATTTCCGTGAGTGTCCCGGGCAGCGGCGAGGAGGTCGTTCTCGAAATCAAGGCGATCGTGGTCGCCGCGGGATGCGGGACCAAGCGATTCCTGGAAGGTCTTGTGGGTCAAACGACGCAGACCGAGCAGATCAAGCACCGACGAGTCCATATGATCTGCGTGCGCGCCCCGCGCGGCGCACTACCGACCACGAGCGTCGTCGCCATGCCTCTCGGCTTGATGCTCGCGGCTCATGACCAGCCTGACAACGTCACGTGGTACGTCACGCCGATGGAGATGGGCGGACCGTCGTTCGACGATGTTCCGGGCGACGCGGCCGGCGAGGTCGATCCGGAAATCGTCTCTGGAGGCTGGATGAGTCTCCTCACACTCTTCCCGGGGCTGCCGGAAGTCGACGGTCTCCAGATCGGTTGTTACGCGGGCTATCGACAGGACATCGGCGACCGGTCCGGAAACCGGATGTGCGAGGTTGTCGAGGGAACCGCAAATGTGGTCGTCGCGCTGCCCTCGGGCCTCATCGGAGCCTGGCTCAACGCAACCACATTGTCTGAAATCCTCGGCGGACTCTTCGAGCCGAGTGGCGCTCAGCCGCCATTGCCCGGTGGAGGCGTGGGCATTCGAGTCGGCGACCCGGTGGAAGATCGCCCCGATTTCAAGTGGATGGGATTGGGGGAGTGGTCGGAGAAGTATTCACGACGTGGTGTGGTCGCAGCCCGTCAGGCGCCGTTGTAGCCGGGGTTCTCGTAGACCACGAACGCGCCGATGTGCTTGACCGCGCTCAGTGAGTGGTCGCGCATCAGGCCGTCGAGGCCCCCCACCGTGGGGTAGAGGGTCGAATCGACCACATAACGCACGTCTGGCCGCGTCGAGATGTCGCCGTAATCGGCGCCCGGGACATCCTCCATGCCGTAATGGCTCCCGCGGAAGTAAAAGCCCATGGATCGAGTCCAACGATCGGGGCTCATTCGGATCGAGATCGGCTGCGTGGTCCAGAAGGGCGTCATCGAGCCGGATTAGATGGACACCGGCTAACAGCTTTCGGGCTTCCGGAATCAGGCGCGGCAAACCAGAGCGCCGCACAACTCTCACAAGTTCGACCCTCAGCACCGTGCTGATTCGCCGCTCGTGGCCCCGCCGCCTATTGGCGTGCCTTGGTTCCACCGGCCAGGACCGCGCGGATGGGCTCAGCGGCAAGGAAGCGAGTTGAGCGCTCGGCCGCGAGCCCGGCCGCAACGTCTTGGATGACCGTCGAGGCAGCGGCGAAGCAACGCGCCGCTCCGTTGTCATCGCCAGTCGCATAGAGGGCCTGGGCCAAACCCGCCTGCGCCTGCCAGCGGAGAGGCGGCGAACCGAGCCGATCCGCTTGCTCGACGGCGAGCCTCAACTTTGCGACCGCGTCGGCCGCCTTGCCAGACTCGAGCAGCGCCCTTCCCAAAAGGGTCCGACCGACGATTTCATACTTGAGCCGGCGCACGGGGAGGCACAGCTCGATCGTCTTTCGAGCCCAATCGACCGCTTCCTCGGCCCTGCCCATCATCAGCTCCATCTCGGCTCGTGCGGCCGCGAGCCGGCAGCTGATCAACCATCGCGTCCATGCCCTGGTATTGCTTGACTCGTCCCACTGGATGCGCCAGAAGTTCTCGGCCGTGGCGATGTCGCCGGTCAGGAGCGCTGTAAATATCACGTCGGTCCTGGCGTTCGCGCGCGGCATCCCAAAGCCGGCCGCTTCGTCTGGCCCCTCGAGCGACTCCTCGCTCCTGCGACGCGCCTCCTCGATGTCGAAAAGCTCCCGCAGCGGCTGCGTCGAGTAGTTGCGGACGATCCTGATGGGCCGCCCGAGCTCCTGACCGAGCCGGATCGTCTCGTCGAAAAGCTGAATGCTCTCCTCGTAGCGTCCGGTCGAGCAAAGAATCTGCGCCATCAACGCGGCGCTGCGAAGTCGGGTCTGAATGCTCTGAGGGTCAGTCCCCGACCTCGACGCCGAGGTCATCAACGCATTCCCGTCCGCTATCCGGCCGGTCCAGTAGTACTGCTCCCCGAGCATGTGCTCGTGGTTGAGGCGCTCCCAGGGGCGGGAACCGGCGACCCAGGTTCGGAGCGCCTCCTCGCCCACCTCCGCGGCGCTGTCGAGATCGCCTGGTCCACCTCTCATCGCCAGACCCTGGCTGATCATGGCCCTGGCCACTGGCGCCAGCTCACGATCATCCGCCTCCTGGGCAAGATGGAGCGCCTCCTCGGCGGAGCCGATCGTCTCGTCCGTGTGCTCGATCCACTCAGTAGCCCACGAGTACCCGAGCAGCGCCTCGATGCGCTGGCGACCCTCAAGGTGTGGCAGCAGTTCGCCCAGATCCGCGACTGCCGCCGGATAGTCGCCAAGCTTCGATCTCGCAAGACCACGGGCGAGTCGAATCCGAGAACGCTGCTCATCGTCCACCGCCAGCGCGAGCGCCGAGTCGAAGAGTGAGACGGCGTCGTCCAGGGCCCATCCGTTGAGCGCCTGCTCCGCCGCGAGCATCAGATATCCGATCGCGCGCACGGGATCGCCGGCCTCGCGCCAGTGATGGGCGAGCATCGCGGCCAGGCCGCGCGACTCACGCGTGACCGACTCGATGTACTCGGCCACGACTCGGTGCCGCTGGCGGCGGGTAGAGCGCGGAAGCGTCGCGTACGCGACGTCGTGGATCAAGATGTGCTTGAACTGGTACTCGACGTCACCCTCTACCCTGCTGGTCGGCACCCGGCGAATGAAGTCGCGCGATTCAAGGACCGCCAGCTCATCGTCCAGATTGGCGTGGGTGCCAAGCGACTGAAGGACACCGCGCCAGAAGGCACGGCCCACGACCGACGCGTCCAGGAGGACCTCCCGGATGGGACCCGGCAGCGCATCGAGGCGGGAGGCGATGGCCGCCCGCACAGTGGTGGGCAGGCCGGAGCCAAGCTCCTGTCCCTCTGTAACCGCCGCGGTGAGCTCTTCAATGAACAGCGGGTTCCCTTCCGCCGCTTCAGCCAGTCGCTCGATCGTCTCCTTGCGACCAACCGCTTTCGCTAGCAGATTGGCGGCGAGCACGGTCGCGTCCGCGCCGGACAGGGGCTCGAGCCCGATCATGGTGTGGGCAAAGAGGCCGCTTCCCCAACCGGGCCTTTGATCGATGAACTCCGGTCTGGCCAGGCCGATGATCAGCACCGGCGTGTCCTTCAAGTGCGCCGCCAAGTAGTCGACAAGGTCAAGTAGTCCACTGTCGGCCCAGTGCATGTCCTCGAACACCAGCAAAAGCGGCTGCGTTGACGCAAGCATTTCGAGGAGGCGGCGCGCCGCGAAGAAAAGATAAACCCGCTGCAGAGACTGCTCACCCACGCTCAAGCCCATGAGAATCGAGAGATTGAATGTCGTCTCTTCGGCCTCTGCTCTTGGAACCAGCTTTCCGATCGCGGCTGCCAGCTTCGTTCGGGCCGTTTCTTTCGAATCGTTCTCGTAGATTTCCGCTGTCGTGCGGATCAGCTGAATGAAGGCCCCATAAGCCGCGCGCTCGCCGTACGGCAGGCAGCGTCCTCTGGCCACGCGACCCGCTCGCGCCTGCACATACGTCGAGAATTCGCGTTGCAGCCGGGACTTGCCGATGCCCGGCGGCCCAACGACAGTGACGAGATGCGGCCGCCGGTCCGTCACGGCGCGGTCCCAGATGGAACTCAAGAGATCCATCTCACGGTCGCGGCCCACCATGGGGGTCTTCGGTCGCTCGGGTGCAGCGGCCAAGGTTTCGAGTGCGCGCCAGACCATGACCGGCTCCGGCTTGCCTTTGGCATCGATCGAGGCGAGGCTCTCGTAGCGGATCGCGTTGCGGGTGAGGAGATAGGTCTCGTGGCCGACCACGAGTCCACCGGGCGGGGCGGACGCCTGCAGCCTCGAAGCGGTGTTGACCACATCGCCCATGGCGAGCGCTTGACCCGAGCTGGCGGCGGCGCCGACTGCGACCAGGGCTTCGCCGGTGTTGACCGCGGCGCGAGCCTGGAGGCCAAGCTCCTCGACAGCGGCCAAAACTCGCAAGCCACCCCTCACTGCGCGTTCGGCGTCGTCACCATGAGAGATCGGTGCGCCGAAGACGGCCATAACCGCGTCGCCGATAAACTTCTCGAGGTTGCCTCCGAATGATCCGATGACTCGTTCCGCAGCCCCGTGATAGGACTGGAGGGTGTCGCGGACGTCCTCAGGATCACCATCGTGCGAGCGCCCGGTGAAGCCGACCAGATCGATGAAGAGCACGGACACGACCTTGCGCTCCTGTTTGGATTCGCCTGCCAATGGAGCGCCGCATGCAAGACAGAATCGCGCGCGTTCGGGGTTCTCTTCGCCACAGCGTCCGCAGCGCATCGCCCGGAGTCTAGCGCGCGACAACATTGGTAGCCCAAACGGGACGCTACTCGAACCATCTGGACCAACTGAACTGGCTCTTGCAACCGGAGTCGACATAACCGCGAACAAGACGAAGTCTGGCGCCGATGCCTAGCGATTCCCGCTGCACGAGTTGGGGAACTAGCCGGGAGGAACAGCGGGATCGATACCGGTTCCGCTCAGCGGCAGCACACCGCGGATCAGCGTTCCACCGCCGCCGGACTCCACCCGCAACGTTCCACCGACCGCCCCAATGCGGTCGCGCATGTTGGTAAGGCCGGCGCCTTCAGCATGCCGATTGGGTTCAAAGCCGGCGCCGTCATCGCAAATCTCGAACAGCAAGCCGCCCCCATCCTCCCAAATTCTCACGCGCGCAGAGGCGGTCGCGCCGGCGTACTTGGCGGCGTTCTGGAGGGCCTCCAGGCAGCAGAAATACACGGCTGCCTCGATCTCGGGCGCGTACCTGCCGACGGCATTCGCGTCGAGACTCGTCGGCACCGGCGCCAGCCGGCACGCGGCACTCATCGCCACGCCGAGACCTGCGCTCGAGAGCAGCGGCGGGTAGATTCCATGCGCCAGCGACCGCAGCTCTTCCATGGCCGCCATGACGTCATCCTGAAGCTGCTTCATCAACGCTCTGGCGCGTTCGGGATCGCGTTCGCTCAACTGCTCGAGCAGCCGAACCTTGACCGCAAGCGCAACGAGGTGCTGCTGCGCGCCGTCATGCAGGTTACGTTCGATGCGCCGCCGCTCCGCGTCGGCGGCCGCAACCAACCGCCCACGCGACGCCTGCAACTCGGCCGCCTGCCCGCGCAGCTGCTCGAGAGAGTCCTGCAGTGACGAGTCCAGGTGCGCCTTCTTCAGCGCCACTCCCAGCTCTCGCGCCAACTCTTCGAGGGTTACGTCGACTTCGGCCGCGAGGCTTTCGCCTTTGCGCGCCCGCTCGGCCACTACCAGGCCGAAGAGCTGTCCGCTGTTGCTGACGGGCGCGATTCGGAGAGTCGCCTGGCCCCGTCCTTCTGACAAAGCCGGCAGCCATACCTTGACCCACGCTGCGCTCGAGACGTGTGCGTTTGCGGCGATCGTCTCTTCAGCTGGACTGATTGGGACTGGTTTCCTCTCCTTTCCAGGCTCGGCCGCCGCCAGTCGCAGGCTTCCCGCCTCGCAAAGCCAGACCTCGGCGGCGTCGAGCTTGAACCCGTCCTTCAAAGCCTCCACCATCTGGAGCAGGAGCTCGTCCATCGGTACGCCGCGGCTCAGCTGGCTCGCGAATGAGCTGCGGACGAAGTCGATGGCCGACAGGCTGGCCACCTCCCGACGACGGCGCGCCACGGCCGTAGCGGCCCCGGTGGCCAGTGCGATCAGCAGGATCGCCACCACCAGCGCTGCGAGAAGAACGTTCGGGCCGAGCTGGCTCAGGTCAGGCACGTCGGGATGTGGTGCTTCAGTCCTCCAGGCGCAGGGCTTCGGCCGCACGCAGGCGGGCGGCGCGCAGGGCCGGCGGGATCGTCACCGCCAGTATCGCCAGATAGACCAGGACAATGGTGAGCGACATGGCTGAGCCGTCGATCGCGATGGTGCCACCGGGAAGGAATGCGTTCATGAAGATGGCCCCAATCAGCAGCCCGACTCCGATCCCCACTAGAGCACCGCAGGTGGCGGTGATCAAACCCTCCGAGACAATCCCCGCCAGCACTTGACCTGGCCGGTAGCCGAGGGCTCGCAGCATGCCGATCGCGCGCCGGCGCTCGATGACCGCTCTCAGTGCGAGGATGCCCAGGCTCAGCACCCCGACCAGGAGACCAATCCCCATGATCAGCTGTATTGCGTTGACCCCTGCCTGTGGGCCGCGGGCGGTCGAGTCGAACATCTCCTTGACGGTCGTCACCTCGGCCCCCTGGCTGAAGACTTCCCGCTGGATCTGGCGGGCCACCGCCTCGGCGTTGGCGCCCGGCGCCGTCTTCGCGAGGATGGTGGTGCCGACCGGCAGCGTGGCGAAGGGCGCCATCGCGGCCTCAGAGCCGGCCAGGCCCCAGAGTCCCAGGGTCTTAATGGCACCCGCTACGCGAAACTGCACCGGCCCGTCCGGTCCCGCCAACGTAACCGTCATGCCGGGATTCCCGTAGGTGGGCGTCACGATGAGGTGAGGGTCCTGCGCCATGGCCGCCCATACCTCGGCGTCGCTATTGAATCGACTCTCCCGACTGGCCAGCTGGAATGGTCCAGCCGCCAATTGGGCGGGGCTCAGCGAGTAGAGGGGCAGGTAGGTATCCTCCTGCGGGACGCTGGGGTTTGTGCTCAGGATCACCTCTCCGCGATAAGGCCGGGTTGGCATGGCGACGTCCATGAGGATCTGCGGACGCACCGAATCGGGAATCGTGACACCTGCTGTCGTCGGCGCGGTGACGCGGATGTCGTATTCACTCAGGGTGCTGCGCGACTGAGCGAGGTAGGTCGCAACAAACACCGAGGAAGTTGTCATCAGGGCCAGCACAAGCGCGAAGGCGCCGATGCCCAGGCCGGCTCGTAGGGGCCGCCGCGTGAGGTAGGCGAGAGACGGCCTCAGCGTCGCCCGGGCTCCGCCCTTAAGCATGCCTGCCGGTATTTCGAGAATACGTAGGTTGGCCGCCACGATCAGGCTTAGCCCAAAGACGGCGACGAGGGCGCCGAGTCCGATGACTAGGGGATCCCAGGTCCGGGTCGAAGATGCGACGGCGACAATCGTGGCAGCTGCCCACACGGTCAGGGCGGCTCCGGTCAAGGTGGCCCGCAGCCGGCCCGAGATCCGGCTGCCGACCAGCGCCGCCGCCACGACCACGAGGCCCACCCCGCCGACCAATCGGATCGACAGGTTGCTAGGAACCAGGGCCGCCAGCGAGCCTAGGCCGAGACCGCTCAGAAACACAGTCCTCCAGATCGATCGCTGGCGCCGGCTTGCCGGCTCAGGGAGGTTCCTGATGGCCGACGAGATCTGCATCCGGGAGCTCCGGATCGACGTGGCGAACAGCGTGGCCAGCACGATCAGGGCCCCGATCGCGATCGATAGGCCCGCTGAACCTGGCGTGATTGCGTACAGCAGCAGCCCGGTGCGGGTCCCTAAGGGGCGGGTGTACAGCAGGTTGCCGCCTACTAAGGCTCGGACGATGACAAGACCGGTGACCGCTCCCGGGGCAAGTGCCGCGACGACGGCGACCAGACTGTAAAGAGCGCCCTCCAGCACTGACAGGGTCACCATTCCGGCGCGGCCGAGTCCGAGGGCTCGGAGCACGGCGTGGCGCGGGCGCCTCTCCTCAGCCAGGGCGAGCCCGAGGTTCACCACCAGAGCGGCCCCGGCCAGGGCGACCATCAGGCTCAGGCCTGCGAAAAGGCTTCTGTCTGTCTCTGTCTGCTTGATCTTGGCGTTGACGTCCAGGCTCTTCGTTTCCCGCAATACAAGGCTCGTTCCGCCCGCAATTGTTTGCAGCGCTGCGCGCACCTTGGGCGCCAGCTCAAGCGCCCGGTCCAGCTCGGCCTGGCCTTCGCCTGGAGCCGCCAGACGGATGACGTTGATGCCCTGCCCGCCGAGCAGTGGCTCCAGGTTGGCGATCGGAGTGAAAAGCGCCGGCCTGAGGGTGTAGGCGCCAGGCCCCTCGCCCTGGGCGATGCCCGCCACGCGGAGCTCGACCACGCGGTCGGCACCGACTGCGATACGAAGCCGGTCACCAGTCCGAGCCTCCAGGGCGCCAGCCAGCGAGGCTGACACGAGAACCTGGTCAGAGGTCAGGTCCTGACCCAGCGTTGTCCTTCCATCGGTGAGCACGTAGCTGCCGAAGGCGCCCTGCGTGGTCGGGTCGAATCCGACCAACGTGACCAACGGCTTGGCATTGCCGCGATCGAGATCGACCACTGAACTTGGAAGCTCGACGCCTGCCTGCACACCGGCCAGCGAAGACTTCAGTCCCGGATCCGCGGCCAGCTTGGAGGCGATGGTGGGGTCGAAGAAACGGCCACCTTCGGTGGCGACCATATCGACGTGGCCCCAGGCAAGATATGCCTCCTGCGTCTGGGATTCGCGGAAGGAATCGCCCATGACCTGACTCGAAAAGATCGCCACGGTTCCAACCATCAGGCCGAGCACGACAATGGCGGACTGCCCAGGTCGTCGCACCGCCTCGCGTAATGCGAGCCGGGCCAAAAACGGTCGGAGAATGGCGACCACGAAGAGCACGGCGTACGCCAGCACGAACAGCCCGATCACGACTGCGGCCAGGTTCATCCGAGCGCTCCAATGCGCTCGGCGGTCGGCGTCTCGATCCTGCCGTCGCGCATGTGCAGCGTGCGCCGCGCGCGCTCGGCTACCTGTGGGTTGTGGGTGACGAGCACGATCGTCTGGCCGTCCTTGTTCATGCGCACCAACAGCTCGACGATGACCTGCGTGACCTCCGTGTCGAGGTTGCCGGTGGGCTCGTCGGCCCAGACCACTGCCGGCTTGTGGACCAGTGCTCGGGCGACTGCCACCCGCTGCTGCTCGCCACCTGAGAGCTGGTCTGGGCGATGGTTGGCGCGGTGGGCCAATCCCAACGTCTCCAGCATCTCGAGCGCACGCCGGCGGGAGCTTCGCGAGTCGACGTCCTGCAGCAGGAGCGGGATCTCCACGTTCTCGACCGCGGAGAGCACGGGCAGCAGGTTGAAGGCCTGGAAGACAAAGCCCATGTGGTCGCGCCGGTAGGCGGTGCGGGCGCGGTCGGACATCGCGGAGAGGTCCTGGCCGTCAACAATGACCTTGCCGCCATCGAAAGCGTCGAGGCCAGACAGGCAGTTGAGAAGAGTCGTCTTGCCGGAGCCGGAGGGGCCCACGATGGCGATCATCTCGCCGCGCTCGACCTCGATGTCGATGCCGCGCAGAGCTTCGACCTCGTTCGCGCCCCGGTACACCTTGCGCAGGCGCGCGGCCTGGACGATCGGGCCGTCCATGGATTGCCGCATTATCGGGCGTCCTCCCTTCGGTGGCCGGCGGCGATCTCCGATAGCTCCCTGTCATCCGCATAGCGGCGCGCCACTGAAACGACTCGACACTCCGTGATGGCCCGCAGCGTCGCGGTCCGCGCGCCCTTGTCGACCAACGCCCGCTCACCGACGATCGCGCCGGGACCCACCTGAGCGACCGTGTCGCCGTCGACCTCGACGGCGAACGTGCCGTCGAGCACCAGGAACATTTCGTCACCGGCCGCGCCTTGATCGATAAGGGTGTTTCCCTTGGTGATCGCGCGGCTCTTTTCCTTGGTGCCGCCGACGATGATCGACCCAAGTTCGCGCTCAAGGGCGCTTTCCACCGGCTGGACCATCGCGGGAGAGTCGTACGTACCCCACGGCGTGCGCTCGCCGAACGCATCGTTGATCCAGGTGCTGAAGTCGGTCAGCCCCGTTTGCATGACGAGGTCGCCGGCATCGTCGTAAATCCAGTGACGCGGGAAGCAGCTGGCTCCGACGAGCTCGCGCTCCGAGTGGCCGTCGGCGTGGATGGTCAGGGATAGAGTCGTCCAGGCAACCGCGGAATCGATCTGGAACAGCGGCTTGCGACTGACGGGTCGTGGAGCTGGCACGCCGGTGCGCCCGCCGCAGGTCTGGGTGAAGCGCACGAACGTTTCGGTGACGACAGGCTTGGGGCGGATGTCAGGCATGGCCTTGGCCTTCACCGTCAACGTCTTCGGACCGATCTTCAAGCGGGTCACACCGATGCGCCCGCCGCCGTGCTGTCCCCAGGCGCTTATCTTCCCGTCCTCGACCTCGATCCAGCCCTTCAGCTCGTTGCACTCGCGGAAGAGATCTTTGCGATGCCAGTCGTCCAAGTCGTCGAGTCGAGACGGAAGCGGTTCGTCGTAATGGGCGAGGCCCATATCGAAGGGCACGGCCAGGAATCCCTTGACCGCCTCGAAGGGAATCCAGGAAACCGCGGTGACAGAGCTTTCAAATTTCATTTGGTCAACCTCCGCCACACAACGTGAGGCCGCATGCGGATCCGGTCGATGGTGGCGGCTGGCGTCTTTGGGTAGGGTCAGCCGCATGGCCGCTGTGATGCTGGCTGCCTTGCTCAGCGGTTGAACCACCACGTCCAATTGGGTCGTGGGACGGATTACCGTGCTGCTCGCCGACGACAGTGTGATCGTCCGCGAGGGGTTACGCGCGTTGCTGGGCATGACGGATGACCTGGAGGTTGTCGGCGTGGCCGGCGACTACGATGAGCTGATCGCACGCGCGGACGCGCTCGCCCCGCAGGCGATCGTCACCGACATTCGAATGCCGCCGACTTTCCAGCGCGAAGGTATCGATGCTGCGAGGCTCGTACGCAAGCGTCACCCCGGCATGGGGATCGTGATCCTGAGTCAATTCGATGACCCTGAGTACGCCGTAGCCCTGCTCACCGAAGGCGCTTCTGGCTGCGCTTACTTACTCAAAGACGGGGTGGCCACTGGGGATCAGCTGGCCAGAGCGATACGGACCGTGGCCGGCGGAGGCTCGGTGCTCGATTCGAAAATCGTGGCGGCGCTGGTCCGTCCGCTCGGCGAAGCGGACCTGTCGCCCGTGGAGGAGGAGCTGCTCGCCATGGTGGCGGAAGGCAGGCCCATCAAGGCGATCGCGATCAAGCGAAGGACCACAGGCGCCGATGTCGCCAGGTCAATCGAGCAGCTCTTCTTCAAGCTGGCGAAGCAGGCGACCGGGGGCGGCGATGCAGGCCTCCGCAACCTGCGCCGGCTGCATCAGGCCATAGTCGATCGCGAGGAGCAGGGCGAGATGCTCAGCCGCCTTCTGCCTGGCGGAATCGCGGACCGGCTGCGCCCGGGCGGGCGCGGTGTTGGAGACACCGAGAGGCTGATCGTCACTGTGCTGATTTCCGACGTGCGTGGCTACACCGCCATTGCTGAGGAGTCGGATCCGGGCCGCCTGGCTGGCCAGCTTGCGCAGCACCGCACGGTTGCAAGCGACGCCGTTCTCGAGACGCGCGGAACCTTGATGCAGTTCGTGGGCGATTCCGTGATGGCCGTGTTCGGCGCCCCCGAGCCACAGACCGATCACGCGGACTGTGCGCTCCGCGCCGCCCAGGCCATGCACGGAGCTCAGCTCGACCTCAACCGCCGGTGGGAGGCGGCCGGACTGCCGGCTTTTGAACTCGGGGTCGGCCTATCCACCGGCTTGGTCGCGGCGGCGTTCATCGGAAGTGAGGAGCGGGCCGAATATTCGCTGGTGGGCGACGCCGTCAACCTCGCACAGCGCCTGCAGCAGTTCGCCTCGTGCGGAGAGACAGTGCTTAGCGAGGCGACCTACGCAGCCATTAGCCGGCGGCCCCAGGCGGAGCAGATCGGCCTGGCGCCGGTCAAGGGCCGTAGGGAGCTGGTTACCGCCTTTCGGCTTCCCGCCCTTCCGCCAGGTATATGAGAGTTGCCTTGACGCGGCGGTGAACGTCGTTCTCCTCACTCAGGCCGAGCTTGGAAAAGATTGAGCTGATGTGCTTCTCGATAGCTCCGCCGGTGAGGTGCAGGCCGGCGGCGATCGCGGCATTGTTCTTGCCCTCGGCCACACTGGCGAGGACTTCTAGTTCCCGAGGGGTCAGGTCGGCCAGTGCCGAGGGCTTGCTTCGGGAGCGGGCGGCGATGAGGTTCTCGATGACCTTCGAGTCGACCACCGAGCCGCCGCGTGCGACCTCGCGTATGGCGTTGACGAGCTGATCCAGATCTGACACGCGCTCTTTCAGCAGGTAAGCGCGGCCCGCGGCGCCCTTGTCGAGCAGCGCCAGCGCGTATTCGGCGTCGGCGTACTGACTCAGGACCACGACTCCTATCGACGGTTGGCTCCGCCGCAGCTCATCTGCCATGCGGATTCCTTCATCCGTGTTGGTCGGCGGCATCCTGATGTCGGTCAACACGACCTGCGGCCGTTCTCGATCAATCGCCGCTCGCAGTGAATCGAGATCGCTGCAGGTAGCCACGAGGTCGAGCTCCTCGACGGACTGAAGAAGCTCCCGCATCCCCTCTCGGACGATGAAGCTGTCGTCCGCGAGCACGATCCTGATCGGCATCGGGCAAAGGATAGGGCTGGCCTGACCAATTCAATGGTGCAGGCACCCTTGGGCGTGCTCCGTCCTGCCGCTAACCTGCGCGTAGGCAGCATGCCAGTGCAGGTCTTGATTTGCGACGACCAGGAGGCCTTTCGCGCCGCGGCACGTGAGGTCGTCAACGCCACGCACGGCTTCGAAGTCGTGGGCGAGACCGAGACCGGCGAAGAGTCGGTGGTGGCTGCCGGCCAACTTCACCCCGACATGGTCCTGATGGATGTCCACCTGCCGGGCATCGACGGACTCGAGGCCAGCCGCCGCATCCGGGCCGCCTACCCGAAGGTCGCGGTCTTGTTGCTGTCGACCTACGATCGCGAGGAATTCGCAACTCGGATCGCCGAATCAGGTGCCATCGCATTCATGCCGAAAGCCGCTTTTGGCCCGGAGGGCCTCATGGAGATGTGGGCCCGAGCCGCTCTGGTCGATTGATGCGGTCATTCCTCGCGGTTCTAAGAGAAGTAGCCCCGGCGGGATTCGAACCCGCGATCTCAGCCTCGCCGGGCGCGCGCACGGCGCACTTTTTTCAAGACCCTCTCAAGGCTGAGATGAAGTAGCCCCGGCGGGATTCGAACCCGCGATCTCAGCCTTGAGAGGGCTGCGTCCTAGTCCACTAGACGACGGGGCCACGAACGGGTGGTGGGCGGCGTTGGGTTTGAACCAACGACCTCTTGCGTGTGAGGCAAGCGCTCTCCCGCTGAGCTAGCCGCCCAAATATGTGCCTGCGCGCGCCCGGCGGGAGTGACCATTCTACCCAGCGCTCGATTGTGCTCTACGCCCCTCTGCCCAACCCTCTCCCCGAGGGGGAGAGGGAGATACGATCATCTTGATGGCGCCGGAGACCAAACCTCTCGACCAGCGGCACTGCGTCAAGTGCGAGCCCGGCACTCCCCCACTCTCAAGTCATGAGGTCGGCCAGCTCCTCGAGCAGGTCGATGGCTGGACGGTCGAGGACTCGGAAGGGCACATGCGCCTCACCAAGCGGTACACGTTCAAGGGCTTCATGCCGGCGATTGAGTTCGTCAACAAGATCGCCCCGATTGCCGAGGCAGAAGGCCACCATCCCGACCTGCTGGTCGGCTATGGCTACGTGACCGTCCACCTTTTCACCCACGCCGCCGGCGGCCTGACCGAGAACGATTTCATCCTCGCCGCCAAGATCGACCGCCTCCCCACCAACTTTTAACACTCTTTCCTTTGCTTTGTCGGGGCCCAGGTGATAGCTTCGTCGGGCTCAATGAGCTATCTCGTCTGTTGGCTGCTGCACCGTCGTGAGCGAGAGGTACTGCTGCAAGGGATCCTGCCCTGGGGGATCGATGCCGTGGTTTTCTGCTGGCGCTGCGACCGTATGCGTGGCCGCGCGGTACGCGTCCTCCAGCTGAACCACATCCACGCCGGCCACTAGCGCCTCGGGCTCACCGCTCGAGCACGACGGCGGGGTAACCAGCGGGAAGTAGCGCCCGGCGCGGGAACTCCTGGGCGGCGAGGTCCCGCAGCGCCAGGTCGACGTTCCAGCTCACCACCACCACTTCGTCACACGCAGCCAGCTCGCCGGCGGTCGTGACCACCTTGAAATCAGTCGTGTAAGCGGCGAGGACCTGCTCGTCCGAGTGGATCACGCAGGCGGTGAGTCCAGCATGTCGAGCGCTCTCCACCGCGGCAGCAGCTTGCGGTAGGGCGAGCTGGTCCTGCGTGTAGCCGGGAACTTGCCCCACGACCGCCGCAACCGCGCCAGCCAAGACGACTGGCGCCAACACCTTCCAGCGCTGGATCGCGGCCGCCATCACGTACGCGATGCCCGGGATGAGAAAGATGAAGAAGCGCGGGTACAGATAAGCCGGCTGCAGGATGAGCCAGAGAACCACAACCACCACCGCGACCACCCCGACCGCCGCCCACACCAACGGCTCGCGCCGCACCGTCCAAATGCCCAGCCCGAAGGTGCTCAGCCAGAGGCCGACGCTCAGCAGCACGGGCGCGCCCAGGAGAAACAGGACGAGATCGCGGGGAAACGTAGGGTCGAACTGGCTCGCCGGAAAACCGTGCTGGACGAACACCATGACTTCGATGTTCGCGTTTGCCGCAGCGCCGATCACAATGGCCGCGATCCATGCTGGTGCGAGCTGGATCAGGTCAGCTCGCGATTTGCGCAAGGCAATCCAGACGATGTGGGCAAGCAGGACAACGATCGCGAACACGTGTGTCGCGATCGCCAGGCCCGTGAGCACCGCATAGAGGACCCGCGCCCCTCTCCCTAAACCTCTCCCCTGCGGGGAGAGGGAAATTGTCGCCAGGAGGGCTAGGAGCGCCGCCAGGCTGTAGCCGCGCAAGTCGCGGCTGCTCTCGACGAAGAGCGGATTGGTCGCGATGAATATCCCGGCACAAGCACCGGCGACCAGCCCGAATCGCTTCGCCAGCACCGCGGTGGAAACGCCGACCGTCCCGCCTGCGGCCATGGCCGGCACCATCCGATATACGACCTCGCTTCGAGATCCGGTCACCGAATAGATGACATGGCTCACGAGTGACAGGAAGACGTGGTCGTTGGAGGCGATGTACTTGAGCTGGATGCTTGGCAGAACTGAGTGCACGGCGAACGCGTCGGCGAGGTTTGGGGTGGCGACGTAGTTTGCGAAAGTGGCGGCGGCGTCGTAGCCGAACGAGCGGCCGGAACCGATCAGATATGCCGCGGCGGTCGCCACGCCTAGAAAAATGCCGACCCGGATCGGTGTCAGAAACCGGGACGGCATGGCGGGAAACTCTACTCGGCCCTTACCTCTACACCTTTATGTCTTCGGGTTCCGGGACCACATCCTCGCCCGTGTAGGCCGAGGCCTGCATGCGGAAGAGGCGGGCATAACGGCCATTGAGCTTCATGAGCTCCGCGTGCGTGCCCTCCTCGACGAGGCGGCCGTGCTCGAGGAAGACGATCCGGTCGGCGCGGCGCACCGTGGAGAACCGGTGCGAGATGTAAACCGCCGTGCGCCCGCGCGTGAGCGAACGCAACCGCTCGAAAAGGTCGGACTCGGCCTGCGCATCCAGCGCCGACGTTGGTTCGTCGAGAAGCAGGATCTTCGCATCGCGCATGAACGCGCGCGCGAGCGCGACCTTCTGCCACTCGCCACCGGACAGGTTCACCCCGTGGTCGAACCACTTGCCCAGCGCGGTGTCGTAGCCGTCGGGAAGCCCGCCGATGAGCTCAGCTGCGCCGGCCTGGGCGCCGGCGACCTCGATCCGCTCGCGGTCGTTGATGTCCGGAACGTTGCCGAGGCCGATGTTCTCAGCCGCCGTCGCCTGGTAGGTGACGTAGTCCTGGAACATGGCCCCGATCTGGGCTCGCAGCTCGTTCGGGTCGAAATCGCGGATGTCGATCCCATCGATCAGGATCCGGCCCTCGTTGGGGTCGTAAAGCCGGCAGATCAGCTTGAACAACGTGGTCTTGCCGGCCCCGTTCCTGCCCACGATCGCCAGCGTCTCGCCGGGCCTCACAGTGAAGGTGAGGTTGTTGAGCGCGTTGGCTTCAGCGCCGGGGTAGGCGAACGTGACGTTCTCGAAGTGGATCTCCCCGCGAAGGGGCTGCGGAACCTTCGTCGCCTTCGCCGGCACCGGCAGAGCCGACTTCGTCTCCATGAGCTCGAACAGGTTGTTCAGGTACAGGTTGTGCTCGTACATCCCCGAGAAGCCGCCGAGGATGCCTTGAATCGATCCCTGCACCTGTGAGGCGGCTGTCGTGTACAGCGTCAGGTCCCCGAGAGTGAGCCGCCCGATGATCGCCTGCAGCGCGACATACAGGTACGTCAGCGAAGTGACAATCGTGCTCAGGTTCCCCAGGGCGAACCCTGTCATGTAGCGTCGCGCCACCTGAGCTCGCTGTGAGCTGTAGTAGGCCTTCGCGATCAGCCGGTAGCGGTTGATGAAGTAACCGCCGAGGCCGAAGAGCTTCACCTCTTTCGCGAAGCTGTCGGTGGTGACCAGCGTGACCATGTAGTTCATCCGCCGCAACAAACGCGAGCCCCATCGCGCGATGTTGTAGCCGCGCCACCCGTAGCGCGTGTCGGCGATGAACGCGGGTATTGGGGACACAAGCGCGATCACCGCGAGCAGCGGGCTCACCACCACCAACAGCGCGATCATGGTGATGAAGGTCAGCAGCGTCTGGACGAGGCCGAAGGCGGTCGAGATCATGATCACGGGCCGGTTGATGGAATCGGTTTGCGCGCGACGGAGCAGGTCGTACGACGCCGGGTCCTCATAGAAAGCGAGGTCCAAAGACGCCGCCTTCTCCATGACCATCAGCTGGATCCGCATCGAGACGTCGTTCTGAAGCAGCTGCTGGGTGATGTTGCGAAGCGTGCCCAGCAGCGCCGAGATCGCGAAGAGCGCCAGCTGAATGATGACCAGGAAGATGATCCCGTTCACCGCCGTGAACACAGGTGTGTGCCAGGGCCCGAGCGAGAACGTCTCGCGATCGGGTTGGTGGAAGCTGTGGATGGCGATGCCTTGCACGACGGCGTTGGTCAGAAGCTTCGCGGCGTAGGCGGAGGCGGCCGGGATCACGCCGGCGATGGCGGTCGTGGCGAACAATGCGAGCGTGATTGCGGGGCTTGCGTCCCAGACCAGCCTGAGGACGCGCGGCAACGCCGTGCTCGTTCCCGTGACCGATTGCTTGAAGTTCAGCCAGCGACCGCGGAGGTCCTTCGGGCCCTGGTCTTCGGGCGGCTGCTCGATCTCGGGATCGCCGGTGAGTCCGCTGTTCGCAGGCCCGGTGTCGGCCGACTTCCGCCGGCCCAGCCACCAATGCATCGTCGGCGGGCCGCTGCCCGGCCCCATCATCGCCATTTCTTGTTCGGGAGCTTACCCACCCGCCTCAATTCGCACACCGCTTGCTTTCTGCCACTTGCTGTGTAATATTGTAATCATGGATGAGAAAGAGCTCGGTTCGATCAAAGGTTGGTTTGCCGGAAGACTCCCAGACGGCTGGTTCACGGGAGTAGACGTTACGGTCGAGGACGACCAGATCGTCGTGATGGGCGCGCTGCCTGACGCGGGGCTCGGGAGCACTCCCGAGGAAAAGGAAGGCGCGGCCGCGGGGCGGATCGCCCGCTTCCGTGAGGAGACTCGCGGGCAGCGCATCGGGATCGCCCAGGAGGCCGAGGAGCGCTTCAAGAAATACGTCACCTGGGGCGCCACCATGGGCGGCGTCACCAAGCGGTTCAACCCGGGTGGCGGCGGCGTGTCGTCCGGCGATCGCCGGGTGATGATCAATCGGTGGTTGAGGCGGCGCGGACGCGGCCGCCGCGGCGCCGGAACCCCAAGCGCGCCTTCTTCGACGTCGCAAGTCTTCTAAGCCCGACAGGCAACGCCCGCCCCTCTCCCCTACCCTCTCCCCAAATGGGGAGAGGGAATGGCGGGTGAACACTTCTAGGCTCGAGGCATTTTCCGACGGCGTGTTCGCCGTCGCGATCACCCTTCTCGTGCTGCAGTTCACCGTCCCCGAGGTGCAGTCGGGGAAGCTGCTCGGCAAGGTCCTCGGCCAGTGGCCGCAGCTTGTGACCTACGTCGCCAGCTTCCTGACGGTCGGCGTCGTGTGGGTGAACCACCACACGATCTTCAGGAACCTGCGCGCCGTCGACCGGACCATCCAATTCATCAACCTGGTGCTCCTGCTCACTGTGGTGCTGGTGCCCTACCCGACAGCGCTGCTTGGCCGCTATCTGAACTCCGGCTTGGATGGATCGGTCGCGGCCGCCTTCTATGCGGTGGTCATGACGGTGATGGCGATTGCCTTTCAATGCCTTGTTGCATGGGCGCTCACGCATCCTGACCTCCTTCGGCCCGAAGTACAGGGGACCCGCCCGGGATCGGTGCTTCCACGTTTCGCATTGGGACTCGTTATCTACGCGGTGTCGATCGGGCTTGCCTTCGTCAGCACCTGGCTGGTGGTGGCCCTGTACGCGTTCAACGCGATCTTCTACGCGTTCAATCAACTGTCTTGGACAGGGGTGCGAAAGTGACCGCGGAGTACATGCTGCCCAGGTAGCGGCTCGGTACTTCGCCCAGCTGCCGCGTCTGCTCGAAACCCGCCTCCGCCGCCATCTGCTCCCAACGCGCGTACGTGAACGGGTGCGGGACCCACGGGTTGCCGCGATCGGATCCGTACTCGACCACGATCAGCCGTCCGCCAGGTCGGAGCATCGCCTTCACGCTTGCCAACACCGGCTGCTTGTCGCTGAGAAAGTGGAGAGAGTTGGCCATGACGACGCCATCAAGCCCGGCCAGTGGCAGGGTCTTCCGGAGATCGGCAACCAGAGTTTCGACCCGTGTCGTGGGAAACCTCCTCCCCATCTCCGCGGCGAGCCGGCGCAGCGCGCCCGCATCTCGATCGACCGCGGTGATGTGGGCGCCAGGCCCGACCAGATCGGCGAGCGCCATTGTGAAAGCGCCATCGCCAGCGCCCAGGTCGGCCCAATCTCCACCCTTCGTATCGACACCTCCACGAAGGAGGCCGACGAGCTCAGCCTGATCCACGGCCCTCCGCGACCAGCTCGCGCACCTTCGGCACGACCTCTTCGATGAACGCATCGCCTGCGTCCGGACTGGTCATGAACGTGTCGAACCCGTGCTCGAGCACGAGCGTGGCGAAGTCCTCCGCCGTCT
>WNFO01001008.1_pt1 | contig 45319 bp, 37 predicted proteins | sample 5400251 | NCBI WGS metagenome assembly WNFO01 (sample SAMN13153354, study PRJNA577476) | soil metagenome | isolation source: 100 cm saprolite under Madrone tree | place: USA:California | collected 2016-06-14 | reverse complement strand
TCTTTCCGCTCGAATCTCGCACCAGCTTGGGACGAACAACGCAATCGCCATCCGCTATGAAGCCCAGGACCAGTACACGAAGAATCAGGGCGTCGGCGGCTTCGTTCTGCCGGAGGCAGCCAGGAATTTCCGCAACCGCGAGGATACGATCACATATACGCAGACCACCACCTTCACGCCAAAACTGCTGAACGATTTCCGGATTCTTTTTGGCAAGGAATACCAGCCGACCCGCAGCATTCAATCGGGACCGAAAATCGTTGTGCTCGATGCGTTCACGCGGGGGGGCGCCCAGGCCGATCGTTTGCAGACCGAGTATCACACTGTGTTTCACGATGTGATGTCGTGGTCTCACGGCAGACACACTCTGCGGATGGGCCTGGATGTTCCGGATCTCAGCCGCCGCGGCCTCGAAGATCATACAAACTTTCAGGGCACGTTCACGTTCTCGAGCCTGCAGGACTATCTTCAGGGCCGTCCGTTTTCGTTCATTCAGCAGGCGGGCCAGGACAAAGTCATTTTCTGGGAGAAGGTGGTTTCCGGTTTCATTCTCGACGACATTCGCGTACGGCCGAATTTCACGCTCTCTGTCGCTGCGCGCTACGACTGGCAGAATTACTTCCACGACAGGAACAACGTTTCACCGCGAATCGCGTTTGCGTATGGGCCGGCTCATCATCCGAAAACAGTGATTCGAGGAGGCGCGGGCTTCTTTTACGACCGCAGCGGCCCGGGCGCAATTTTCGACATCCTCAGATACAACGGCCGGCAGTTGCTTCAGTATGTCGTCACGAATCCGGGATATCCGGATCCCTGGGCGAACACACAGCAGGCGCAGGCCGCTCCAAGCAGCATCGTGAAGCTCGCGGCGGATGCCCGGATTCCTTATCTGATTCAGTTCGGATTCGGAGTAGAAAGACAGTTGAGTAAATCGACAACGCTGGCGATCAACTACACGGGCAATGAAACTGTGGGACTGTTCCGTTCACGCGATGTGAATGCGCCGCTGCCGCCGTTCTATGCCGTCCGGCCGGATGCGGGCTTCGCAGTTGTCCGTCAGATCGAATCTTCCGGAAGACTGGAAAGTCACTCGCTGGATATGTCGCTTCGCGGAAATGTCACGCGCTTCTTTTCAGGCTTGATTCAATACACGCTGGCCCGCGCCTACAACAATACGAGCGGCATCAATTCCTTTCCGGCGAATAACTACGACCTGTCGGGCGAGTGGGGGCGTGCCGACTTCGATCAGCGGCATCGATTCAATATGCTCGGCACGATCAAGCCGGGCAAACTGTTCAACCTCGGGCTCGGTATCTCGTTGAACACCGGACGGCCGTACAGTTTGACGACCGGCCGGGACGACTATCGTGTCGGTACAGCGACAGCCCGGCCGGCGGGAGTCGGACGGAACACATTGCAGGGTCCGGGCTATGCCGAGTACGACCTGCGTTGGTCACGCGAGTTCCGATTGTCGCCGCCGAAGAACGAAGTGCCGCAGACGATCACTTTTTCATTCGACGCATTCAATGTTCTGAACCATGTGAACTACACGAGCTATGTCGGTAATCTGAGCTCGCCGTTGTTCGGACATGCCGTCGCTGCGCTGCCGCCACGCCGGTTGCAGCTCTCCACACGCTTCAACTTTTGATCAGGCCCAGCGGTTCACCGGGTTTGTAGCCGGGAAAGACTTGATCAGAGCTTCGCCCCAGATGGCGGCTGACAAACTCGCCCAGCACATCGCGGAAATCGGTAGTAACTGCGAGATCGCGCTGCTCGTAAAGTTGTTCCGGCTCGAGGCCCGGCCATCGGCCGTAAACTTTGCCGCCACGCACCGGTCCCCCGAGCGCCATCATCACGTTCCCGTGTCCGTGATCGGTGCCGCCACTGCCGTCTTCTCTCGCCGTCCGGCCGAACTCCGACATTGTCACGAGGACAATATCTTCCATTCGATCGCCCATATCGCGTGCGAATGCGGCCAGCGAGGCGCCGAATTCCCGCAGGAGATTCGTCAATTGTGGAGATTCGTTGACGTGATGATCCCAACCTCCGATCTCGGCGAAAGCCGCCTCGACACCGACATCTGCCTTGATGAGGCGCGCGACCTGTTGAAGAGCATTGCCGAATCCGCCTGCGTACTGCGCACCATTGGCGGGAGGGTATGGATTCCGATTGATGGACTCGATCATTTTCGCCGCGTCGAACGTTTCCTTACCCGAGGCCATCAAGCGCGGGTCAGCCGTCGTTGCGTACATGGTCTCGAGGATGGAGGCGACGTCTTTATTTTGCGTTTCGAATTGCTGCAGGTTGTTCACTGCTACGGCCCGGCGGCTGCCACGGAGTGTGCGCGGCAATTGCGCGCCGATCGCAATTGCGCGAAGCGGCGACACGCCCTGCTCGACGGGTCCGAGGGCGCGATTGAGCCAGCCATCTTCGCTCGTCCGTCCCGGCGTTCCCGATTCCATGAAGTCTTGAGCGTCGAAATGGGAGCGCGTCGGATCGGGTGAACCGGTGGCGTGAATAATCGCCAGTTTGCCGCTGTCCCACAATGGCTTCAGCGGTTGTAGTGACGGATGCAGGGCAAAGCGTCCGTCCAGATCGATGCCGCCATTATTTTTGCCCGGTTGAGGCACGGCAATTGTGGGCCGCATCTCGTAATAGAGTTTTTCGAAAAATGGAACGACCACGTTCAGACCGTCGGCGGCGCCGCGTTGGAAGATCGCGACCAGGATCTTACGTTTCCGGCCATCCTGCGCGGCTGCACGCAAAAGCCAGGAAGGCGCAGCGCCCAGGCCTGCCATCGCGAGGGCAGAGCAGCGAAGAAAGTAACGGCGTGTAAACATGGCTACCTCCTTTGAAAATCCGGTGAACTGATGACCAGGGTGGCGAGGATCGACGGCGTCGCCTCTCTTCCCTGAATGCCTTTCTCGATGGCTGCCAGCATCGATGGCGACGGCGCCATGCCGAGAAGTCCGCTGGCCACGACAGCGGGTTCTTTGAAGTTGAAGCGGCTAATGTCCACCTTCACGCCCGAAACCTGACCGGATGCTAGAGCCGTCGCGAAGTTCATACGACCCAACACGCTGGCCGTGTTCGTCCAGGCCTCGCCAGTATTCGGATAACCGGTCGGCTCCAGCTTTCCATAGAGCGGTTCGCCAAAGTCGGCGATTCGCTGGGCGAGTGTGAACGTGTCGGTGACATCGGCATTGAGCGCGCGGACCGCGCTGACGGCCACCTCGAGCGGCGACTTGATTTTCGCTTGCCATGCGCCTTCGGATAGGAACTCCGTCGAGCTGAACATGGTTTGGAGTACTGCCCGAAGGTCGCCGTCGGTTTTTGCAAATGTTGACGCCATGCGATCCACCAGCGCCGGCGGCGGATCGTCTGCAACAAAACGTTGTGCCAGCTTCTTCGAGATGAACTTCGCGGTCGACGGGTGATGCGCGATGATATCGATCACTTGCACGCCGTCCTGCTCGCCGCCCATTGCAGGAATCGTATGGCCAAGGACCAGTTTTTCCTTCCTGTCGTGCATCGCGGGATTGAACTGAAATTCCGCAAACTTCTGCGGATCGTAGATTGTCCAGCCGCTGAAAGCACGGGCGACCGCGATGACGTCCTGCTGCGTATAGCCTCCATCGACACCCAGCGTATGCAGTTCGAGCAGCTCGCGGCCGTAGTTCTCATTCAGGCCCGGCCTGCGCACTCCAGGCGGAAATGGAATGTCGTCGCGAGGAACTTGCGATTGCCAATTGTCGAGATAGAAGAGCATTGCGGGATGCCGGGCTGTGGCAAGCAGCATGTCCTTAAAATGTCCAAAGACATATGGACGTATGGCATCACGCTCAAAACTGGTGAGCAGCACGCGATCCGGCCCCTTCCCGTTGAACACATTGAAGTGATTCATCCAGAAGTCCACCAGCACTTCCTGGAGCTGCCGATTCGAATCGATCGCTCGATACAGCTTGTTCTCGATCAGCTCCGAGTTCACCGCTTCCTGTGGCTGTCGCGCAGCCATGGCTTCCCGCCGAAACTCCGGCACGTCAGCTAGTGACTGCGGCGGTAGCGCACGAAGGATCTGCAGGCGCTTCCCGGCGTCGAAGGAATTGAGCAGCGCGATCTTCTCTTCGGTGGTTCCGCGGTTGGCTGTCCGAATTTGTTCGGGAGAGAGTAGCTCGTTCAGCGGCGGCATCAGTTTGCGAATCTGTTTTTGCCGTGCTTCTTGTTCCTCCTGTCTGATTTTTGTGGCTTCCTGCTGCAGGTCGCCGGGCAAGCCTTCCAAGAACTGCGGCGGCGCTGCGGTCAGAAAGAGCCGGCGGGTTTCGGGATCGAGTGAGGCAAGCATTGTCCGCCTTTCCTCGGCGGAACAGTTCATTAACCTGCTCATCTGTTGTGGAGGAAGTAATGGCAGTATTGGCGCCTTTACCATCAACGCCGGCGGGACTGGAGGATATTTCTCCAGAAGCTGCCACATTGCGAGTTGTAGGGTGGCAAGCGGTTTCAGTTCGGCTTCCAGGACGGGGTTTTCCGGAATCCGGTCGGGATGCAGTTGCAAGTCAATCCACTTCTCGACCGTCAATCGCCGGACCTTCTCGACATCTCCGGGACGAGGCCCGAACGTCAACCGATTCAGGACGTGAACGATCTGCTTATCGACTGAAAGTTTTTGATCAAAGCGGCCCGCGGCAGTTCCAGGGAAACCGAGAGCAGTAACTAACAACGCCGCGAGGCCCAGCGAACGGCCGAAGCGTTTCATAGGAGCCTTCCCTTCGAAAACGTCTACACCGAAGGGACTTTACTATGGCGCATCGGAGCGATGATTAAACCAACATTAATTCCTCTTCATTTTCGAATCATCGCAGAGAGCGGTTCCGTCTACTGTAGCGGCGGTCTATGACCGCCGGTATTTCGTTGATTCCAGGAAAAACCGGCGCTCATAGAGCGCCGCTACGGTAAGAGCCGGACACCGTTAGAACACGTACTTCAGCGCGATCTGCATAATTCGCGGATCGCCGACGGACAAGATCCGGCCGAACGCGGAGTCGGTCAATGTCACATTCGGGCATACCGTGTTGGTCCCGGTCGGAGGGCAGGGATTGACATGGTTTGGCATGTTAAACGCCTCCGCCCGAAACATGACCGACTGCTTCTCTCCAATCCGGAACGTTCGCGTCAGGCCCATATCGATCTGAATGCTTCCCGGTCCCAAAATGTTTCTCGTACCGAGAGTCCCGTAAGTCCCCAGTGCGGGTTGTGCGAACGCCGCTGGATTGAGCCAGAGATTGATACTCTTGTTTGGAGCGTAAGGCGAAGCAAGCAGCTGGTTCGGCCTTTGGTCGGACGTCCCGGACAGTGCATTGTCGAGGCCCGAGGCCAATGTCAGGTATGGGCCAGACAGGATACGGACGATTCCCGAAACCTGCCAGCCAGTACCCAGGGCGCGCAGCGTTCCGTTGGAAAACTGCGGCGTCTCATACACTGTCGACATGTTGAAGTTGTGCCGCCGGTCCAATTCGCAATTCCCACGATTCGCCCGCCGGCGCTCGATAATATTTCGACCGGAGATCTGCTGCTGTAAGCCGTCATCGATGCAGTGTGACCAGGTGTAGTTCGCCAGCAGGGTTACACCCTTGGTGCGCCGTTTCTGGAGCGTAAGCGCCATCGCGTTATAACTGCGTGTTCCAGAGTCGTCGCCTCGAAGCATGGTGCTGAAATATTGCCCTTGAGCCGGATTTTGCAAATACAGCTGTCGCCGCTGATTCGTATTGGAAGTCGAGGAACAGGGGCTGTAGGTCGTTCCAGCGATCACGCAGCTATCACCTGGCAGGTACACCGCCGGATCGGCTTCGTACCCATTCGCCAGATGAATCCCGCTGTTGCCGAGATAGTTTCCCCCCACAAGCCAGTCTGTCCCAAATTGCTTCTGGATGCCCAGGTTCCATTGATGGATGTAAGCCTTCTTAAAGTCCTGCGGAAAGAGGCTGTAAGCGCCAGCCGTTGGAAATGTCATGTTCGGATTTCGGGTGATCGGGAACGGATTACCTCCGGTGTTGCCTAGCCACGGATTTGCAAAACCACCAGGCAGGTTTGTGATGCCAACCTCGTTGCCCAATGGCGGCGTGTTCATAAGGTCACCATACCAGTCGAAATGCGGGTAGTCATAAAAGAGTCCGTACCCGGCACGAACCACCATCAGGCCGTCCGCTTTAGGATCCCACGCCAGTCCCAGGCGCGGCGCGAAACGAAACAGGGAGCGCGAACCCAGCGACTTACTGTTCGGAATGCCGGGATCGCCAGGAAACAAGAGTCCCGCGGGCGCGTTCTTGAACACGGTGCTTCGAACACCCTGGTCGAATGATTTCTTGTCGAAAAACCCCGTTTGGCCATACTCGTCGTATGGCGGCACGAAGGGCTCCCATCGCACGCCGCCATTGACCGTCAGGTGGGTGGTCGCCTTCCAGGTATCTTGCAGGTAAACGCCCGTATAATTCCGGCGGAGGTAGTAACCAATAAGCTGGCCCTGCGTCCATCTGGACGGCTTTCCCACCATGAAATCACCCAATGCCAGGCCGGTGTTCGTGGCGCTGAAAGTGAAATTGCCGGGAGCCGCTCTACCCGCCAGCCAGTTCGTCATGGAATGGATATAGTTCACTCCAAATCCGATCTGGTGCGTTCCCCGCGCCCAACTAATATCTTCGGAAAGTTGAAAGGCGGTCGAGTTGGCGTGACCCGGAGTCGCCGGCCCTCCGAGGAGAGTAAACGCCCCCGACACGGTGGCGAGCGCAATCTTCGGGTAACCGGACGGGTAGTAAAGACCGTTTACCCCCAGGTCGCCCCACGTGAAAAAGTCTTTCGAGAAACTCTTCTCGTTGAGCGTGCGAAGCAGCGTTCCACGGAAAGAGCTAACCATGTTTGGACCGATCAAGTAGGTATCGCCCAGAACGAATGAATGAGCTCGCCGAATATAGTCAGGAATGCTCACGGAAAGCACGGTCTGGCCATCATAGTCACTCGGAGTATCCAGGCGCGCGAGCTCATAACGGCCGAATAGCGAGTTCTTAGCGCTTTGCTGGTAGTCCACTTTCCCCACGATGATTTGCTCGTTGGCATTGTTCCTTCGGCCGAACTGGACCTGGCCGCATGGGTCGGTCGTAGCGGGGAGCCGCTTCACCAGGTTCAGCGAAGGAATAGAAAGCGATGCAGGATCGATCCGATTGTTCTGGAACGGGGCCTTCAGCATTATCTGCCGGCCGTTGTTGCATGCCGGTGAAGCGATGGTTGTAAAGTCGCCGGTTAGCATCTGTGGCGTGGGTACGAATGCAATGGTGTTCACTGGCGCTGAGCGTTGGCGGGTCACCTGATCCCCACCGAAGAAAAAGAGTTTGTTCTTCACGATGGGTCCACCCACCACGCCGCCAAACTGGTTACGCTTCAGTCCGTCCCTCTGAAGTGCGAACGCGTTGCGCGCATTGAAGACCTTGTTGCGCACAAATTCGAAGAGGCTGCCGTGAAAATCGTTGGTTCCGGATTTCGTCACTACGTTTACCGCGCCCCCCGAATGCTGCCCGTACTGAGCCGGTACCGAGCTGGTTTCTACCTTGAACTCCTGGAGCGCATCCGGGAACGGCAGCGGCAGATTCAGATTGCCGTACGGATCGTTATGCGTGGCCCCATCCAGGACGTATGTCAGGCCGTTGCTCAATCCACCGCCGACGGAAATGATATCCGTTGGATAATTTCGGGGACTGTTTTGAGCGCCTCCTCCCACAGCTGCTCCTGAAAGAATGATGAGCTGCTGCACGTTCCGCGCGGCCAGAGGCAGTTCCATAACGCGCACGTTGTCGATCACCTGACCGACACCGGTGGACCGCGTCTCCACAAGTGCCGCATCCGCTTCAACCTTGACAGTCTCAGAAACCTGGCCTACCTCCAGTCCGATGTTGATCACCGGATTGCTGCCGACCTGCAGCACGATTCCGGTTTGCGCAAACGCATGAAATCCCGGAAGGGATGCTTCCAGCTTGTAAGGGCCGACAGGCAGGTTGGTTAATACGTATGACCCTGTCTCATTCGTCACTATGCTGCGTTCGAGACCAGTGGCCGTTTGCGTCGCGGTCACCTGAACTCCAGGCAACACCGCGCCGCTTTGATCCTTCACGGTACCGCTGATCTGCGCCGTCGACTGCGCCCACACAATGCCGCAAGCGAAGGACGAAATTATAAAAACCAGTACGACACCTATCCCCATGATCCGTTTCATATGTATTTCTCCTCTTCTCCCCGTCATCGCGTTAGAACACATACTTCAGCGCCATCTGCATGGTTCGCCCGTCGGCGGCAGATAGGATTCGGCCAAAGTTGGAGTCGGTTAAAGTCAGGTTCGGATTGCCTGGGTTCACATGGTTCGGCATGTTAAACGCCTCGGCGCGGAATTGTATGGACTGCTTCTCACGAAAACGAAACGTTCGGGTCAGACCCATATCTATGTTGATGCTTCCCGGACCACGAATATTCTTCGCACCGAGCGTCCCATACGTCCCCAATGCCGGCTGCACGAAGGCTGCGGGATTGAGCCAGGACTGGATACTCCTGGTGTCTGCGTAAGGCGAGGGAAAGACCTGGTTCGGCCTTTGATCGGTTGTACCGCTCAGCGCATTGTCCAAACCCGACGCCACTGTCAGACTAGGGCCACTCAGAATACGAACGATTCCTGAGACCTGCCAGCCCGTCGCCAGAATGCGCACGGTTCGGTTGGAAAACTGTGGTGTCTCATATACCGTCGACAAATTGAAATTCTGGCGCCGATCCAATTCGCAATTTCCGCGGTTCAACCGCCTCCGCTCTGCAACCTTCCCGACGCTGGAGTCCCATACCAGACCATCATCGATGCAGTGGGACAAAGTGTAATTCGCCAGCACGGTGACACCTTTAGTGCGCCGTTTCTGGACGGAAAGCACCATCGCGTTATAACTGCGCGTTCCATCGTCGGCCCCCTGACTGATGCCGTTGTAGAACTGCCCCTCACCGGCATTTTGCAAATACAGTACGCGACGCTGGTTCGTATTGCCGGTTGTGGAGCACACAGGGTAGTTGACACCATTGATAGTGCAGGCGCTGAGCCCAAGGTAGACGGCCGGATCCGCCTCGTACCCAGTAATCAGGTGGATGCCGCTGTTGCCCATATAGCTTCCCGAAAGGAGCCAGTCCGCTCCAACTTGACGCTGGAGGCTCAAGTTCCACTGATGGATGTAAGCCTTTTTCGGATTGATCGGAAAACTGAAGTAAGCCTGAGGTGGAAATGCGTTTGTAGCGAGGCTGACCGGAAAAGGATTTCCTCCGGGTTGGCCTTGCCACGGATCCTCAAGACCACCCGTTGGGCTTGGAATAACAGCATTCGCACCGGTTGGCGACGTGTTCTGGAGGTCGCCATAGCGGTCGAAGTGAGGGTAGTCAAAATAGAGCCCATAAGCCGCGCGAACCACCGTGAGGCCATTTCCCTTCGGATCCCACGCCAGTCCCAGGCGCGGTGAAAAATGCATCCAGTCGTGCGAAATAATCGAATTGTTGTCCGGGCCTCCGGGGTCACCAGCAAACAGAAATCCCGCATGCGCGTTCGGGAACACCTTGCTGTGCAGACCCTGGTCGAATGCCGACTTACTGAAAACTCCCGTTTGGAGATACCTGGTGTATGGCGGGATGTAGGGTTCCCAGCGCAAGCCCGGGATCACTGTCAGGCGGGATGTCGCCTTCCACGTGTCTTGCAGGTAGAGGCCTATGTAACTTTCGCGAGGATACCAACCCGTATATTGACTCTGCCTGAATTGGGACGGCCTCCCCAGCATGAAATCACCCATGGACAATCCGGTGTTCGTGGTATTGAAATTGAACAAACCGGGCGTTTGTGTGCCGGACACATAGTTGGTGATGCCATGGATATAATTCCCCCCGAATCCAAACTGGTGGGTTCCCCGCACCCAACTGAGATCCTCGGCTAACTGGTATACGGTCGAGTTGGTGTTACCTGGAGTCGCCATACCACCTTGTGGCGATCCCGTGAAGAGACTGAACGCGCCAGAAACGCTTAGTTGCACCTGCTTCGGGAAACCCTCGGGTCGGTAAATGTTCTTCACCCCCATATCGCTCCACGAGAAAAAGTCGCCTATAGACTTCTGGTAGAGCGTGCGAAGCAGCGTCCCACGGAAGGAACTCACCATACCGGGGCCAATCAAATAGGTGTCGCCCAAAACAAACGAATGAGCGCGACGGTTAAAGTTTGGTGAGCCTACCGAAAGTATGTTCTGGCCATCGTAATCCGACGGAGTATCGAGGCGCGCCAACTGATAACGGCCGAACAGCGAGTTTTTCTCGCTCTGTTGGTAGTCGATTCTTCCCACGATGATCTGCTCGTTCGAGTTGTACCGCCGCAAAACCAGAACCTGGCCGCACGGGTCTGCCGTGGCAGGGAGGTGTGTCCTCACGTTCAGCGCCACCTTTGAAAACAACGTGGGATCGATTCGATTGTTGGCAAATGGGGCCTTCAAGGCGATCTGCCGGCCGCCGTTGCAAGCCGGCGAAGTTATGGTAGTCCAGTCACCGCTGAGCATCTGGTCCGTTGGAACGAATTCAAGGTTAGTGGCCGACTGGCGTACACGCGTGGCCTGGTCCCCGGCGAAGAAAAACAGTTTGTTCTTTACGATGGGTCCACCCAGCACGCCGCCAAACTGATTGCGCTTCAACCCGTTCCTGGTCGGTGAGAACGCGTTGCGCGCATTGAAGACCTGGTTTCGCACGAACTCAAAGACGTCCCCGTGAAACTCGTTCGTGCCTGACTTCGTCACCGCGTTGACCGCACCCGCAGAGTGCTGCCCATACTGAGCCGGTACCGAGCTGGTCTCTACCTTGAACTCCTGTAGCGCATCCGGAAAGGGCAGGGGCAGATTCAGATTGTTGTACGGATCCTGATGCGTTCCTCCGTCCAACAGATAGGTTAAGCCGTTGGTCAATCCTCCGCCGACGGAGATGGCATCCGTGGGGTAGCCCCGAGTCGACCCTACGACTCCTCCTCCGACAGAGTTACCTGAAAGCACGATCAGTTGCTGCACATTCCGCGCGTTGAGCGGCAGCTCCAGAACGCGCACGTTGTCGATCACCTGACCGACACCGGTGTTACGCGTTTCCACGAGCGCGGCATCCGCCTGAACCTCGATGGTCTCGCTGACCTGACCGACCGCCAGACCTACGTTAATCGCGGGATTGCTGCCGACCTGCAGAACGATTCCAGTTTGCGCAAAAGTGCGGAACCCCGGGAGGGCCGCTTCCAACTTGTAAGGACCGACTGGCAGGTTCGGCAATACATACGATCCTGTTTCATCCGTCACCGCGCTGCGTGCGAGACCGGTGGCAGTTTGCGTCGCGGTTACCTGTACTCCAGGCAATACCGCGCCGGATTGATCCTTCACCGTACCGCTGATCTGAGCGGTGGACTGTGCCCACACTATGGCGCAAGCGAAGGACGAAAGTAGAATACCCAAAACGACACTTTTCCCAATGATGCGTTTCATTTTTTATTCCCCCATGGTCTCCGAATGGTTAATACCAACTTGACGGTGGTATCTAAAGACTTCCCCGTCTCTTTGTCGAAAATCAGCGGCATACGTGAAATTGGAGACAATTGAGTCCAAATCGAGCGGCTTGTCAATCAAATTGTGTGCGAGTACTATCTGCATACTGCCGAAACATCGCGACAAATTTTCGCATGGCATTGCTGAAGTCTTATCTGTCGGGGAGGCGCGGTGAAATCGAAGCTGATAACGAGTCTGCTCACTAGTCTGGTCCTCATATTAACCTTGAACATCACCGCACGCCCTCGGCAAAAACAAAATAACGACGCTACCCACAACCGGAAATCCCTCGTCGCTCTCGCCGGCATCATCCCGATTCCAGGCAATCCCCTGGTGAGCTCGGATATTGCGTGGGTGGATCCGGGAACCAGGCGCTTCTACTTATCCGACAGATCGAACTTCGGCATAGACATTGTCGACGCCGAGAAAGATGTCTTCGTGGGCCGCGTTGCCGGCTTTATCGGACCGAACAGCATGACGCCTCCGCCTCCGAACGGGCAGGGGCCCAATGGTGTGCTGGTGACTCCGAACAAGAAAGTCTGGGCCGGGGACGGTAACAGCATGGTCCGCGTGGCGGACGTGGACCCCAGGTCACCAAACTACCTCAAGATCATTCAATCGATCAGCACGGCTATTGAGGAATGCGGGTCCCATTGTGACCGCGCTGATGAGATCGCTTACGATCCCGCAGATCACATCATCGTGGTCGCAAATAATCAGCCCACCACACCGGCTCCTCCGTTCACTCGCACGAGCCCCTATGCGACCTTTATTTCCGCTGACACTTATAAGGTACTCGGTCACATCGCATTTCCGGGCGCCACCGGTTTAGAACAGCCAACGTGGATTCCCGAACTACACCGCTTCACGATCAGCGTGCCCGGATATAGCAACGGTGGTGGAAGTAACGGCGGATTTGCGGAGATCCCAGTAATGGATCCCAGGACCATTAAGGTGACCAATACATACAAGCCACCCAACTGTCGTGCCAGCGGACAAACACTTGGGCCACTCCATCACTTGCTCGTGTCGTGTGGCGGACCTGTCATCTTGAATGTGCTTAACGGTGAGATTATCGCCACCATCTCGCAAATCGGCGGTGGCGATGAGGACTGGTACAATCCGGGAGACGGCCGGTTCTATTTCACCGCGGCCGACAAAAGTACACCTCCGGTCAACTCGCTCGGCGTGATCGACGCCAAAACCGGCGCCTGGCTCGAAAATGTGCCTGATCCAGGCGGCCGGCAAGCAGTCGCCTTCGCTGAGAACAACCACATATTCACTCCCGTTCAAGTCAACGCGTCTATAATCAGCGACCCATCAAAAGACAACACCACTTGTTCTCAATTTGGCGTACGGGCCCGTGGTTGTATCGCTGTTTTCATGCACGCGGATAAAGTAACAACAAGAAAGCCAAGGGGAGAAGAGTGATGTCGGACGGATGGGTTGATCTATGTCAACAGCGAGGATACCGCCGAGGTCGTGGTGTTCGATCCAAAGTCGCTCGAGATCAAGAAGCGCTGCTAGACCAAATCGACTTCGGGGGAGCGAGGTGCAAGTCGTCTCGCTCCCAATTTTTTTGATTAAAACCCGATTAACTCCACATTAATTTAAATTTATGCGACCCGAGGGATTGTTCATCCATGGGTCGTATGATAAACCCGCTGCCAGTTCTACGACCATCGAGACCCGTTCACAAGTCCCTAGCGCACCGGTTCTTTTGATTTTTTTTAGAGAGCACTAAAAAGCAAGGAGTACCGTCATGATTCCTAAAGCCGTCAGGTTTGTGGTTTCCGCGGGGATTCTCGCGCTTAGTTTCGTGATTTCGCTCCCGCTGCGCGCACAGGTGTCCGGCGCGTCATTGTCCGGAACTATTGCCGACGCTCAGGGAGCAGCCGTCCCCATCGCCATGGTTTCGGTGAAGAACGTGGCCACCGGTGTATCTTTCGACGTCACGACCAACGGTGTCGGCTTTTACACCGTGCCGAATCTCACACCAGGTGATTATGAAGTATCGGTAACAGCTCCGGGCTTCAGCACCGTTGTTACGAAAGTGACGCTCACGGTTGGCGCGAAGCAAGAGGTGAACCTGACATTGTCCGTCGGTCAGCTTCAAGAGGCCATCGAGGTCATCGGCGCGGCTCCGCTCGTTGAGACGTCAAATTCGACGATCTCCGGTCACGTCGCCGGCACAGAAATTCGTGAACTGCCGTTGAACGGCCGAGACTGGGCGTCACTGGCCACTCTGCAGCCGGGCGTCATCGAGGCGCGAACACATCTCGACGTCACGCACGTCGGGGGAGGCGGTGGGCGTGGGTTTGGAAACCAATTGAGCGTCGGCGGAGGCCGGCCCACGCAAAACAGCTATCGCCTCGACGGCGCGATCGTGAACGACTATTCCAATGCCGGCCCGGGCAGCGTGCTGGGCGCCAATCTGGGCGTGGACGCAATTCAGGAGTTCACCGTGCTGACGAGCAACTATTCGGCCGAGTACGGCTTCACGTCCGGAGGGGTGATCAACGCGGTCACGAAATCCGGCACCAACGCGTTCCACGGAACCGCCTTTGATTTCCTGCGCAACGATGTCCTGGATGCAACAAACTTTTTTAACAACGCGAATAATCTTCCCAAAAACCCGCTGCGACAAAATCAGTTTGGAGCTTCAGGAGGGTGGCGGCTTTTGAAGGATAAGACTTTTCTCTTTGGAGACTATGAGGGTGTGCGAAGAACCAGAGGCATACCTGTCACCAATGGCGTCACAATTTCCGATGCTGTTCGCAGCGGGAACGTTGTCAACCTGGCTACAGGCGCATCCATGAAGGTGCCGGCGATAGATCCCAACATCCAGAAGTTTTTGGATCTTTACCCTCATCCCGCGTCCGGTGCAACAGGCTGTGTTACGTTGCCATCCACGCAATTCAGCGCTCCCGGTGTAGCTGGCGGTTGTAACCCCAATATCGGACGCGTCCCCTTTCAAGGCACGCAGAAAGCCACCGAGAACTTCTACACTCTCCGGGGAGATGAGAGGCTTTCCGATAAAGACAGCGTCTTCGCAACGTACCTGCGCGACAATTCGATCTTCAGCAGCCCCCTCGCCTTCAACAATGAATTGCAGTCGTTTACTTCTTATCGGCAATCTGCAATCGCGGAAGAGACCCACGTTTTCAGTCCAGCCTGGGTGAATTCGGTGCGAGCCGCCATCAGTCGCACCAGTAATCTCGGCGGCACCAGCCCCACTGTCATAAATCCGTTGGCAAGCGACTCGTCGCTCGGTATGAATACGCCAGGCATCACCGAAGGATTTTTCTCGCCGGCCATCACTCTAACGGGAACAGGAGTGACAAACCTCCCCGCGGGAAAGAATGGTGGCGCATCCGTGCAGGATTTCTGGGGCCAAAACTTCCAAATATACGACGATGCTTTTTTCACGCATGGAACGCACGCGTTGAAGTTTGGCTTTTCTTTCCTTGCAAATCAGTTGGACGGGTACACACCCCTGCTGGGATTTAACGGCACCGGCACATTTACATTCCAGGGACTCGAACCTGTGGCCGGCGGCAGCACTACTGTGGCAACAGCGGCCGAAGGGCCTTGTTACCTGGGTACTGGAGACAGGACCAGTGGAAACAGTTACGACAACAGTTGCGGTACGCTCATCAATTTTCTAACCGATCAGCCGCGAGCAGCGGCTCGGCCTTTCGATTCCGCGGCGGTAAGCAAGCAGTATCTTCGCGACAAGATTTACAGCGGATACCTTCAAGACGATTGGCGTTTCCGTCCCAACCTCACCTTGAACCTGGGACTGCGCTACGAAATGGCAACCATCCCGACGGAGATCAACGGCAGGATCGCGATCATGCCGACGCCATCAACGCCCCTGCCGTGTGGACCGGTGACGCCGGGCGCGTGCCCCCAGCCGAGCTTTGCGGCCTCTGTTCCGGGCGATCCGACCTCCGTCTTACGGTCTTCTTTTTGGACGCACAATCCAACAAAAAGGAACTTCGAGCCGCGCATTGGTTTCGCCTGGGATCCGTTCCGCAGCGGTAAGACGGCGGTCCGAGGCAGCTTTGGGATTTTCGATGCCCTGCCGCTTCCTTACGAGTTAATACTCAATAACACTTCGTCTGCCCCGTGGCGTAGCACGTTGGCCGCAATGGGTTCGGCTGTCCTGGCCTCTCCGCCCTCCATGGCTGCAGGTACGGCGACAACGGCCCAGGGCGAATGGCCCTACATAGTTCCATCGCTCACCAACGTTCGCTTAACGAATCCGATCAACAGGGCCTGGAGGTACGTCGACAACAACATCAAGCGCAATTACGTTTATCAATACAACCTCAACATCCAGCGTCAAATCACGTCGAACACAACGCTGCTATTTGGGTACACAGGCTCGCGCGGGATCCATAATCCGTTTCAGGCAGACTCCGTTAACACAGTCCTTCCGACGAAGGCCGCTGGAGGCGATTACTATTGGCCCAGTCCCTGGAGCGGGTCTCTTCCCGGCACCGGCGCCGTGAGTCAGGCCGCGAGGCTCTTGAATCCGACCACGATGGCGATCATGTACAACACCATGTGGATGTCCAGATCCTGGTACAACGCTTTCCAGGTGAGACTGAATAAACAGATGAGCCATGGCTTTCAGGTGCAGGGTTCTTTCACCTACAGCAAGAGCATTGATGATGCATCGGGCAGTACCGCAGGAGACACCTTTCAGCTCGATGCGGTAAGCGAGCCGTGGTACGACTTGAAGTTGAACAAGGGACTGTCGGCCTTCGACGTGAGACGGAACCTTGTCGTCAATTCACTGTGGAATGCGCCATCACCGAAATCCCTCGGCGGGTTTGCGGAGCGGGCGCTCGGCGGATGGCAGTTGGGCCTCATCACCGCATTCGCCGACGGCGTGCCGGCTACTCCGCAGATTGCTTCGGACATTCTGGGTGAAGTCATCCCGACGGTCAATTCGGGAAATCTTGTGCCAGGTTGTTCAGGGCGAGACCTCATCAACTCCAATTACCGTCACAGCCTTTTCTACGTCAACCCGAACTGCATTTCGCTTGTGCCGAAGACCACGGATTTAATGTGGATTTCTCCCTGTTCAAGAACAACCGGATCCCAAGAATTTCCGAGACTTTCAACCTGCAGTTCCGCGCGGAGTTTTTCAATGTCTTGAATCACACTAACTTTGCGCCGACCAGTAACCTCAGTCCGTTCAATGCGAATGGAACGGCGAATACTCTGTTCGGGCAGCTCACTTCGACACAAGTGGATAACCGTGTCATTCAACTTGCGCTGAAACTCGTTTGGTAGTGCGGATCTGAAACACAAAGACACAAAGGCACAAAGAAATTCGGCAACGAGGGGTCTGACCCCTCGTTGGTAATCCAGCGGCAGTACTCTTTGCGGTGGGTGTAACTGAGTTTTTCGAAAGACGGGAGCAACCCTTCTTTCTTCATCAGCTTTTCGAACTCGGGGGGCACATCAGGAGTTCTTTCCTCTTCGTCTTTCCAAAGCACGACTTCAACGGTATCGCCGGGCTTCTTGCCGAGTTGCCCGCGTATGGCTTTGAGGACCCCAAGCATGTGGAGCGGACTACCGTATTTGATGAGTGAACCCGTGTAAGGCACACCATTGAAGGTAGCCTTTACAGGCACCTTACCTTTGGTGCCGAATTCCTTTTCTACATCGTAAGGAAAAAGGATATAGGCCCCTCCGTCCGCCCCTTCAATCTTCGCTTTGAATTTGTATGTCTTCACGTCACAGGGATGTCGTTGCAGACGGAACGCAGACGCGGTCGAAGGCGTTCGTCAGATCCCTGGCGATGGCCACGGGATCGCGTCCCTCGATCTGATGACGTTCCAGCATGTAAACGATCTGGCCGTTTTGAAGGATCCCTATCGAGGGTGAAGACGGAAAGTAACCTTTGAAATAGCTACGGGCGCGCTCGGTTGCAGCGATGTCCGCCCCTGCAAACACGGTCACCACTTTGTCGGGTATGGTGGCATGTTTCAAAGCCATTCCTATGGCCGGACGTGCGAGTCCAGCCGCGCATCCGCACACGGAGTTCACGACGACCATGACTGTTCCCTTCGTGTTACGGACGATCTTGTCTAATTCTTCGGGTGTGCGAGTTTCCTCAACGCCGAAACGTGTGAGGTCTTCGCGCATCGGTTTGATCAGTTCTTCTGGGTATGGCATGACTAGAGTCTAACACACCGAATCACCGTTAACTCGTTGACACCCTCAAAAGCCGTCTGTAATATCGGTCCATTTTTCAGAGAGTTATCGACAAGCGCCAGGAGATTCTTCATGTTTGCATTCGTTTTAGCGATCGTGCTCGCCGCAGCCGGCGTTTCACAGCCGCGAGGACAACAGGCTCCACCTATCGGAATACCGCATGTTGACCTGGGTGCCGGCCCATTCACGTTCGATACCGCTGAGCAACACAAGATTCGCGTCGTGGTGGTCACCAAAGGTTTATCGCACCCCTGGGGTCTCGCCTTTTTACCTGACGGCGCAATGCTGGTAACCGAGCGTGCGGGACGGCTCCGAATGATCCGTGATGGTGTTCTCGATCCTCGGCCGCTCGCCGGCATGCCCAGTGTGTACGCCTTTCGGAACGCCGGTCTTTTTGACATTGCGTTACATCCGAAGTTTGCCGAAAACAAGCTGCTCTATTTCACCTACAGCAAACCCGGCGAAAACGGCCAGCAGGCAACGACTCTGGCGCGCGGCCATCTCGATGGCAGTGCGCTTACCGATGTCCGCGACCTCTTCGTTGGCGAGTGGACAACTGTTCTTGGCGGATCCCGCATCGCCTTCGGCCGCGACGGCATGATCTACATGACCACGGGCGCTGCAACGGGGAACGCCGCGCAGGATCCGAACAGCGACTACGGAAAAGTGTTGCGGCTGCGCGAGGACGGAAGTGTGCCGGGCGACAATCCGTTTGTCGGTCGCAGAGGATACAAGCCGGAAATCTACTCGCTCGGGCACCGCGATCAACTCGGGCTAACCATCCACCCTGAAACCGGCGTCGTGTATTCCAACGAGAACGGTCCAAACGGCGGCGACGAGATCAACCTGATTTTGCCCGGCAGGAATTACGGTTGGCCGCTCGTGAGTTACGGACGCACCTATGAGGGCCCGCGAGTATCAGAAGCGCCCTGGCGCGAGGGCATCGAACAACCGCTCGTGATCTGGATCCCATCCATTGCCCTCTCCGGGATGACGTTTTACACAGGGGACCGTTTTCCTGCGTGGAAAGGAAACGTCTTCGTGGGCGGCATGCGGCAGGGCGAAATACCTCCAACTGGCCGCCTGGAGCGCGTTGTGTTCAACAGCAAAATGGAAGAACTGCGGCGTGAATCTCTGCTCCTCGACTTGAAACAGAGAATTCGCGATGTTCGCCAGGGCCCCGATGGTTTCCTGTACGTTTTGACGGAAGAAGAGAATGCTGCTCTTCTGAGGATCGAACCGGACCCCAAATAACTCTGTAGCGGCGGTCTATGACCGCCGACGATACAGCAACGTGCGAGATTGCCGGCGGTCATAGACCGCCGCTACAGAGACCTCATCGATTGCTGCTAAGCGCCCGATACGTTCCCGCCACGTTGCCAGGGCGCTGCTGATCGTAGAACTCCCAGGTCCTGTACTCTTCCATCAGGATGTTTGCCTGCGCCTGCTCTACCGTTTGTCCGGATGCAATCGCCTTGCGAACGGCTTCGCGGAGTTCTTCACGATAACGGATATTCGACGTGACATCAGCCTTCTTCCCCAGCGCGCCGTGACTGCAGATGAAGTACTCAAAATCCATGCCTTCGACACGCCTGGCTTTGGCGATCTCGTCCGCAGTAGCCACATCACCGCCGAAAGGCACGCGATGGACCGTGATCCAATCCGATGCAAAGAGCACGTTGGTGCCGTCGACGAAGCGCACGATGCTGTTGTCGTCCGCGTGACCGTTCGGCATGGAGATCACTTCCACGCGCTTCCCACCGAGATTGATGTTGATCCGATCCGTGTACGTCAGATCCGGAGCACGCACATTCTTGATTGGTCCACGCGTGATTTCTGCGCCACTCAGGGCGCCGTCGCCGTTGACGTCATAGAGGTCAAACTGGTTCTTGAGGTTGCCTTGAGCTTCGGACTGTTCGATGCGGCCGTTGCCGTTCGTGTCCTGCGCGCGCACGTTCTGAGGTAACGGAGTACCGGCGGGTGGCATCGCCAGGCCCTTGAGCATATTTTCGTGGCCGATGAATCGCGCAGTATCTGCGTACACGGCTCCGCCGGAAGCGTGATCCCAGTGGTAATGACTGTAGATCACGTACTTCACGGGCACATTGAAGCGCCGGGCCATTTCCCCTTTCAGCCACGTCGCCATTTCCGTACCGATCGGCTCGGCAAGAATGATGCCCTCGGGTGTGACCATGAACACCGAAACGTAGTCATCCATGCGGGCGTAATACACGTCACCCGTTAGCTTTCCGATCTCCTGTCCTTTATACTGAGTCTGTTGATACGTTGCCCGGGGCTGTGCCCACGCAGCGGTTTGTGTAAGCCCGGCCAATACGAAACAACTTATGAATAAGTACGTAAGATACTGACGTTTCACGTTCTCTCCTCGGCAGGTTAATTGCAAGTACAAGTGACAGAGCGGCAAACTACTCTTGTCATTGTCCTAATGTCAACCTGGAACTTGGGGAAACGAAATGGACCGGGCCTAGTCAAACCAAGTATGAACTCCGGCAATCCAGCCAAAACGCATATCGCACCCGAGCGGCTCTGGCAATCCGCTTGCGGGGGCGCCGAACTGCAAAGCAGCGAGTATCTTCATCTCGTTGGTTGTGTCAGTTGCGACAAGTTGGCGGATGAAATCAGCGAGGCGCTGGATGACATTCAAGACGCCGTAAGTCACTCCAACGCCCACGTTTCCTGACTTGATTCGCTATAATCCCTTCACTGTTTCTCAAAAGAATATTTTTTGAGGTGGGACCATACGAATCCTCGCCCACGGCCGGGAAAAGTGAGGTTGGTTACTTCCTGCCCTCTCTATCCATGATGCGGCGCGCATAAACACCGCCCGCATCAATGTTGAGGTTGATGGGCTGCCGATCGGGCCGCCGCAACATGTTTTCCTGCTGCGCCTCGAGTATCGCGAGGTCTTCCCCAAAGACCTTCGCCTGCGCGTCGCGGATCGTGCATCCATCTTGTCAAGGTTACCGAGTGTTCGTCCGACTCGGCACGAGCCGTCCGGACATTCATTTCGCGATGGATGCCCTGCTGGTTCGGCATGTGAACACATTGGCCTCCTCCATTGAACTCGAGGCCATGGTAACCACAGACGAGGTTGTTTCGCCGGAGGAATCCTTTCGAGAGAGGCATCAGGCGATGCGGGCAACAATCTTCCAGCGCTCCCAGACTGCGGTCAGGTAGGCGAAACAGGACGACACTCTCACCGCAAATGGTCCGGGCGAACGGCTGTCCCTTGATCTCATGATCCCAGGCAGCAGCGTACCCGTGGTTCTGCAGAAACATACAAACGCTCCTGCCGGTTACTTCTACTTCAAATTGACTTGCCCGACAAGATGAGCAACAACTTTTCGTTTCGACAACCAAGTCGATTGGTGGGACACTAAATGTCTCTTCGGGAGCGATGAGTGTGATCGTCTTCGATTCCCTTCGCTCAACAATCCTGAAGTTCTGATCCATATCCAACCCCTCACCCCCTACTCCCTCCTAACGGGCGCAGGGCGAATGCAAACTCGCCCTGCGCATCTCAACGGCGTTCTCCACCTGGTTGCTTGCGTCTTGACTTCCAAACCCTGGCTATTCAGTTGAGTTCAAAATCAATGAAGCCTTTTTCCGGATCGGCGGAGACGAGCCGAACCCGAACGCGGTGGCCCACGTCCAGTTGTGCGACGCTGCCGATCAGCTTTCCTTCAACTGGTGGATGCGACAGGCGTACCCAGGTTCCCGCAGCGGAGATGCCTGACACAACGGCGTCAAATCTCTCGCCGATTCGCGAAACGAGTAACGTCGCGGCCGCACACTTCTTTACAAGGCGTTCGACTTTGCCGGCGGCATCTTCTCTCTCTGTACAGTGCTTCGCCAGGGCTCGAAGATCATCGGCTGAATATGGTGAGTTGGTCCCGGCAAACGCGGCTTTCAACAGTCGCTGCGTAACCAGATCCGGGTACCGCCGATTCGGAGCCGTCGAATGGGAGTAATTCCGAACGGCCAGTCCGAAATGTCCAGGCGCTTGATCGCCCGGCAACTTCAGGACATATTCGCCTCGGCCCAGTAATTTGATAACCGAAAGTGAAAGATCGGAGAAGTGAGCGGGATTCAAGCGCTGTTGCTGCTGGAGAAATTCCTCGAGACTCTTTGCATCCGGTTCGGCTGGCAAGTTCCCTCCGAGGGACCGAGCGAGCGCGACAATACGCTGCCATCGTTCCGGATCACGCACAACGCGGCGAAGAGTCGGCAGGCCCTTCTGGTCCAGAAACGTAGCGGTAGACTGATTGGCGGCAATCATGAAGTCCTCGACCAGAAAACTTGCTCGATTCTGGCGTCGTGTCTGCAGATCGATGACTGTGCCATCGGCCGATGTAATGGGTTGCAGCTCCGACGTGTGGAACGAGAGCGCGCCTGCTTCATGCCGCCTTTGCCGCAGAAGAACCGCCGCCTTCTCCTGCATCCTTATTTGATCCTGCAGTTCTTTGCTCTTCTGGATCTTTTCAAACGTTGCCGTCCCCGCTGCGGACGATTCTCCATCCAACCAGGCTGCCACGCCGTCATAAGTAAGCTGCGCGCCGTTTTGGACAATCGCCGGATAAACCGAAGACTCCAGAATGCGGCCGTCATCGCCACCATCGCTCACGAGTATTTCCACAACAATCGCCAACCGCTTTGCTCCTTCGTTCAAGGAGCTGAGGTCCGTCGAAAGCTTGTCCGGAAGCATTGGAAATGTTTCGATGCCTGTGTACACGGATGTCGTGTTCTGCACTGCCGCCCGATCCAGAGCCGAGTTCAGTGGAACAAACCAATCCACCTCCGCGATGCCGACATAGATCCTTGTTCCGCCTGCTTCTTTTTTTGCATATTCGATCTGATCGAGGTCCCTGGATTCATCGTTGTCAATGGAAGACCACAACCAGGAGCTCAGATCCACCACTTTCAAGGAATCCAGCGGCGGCTCTGTTTCCGTTTTCAGTTGCTCGATGGCCTCCGGAGGAGACTTCACGAGAAAACCCCGCTCCCGCATCGCCTGCTCTGCTATTGCTTTTAGATTGGGGTGATCCATGAAGGCCTATCGGTTGACCTCGAGCGTGAGGTGGTCACCGACGATGGACGACCAGCGATCGAAACCGATGCTGGCTGGGGAATCCCTACGGGGGAAGAAGCACTGCAGCGTGCCGAGGTGAACGCCGTTGTGGGTCTTCATGTCGAAAACAATCGAGGCCGAGGTCGTCCGGTCCTTGTTTACCGCTTTCACCGAGTACGAAACGTATTCGTCCGGAACCTCCGTCAAGAGACGATCCATCAGGTTGGAGAAACCCGGAAACCAGACGCAATAGTCGGCCCCTTCCTGCGGTCTGGCCGATTCCAGGCTCGACATGCCCTGACCCGACAGAACCTGAGACGATCGGATCTTGCCTTTCCATGTTTCGGGATTGAAAATGATCCTGAATTCGCCTTCTCCCACATCGACAACCGCCAGCCGGAAATCCGGGAGCTGCCAGACCGCGCCGGGCGGCGGCGTTTCCGGAATCGTCTGGGGAGGACGCCGATCCGAAGCCTCGGGTTGCGGTGGCGTTGAGTTGGGCGCCGGCGGCGTTTCCGTGTCGCCAAACGAGAGCTTCACGCTGGAAAAAGCTTCCTTGCCGTCCGACAAGATAAAGTATGCGGAAGAGCCGAATGCGGTATTTCGGTTACGGCTCGCCGCGTCGTCACGGCCCGACAGCGTTGTGCGGCAAATCAAAAACTGGTAAGTGACGTCTGCGCCGCGCACGGCCTTGCAATCCCAATGGTCGGTCACATCCGGATCAAACTTGTTCCTGTCCGTAAGGCTGCGCGGGTTCAGGCTGTAGATACCATCACCATCCTGCCTGCTTACGAGGAACATGTAGGGAAGCTCAAACGTGTATGCCTGGGTCCGGGAGTCAAAGATAGCGCTTCACGCCACTCGCCTCGATCTTCAACGAGCTCCGAGCACGGGATCGGTGCGGCCGTCTGAAAGGCGCGCTGCAGGTCGGCATCGCGGAATCGGCCAAACAGGCTGCGAAGCTGGTCGAAGAACTTCGCGCCATAGTCACTTTCCTGCTGAGGCCGCAATCCCGGTTCATTCCGGGCGTAAGATCCGATCGGTTTGAACAAGACAAGAATCAGGAAAAGAACGCGCAAGGGACGAACCGCTGTCCTGAACATGACACCTGCTTAACACAACGCGGGTCGCTGATCAAGCTGAGCCGCCAATTGGGCGTAATTCGCGCGATTGGCGGCCGAAAACTTCTCCAGTTACTGGACCACGATGCTGCCGCTTGTTACATTGCCGGTGATGCTATAACCGTCAGTCAGGATCAAGCTGAAGACGGAGGGCACAAGATCTCCGGTGCAACCTTAGTGCCAGCAGACACGGGAATAAAAAAAGGCTCTCAGCCCGTATAGCCGAGAGCCTTCATGGGGAGAAGTGACGAATTAGTCAGGGGTTGCTAAGAGATTTTGCGCTCCTGTTTTCGTTCCTGCTCTTTGAAGTATTCATCGACCTCGCGGTGTGCGCGCTCCTTCGCATACCCATAGCGTTCCTGGATTTTCCCAATGAGCTTGTCCCTGTCTCCCTCTATGTGCTTCCAATCGTCGTCAGTCAGATCCGCCCACTTTTGCTTAAGGCCGCCAATCATTTGCTTCCATTTGCCTTTAATTACATTACTGTCCATATCTCGGTCCTCCCGATTAGATTGAAACTTTGACGTACCTTGGAACCGTATCGCGGTGCCATCGAAGGCCGTATCGTCCTTGGTCCCGAAAACAGACCCTGCTCCGTCCTACATGTCGGGCGGCAAGAACGTTTGCGGTGTGCGGGAGGAACGTTGCGGTATGACTAGTTAACGCAGGCGCGTCAAAGCGGAATCGATCTTTCGGCGTTCCTCTTGATGACCGGATCGAGCTTGTTATTACGTATCTCCATAACATAGCGTATGGCAGCATCGAAGTTGACGTGCGTAGTCCCAACGAAAAGTTTCACCATAGAACACACATAGCTATTGCCAAGGCTAGTGCACGTTTCGTCCAGGTGGTGATATCTCTATACAGGAACCACTTCCGCCGGTTCTTCGAGTTCCACCTGAGTGGTTTCCTGCTCATCCTGCTCGAGGGCGCTGGGCCAGATCCAAAAACCGCCGACGAGGGTGGCGATGGTCCAATTCCCACAAATCGTCCGCCGATCATAGAATCCACGATACTCCACGCGATGCATGCCGATGTACGACTTCGTCCAGTTCGCCTGATTCGTGCCGCAGTCGAATACGCCGTCGATAACAAACTGAGCGATATCGTCGATCCCCTCACCCCGGATCTTTCCATCCGGCGCGAAGGCAAGACCCAATCTCATGCGATGTTTCATGCCGCCGTGTTCATACTGATAATAACCAGACCACGGTCCGGAAGGAGGGAGACCGGGGGAAGAGGGTTCGTTCAGCATGCTACTCCGCCTGGAGTCTAACACCCGCACGAGACGATTCAATATGCTGTGTCAAATATCAAGAGGATCTGTCTCGGGACCGGCGACAACAGCCTTATTTGTAAGACGAAGACCTATATTCTGCCTGACGATGGTCATTTAGACTTTTTGACAGGTCCGTTTCACAACGTTCGTGCACACATCAGGAGGAGGATTACATGGCGAAGGCTAAGCGAGAATCGGCCGAAACCACCAACACCGATACGAGCTCGTCGTCGGTTCCTGTTAACGAAGCACAAATCCAATTGCGGGCGTACGCGCTCTATCTGGCTCGCGGCTGTGAAGACGGCCATGATTTGGAAGATTGGCTCGAGGCCGAACGATCTTTCAAAAAAGAGCGGCCGGCCGCATAACTTTGGAGATGAGGGGAGCGTGAGAGGTGAAAAAAATATTTGTCGGAAACATACCCCACACATCGTCTGAAGAAGAACTGAAGCAGTGGGTAGAGTCGAGAGGATTTCAGGTGGAATCGGCGGAGATTATTCGTGATCGCTCAACCCGTCACTCACGCGGCTTCGCATTCGTCGGGCTAAAACAGGATTTTGAAATCGAAGAGGCAATCAAAGCCCTGAATGGCCAGCTCATGGGCCAACGAGTGCTGACGGTCAATCACGCTGTGCCACTCACATCGAAGTCGATACGCGACGCTCGCGCGTCCTGAATTCGCAGGCGGGGAAGGCCGGAGCCGGGCGACTCCGGCCATCGAGAGATCAGGCGCGTCTTCGCTTGCTGGGATCTTCTTCTTCGTGACGTGGCTGCCCCGGTCTTTGCGGCGGTTTCTGGCCGGGTTGCGGACCTGTGGGCTGCGGCTTGGGCTGTTGCGGCTGTTTCTGCTCGCGGTTCGGATCCCTGGCAGTCTCATCTCCAGGTTTCTTCCACTGCCCTTGCTTTTCTTTCTCTTCCGGGTTTCGATTAGACATTTGACCTCCTATGACAATTAAGCGATGGACGACTTAATCGAAATGAGCAGACGAAGTGCCACACCCATAACCTCATGATATTTGCGCCATTGTCCGGACTACTCTTTATCTTCCTGTGGGCCTGGTCGGGAGAAATGGGCCGGTCGATGGGTAACCTTTGTGCCACAAGAATCGAGCCACTCTTAGCTTATAGGTTACTGAATGTAGATCCCTTTCCGCCTTACCGGAAATGCTTTCCGTATAGCGCCAGAAGATGAAGGCGAACGAGGGAGTGGGAGGGCGAAGTGGGGTGGACAGTTGTGCGAGAAAGGACGCGGGCTTTCGCCTGAAGCGATTCCAGGAACTTCAAACCGAACGCCTTGGTGCGCGCATCGCTGATACCCGAGATGTACTCGGATGCTTCGTTTGTGAAGTCATCGAATGCAGCTTCGAAATTCGAGATCGTCTCCATCTTTGTTGGTATGGGCAGCAAACTATGCCACCTGAGCAAATCTTGTGAGCAGGCCGTTTAGCTTTTCCGGGTCGAAGGGCTTGCTTACGCAGTCATTGCAACCGGCCTCGAGGGCTTCTTGCTTCCATTTGCCCGCGCAGTGTGCAGACATGGCGATGATCGGAACATTTTTGAACTGCTGGTATTGCCTTAGCACTCGCGTCGCCTCAACACCGTCCATAACCGGCATCCGCAAGTCCATGATGATGACATCAGGCATGGAATCCAAAGCCACCTGTACCGCATCCTTTCCATTGACGGCTTCAATCACCTGATGACCCCACATCTCCAGCATTGTCCGCATTACATCGCGCGTGTCCTGCGTATCGTCTACGACGAGTATTTGCAAATTTGAGGCCCCCAAATAGCTGGCAGCACGAAGCATGCCTTTCTTTCTGCTTACGTGTACTGCCGTCGTTGGACTATGTGGAACCAAACATGCTTTCGTGAACGGCAAGTTTACTTCATGGCAGACGGGAGACAGCATGCCAGAGGAGGCAGGCACACATGGATGAACGGGAAGAACTGCCTTTGACAAAGGCTGCGGAATATCTTCTCGATGAGTGCAGGATGGTGCTGCCAGGTATTCAGGCTCTCTTCGGGTTCCAATTGATTGCGGTCTTCAATTCCGGTTTTGGAGAGAAACTCACCGTACCCGAGCAGCGCCTGCACCTGTTGGCGACTGCTCTTGCGGTAGCAGCAGTGGCGGTGATCATGACGCCGGCTGCCTTACACCGTCATAAAGGACCGCGCCAGGTAACCGATATATTCGTGCGCGTGTCGAATCGGCTGCTCTTATGGACCATGATGCCGCTGGCGTTGAGTATCTCGCTGGATTTTTATCTCGTCGGCCGGATTATCGTAGGAAGTAAACTCATTTCTCTGCTGGCCGCACTGGTATTTGCCTGGTTCCTGGCATTGTGGTTCGTGCTGCCCCGGGCTCGTGGTCTGCAAGAGAGAATTGCCGGATCGAGAGCCTCTTACTCTGCGAGAACGAAGCAAAACGAGTGATTGACGCGTTTCGTTCCGCTAGCGTCTTGTCCTGTGCTTGTTTTACCTACTTACCTAGTCGCCCTGATCACGTCAAAAGTCACGTGCCCACAGGGTCCTGGGGCGATTCTCAGCCGTCCGGCGGATGCTGGGAATTTCGGTCAACTGTTTGCCGCGGCTGTGGTTACGGTTATCTCCCTGGTGTCGATCGCCGTGGGTTAGCAATTTCAGGCATAATTGGGAAAGGTTATGCCTATCGCTGGCAGGTGAGAAGTGGTGTTACGCATTGCTTTACTTACAGTTCTGGTTACTTCCATCGTTATCTGTGCGGAGGGAGTCCAGCAGCAGGACAAGGACTACACCGTCAGCGTGGATGTCCAGCTCGTGCAACTTCCGGTATCGGTGCTCGACAGGGATGGCCATCCCGTCAGTGGCCTTCAGAAGGACCATTTTCAGGTGTTCGAGGACGGCGTGTTGCAGGACATCTCATTGTTCAAGCATGAAGATGTGCCTATGAGCGTTGGTCTTGTCATCGACAACAGTGGAAGCATGCACAACAAACGAGAACGGGTCAACCGTGCAGCGTTGACCTTCGCCAGGGAAAGCAATCCTGACGACGAAACGTTCATCGTCGATTTCGATGACGCCGTTTACCTGGAACACGATTTCACGGGCAACATCGCTGATCTCGTCGCTTCTTTGAGTCACATGGATACTCGCGGCGAAACGGCTATCTATGACGCGGTTTATCTCTCGGCGGAACACCTCAATGGGGGAACGAGGGACAAAAAGGCCTTGTTGTTGATCACGGATGGCGAGGACAACAAGAGCAACTACAGTCTCGAAAGAGTCCTGGCGAAACTACGCGAATCGAAGACAACCGTATATACGATCGGTTTGCTCGAGGAAAGTGATTCAAAAGGCGGTTTCTTCCGAAAACCATCGCCTGCAAGAAAAGCCAGAGAGGTCCTGGAGAAGTTCGCGGCAACTACCGGCGGCAGGGCCTATTTTCCGAAATCCGTCGATGAAGTTGAAGATTTATGCAGAAGAATTGCCCACGACATCCGCAATCACTACACCCTGGGTTACACGCCGACCAATAGGAAACAGGACGGTTCCTGGCGCAGGATTACCATTCGGGTGAATCCGCCCAGAACAGTCTCGAACGTGACTGTTCGTGCCAAGGAGGGATACTACGCGCCAAAGCTGGAAGCGACATCGCAATAGCCCCATGTAACATTCCTGTTCCTTTGCGTACGGTTTCTGAAAGCAGCCGCAGACCGTCCCCCCGAAGTATATGGCTCCTCAGTTCATCACCATCAGACTGCACATCTGTTCGTTGTAGAATCCGGCCACAGGAGACGATTGTGAGCTACAAGATGGGACCTCTATTATGGGACCTCTATTAATGGTGTTGTTATTGGATCCCGGCCAACGCATGGGAACCGACGTTTGCGAGTACGTCCCGGAGGTGCCGAAGGAGGAGGGCACGGTGCCGAATCACCTGCCCGGCGCGAATCCTTTTCTTCATGAAGTGGCGGATTGGTACGGGCTGCCGTACGCTGCAACGCGAGGAGGGGCGGAGACTTTGTACCCCGAATACAAACTGAAAATGGGTAAGCCGGATAAGACTCCTCCGGCGCAATGCCAGCGCTATTGCAAATGCGGGCAAGGCGGACTGGGATGCGATCTGCGTTAGCCGCGGCGCTGGCCGCAATATTCACGCTCGGCCCGGCGGTTTCGGCCGGCGCTCAGCAGCAGAACTTGGAGAACGTTCAGGTCCGTGTGCAGCCGGTACAGGGAAACGTTTATCTGCTCGCGGGCGCGGGAGGAAACATCACGCTGCAGATCGGCAGGGACGGCGTGCTGATGGTGGACACGGAGTTTGGTCCGTTGGCGCAAAAAATCATGACGGAAGTGCGGAAGCTGTCGAAAGGGCCGATTCGCTACATCATCAACACACACGTACATCCGGATCATGTGGGTGGCAACGAGGAACTCGCCAAATTAATTCCGCAGTCCCCGCAACAGCCGCTCAAGATCATCGGACACGAGAATGTGCTGAACCGGCTGACCGGCCTCCAGGGAGGATTGCCGACCGATGAATATTTCACCCCGGCCAAGGATCTGCACTTCAACGGTGAAGCGATCATCATCTATCACGAGCCGAAAGCGCACACTGACGGAGACAGCGTCGTTCTCTTTCGGGGCTCGGATGTCGTGAGCGCGGGAGACGTTTTTACACCCATACAGTGAGGCCACGACCCTGACCGAATACTACGACCGTTTCACCGAGCCGAATGGGGATGAGTGGTTCACTGTGACAACGATCGTCACCGATCCAACGTACCTCGCAGTTCCTTTCGTTACTACTACCGACTTCAAGAAAGAATCCGATGACTCGCGCTGGAATCCTACGCCGTGCTCGGCGAGGTAAGGCAAAACCTGCTATGAACTGTAGCGGCGGTCTATGACACCACGGCGCAAATTCTTCAGGGTACGCATCCGCGTAAATCTGACAACCGCTGTAAGCAAAGACCCGACGCACGCATTCATTCCGACGTCATACAGTGAAAAGAGTTGATCAAAAGCGGCCAGTCGTTCTCCGCCGTGCAAACCGAATCAAAGCTGAAGTGATCGTGTTGGCTGCCGGTGCCGAGCGCATCATGAAGGACGGCGTGTGCGCCGCACTGGTCGCGTAATGCATCACGAATGGGAGTGACATGGACAAGCTGCTGATTAACCAGTTATCCCCCGAGTATCTCCGTGGCAAGCGCGTGTTTGTACGCATCGATGTGGACGGGGAAGAGACGCCTGCGGGCGTCGTGTTCGACGAACATAAATTGCGAGAGTCGCTGCCGACGTTCGAATATCTCACGTCGGCCGGTGCGCGAGTCATCATTGGAACTCATCTCGGGGATCCGACGGCCGGTGGAATCGATTTGCTGCGGCTCGATCCAGTAGGAGCCGCCCTCTCACGCTTGATGGACAGGCCGGTTCGCAAGCTACACGACGTGGTAGGGGAACAGGTCCTTCGTGCCGTGACCGAGATGCAGAATGGCGACCTGGTCCTGCTCGAAAACCTGTTCTTTCATTCCGGCGAAGACACAAACGATCCGGAGTTTGCCGGAGAGCTGGGGGAATTGTGCGACGTCTACTGCAACGATGCATTCGCGCTGGCCTACCGGGGAATGGCTTCGACCTTAGGGATTACTCGCCATGTACGACCCGCCGCAGCCGGCCTGGCACTCGCACGTGAGCTATCGATGTTCGAGCTTTTGCTCGATAGTCCTGACTTGCCGTTTCTGGCTCTGATCGGAGGAGGGCGCATCAAAGAGAAGCTTCCGATCCTTGAAAACCTGCTGCCCCGGCTGAATGTTCTCTTCATCGGAGGAGCGCTGTCGTGCACATTTCTAAGAGCGAAAGGATGTCAGATCGGCGCGAGTCCCGTGGATGACGATTTTCTTCCTGTCGTGCGGAATTTCCTGCGCAAAGCGAGAGGAAAAACCCAGCTGGTGTTGCCACGGGATTTCGTTGTTGTTCGCGCGATAGACTTCATAGATTTCCAGAACGGCCTTCAATCACGGCCGCCCGAATCCAGAGAGGTGCTCGCCGAGGAGATGGGTCCTTCAGACCTCGCGGTCGATATTGGACCTCGAACGCTCGATCGTTTGAAGGAATTGATCGGTTTCGCTCACACCATTCTGTGGAACGGCCCGATGGGGATTTGGGAAATCGAGCCCTTCGCTGCGGGTGCGCTTGGAGTTGCGCGCGCCTTGATTGAAGACTTACCGCACCACCAGCAACGGACCGTCATGTGCGGCCACAGCCTGGCGCGCGCGATTCGATGTTCCGGTCTTCCATTCGAGCGGATTCGCCATCTGACCACAGCGGGAAAATCTGCGTTGAAGTTGCTTGCGGGAAATCCTTTGCCCGCAGTGGCAGCATTGGACGGTTCCACCGAACTGGCTCCCCCGATTTGGGCAAGAACGCGCAGAGTGTTGCTGGCTGTAGATGGATCGGAAGGCTCTCTCGAGGCAGCCCGAAAGCTTGGCATTCTCATCGATGCGGAAGGAGCGGAGATCGATCTTCTCCATGTCCAGAGACCTGTGGTATCGCTTCTCAAAACTCTGTGGATTGATCCTGAGAAAAGACACCGCCTCGAGATCGAGCGCCAGCTGGAAGCCGAAAAGATTTTCATGGCGGCGAATGCGGCGCTCGCACATCAGGGACTGATTTCGCATCATCAGTTTACTGCCGAAGGCGATCCCGCAAACGAGATTATGAGATGTTCGGAAGAACTCGGCGCGGACCTGATCGCCATGGGTGGCCACGGCGGTGTTTCCCACAAGGTGACTCATCGGTCCGAACGTCCTGTACTCATTGTGAGAAAGGCGGAGAATTACCGGACTCAGGAAAAATTCGGAACCGCATGAAGCGGTCACGCAAGGTGTGGTCGTCTTGCGCCCCTCTTGTGGTAGCGGGAGATCTTCAAGTGTGTTCGGAATGCCATGACACAAACAACGTGATTGCGAGTTCAGCGGAAATTGGGAGACCTGTTAAATGAAGTCGCAGTCACGCACGCAATAGGATTTGCCCAACCGAAAGTATCCGAGTTGGTTTTCCACAGACGTCGCCGAGCATCCATCCAAAAAACCCACGACGAAACGATCGCGCGAGGACAATTGGCTGTCATGTTTTCGTTCTTCGTGTCGATTCTGCACCACCCCAACGTGATGGAATCAACGGCAGAAAACTTGCTGCCAGCCATTCATTGTTTATTCAGCTTGGGAGGGACGAGTGGAATGCGTGTTTATCTTGTCGATGGTCAGCCAGTCTTTCGCGAAGGTCTCAAGAGCATCATCGCCACCATGCGCGACTTGACGGTTATCGGCGAGGCGGATAACTGCAAAGAAGCCCTCCAGAAGGCCGGCAAGGAGTGTGATCTCCTTGTTCTGGATGGCGAATTGGATTCCCTGGCCTTTCTTCAGTCACTGGAAAAGACACGAAACCGCGGACGGCCGCCATTTACGTTGGTCTTAACCAGGCACAGTGAAGATCAACATGCCATTCAAATGCTGGCGGCAGGCGCCGATGGGTACCTGAACAAGTCCAAACCGCCCGATACCATTCTCGATGCCATCCGGAAGGTCTCGCGAGGAGGAAAGTTCGTCAGCAGAGAGCTTGCCGAAACGGTGCTGTTCAACCTGGATCGAATGAACAGACCTGCCCGTCTGTCGAATCGTGAATACCAGGTGCTGTATCTGTATGCATCCGGTATGGCCATGAAAGAGATCGCCGGGCAGTTGGCGGTGAGCGTCAAGACGGTCAGCACATACCGATGTCGTCTACTGGAAAAACTGAATCTGAGGAGCAATGCACAACTGATGCAATACGCCTATAAGGAGGGCGTGATCCGGGAGTAGTTTTAGATCAAACTGCAAACGGCCTCAGCCGTTCTTCTGTAGCGGCGGTCTATGACCGCCGACGAAGTTCCAAGCCTGGAGATCGCCGGCGCTCATAGAGCGCCGCTACAGTGGACTCACCGCGCCCCCGTCTAATTGCATTAACACACTCATAAATCTTGACTTACGTGCCAAAAGTACGGTATAGCCAAAGAGAATTCTTATGAGTAAAAACCTGTTTATTCTGGCATGTTTGTTTGCAGTTCTCTGGTCGGTTTCCAGCAGGCCGCAGCTGCTGGCCGCCACCCCGCAGGAAACCGCCGCAAGTTCCGCAACCGAGCAGCGCGCTCTCGTCGATAAATACTGCGTCACCTGCCACAATCAACGCGCCAAAACCGGGGGCCTGGTGCTGGAAAACATGGACCTCGCCAGGGTTACCGAAGGCGCGGAAGTATGGGAAAAGGTGATCCGGAAGGTTCGGGGCGGCATGATGCCTCCGGTTGGAATGGCGCGCCCGGACAAGGCATCGCTGGACAGCTTCGCCTCCTATTTGGAGACCTCGATCGACAAGGTCGCGGCTGCGAAACCGAATCCGGGGCAGACCGTTCTTCACCGCCTGAACCGGGCCGAATACGGCAACGCGATTCGCGACTTGTTCTCGCTGGATGTGGATGTCACGTCGTACCTTCCGGCGGACTACGAGGCCTACGGATTCGACAATATTGCCGATGCGTTGACCATGTCGCCGGCGCTGATGGATCGTTATCTTTCTGCTGCCTGGAAGATCACCGATCTCGCGATTGGCAATACCCAAATTACTCCGACGCTAGAGACGTTTCGAGTTCGGTCGGACCTCTCGCAAAACGACCACGTCGAAGGCCTGCCGATCGGGACACGCGGCGGCATTCTGATTCGCTATAACTTCCCGGTTGATGGTGAGTACGTCATCCGCCCGAAACTGTATCGCGAGACTGTAAACATCGTTCGCGGCCTGGAGACGTCTCACGACCTGGAAGTCACTTTCGATGGTGACCGCGTTCATCTCGAAAGATTCGGAGGCGGTGCGGATGAGCGGAACGCTTACCTGAATCCGACGTCGGGCGGAGATCTCATCGAAAAGCGTTTCGAGACGCGCATCCCAGTTAAAGCCGGTCCGCATTCGATCGGCGTAGCCTTCCTCAAGAAAAGCTCCGCGCCGACCGTCGAACTGCTGGAGCCCTTCCAACGCGAACGGATCGATCCCATTACGCCGGTGGGCATTCCTGAAATCGACAAGGTGACCGTTGAGGGGCCATTCAACGTGAGCGCTTCCGGAGAGTCCCCGAGCCGTCGCCGGATATTCATCTGCAGCCCGGCCCCCAACACCGATGGCCTGACGTGCGCTAAAAAGATCCTTTCCGCCATGGTCCGGCGGGCGTACAGGCGCCCCGTGACGGATGTGGAGCTTGCCCGTGTGGTCGGTTTCTATCAGAAGAGCCGTGGAAAAGGCAGTACGTTTGACACGGGGATTCAACAGGCGCTCGCGTTCATGCTTGTTAGTCCTCAGTTCCTTTTCCGCTTCGAACTGGATCCGGAGAATGCAGCGCCGGGCACGATCTATCGCATCAGTGATCTGGAGCTCGCGTCGCGCCTGTCCTTCTTTATATGGAGCAGCATTCCCGACGACCAGTTACTGGACCTGGCGGTTCAAGGCAAGCTCAAGAATCCTGCGGTTCTTGAACAGCAGGTCAGGCGGATGCTGGCGGATCAACGCGCCCGGGCGCTGGGCACCAACTTTGCGGGACAGTGGTTGTATCTGCGCAATATAAGAAGTCACCGTCCAGATGAGGACATCTTCCCGGACTTCGATGACAACCTGCGGCAGGGCCTTGCGCGGGAGACGGAAATGCTTTTCGAAAGCATCGTTCTCGAGGACCGCACTGCACTGGATTTGCTGAACGCCGACTACACGTTTCTGAACGAACGTCTGGCGAAGCACTACAAAATTCCGAATGTCTACGGCGATCAGTTCCGCCGGGTCACGGTGACCGATGAATATCGGAAGGGATTGCTCGGTCAGGGCAGCATCCTGGCTTTGACCTCGTATGCCAACCGGACGTCGCCGGTGAACCGTGGCAAGTATGTGCTTACGAACATTCTCGGGACACCGCCGCCGGCACCGCCGGACAATGTGCCGCCGCTGGACGAGACGCCGGGTAAGGTCCTTTCGATGCGTGACCGTATGGAACAGCATCGCAAGAATCCCGCCTGCTCGGGATGCCACAAGCTCATGGATCCGATCGGTCTGGCGCTGGAAAACTTCGATGCAATCGGCCGCTGGCGCTCCAGCGATGGCGGCGCGAAGATCGATTCGTCAGACACACTCTTTGACGGAACCAGGGTCGAGGGCCCGGTGGGTCTTCGCCAGGCGGTTCTGAAGCGTCCTGAACAATTTGTACGTACCATGACCGAAATGCTTTTGACGTACGGCCTCGGCCGTGGAATCGAGTATTACGACATGCCTGTTGTCCGCTCGATCCTTAGAGATTCCGCCCGCACTAACTATAAGTTTTCTTCGCTCGTTCTCGGAATCGTCAAAAGCGGACCGTTCCAAATGAAGGTGAAAAAGTCGGAAGACACGGAAAAGGAAACTAATAAGGTAGCAGGAAGAAACGATAATTAAGGAGGCCGCTCCAATGTTCATTACGAAGAAGCATTTGTCCCGCCGCACTTTTCTGCGTGGTGCAGGCGTTGCAGTAGCGTTACCGTTCCTTGAATCCATGGTTCCGGCCCAGACACCGCTGGCAAAGACTGCCGCAAGCCCGATGGCACGCTGGGGATTCATCTACGTGCCTCACGGCTCAATCATGAAGCAGTGGACGCCGGCGAAGGAGGGCGTCGACTTCGAGTTCTCACCCATCCTCAAGCCTCTGGAGCCGTTCCGGAACTATGTGACCGTTGTGTCTGGTCTCTATAACACCGGCGAGAGCGGCCATTCACCCAGTTGCGCCATGTACCTGTCCGGGACGATGCCGGCCCATGGCAGCAAGATCCACCTGGCAACAACAATCGACCAGCACATTGCCCAGAAGCACGGTCAAGGCTCCACGTTCCCGTCGATGGAGTTCGCCACCGAAGATCACTCCAGTCATATCGGCAGTTGCGCCGGCGACTTCCTCTGCTCCTACATGAGCACGATTTCATGGCGGACGCCCACCCAGCCGCAGCCGATGGAGCTCAACCCCCGCGTTGTTTTCGAGCGCATGTTCGGCGGCGATGGGGCCACCGCGAAAGATCGCCTGGCTCGATTGGAACAGAACACCAGCATTCTCGATGCGGTCGCCGACAGCGTGAAAGACCTGAAACGGGATCTTGGCGCGCGCGATCAGGCCAAGCTGGCCGAGTATGTCGATAACGTTCGCGAGATCGAACGGCGGATCCAGCAGGCCGAGAAGCAGCGGAATGAACATAACCTCGAAGCGCCGCCGACCCCGACAGGCGTACCGGAGAATTGGGAAGAACACGCCAAACTGATGTTCGATCTGATCGCAATGGCCTACAGGGGCAACATGACTCGCGTGACCTCGTTCATGCTGGCTCGCGAGCTGAGCACGCTGGCTTACCCGCAGATCGGTGTTGCCGATGGTCATCATCCCGTGTCGCACAACAACAATGTTCCCGAGCAGGTCGCGAAGAAGGCCAAGATCGACTCGTACCATCTCAGCCTGTTTGCCAACTTCCTGGAGAAGATGCGGTCCACTCCGGACGGCGACGGCAGCCTCCTGGATCATTCGACGTTCCTGTACGGCAGCGGCATGAGCAACGGCAATCAGCATGACCACGTGAATCTGCCGATCGTCGTCGTCGGTGGCGGGGCCGGCCAGCTCAAGGGTAACCGCCACGTCAACACGAAGCGTGCACCGTTGTCGAACTTGATGTACACCTTACTCGAAAAGGCTCAGGTACCGATGGAGAAGTTCGGTGAGAGCAACGCGAGGATCGACATCTAATGAAGCGTAAACATCTACTCACTATGTGTCTGGTGGCGCTGCTCGGCGTCACCAGCCTTGCTGCCGCGGGCGGCGATGCCCGGCTGGTCGACGCGGTGAAAAACCGCGATCTCGTGAACATGCGTTCGCTTTTGAAACAGCGTATCGACGTAAATGCAGCCGACGCGGAGGGCATGACCGCTCTCCATTGGGCCGCACACTGGGGTGACCTGGGCACCGTGAAGCTTCTGATCAGCGCCGGCGCCAATGCGAAAGCCGCCAATCGCTATGGTGTGACGCCGCTTCATGAGGCCAGCACCATCGGTAATGCCGCGATCATGGAAGCCTTGCTGAAGGCTGGAGCCAATCCAAACGCCGCCTACGGTTCAGGAGAAACTCCGGTGATGACGGCGGCGCGCACCGGCAATGTGGATGCAGTGAAAGTGCTGCTCGATAATGGAGCCGACTCGAACGCTTCAGAAGAATGGCGCGGACAAACTGCTTTGATGTGGGCCGCAGCCGAGAACCACACGGCGGTTGCCAGGCTTCTTATAGATCATGGCGCCAACGTCAATGCGCGTTCCGTTGTTTATGACTTCCCCACACTGACCGGTACCAATGGGGGAATTATTCATGACCGTCCCATGGGCGGTCTCACCGCGCTGATTTTCGCGGCTCGGCAGGGTGCAATCGAAACTGCCCAGGTCCTGATCGCCGCAGGCGCCAACGTGAATGAAATCGAGCCCCAGTATGGTTTCACGGCCATGCAGACTGCGATCTTCAACGGTCATTACGATTTCGCGGCATTTCTGCTGGACAAGGGGGCCGATGTGAACGATGGCTCGTTGTATATCGCCACCGAGATGCGGAATCTGGCGACTTACAGCAATCGTCCAAACCCGCCCGAAATCGACCGGACAATGAACAGTTTGGACATGGTCAAGTTGCTTCTTGCCCGCGGAGCTGATCCGAACAAGGTTTACGACAAGACCATTCCGCCGCGGCAGGCACAGGGAAACATCAATGTGGTTCCGGGCGCCACAGCCCTGCATCGAGCGACCCGGTCCACGGATCTGGCCGTGATCCGCCTTCTGATGGAAAAGGGCGGAAATGCTTCGCTGGCGACGAAGGACGGTTCCACCCTGTTGATGATGGCCTCCGGACTGGGTGCTCCCAGAGGCGGTGACGAGGAAGTAACGGATGCGGCCGACCGCGCAGATCCGCTGGATGCCGTCAAAATGTTTGTCGGAGCCGGCGCCAATGTCAATGCGGCCCAGGAAACATCAGGAAATACCGCACTCCATTTCGCGGCACTGAGAGGGTCCGATCGCATCGTGGAGTACCTCGTAAGCCACGGTGCCAAACTCGACGCGAAGAACAAACAGGGAAAGACCCCGCTCGAACTGGCGCCGAAGAGAACGGCCGACCTGATTCACAAATTGACGACAGTCCAGTAAAGAACCACAAAGGCATAAAGAACGCGGGCTAAAGCCCGCGACTACATTCGGATCAACCTTCCGTCTGAATGTAGTCGCGGGCTTTAGCCCGCGTTACTATTTCACAGTGACGACGATATCCGTCGTCTTCGACAGCGCGCCGTCGCTGGCGATTGCCCTCAAGCGATACGTCCCGGGTACGGCGAAACGCGCCGTGGTCACTGCCTTTCCGCTGGTCACCGAAATCGGCCCCACCTGTTCGAACGCGACCTTGCCGGGCCCGCCAATTTGAAGCCACCTTACATTCAGACCTCTCGGAGCTCCGCTCCCCACGGTATTGGATTGCGCTCCAAAGCCACCCGCTGTTGGACGAGGAGTTCTAACCGGTCGCGGTTTGGGCAGACCGTCGTCGGTAACAGAGACCGTGAGCGTGACGGGAACTCCGACGGTTGCCGTCTGAGCGGGAGTAACCGTCATCGAGGGGGGTTCATTCGGATCATCCGTACCGGGATTGAAGTTTCCGTTGCTCATCACGACCCGGTCCGTGATTTCCTGGGCCGCCAACAGATTTCCAAAAGCCATCTCGGAGCGCCCGTTCGCTGTGATCGTCCAGGTCGCTTCTTTTTTTCCGAAGTCCGCGGGTACTCGCAGCCGAAACATCCACCGCTGACGACGCGGCAAAAAGTAGGTCGGCTGGCCGGCGTCCGGACCGTTCGGCTCGATGTTGTTATTGGGGCCGGGCGGAATATAGAGTTCCTGTTTCCAGTTCCGGTTGAAATACCCGAACACCAGATCGAACGTGCCGTCGGGATTCTTGATCCAACCTTCGAAGTAAGGAACAACGCTCTGGCCCGAGTTGAATCGGACTGGCGCAATCTCCGTGGGGAGCTGCCAAACGGCCAGTGTAAAAGCCAGCCAGAGTATATGCGTGCTCATTGCGATTGTCGCGCCTGGACGCGCTGCTGGTAATCGGCTTCGTCGAGATAGGTGATCGTCACCCACGCGAAGCTCATTTCGTCAATCGACCGCTGGCCGTAGCCGACCCAGTTCCTCGGATTGGGATTGTATTTGTTGTTCGCGGTGTTGTCGTGCCACGCGGTGATGTGAACGATGGTGCCGGCAGGCAAGAGCGGTGCGACATTGTCGGCATAGGGATAAGTGATGTGCCAGCCAAACTGGTAGTTGCTCACGCAACTGAGCGTTTCCGTGCGTGCCGGTCCGGGGCGGGCAGAGTCCGCTCGAACATCCGGGTAGATCGCCTCCATGCACATGGCCTTGCCGCGATTGTGCATATGGGGTTGAAATGATGCGACCAGCGCGGGCTGTGGCAGCCGGAAATAACCGTCGTGACGCACGACCTGTCCGGCAGGAATATCCAGTTCGTTTGAGTCTCCCATGTGCTGCGTGAACGCCACGTACTTTGGAACAACCCCTTTGGGGAAGACTTTGAAACCGAGTTGGACGGTGACCGGAGTTTCCTCACCTCGCGGATTGAGGTGCAGGTTGAAGTTGATCTTCGACCCCGCCTTGATCAAGCGGCCGGAGTTTGGCGGAAAGATGTCGCCGTTCTTTCCGAGGGCGTATTCGTTGAAGAACAGACCGATCGGATCGTCTTCCTGATCTTCGACCAGATTTGTCGTGAAGTGGTGCACAACTTTGAAGCTGCGAGGGTCGGCGGGTTTGCTTTCCACAGCCATGACATACATGTCTTCCGTGAATCCCGGATCGACGAGAACATCCACAATGTTGTCCGGCCCGGCCGCCGGCAGAATATAGGGCTTCTTCATCGACACGATCACGTCGGGCTTGCCGATGTGCCACTGGTCCACATCGCTGAACTGACGCGGCGGAGGCATGTCGGCAGGATTGCCCTGCGGGGCGCCGTCGTCGACCCACCTGGTGATGGTCGCGATGTCCGCGTCGCTGAGAGAAGGATCGTCTTTGAAGTCGGTTATCCCGATGTTCTTATCGATGTACCATGGCGGCATCTCTCGCTTGGCCACCTTCTCCTTGATCGCACGAGCCCACGGCCTGGCATCCTGGTAGGTCAGGAGAGACATGGGTGCAATCGAGCCGGGGCGATGGCAGGTTTGACACGAGCGCTGCAGGATGGGCGCGACGTCTTTTGTAAAGGTGACTTGTCCCTGCGGGACGGTGACAAGCGTCAAGACAAGGCCGGCGATAATCATGAGGACCTCCTCACATGAATCGGCGTACTAACGGATGCTGTGTCTGCCCTTTGGGTTTGTCAAGGAATTTGAAAAGGGACGCCAAAATTACTGATCAGTGATCAGTAATTTTGGCGGCTCATTCCCTCTTTTCACCTTATCGCGAGGCCCAGTAGTGCGCCGCCCAACACAATCCAGGCGGAGTTCACGCGAAAGCGGAACAGCACAATAGCGCTGGCAACAGCCAGGACCAGACTCGTTACGTCCACCACAGCGGAGTGCCCAAGCTGCCAGGTAACCACTGCCATCAGCGCGAGGGATGACGCGTTGACCGCGTCGAGGAAGGCTCCAGCGGTTTCAGACCGGCGAATTCGCGGGATGAAAGGACCACTCAACGCCACAAAGATGAACGCGGGAAGAAATATCCCCAGCGTTGCGACGATCGCTCCCGGGGTTCGCCCGAGAATGTATCCGATGAATGTAGCCGTCGTGAACACCGGTCCGGGAGTGAACTGGCCGACTGCTATGGCGTCCAGAAGCTGTCCTTCGCTCAACCAGTGCCACCGCTCGACCAGATCAGCCCGCAGAAAGGCGAGCAGCACGTATCCGCTTCCAAACAGTACGGAACCGGTCTTCAGAAAGAACAAGAAAAGCGGCGCAAGGCTGAAACACTGAGTCTGGCTCTTTCGCACGAATGACGATCTTGTGAAGGCAAATAACAGCCCGGCTCCGAACAGAATCACCAGTTCGTTGACACCAAGAAAATTGAGAATTGCCGCTGCCGCCGCAAGCAGTAATAGCGTTTTTGTCTTCAATGCGGCACGGCCCAGTGCCCACAGCGCCTGGAGCACGACGGCGATCATCACCGGCTTCACGCCGTAGAGGATGGCGCCCGCCTCCGGGAGCGAACCATAGCGGACATAAAGCCATGCACAAAAGGTCACGATCACTGTCGCCGGCAGAACGAAACAGCCTCCCGCAACGAGAAAGCCCGCCCACCCGGCTCTTCGGAGTCCGATATGGATTGCCATTTCGGTTGAATTCGGACCTGGAATCAGATTCGTCGCGCCGATCAAATCCATGAACTCCTCGTGCGAGAGCCAGCGGCGGCGCCTCACCACTTCATCTTCCATCAGAGCAATGTGTGCCGCGGGTCCGCCGAAAGAAATGGTGCCGAGCTTGAGGAACAGTGTGGCAATCTCGGTGAGTTGTGGCGTCTTGATTCGTGATAGCATCCAAAGCCTTGTGTTTACATCAACAGGCGTAATGATATATCGGGGAGAGAAAGCATAATGTTGAAAGCGACTCAGGGAAAGGTACTGCCAACCACCATCACGGGTTCGCTGCCGCGCCCTAGCTGGTACACCGAAAATCTGGGAACCAAATCCTTCCTGGACGCCATGGTCATCTCCAGATTCCGCGAGCAATATGTGGATGCCCTCTCGGTTTACCTGCGGGAACAGGAAGTGGCCGGTCTTGATATCTGCACCGATGGCGACTGCCGGTTCGATCAGGATATTGGCGGTCAGAGCTGGACCAGCTATCCGCCGCACCACATGGACGGCTTCGAAACGACCCATCCGAAACTGGCGAAAGCCGGCGCCGGGGGCATTGGCTTTCCCCGCGGACATATCCTGCACGATTATCTGGAAGCGCGGGTCATGCCGAGACTGGTCGGGCCTGTCGGACGCGGCGAAATGCACTACACCGAGATCTGGAAGGCCGCTCAGCGTTTGACGTCGAGGCCGGTGAAGTTCGGCACCGTCACGCCTGAGCTCGTCGCTTTTGCCGTTCAGGACGAGCATTACAAAGACCTGCCTTCCCGCATCATGGCGATCAGCGACGCGTTCAATCAGGAACTGCACGACCTTGCTGATGCCGGTTGCCAGGTGATCCAGATGGAAGAGCCGCAGATCCATTTGCTGGCTGCGCGCGGCGTTGTCGATAACGTCATCAATCCCGAATTCATGCTGAAGGTGTTCAACAATACAGTGAAGGGATTGCGCGCCAAGACCGAAGTCTGGTGCCACACTTGTTGGGGAAATCCCTCTCAGCAGCGCATGTTCGCCAAGGTCCAGTCTTACAAACCAGCCCTGGAAGTTCTGAACCAGGTGGATGCGGACGTCATCACCTTTGAAACGAAAAGTTCAGGAGCGATCGACCTTGAAGCTATCGGCAAGCAGATCACGGGCAAGAAAGTGGCCATCGGTGTCATCGATCACCACACCCTCCAGGTCGAATCACCCGAGGAAGTGGCCGAACTGGTACGCCTCTCCCTGAAGCACATTCCCGCCGACCGCCTTGTCCTTTCCTCGGATTGCGGAATGGGCCGCGAAGGAATGAGCCGGCGCCACGCGTTTTACAAGATGGTTTCGCTTGTTCGAGGGGTCAACATCGTGCGGAAGGAAATCGGGGTTCCGGAGGCTGTGTGCCTCGCCGATGATCCGAGATATTCGCTTATCCGGTCGTAAGGACGCGGGCTTTAGCCCGCGCCCGTCTTCAGCCGTTGCACGAGATGACGGAAATCCCCCTTTTCGTATGCAGCGCGAACATCGTCGGGGAGGTTTTTAAGATTATTCAAGATAAAAACCTCGAGGAGCGCCTGTCCCCATTTCTGCCTGAACCTTTCGGTATATGCGCGGTCTCTTGCTGCGGTCTCTTCAGGCGTTTCGGCACCACGCCATGTGGACCTTCCATGAAAGTGCAGCAGATATGAACCGAGCGCATACCGAATTTCGAATCCCTGCTCGTAACAACGGATGCAGTAGTCCTGGTCTTCACCGCCTCCGGCCCCGAAAGTTTCGTCAAGCTGGCCGACGACTGAATAAACCTCGTACGGAATCTTTATCGCTGAGAACGGTAAAGACATGACCTTGAGGTAGCCGCTGAACTTTTCTCGGTGCCGCTCGGTGACTTGCAGAAACTGACGCTCGTGACCAAGGTAATCCTCGAGGTCCATGCTGTATTTGCATGGAAAGTCTTCCTCCGGTTTCGGAAGTTCGACGTTCGTCAAAGGACACGTCAGGAAGGCACCACGAGGGCGAAGGGGCTCCAACCAACCTGGAGAAAACACAAGATCATTGTTAAGAAAGACAATATCGGCCTTTTCCACTCGTGCAAGTTCCATGATTCGGTTTACATTTGCGGCAAAGCTGAGAGGCGTGAGGTTGATCGTCACTTTCACCAGCGGGCGGCATTTCTCTGGAAGCGTCTGGTAAGAGTGATCGTTGTCGATAAGAATGACTTGATCGTCCTTGCGGATTTTCGTGTGTTCGATGAATGTCGAGATCGCGTAGTCCGTGTAGCGCATGGAGTGCCGCGTGCTGACCATGGCAAAGACGTTCACGTGCGATCTCCACGCGCTCAAACGCGCATTACTTCTTCAGCTCTCCGAAAATCAGCGTGAAATTGCCTGCGGCTCGACCAACATTGTAATCCTTGAACTTTTCGGGAAGCTTCAGCTCGGCCGCAGCCTGCTCCGGGGTTTTGCCGGCCTTTTGCGCGGCGCGCGCGGCATCCAGGAACATTCGATTGAATTCGGCGTAGTCCTTCAGATCGGCCCACTTCATTATGGTGCTGTGACCCGTAATCACGGTATCCACATTCTTGATACCCGCAACTGCCTTGGCGATGGTTTCCGGATATGCCACACCGCTGCCGCCATTGTTAGCGTCGATCAGCGGGGTTCCCTTATTGGCGAATGCATCGCCGGCATGGACGGTTCGCAGGGCTCGAAACACCACCCACGCGTCTCCGTTCGTGTGCGCCGCGCCATAGTAATAAAGATCAATGGCATCTTTTCCACTGAGCACGGTCATCTTGTCTTTATATGTTTTGTCTGGTAGCCCGTGTTTCTTTGCCGGGTCCTGGAAGGCAGGCATCTTCGCCATGTTAGCGGCGGTGTTTTCCTGCGCAATGATCTCTACGCTGGCAGGGAAGAAGTCGTTGCTGCCGGTGTGGTCGCCGTGGGTGTGGGTGTTGATGATGTGGGTGACCGCTTTGTTGGTGACCGTCTTTACCTGGTCGAGGATCGCCTGGCCGTTGTTGGCGAGTTTCGTGTCCACCAGCACCACGCCATTCGCCGTGATGAACACCGCAGTGTTGCCGCCCGCGCCGGGGATCATGTAAAGGGTGTCTGCCATTTTCTGGATTGTCCCGATCGGGCCGAGGCCTCCGCCTCCGCGTCCTTGTCCCGCGGCTCCTCCCTGGGCGGCCTGTTGGGCGCTGAGCCCGAGACCCATCGCGATCAGGCCGGCGCAGACGATTGTTCCAAGTAAGAGCGATCGTTTCATTAACGTTTCTCCTATCGGTTGAGAGCCTTCTCGATTTTTTCTTTTATTCCCTGCAGAGTGGCTCGCTGTGGACTGTCCGGATTCTTCTTCAGGTAGGTATTGATCTTATCCAAAGCCTCATCGAAGCGAGACTGCCTGGTATACACATTGATCAGGGTCAGATTGGCTTGCTGCAGTCCTTCATCCAACTGCAGGGCGCGATTGAGCATCGATTCGGCTCGTTCATATGAGGCGATCTTGTACAGCGCCGCGCCAAGATAATTGTGCGCAGGTGCCGATAGCGGATTGCGGTGG
>WNFO01000158.1_pt1 | contig 45413 bp, 44 predicted proteins | sample 5400251 | NCBI WGS metagenome assembly WNFO01 (sample SAMN13153354, study PRJNA577476) | soil metagenome | isolation source: 100 cm saprolite under Madrone tree | place: USA:California | collected 2016-06-14 | reverse complement strand
ACTGGTGGTGGTGATCGATCCACTGCGAAAGTCGGGAAGTCGAACCATCTCCTGCAAGATCGCAGTGCGCTGTTGTTCCAGGGCGGTGAGAGATTCAGGCAAGGGGCATCTCCTATTTTAAGGGTATTATGCTCGGGATTATCCTAGCGTATTACAACGCTAGGATTTTACCGCCAAAAAAAGAAACTCAACCAGTACTCACTCTTATGTCGCGCACCCGCCGCAACGTCTGAGCTTGCCAATCCCCCTAACTTCCGTGATAATAATGGTTTGTCTTACCCCTCCCGGAAGGACTAGGAAAGGAAACCAAGTTCCGTGTTAATGATTCGTCTGGCGCGCACGGGTGCGCGCAAACAGCCGCAGTATCGTGTCGTGGTCATCGAGAAGGCGCGTGCGCGCAATGGGCGCTCGGTCGAAGTGGTCGGGACCTACAATCCCCGGGGCGCAGCCGCCCACATCGAACTGAAGCGTGACCGCATCGACTACTGGGTGTCGAAAGGCGCCAAGATGTCGGATCGTGTGAGCAAGCTGGTTGCAAAGCCTGTGCCAGCCCCGGTCACCGCCGGACCCGCTGCCTAGCCGCGCCCTGCGCCGCAACGCGCAGTTCACCCCACATTTCAGGAGCCGCGTATGAGCGAGCAGAGTGGGGACGTCAAGGTTCTCCTCGAGCAGGTCACGAAAGCGCTGGTCGATACCCCGGACCAGGTATCCGTCAACCAGGTGGACGAGGACGGCGAGACGGTCCTTGAACTGACGGTTGCCGAGAGCGACCTGGGCAAGGTGATTGGCAAGTCCGGGCGCACCGCACGCGCGCTGCGCACGTTGCTGAGTGCCGCTGGCGTCAAGGCGCACAAGCGGTACACGCTCGAGATCCTCGAGTAGGCGCTGCAAACGGACCCGGAAAAGGACTCCGAACAGGGACCCCGATGGGCGATGAGTTCATCACCTTAGCCCGTGTCCTGAAAACGCAGGGCCGGCGCGGCGAAGTGGCTGTCGAGCCGCACTCGGATGTTCCGGACCGGTTCGTCGAAGGCATGCGCCTGTTCGCGCTCGACGAGTCCGGCACACGGCGGCAGTTGCAAGTCGAACAGTTGTGGCCCCACAAGGGCCACCTGGTGCTGAGGTTTCAAGGTGTGGATTCGATTTCGGACGCGGAAACTCTGCTGCGTTGCGAACTGCAGGTTCCGCTGAGCGAACGAGCTGAACTCGAGCCGGGCTGGACCTACATCAGCGATCTGACCGGGTGCCGGGTGTTCGACGGAGATCGCGAGATCGGCACCGTGGAAGATGTGCAGTTCGGGGCGGGCGAAGCGCCCTTGCTGATCGTGCAGGGCAAGTCGGGGGGCAAGCCGAACGCCCCCTACGAGATTCCGTTCGCAGAAGCCTATCTGACCGGTGTGGATTTGGCCACCAGGCAGGTGCGCATGCGATTGCCGGAAGGCATGTTGGAGATCAACGCTCGGCTCACGGAAGAAGAAAAGCGGGAGCAGCAACGGAAGTCAGAATCAGAGTGATCGTCCTCTGTGCCTTTGTGGTGAGGTTTTATTCGCGGGTTCGCGATGAAAGTCGACCTGGTCACGATTTTTCCCGACTTCTTTCGCGGGCCGCTGGATTACGGAATTCTCCGCCGGGCCCGGGAAACCGGGCTCGTCGAGATCAAGGTCCACGATCTGCGGGAGTTTGCCCGCGACAAGCATCGCAGTGTGGACGACCGCCCATTTGGCGGCGGCGAAGGCATGGTCCTGAAGCCGGAACCGATCTTTGAATGTATTGAGAAGCTGAACGTGGCGCCGCGGGAAGAGCGCGTGGCAGGATCCACGAAACAAACAGTGATCCTGCTCTCGGCCCAGGGCCGGCGCCTCGATCAGGCACTCGCGCAGGAACTGGCGGCGCTCGAGCGGATCGTCCTGATCTGCGGACGTTACGAGGGCGTGGACGAGCGGGTCAGCGAGCACCTGGCGGATCGGGAAATTTCGATCGGGGACTACGTCCTCAGTGGCGGCGAGTTGGGCGCTGCCGTGATCGTGGACAGCGTCGTCCGGCTGATCCCGGGAGCGGTGGGTAACGAGGCCTCCACCAAGCAGGAGTCGTTCACAGCGCAGCCCGGGACCGAGAGCGCGGACAAGCCGGGAGATCCTCCGAGTTCGACGTGCGTATCAGGGGGCCTGCTCGATTACCCGCACTACACGCGTCCGGCGGAGTTTCGCGGGATGGCCGTTCCCGAAGTGCTGGTGAACGGCAACCACGACGAAATCCGTCGCTGGCGACGCCGGACGGCGCTGGAGAAAACGCTGCGCAACCGTCCGGACTTGCTGGACCCGGCAACCCTCAGTGAGGAAGACCGGAAATTGCTGGCCCAGATCACGGGCAAGAATACTTAGAATGATCTTGAACAGGAAAAAGCTTATGTCCAATCTCATCATTGAAAAACTGCTGGCCAAGAGCAACCGCACCGACCTGCCCAAATTTGCGGCCGGCGACACCATCCGGGTGCACGTGAAAATTCGTGAAGGCGACAAGGAGCGCGTGCAGGCGTTCGAAGGCGTCGTCATCTCGCGCGCCAACGGGCCGCAAGCCAGTTTCACCGTGCGCAAGATCAGCTTCGGCCAGGGCGTGGAGCGTATTTTCCCGGTAAATTCGAAGGTCATCGACAAAGTCGAGTTGATCCGCTCTTCGAAGGTTCGGCGTGCGAAGCTCTACTACCTGCGCGCGTTAAAGGGCAAGGCTGCCCGCCTGAAGGACGTTGAACGCGAGCGACCCGCGGCCGAGCCCGTCGAGGCGAAGTAGTCCTCGCTCTGGACCAGTGGAAGCAGGTGCGGAGCCTCTCTGCGCCTGCCACGCTTTCTGGATTCTCTCGGAGGGCCAGGAAACCGAGCGCGCACCGAACGGTCCGCCCGAAAAATGCTCGCCCTGCTCCAACTCTCGAACCCTAGCGCGGCGCCGTGGCTGACCTGGGTTTCTGCTTTTCCTTCTTGTTCTTTGCTGCCTTCCCGTCTTCCGCCAATTTTTTTAGCAGGTATTGCAGGATGGCCCGGTCGCCTTTGCGAATCTCGCGAAACTCGATGCCGAGGCCGACATCGAGGGCTGCGTGCCGCACCTGGCCCTTGACGCCCAGGTCATAGTTGGCCACGCTCAAGACAAGTTTGAGATCGGTGCCGGGCAGGATCAGGCTCTGTGTAGTGACCAGGCAGCCCAGTTCCGAGACATCCTTCAGCGCGCCTTCGAGATGACTTGCGGTGGAGCCCTTCTGCAGCAACTCCGCCGCGCCGCCTTCTGTGAGGAAGCGCTGGAAGCGCCGCCGGTTTCCGCTCTGGTTCCCCGCCGACGAGTCCATCCGGCAAAGCGTGCTGTCCCTGCCGACTGTGTCGTAGACCTGTGCCATATCCCACAGTTCGGCAGTCCACAGTGTTTTTTCTGCTTCCACGCATTGGATGCCCACTTGCCCCCGCAAGTGTGAGGTCGATTCGCCAATCCACACCACCCGGCAGTAGGCCTTGCTGCGGCCGCGCTCGACCACCAGGATTTCCCCGGCCTCTTTCACACAACGTAGCCCGGTGACACGGGCTCCATGCGCGGAAATGTCGTAGGTGCAGGCCATCTCCAGCCGAGGCTTGGTGTCTTCGTCAAAATAGGTCACGCGGACAGGTAGGGCCACAGAAATGCGTTTCTCGGTCCTGTCGATCGATTGTTTCAGAAGATTGTGGGTCACGGCCTGGTTCCGGATTCCTAGCATTCAGCGGGTCCGCGAACCCTCTGGGGGGACAAGGGGAGAGTACCAAAGTGATCATCACTGGCCAATTTACTCCGGTACCCAGGCGACCGGTTACGAACTGGCCATTGCGCGAAATGCGGCATGGCGCGTCGCCGGTTCGGACGCCAAACTATTTTCTAACTTCTGCTTGCGCTTCCACAGCGCACTCGGCGAACATTCAGGTAGATTTCGATCCGTGCCGGTCAAATCCAAGCCCGCCCCGAAGAAACTCTCCGCCTCCGCCGCGAAGCTGCGCCTGCTGAAGCGTCTGCGTTGCACGCTGCGCTATGAGAAAACAGCGTGGGAGTCCGGTGCTCGACTGGTTGCCGGAGTCGACGAAGTCGGGCGCGGTTCGCTGTTTGGGCCGGTGGTGGCTGGCGCGGTGATTCTCGATCCTGCCTATCGCATCCGGGGCCTGCGTGATTCGAAGCTCCTGCCTGCAGAGCGGCGCGAGGTGCTGGCCGCGCGCATCCGCGAGCACGCCGTGGCCTGGGCAATCGCCGCCGTGGACGCCGCCCGCATCGACCAGATCAATATCTACCAGGCCTCGCGCCTGGCAATGCGTATCGCGGTATCTCAACTCGCGCCGGTCCCGGACTACTTGCTGGTCGATGCAGTCCGCCTGGACTGCGAGTTGCCGCAGCATCCTCTCATTCACGGTGACGCGCTCTCGGCTTCGATCGCCGCTGCTTCCATCCTCGCGAAGGTCGAACGGGACCGCATGATCTGCGCCTGGGATCCCGTCTTCCCCGCGTATGGACTGGCGTCGAACAAAGGCTATAGCACGCCGCATCACCTCGCCGCTCTGCGCGAGCACGGTCCCTCAGCGCTGCACCGGCAGTCGTTTGCGCCGGTATGGAACGCGCCTGTTCCCCAGGAGGTGCTGAGCTTCATGCTGGAAGAGTCTGCGGAAGAAGCTGGGCCAGACGCCGAAGAGGAAGTTCTGGAAAAAGCTGCCGGCGACTGACCGCGACTCCGAGCTGCGCCGCGACGTCTGAGCGCTCCACTGTAAGCGCTCGGGCAGCGATCCCCCTGAGCCTTTGGCCGCTCCTAGCCCGAGGGTCCCAGCCCGTAGCTTGCCGCCCGTAGCTTAAAATGCCTGCATGCCTCGTATTCTCTGCGTCACCGCGCATCCCGATGATGAAGCTGCCGGTTTCGGTGGCACCTTGCGCACCTGCCACGACCGCGGCGCGGAATCCTATGTCGTATGTCTCACGCCCGGCCAGGCGGCCAGCCATCGCGGACTGGCCAAAACAGATCACGAGCTAGCCACGATTCGCCGGAAGGAATTCGCCGCCTCGTGTGAGATTCTCGGCGTCGATCGCGGAGTAGTCCTGGACTACGCTGACGGCAAGCTGCACCGGATCGACCTCTACAGCGTGGTCGAGGAACTCGTACATCACATCCGCGAGTTCCGGCCTGACGTGATGCTCACTTTTGGTCCGGAAGGCGGAGTGACCGGCCACACCGATCACTCCATGGCGTCGGTCTATGCGACTATGGCTTTCGAGTGGGCGGGCCGCAGCAATCGCTATCCCGATCAACTCATCGACGGCGTGCAACCGCATCGCGTGCAGAAGCTCTACTACCAGACCGCCGACTTCACGCTCCCCGACCGCCCTCCGATCGCGCCCGCACCGATCACCACCGTCATCCAAATTGGAGATCACCTCGCCACCAAGATCGCCGCGTTCGAGGCCCACACCACCCAAGCCCCGGTCTTTCCGAGGGTGAAAGAACACATCCTGGCCCGCGGACGCGAAGAGATGTTTCACCTCGCGGCCACCTCAGCCCCCAGGCCCGCGGTCCGGGAGACCGACCTGTTCGCCAATTTGGAGAAATGAGGGCAGTGACGGGGCTTGCCCCCTCTGGACGGCGGCGAGCCGCGTCCAGACGCAGGATGTTCCCCTGCGTATCTGTGGCTCAAAGCTTATGTCGGTGCCGCCTCTGCGGCTGAACCGTAGTGCTCGGTAGTCCACAGCGCGAAGCTTGCCGCTACTTCGCTTTGATGATCTCGCTCAGCAAGTCCGGCTTCGACTCGTCCCGCACCAGGTGCGGATACTTCTCGCCCTCGTGATAGTCGAGTTTGAACGTCTTGAAGTAGTCGGTGTTCTCAACCAGCAACTCAATCGGTTCGGAGCCGTTCTTTGCCGTTTTGATGGCGTCATGTAGCAGTTCGGTCGAGAATCGTCGTCCGTTTACCGCCACGATCTTCATTCCCGGGCCGATGCCGGCCCTGGCGGCCGTCATTCCCTCGATCGTGTCGAGCACCGCACCATCATCTTTCAGCACCAGTCCGACTGTGTAGGCCTCGTTAATTCGGCCTCCTTCATGCTCGAAGCTGCGCAGAAGACCGCTGGCGGTGTCGCTGTACACCAGCTTCCAGCCGCTACCCTCGACCCCACCCAACGGCGCTCCTGGCCCGTGGTTGGTAAGGCGTTCGGTCCAGAAGGCGCGCCAATCATGGGGTGCGACCTGGTTCAGAGAGTTCACGATCTCATCGAAGGTGTAGGTCTTCAGCGCGGGCCCTCCGCCGGGCGCGCCGTGAAACAGGTGACAGAAATCATCCAACGACTTCTTCCCCTGGCTCTGCTGCCGGATGATCACGTCCACCCACATCCAGTTGAGGGTGTCTTCATCGTAGAAATCCACACCCCGGCGCCATGAGTACCAGGCGCGGGGCGCAAAATAAAGCTGGGGTGCGGCATCGGCCGTGTCCTGCAAGTTCCGCCAGGCGCGGCCTGGAAGATGGTCGTAGTCGGCTGCCGTCTCCGCCAGGTAATCGCGAAACTGCTCCGGAGTCCACAACCCGCTTCGCGCCGTCAGAATGCTTCCCAGATACTCTGTCAGCCCTTCGTACACCCACAACAGATCTGTCTGCATGGGCTGTTGATAGTCGGGGGTCGCCAGATCGGCAGGACGGCGATACTTGCCATTCCAGGAGTGTACGTATTCGTGGGGTAAAAGCGTCGCATCCAGCTTGCGCTGGGTCTCATCCGTCAGGCCGTTCTCACCAACCCGGCTGTCATCCGATTCGTGATGCTCCAGTCCAAAATGCGCCACGTGGTCGCTGAGCGTGTAGAGGAAATGGTAGTCGCGATAGTGGTGCGCCCCAAAAAGCGCTCCCGCTTGCGCGACCAGACTCTTGTAATGATCCCAGACTTCCTGCGGAGGCTCGAGCGCAGCGGCGCTGTCGGAGGCCACGTCAAGTTCGATCGGAGGATTCTGCCCGAGTGGAACAGCCTTCAGGTATTGCCCCGTCAGCACTGGCGAGTCCACCAGGGTGGTCAGCGACGCCGGCGAAAAATGGATGTCATTGCCCGACCCATTTGCGCCCGGCAGCGAGGTCGCAAACTTCCAGCCCTCAGGAAGCTTCAAGTTCGCCGAAAAGGTAATGTCGTCGGACTTCCAACCCTTCGGGTACAGCAGGACCTGGTTCCAGCTAATGATGGCCAGCTTGTCAGTAGCCGACGATCCCGCGGAGAACCCCGGCGCAAACGTTGCCGGAGACAGGAAATCAAGATCCGCCAGAACCTCGTTCTGCCCGGCCGGGACTTCGACATTGATGGTCCAGCCATCGAGCGTGTCGCGGCGCCACTTGAGGCTTTGTCCACCGGCCGTGAATTTGAGCCCCGCCAGATCGTTGATCGGCCCGTCGGGCGCGTGTTCCCCGGGAATCCACTTCGGATAGTACAGCGTGAGCGTACCGGCAGAAGCCGGGATTCTCAGTCGCGCGTGGAAAATCTTCCGGGGCGCATCGCTCGCGTCGACCGCAAGAGTGATGTTGGGCCCCGACCACGCCAGCGCAGACGACCCCAAAACACAGAGAAAGAGAACAACCCAGGCAGACAGAAAACGACTGCGGCGGGAAAACATGCAGTGGCTCCTTATGACCCCAAGCGGGAATCCGGCGTAGCCGGGAGATCGATGACTATATCAGCGCACTCGGTTCGCAGACAAAGGAGAGGCTCTTGACTCAAGGCTTTGGGCTCCAGGTCTCATGGCCAAACACACCGATTTTGGTCTTCGAGGTCTCTTCGACTCAGAGCACGACCTGAGGCTGCCAAACAGCACTCGAGAAAACAGGACCCAGAACGCGCCGGGAGCCTAGAGCCCTCGGTCGCTGCGCCTCACTCCCTTCCGCCTGCGATTGGCAACCCTTACAATCGGACCGTGATCCAGTCCCTGTGCGTCTTTTGCGGCGCAAATCATGGCAAGCGTCCCGCCTACCGCGAGGCCGCGCACTCCGTCGGCGAACTGCTTGCCCAGCGCGGGATCAGGCTGATCTACGGAGGCGGCAACGTAGGACTCATGGGCTCGGTAGCCGATGCGTGTCTCGCTTCCGGTGGACGCGTCGTGGGCGTGATCCCGAAAGCACTCGCAGAAAAGGAAATCGCTCACAACGGGCTCACCGAATTGCGCGTGGTCAGCTCCATGCACGAACGTAAGGCGCTGATGGCCGACCTCGCCGACGCCTTTCTAACGTTGCCCGGGGGTTTCGGAACCTGGGACGAGTTCTGCGAGGCGCTCACCTGGTCTCAACTGGGCTTGCAGAACAAAGCATGCGCATTCCTCAACGTCGAGGGCTACTACGATCCTTTGATCGCGCTGGCCGAGCGGGCCGCCGAAGATGGCTTCATCCGTCCCGAGCATCGCCAGTTGCTTCTGGTGGACACCGATGCCCAGCGCTTGCTCGACCGCTTGCAGAACTTCAAGGTGCCCTACGTGCCGAAGTGGGTCGATCGATCGGAAAGGTAGATCTCAGGTCTCAAGCCCTCACCCCTTGCAGCCTGCAGAAAAATCCCTCGTGGGACTAGAAAAGGGCAGGGGCACGGGTTCGCTCGTGCCGCCAAACCGCTGAAAATTCGTTGCGCGGCGCACAACACTTTCTGCAGGCTCTTGATCGATTGGTCTCGAATCATCTATGGGTCTCGAATCCTGGGTTCCAGATGCGCTGAGCGGTCGGTACCCGCGGTTGCCTTAACGACGAGCGAACCGGGTCCTCGATATATCCTTGCATTTCATTTGCTCTTCGTGGCTTTCCCCTCCATGACCAGGTTCCAGTTGGTGCCGTCGGGCGACATTTCGAACTTGTAGCTGTACAAGGTGGGCGACACCATCTTCTGCGTGAAGCGGGCCTTGACGGTCTGTGGCCCCATCTTCATCTCGTTAATCCAGGTCAAAGTGTCGGCATCGAGCGTGCCCTTGGAGTGCACGGCCTGGCCCGCACTATTGAATTCGTCGTAGGTGTAGAGCTTCTCCTGCGGATCGTATCCCATGAAAGCGATAGCCGTGCCGTCGCCCATGGCGCTCTTCAAGGTGGAGCGAAACACGACGAAAAACCCGCCGTCCATCCAGGAAGCGTCATCCTTAATGCTGACTTTGCCGCCGGGGCCCATGGGGCCGGGCTTCATGTCTCCTTCCGACGTCCAGCTTCCAATGAAGTAATTGAGTTTCTGGAGTTCAGGCCCGGACTTGGGCGCTTGCTCTTGCCCGAAGACGGTGGTGAGTAGAAGAACGGTGATGACGAGGGCGGATGCGCGATTCATCGAACACCTCTTCGTTTTTCTCTTGGGACGTACGCGTGAGCCCGGCTGCCGATGTTAGAAGCCCGTTGGGGGCAAGTCAACCAGCCAGGTCTTCGGTCTTGGGTCTTGGGTCTTGGGTCTTCGGTCTTCGGTCTTCGGATTCGGCTACGCAGTGGATTGGCAGTGGGCGTTTCATCCGTAGTCGGCCAAGACCCAAGGCTGCGAAACCCAGGTCCGAGATCCTGAAACGTGAGACCTAAGACCTGATTTATGATTTCTCCGTGTCCAACTCCCCCCGCGGAAAGTTCATCACCTTCGAAGGCCTCGACGGCACCGGCAAGAGCACGCAAATAGAAAAACTAGCAAAGGCGCTCCGCGTACGCGGGCAATCGGTGGTTGTCACGCGTGAACCCGGAGGCACGTCGACCGGCGAGAAGATCCGGCACGTGATCCTCGACTCGGCAACCACCGGCCTCGCCCCCATGGCCGAGATGGCTCTGATGTTCGCCTCCCGCGCCCAGCACATTCGCGAAGTCATCGAACCCGCCCTCGCCCAGGGCAGGATCGTGCTCTGCGACCGCTTCACCGACTCCACCGAGGCCTACCAGGGCGCCGGCCGCAAACTGGGCAGCAAGTCCGTGCTCGAACTCCATCGCATTCTGTGCGACGACCTGCAACCTGACTTCACCATCCTGATGGACTCCGACTTGGCCACCAGCGTAGAACGCGCCCGCCGCCGCAACCAGAAATCCGCGAAGCACAGCCGCAGCCAGAAAGACGAGAACCGCTTCGAACAGGAGAGCCGCGCCTTTTTCCAAAGAGTGCACAACGCCTACCTGGCCATCGCTCGCCGCGAACCCCAGCGCGTTGCGGTCATCGACGCCCGCGGCACACCCTCTCAGACCCACGTCAGGATTCTCGAAGTGGCGCTGCGAAAGCTGCGCCTGAGCGCGAAGACCCACTGACCCGGCGCGAGGCGGATGCAATCCCGCGTATGCAAAGTTCCTCTCTCAAGTCCCTGATCGCATGCGTCCTCGTGCTTCAAAGTTGCGGGCTGCCGGTGGCGTCACAGATCCGACAACGTCTCGGTCCGCCTCGCCAGTCGGCTGTGATCGGTCCGGTCGGCGCCACGTTCGTCCTGCGCGATTGGCAGCCACCCCGGCAAGATGGCGCGGTAGGTCATTGGACGTGCCTAGCGACTCGGATTCCATCCCGAAACAAGCCCGCCGACGTGGTAGATTCTGACCAGTGCCCTTTTCCAACTTCCACGGCAATCCCGAGATCATTCATCGCCTGCGCGACATGCTGGCGCGCGCGCACTTTCCCCATGCCATGATCCTGGCGGGCCCGACCGGCTCGGGCAAGTACACCCTGGCCCTGATGCTGGCCAAGGCCATGAACTGTCTCGACCCGCAGGTCACCAACGGCCTTCCCGACTTCTGCGGAAAGTGTTCGAACTGTACCCGCATCGCGCAGGCTGAGGATCTCGACGCTCGTTTCACCGAAGCCGTGGAAGCACGCGAGAACCTGCGCGAGAGCGACAAGAAAGAAACCCGCATCCTGATTCAGACCCATCCCGACGTGCTGGTCGTCCCGCCCGACCCGCCCCAGATGATGATCAAGGTCGACCAGGTACGACGCGTGATCGAGACCATCTACTATCGTCCCGGCGACGCGAAAGAGCGCGTCTACATCTTTACAGACTCGAACTTCATGAAAGAGGCGGCAAATTCCCTGCTGAAGATTCTGGAGGAGCCGCCCGAATTTGCCACGATTTTCCTGCTCACGGAAAGCGTCGGCGAACTGCTGCCCACGATCCGCTCCCGAGCCATGACCTTCACGCTCGGCGCCCTGCCCGCCGAACAGATCGAGGAGGATCTAGCCAGCCACCATCCCGAGTGGAACGCGAAGCAGCGTGCGCTGGTCGCACGTCTCTCGGAAGGCGCGGTCGGACGTGCTCGCGCGTTCGATCTCGCCAAATACACCACTGCCCGCAACCATGCGGTGACCATCCTCACCTCGGCCCTGCAGACCGGCGATCATAGCGAGCTCTTCAAAGTCACCGAAACCTACCGTCCGGGCGCCGACGGCCGCGAGAAGACCGACCAGCTTTTGCGCACGCTCTATTCCCTGCTCCAGGACCTGATGTTCCTCAATGGCGGCGCTCCGGAACTGGTGCACAACACCGACATCCAGACAGAATTGCGGAAACTGGCCACCACCGTCGATTTTGATTGGATCGCCCACGCCGCCGATCGAGTCGCTGACGTCGAGCGTGGAATGCGCCGAAACCTGTTGCGTTCCCTGTCGTTGGACGCATTCGCGACGGCATTGGAGAGGAGCTGAGGCTCCTCGCGATCCGCTCTCCGCAGTCGTGGTCTTCGCTCTATTCCCTTCCAATCCAGGACTTTCGAGCCTCAACCCCCCCGGAACAAGCTCCCGGGGAAACGGACAACCGAGAGCTGACGGCTGCAAGCTCGCGTTCCCCAAAGTCATTGCCCCACCACAAGTTGAGGATTGTCTTGTCTGCTATTCCTGTGCTACGGTTAATGCAAAGTTCACGCCTACTTTCCACAAGCGCAGCAGCTCAGTGTTGTGGTCGACGCGCTCGAAGCGTGTGAACAGGTGGTGCCATGAAGGATGCAATCGATTCCATGCCAACGGAACGGCCACTCGAGCAGGAAGGATTTGCGAATCGCAAGCTGATCCGGCCTTCCCTTAACCGCAACGATCGCAACGACCACAATCACAACCACACTCAGGCCCCAATGGAACGACGCGAACGCCCCGATCGCGCCGAACGCCCCGCCGGCGGCGGCAAGAAACTTCCACCCCCAGAAACCACCAACGCCGAAAACTTCTATTACCAGAAGCAGATGCAGGGCAAGACGCCCATGGTGATCGTGCTCCGAGACGGCGAACAAATCCACGGCGTCATCGAGTGGTACGACAAGCACTGCCTCAAGGTAAACCGCACTACCGCTCCCAACATCGTTGTGTACAAGCCCGCAATCAAGTACATGTACAAGGAAGGCGAGAACGGACTGCGGTAGCTGATCGTCGGTCCCTGGGCGTCGGCCGTTCGCAAACCCTGAACGCGCTAGCGTTCTATGCCTTTCCCTTTGCAATTTCACCTGCCGAATCACGAACCTTCGCCTTGTCCGAGCGTACCAGTCTCTGGAAGGCGCTGAGGCCGTCGCCGGTGCCATCGCCGTAGGCCCTGACAGCTGGAAATTGGCCTGGGCATGGTCCGTTCATTTGGCCCTATGGCTTCCCGGTTCTCGAACCAACCGCCGGGGCTGACATGGCGAACGACTACGGACCAAGCAACGACGACCACGTGCGTTTTTCACAGAAAATTCTCTTCCTCCCTGGAATAAGACCCGCCTCACGGAGTTCTCGTAGCCAAAGCGCCACGACAACGTTCATCCACCTCGTGATTGGTTTGCGCCCCCTCAGCCGCACTGCATCGGGAGACGTTCGCTTGGTCGATGCGCGTCCCTCGGCCGGGACGCGTGAACAGAAAAAGCTAAACCGCAGGAGATGATTCCATGATGAGAAGCAGAGGTCTGTTTTTTCTCGCCTTTTTTGCGCTCTTGGCGCTAGCTATGGCTGGCATCGCCGACCAGCCCGCGGCCGAGGCGCCCGCCGGCTTTGATACTCCCACGCTTGGACAGAATCCGGGATCGCAGAGTACAAGCAACGGCATTCCCGAGCCATCCGGCGACACGTTTGCCCTCGATCAGCAGCACTTCGAAAAAAGGAATGGAGTGGACGACGGTCTGGGTCCGGTCTTCAACGCGACTGCGTGCACGGATTGCCACCAGAACCCCGTGACCGGCGGCCCGAGTCAGATCACCGAAATCCGTGCCGGACATCTGGACGCCAGCGGCACGTTCGTGAACCCGACCATCTTCATCAACGACGGAGCCAACACCATTTCGGGCCGGTCGATCGTCGATGACCGCGCGATTTGCCCTGAGGCACACGAACAAGTACCGGCTGCGGAGAACATTCACGCTCTGCGCGCGGTGCTGAACACCCTGGGAGACGGTTTCGTCGAAGCGATTGACGACAGCACCCTGCTCAACATCTCGGCCAACCAGACCCAGCAAACGCGCGGCCAGATTCACGGCGAAACTGTGCATGTTCCGATTTTCGAAGCGCCCGGCAAAACCCGCATCGGTCGGTTCGGATGGAAAGATCAGCACGGGAGCCTGCTCTCGTTTGCGAGCGATGCCTATCTGAATGAAATGGGCATCACGAGCCGTCTCCGTCCCAAAGACGCGACCACCGTTTGCAAAACGACCACCGATCCGGAAGATCAGCCGGACCAGTTCGGTCTGGCCGACATTGATCACTTTGCTCAGTTCATGCGCGGCACCAAAACACCACCGCGCGACCTGGCTCTGGCCGCCACTGCGGATGCGCAGGCGGGTCAACTGCTTTTCACGACCGTAGGTTGCGCCACCTGCCACGTTTCCTCGATGGTAACGGCGCCGGCGGGAGCCGCGCTGAACGGCGGAACGTTCGTCGTTCCCGACGCGCTCGGCAACAAACTCATTCATCCCTATGGCGACTTCCTGCTGCATGACATAGGCACGGGGGATGGCATCGTGCAGGGCGGCCCGCCGGATACGATCAACAAGCTGCGCACCACGCCTTTGTGGGGATTGCGCACCAAAACGCGGTTTATGCACGACCTGAAATCCTTGTCCCTGGCGGACGCCATCAACCGTCATCGAGGCGAGGCGCGGGAGGTTGTTGATCGATTCCACGAGGACCTGTCGCCGGCACAGCAACAGCAGTTGCTGACGTTTCTCAACTCACTGTAGGGTCAGACTAGCCGGGCAAGGCACAGAACCAGACTGTGCCTTGCCCGGTTACCCCGATTCAGCTTCCATCCACTTGAAGTCGCCCAGGGTCTTCGACGCCTTCTGGTAGGTGTCCTCGGTTCGCGTCTGGATGTCCAGGAACGAGTCGTGGCTCACGACGAGGAAGTATTCCAGACGGCCGCAGGTGGCCTGCTGGCTGTTGAACGCCGGGTTCTTACTGGTCCGACAGCCGAGAACCCGCGTGGTCTTCGCCACCGGACAGCGGCCCTCAAGCCAATGACCAGGTCTTTCCTGAGGAGCGACTGGCGACCGACGGCTACAACTTCGGCAGCACGATCCCCTTCTGCGACTGGTACTTGCCCTTCCGGTCCGCGTAGCTCACCTCGCACACTTCATCGGACTGGAAGAAAATAATCTGGCACAGGCCTTCATTTGCGTAGATGCGCGCGGGCAGCGGTGTCGTGTTCGAGATCTCGAGCGTCACAAAGCCTTCCCATTCCGGCTCGAAGGGTGTGACGTTGACGATGATCCCACAGCGCGCGTAGGTCGACTTGCCGACGCAGATGGTCAGCACATCGCGCGGAATCCTGAAATATTCGACCGAGCGCGCCAGCGCAAACGAGTTCGGCGGCACGATGGCCACGTCCGAACGCACGGTAACAAACGACTTCTCATCAAAATGCTTGGGGTCGACGATGGTCGAATTTACGTTCGTGAAAATCTTAAATTCATCGGCCACGCGCAGGTCATATCCGTAAGACGACAAGCCATACGACACGACGCCTTCGCGCACCTGCTTCTCCGAAAACGGATTGATCATGTCGCGCTCGTGCGCCATCTTGCGGATCCAGCGGTCACTCTTCAGCATGGAACTCCTTTGGGAGATTGAGGAATTTCGAAATTCGGCAATTGGGTAATTTGCAGCCATGGAACCACTCCGTCATTCAGCATCTTGGAAAATTACAAAACTACCCAATGATTCAATCAAAAACGGTCCTTCTGGCTGGTCAATCCGGCTGGAACTGCAGTCCTGTCATCTTACGAGACACTCCCGCCCGTTGACAATCTCTGATATCTCCCTTAGCATCAATCACTTGGTGCCTTCTCCGCAGATCGCCAAAGGGAGCCCGTCGTGATCAAGCTCGATATCATCAACGAAGTCGTCAACAAGACCGGCATCACCAAGACCAAGGCCGAACTGGCCGTCGAAACCGTCTTTGAGAGTATGAAGAAGTCGCTCTCCAAGGGCGATCGCATTGAGCTAAGGGGCTTTGGCGTGTTCAACGTGCGTCCGCGCAAGACCGGCATCGGACGCAATCCGCGCACCGGCGCCGAGGTTTCCATTCCGCCCGGAAAAGCGGTCCGCTTCAAACCCGGCAAGGAGTTGCAGTCGATCGACTAAAGGCAGGCTCCGGGCTTTGAGCCTTGGGCCTTCGGTTCTGAACCTCTGGCTCTGGGCGGCGTCCTCGACGCCGCGTGATTCGTATCCGGGCATGCCTTCAGACATGCCGTTGACGTCAGAATAACCGACGCGCCTTTGGGCGCCTGTGCACACCGGACACTCCCGCGCACCAGCCTGGCGGTTTAGAATGATCCCAGGCTCGAATCCTGATGTCAGATTCCATCACTCCCTTACCCACTTCCACCGCGGAACGCTATCCGCCTGTGCAGGTATGGGTTACGCGCCCGCCCAAGCGGCGCTACTGGCTGCACATTCTGCTACTGACTCTGACTATCTTCACGACCTTGGTGGTCGGCTCGCACTTTCAGTACAACTACCAGCACCAGCAGGCTGCCCTTTCGGACGAAGACAACAGCGATATTCCCTTCTTCCCGATTGACTTGGTTTGGCAGCATCCCTCGCGTCTGCTGCTGGGCGTCCCCTTTTCCGCCAGCCTGATGTTGATTCTGCTGGCCCACGAGATGGGCCACTATCTGTACTGCGTCCGCTACGGCGTGAACGCCACCCTACCCTTCTTCATTCCCTTCCCGTCGCTGATTGGCACGATGGGCGCATTCATCCGCATCCGCTCGCCGATTCGCCTGCGCACGGCGCTGTTCGACATCGGAATTGCGGGACCGATCGCAGGCTTTGTCGTGGCCTGTGGCGTTCTGGCGATCGCTCTGCGGTTTTCCCTTGCCGCTCCGGCGGCTCCGCCGCTAACCGACGCCCTGGTGATCCACTACCCGCTGATGTTCTCAATGGTGCACGGTCTGTTGGCGTCGATGGGCTTGCTGAAAACGGTGGCCGCGGCGCCTTTGCAGAATCTCTTGCTGCATCCCATGGCGATCGCCGCCTGGGTCGGCATGTTCGCAACGTCGCTAAACTTGCTGCCCGGCGGCCAACTCGACGGCGGCCACATCGTATTCTCCATCGCACCGCGAGCACACCGCTTCGTCTCGCGGGCGGTCATCCTGGTTCTGCTTCCGATGGCGGTTTATCTGTGGGCGGGCTGGTTGGTGTGGGCAATCCTGCTCGAAGTCAGCAGTTTCCGCCACCCGCAAGTCGCCGAATGGCCGAAGGTCTCAGGCACACGCAGGTGGCTGGCCCTGCTGGCCCTGGTGATGTTGGTCGTGACGCTGGTCCCAAGGCCCATAGCGACCATCAGTAATGGTCGTGATCGAAGCTCTCTGAAAGCGCTCGTGCCAGGTCACTGGCTGTTGTTCCGCAGACATTGAGGCTCGACAAACACGCGTTCCGGACCTAGCCTCCTGTGATCGGCTCGGTTTGCGGGAACAACGCATGCGTCGCGATTCCCAGTTCCCGGCTCCGGCTCGCCCAGGCCTCCCGCGTGAGCTTTCCATCGATCAACTGCGGGACCATCACGAACGGATTCAGCTGCTCGGAACCCTTCTGAAAGTGGAACACTCCGGGTTGCGCATGGAGCTCCCACCCGTTCTCCAGCAGCGCCAGAGCTAAACCCACAGCCAGCACCTGCCCGGCGCGCTGGGTTCGCTGCGCCGGAGTCAGTAGCATCCCCTTGGGGTCGCGCATAGTTGCCCCAACCTCCTGCAGTCTGGGCAACATGTCAGGGAGGGTGTCGACGGTCAGGCCCTGGAACGCCGCCCCATATTCCCTGGCAGCTTCTCTCCACCCCGGTACAGTCACCTGGGCGCTGACCTGGTCCCAGGTCACGCAGCGCAAGCTTCCCGGCGGAAGCTTCGGGTTCAGGGCGTGGAGGAAGCCCAATTCGGCGGCTTCGGGATGGTCGAGCAGGCTGCTCGCAGGCCGCGTGTCCTCCGGTTTCGAGCCGGGAGGTTCGGTAGCAGACGGCAGACTCTGCGCGGCGGCAATGCGCTCGCGTAAGGGCGGATGCGTGTCGTACGGACTCGCTTTTCCTTCCAGAATCTCTTTCTTGACGTTGCCCTCGATCTTCTGCGAAATGCCGGGGGCCGCGACGAAGCGGGCAAACCCATCCCCTAGCCCAGGCATACTGCCGTTGTTCAGGACCGGCGCCACTTCCGTGTTCCAATAGGGTTGCCACGCCGGAGCCGCCCCGTGAATGGTGCGCAGCCCGTCCATCAGGGGCTGCCGGCCCGCTACCAGGCAAGCCAATTCGTCGGCGCGGTATTCCTGCCTCCGCGAAATCAGGTTGATCGCCCGCAAGAACACGATGAAGTACCACTTCAGGATGGTGGTGACGACCATGTACATGATGGCCAGGATCCAGAAGCGCGCCAGCTTGCTCAGCGACCCGACAGTTTGAAATGTGCGCATCATCGCCATTTTGGTTTTGTAGACCCAGGGGCCCAGGCTCGTATCCCCGCCGTAGTAGTGTGCGAACTCATGCGCCAGCACCGCGCGGAACTGCGAGATGGTCAGGACCGACAGCAGAGGCAGGCCCAATCCCATCACACGTCGGCTGCCGAATCCCATGACGCCACCACGATCGGCCACCCACGCATTGACCTCGCCGATAAGGTAGACCTCGCTGGGCAGGGGCTCGTTGAGGGATGCGGCGATGGCGTCGAGCTCTGCAAACAGGCGCGGATGCTGGGCGCGATTCAGCAGCGGCCCGGGCGGCGCAAACTTGTCGACGCGCGGCACCAGCGACCAGAGCAGCCCCCCGGCGATGGCCACGCCGAAAAGAAACAGCAGAACAGACTGCGTGCCCGCCGAGGACGAGTCGAACAGCAGGTACGGCAGGTACACGCACGCGGCCGCCAGCAGAATGACGAACACGTACGACGCAATCACCATCAGGATCGCAAGGACCGCGAACCACATCATGGAACGGCGCGGGCGAATCGTAACCGCGGGAGGCGTCATGGAAACGGGCCGTATGATACTACGGCGCAGCGCGTGAGCGCGACGTCGCTGGGGAAGCCGCAGCCCGGGTTTCGGAGCGATCATAGGGGACGCCGTGCGTTCCGCATGCCAGGTTTCGCCTAGAACGTTTCTGCAGTCTGCTTCGCTTGCAACCGCGGTCGCGGCTGCTCCCCATTTCTGCTTCTCCCGCGCCTTCGCGGCCGCTCCGACGCCTCCGCTCGAGCAGTTCGGCTACGGTGACGTCACCCTGACCAGCGATCTCCACGACAAGCAGCTGCGCGAAACGCATGCGATGCTGATGGGGTTGAGCGAAGACAGCCTGCTGAAACCTACGATCCGGGGAAACTCCGCAAAGACGGATGGGGGTTCGCTCCCACCGCCACGTTCGGCCAGTGGGTGTCGGCGCTGGCGTGCATGTATGCCATCACCGACGCGCGGGTTCGGCTGACGCAGAAAAGTGCTTATCCCATTCGACAACGCCCTACAGTTCGAAGTCTCTTCATCAAAACCTGCGGAGTTTGCCGGGCATCTCCGGATCCCTGCATGGACGGAGGGCGCGACCGTCGCCGTGAACGGCAAGCCCTTGACCGAAGGGAGCGCCCCACAGACGTTTGCGACCATTCGTCGGCAGTGGAACAGTGGCGAGCGCATCGAACTGGACTGCCGGCGCGATTGCGGCTCGAGCCGATCGAGGAAGGCCATCCGCAGACCGTGGCGCTTTTGTCGGGCCCGCTGGTGCTGTTCGCGATGACCGGTGGCGCCACGGCCGTGACCAGCCAGCAGTTGCTTGCGGCCATCAGGATCGGACCGCAGAAAATGGCGGGTGGCGACCGGAACAGGCAGCATCGACCTGCTGCCGTTCACTGCGACCGCGGACGAGCCCTATACCACGTATTTCAAGGTCGCCTAGCACCGTGACCGCCCGCGATCGCTGTAGAAACGCGGCTGGCCGCGTCCCGCACGGGGCAAGCCCGGTCTCTTTCCAGAATTTCGAGGCGAAAGGCGACCATCAACTGACCCTGCCCGGCTCAGTGACTGCCGCCGTGCGCGCCGACGAAGTCTTCCATCACCGCTTTGCGCATCAGGTCGGGTGGCAGCAATCCCTGCGCCAGGATAAAGTCGTGAAACTCTTGCTGGTTGAACTTGGCTCCCATGGCGGCCTCGGTGTCTCGGCGCAGTGCGATCAGCTTCGTAAAGCCGTAGTAGTAGCTGTTGGCCTGGCCCGGGGCGCGGTAACTGTAGCGCTCCACCTCTTCCTCGGCGAAGGCCGGTGATTGGACCACGTCCTGCTCCAGCACACGCTTCGCGTCCTCGGGCTTGATCTTGCCCGCCTGCAGCTCCGGATCAAGGAACGCTCGCGCCGCCCGCAGCAGGCGATAGTCGAGCGAAACCAGCTGTCCCTCCAAAGGCATGTAAGGCTTGACGAGGTATTCTGAGTAGAGTCCCCAGCCCTCGACGTTGGTGCTGTTGAAGGCATAGCGCACGCGCGCGATCGACACGCCGTGCTCCACCATGGAATCGAACTGCAACTCGTGGCCGGGCCGGGCTTCGTGGGCGGTGAGTGTCCAGGCGGCGGCGTCGAAGGTGAAGTCGTCGTATTTCTCTGCAGCAGTCTGCCCCGGACCCGCCGGAATATTGAGCGGCAGCACGAACTCGCCCTTCTGTCCCGTGTTATGCAGGAAGGGTGGCGGCACCATGTGCGGCGCGGGTTGCTGCGCGGTCTCGGCCGCACTGGCAATGCGGATGCGGGCCGGGCGGTCGGGCAGCGTCACCAGTCCCTGCTTGGTGATGATGCCTTCAATCTGCTTCAGCCGGTCCTGGTAGAAGGGTAGGATCGCGTCGCCGACCAGTTGCTGCTTCTTCAACGCGCCGATCACGTCGCGGTAGTCGTTCGAGGGCAGCTTGCGTTCTTTGGCAATCTGCGCGGCGATGGGCTTCATCTCCGCCTGGATCTCCTCGAAGCCTTTGTGCGCGAGCGCAGCCATTTGCTCGGGCGGGATGTCGATGCCGAAATGTTCGAGCGCCAGCGCATATTCTTCCGGCGGCAGCCGGAAATCGGTGCGCGCCTTGGGCAGCACGGTCACGTTCACCCAGGCGTCATAATCGGCCAACTGCGCCTTCAACTTGCGGTAGGGCTCTTCCCATCCTCCGAGCTTGTATTCGGTAAGCAGCGAAGCGATGCCCTCGAGATAGTTGGAGTTGCGAGCCATCTCGGTCTCGATCTCAACTTTGGGGGGATAGATGACTCCCGGCTTCGCCATCTGCTCGTTCACGCGCTGCTTCAGAATCTCGGTCAGCGCGCGATATCCCGGCTCCAGACCAGCGTACTTGCGAATGCGGGCGACAGCTGCAGGACGGCGCTCGGCAGGCGTCTGCTCGTCAAGCAGCATGCGCAGACCCCCGAAGACCAACTGGCTGGCATTGATGAAGGGTACTTCGTGGGCGCGCTGGAAATCTTGCTGACGGAACCCCAACTCGACGCTGCGAATGATGATTTCCAGATCCTGCGCGACCTGCTTCTGCTTCTGCTGGCCGACCGCGGCCTTGAACTGGGCGAGCACTTCTTCGGTCTCCTTGCGCTCCTGGTCTTCGTCCCCCAGAGTCGGTTGCGATACCAGTTCGTCGTACTGGCTCAAACCCTGGCGCGAACCCGATTCCGGATTGTGCTTCATCTCGACCTTCACGAGCGTGTTCGTGTAGTCGTTGCTGACGGCGGTCCAGCTATGATCCGCTGGCCTGACCTGCGCGAACAGCGGCGCGGCCAGAATCAGGGCGAACAAATGGCAGCAGGCGGCACGCATCGACTCCTCCGGAAAACCCACGAAACACAGACAGTCAGTCAGTCAATCAATCAAGCAGACGGTTGAATCGCAATTCGGTGAGCGGGAACCGGTCTGTGGCCCCGCGACGGAAAGCCCCGGTTGCACAACGCGATGCTCGCTTTGCGAGGCTCGAAGCCGTTCCGTCGTCTGCGAACTGCCGTCCTGGGACCCAAGACCTGACCACCGAGAGCTGCTCCTACATCAGCCACAACGCATCCACGTCCACAATCACCTGAGTGCGCGGAATTTTCTGCGACACCGCGTGGACCAGCATCGAGCGCAACACCGCGTTCAGCTTCTCGCGGCTGGGCGACTTCAGCACGAAGTGGTAGCGATAGTCGCGCTTCAGGCGGAGGATCGGTGCGGCGGCGGGGCCGAGCACGCGCACACCCTCGTGGCGCGTCTTGTCGAACCATTTGCCGAGCGTGCCTGACCACTGCAACGCCTCGTCAAGCGTATCGCTGCGGATGAGGACGTTGGCGAGCGCGGAATAGGGCGGATAGTGCATCCAGCTGCGAAAGCGCAATTCCTTTTCGTAGAAGCCGACAAAGTCGTGTTGCGCCGCGTATTGCACGGCGTAATGATCGGGGAAGTAAGTCTGAAGAACGACCTTGCCTGGGGTCTGCCCGCGTCCGGCGCGTCCCGCGACCTGCGTGAGCAGCTGGAAGGTTCGCTCGGCAGCGCGGAAGTCGGGCAGTCCCAACGCGATGTCGGCGCCGACGACGCCCACCAGGGTCACGCCATGGACGTCGTGTCCCTTGGCAATCATCTGCGTGCCCACCAGCAGATCGAGTTCGCCTTCGTTCAACGCGCCCAGCACGCGCTCGAAGTCTTCCTTGCCGCGCACAGTGTCGCGATCGAGCCGCCCGATGCGCGCCATCGGGAACATGCCGTGCAGCAGCTCTTCCAGCTTTTCCGATCCGGTGCCGAGAAAATAGAGGTACTCGCTGCCGCAGTGCACGCATGTTTCCGGAACGGGCGCCGTGTAGCCGCAGTAGTGGCACTCCATCTTGCGGGCGCTCTTGTGGTGGGTCATCGCAATCGCGCAATTCTTGCATTCCAGCGTCTTGCCGCACGTTCGGCACAGTGACACGGGCGAATACCCACGCCGGTTGAGCAGGATCATCACCTGCTCGTTGCGCTCCAGCCGGTCGCGAATCTCTTCCGCCAGCTTGCGCGAGATCACCTGCTCCTGCCCGGTCTCCTGAAACTCCTGCTTCATGTCGATAAGCTCTACGTCGGGCAGCGGACGCTGCTCCACCCGGTCAGGCAGCTCGATCAGAGCGTACTTGTTCTGCTTGGCGTTGTAATACGACTCGAGCGACGGCGTGGCCGATCCGAGCACGACCACGGCGTTCGCCATCTTGGCCCGCATGACGGCCAGGTCGCGCGCGTGGTAGCGGGGCGTTTCCTCTTGCTTGTAGGAAGAATCCTGTTCTTCATCGACAATGACGAGCGCTAGGTCAGCCACGGGCGCGAACACCGCCGAACGCGTGCCCACCACCATGCGGGCTTCTCCACGCTTGATGCGGTGCCATTGCTCGGCGCGCTCCCGGTCGGAAAGTGCCGAATGCAGGATCGCGACTTCTTCGCCGAACACCTGGTGCAGGTCGGCGGCTACGGCGGGCGTCAGTCCAATCTCTGGAACCAGCAGGATCGCGGAGCGGCCCGCCTCAAGCACGGCTCGCATGCTGGCAAGGTACACGGCCGTTTTGCCTGAGCCGGTCACTCCATGCAACAGCATGCCGGCGAACTTGTGTGCGGCGACGCTGTCAACGATCCGACGCACCGCCTGCTTCTGCGCGGAGTTGAATTCGAAATCGAACGGCGACCGCCGCGCCTTCACGCGGGAGACGTGAAACTCGGCCGGTTCTTCGACAATATCAATCAAGCCGCGCTTGACCAGCGTGCTGAGGGTCGTGCGGGGGAGGTCGAGGGTTTGCAGCGTTTCGACGGCGAGCCGCCCGCCCGCGCCGGCCAGTGCTTCGACCAGCTTTTGCTGCTTCGCGTTGAGTCTGCCGGTAAAACGGCGGGCGTCGCTGCGCTCGGGCCCAGGACAGGCCCCGCCTGCCCCAACGGGAGCATCGCGCCCGATTTCTTGCAAACCTGGCGCCGCTGACGCCAACACCGCGATTTTCACGGTGCGGGCCGCATCGCGCGCCTCCGACAGGTCCTCGCGGACGATCCACTTCTTGCGGACCATCCCGGCCAGGACCGCCCGGCTAATGCCGGTCGCGCCACGCAGACTCTGTTCCCGCGCATTTTCTCGATTCGCGAGGTGGTCGAGCACGCGGAATTCGGCCAACTGCTCCTCGGGCGTGCGGCGCGCTCGCGCCGACGAGCCCGACGTTCCCCCAAGATGTAGCGCGAGTTGTCCCCGCTCGGTGATGCGATAGGTGATCGTTCGCTTGAACTCTGCGCTCAGGGGCAGCATCGTGCGGAACACTTCGCCGAGCGGCGCCAGGTAGTAATCCGCAATCCATTTTCCCAGCCGCATGAGTTGCACATCGAGCACCGGCGCCGGGTCGAGCACGCTGACGACGTTCTTGGTCTGCACGCTGGGCTTGCGGTCGTGCAAATCCACCACGATGCCGCTCATGCGCTGCTGCCGGAACGGAACCAGCACGCGCCCGCCCACCGCCGGCTCCATCCCCTGAGGGACACGGTAGGAAAAAGCGGTATCGAGCGGCACCGGCAACGCAACATCGCAGAATTCGGGCATAGAAAATCAGGTGTCGGGTGTCAGGTCTCAGGACTCAGGTCTTGGGTCCTCGAACTCCCGGGGTCCTTGAGTCAGCCGTCCATAAGGGTATCAGGGCAAGCATCCGGAAAATTGGCGAGGCCCGGGTGTTCAACTTCTGACGCCTGCGACCTGCCCCCCCTGACTCCTTGGACCTAAGACCCGATCCCTGCTTTTCTGGTAGGCTGATATTCAATTCTTATCCGCTGACGTGACCGCCCGTCTCGCCATCCTCGCCGATATCCACGCCAACGTTTGGGCGCTGGATGCCGTTCTCGCGCACGCCAAGAGCCGTGGCGTCGATGCCTTCCTCAACCTGGGCGACACGCTTTACGGCCCGCTCAAGCCACACGCCACCTACCAGCGACTGCTGCAGGAGAACGTACTCATCACCATCCAGGGCAACCAGGATCGCATGATCTACGAAGCCAGCGAGCGCGACCTGGCGTCGATCCCCACGCTTTCCTATGTAATCCGTGATCTGGGCGAGGAGCCGATCCACTGGCTCAGCGCGTTGCCGAAGACGGCGGTGTTTGAGAACGATATTTTCTTGTGCCATGGGACGCCGGGCAGTGACACCATCTACCTGCTGGAAGACATCATGGAAGGCCTGCCCGAGGTTCGCTCTGAAGGCGCCATCCGCGAATTGTTGCAGGGCGTGCATCAGCCCGTGGTGCTGTGCGGGCACACCCACATTCCGCGCGTCGTGGAGTTGTCGCACGGACAACTCGTCATCAACCCGGGAAGCATCGGAGTGCCGGCCTACGATGACGTGGAACCCGTGCGCTACCGCATGCAGACGTTCTCGCCGCACGCCTGTTACGGGATTCTCGAAAGGAACGGCGCCGGCTGGAACATTTCTCTGGAGCGTGTCGCCTATAACCACCGGGCCGCCGCCGAGTACGCGCACAACCTGGGCCGCGACGACTGGGCGCAAGGGATCGGAAGCGGCAGAATGGGCTAGGGGCGATAGCGGGTGGCGGGTGGTGAGCTGACAGACGTCGGCCGTGAGCGTTGGGTCGTCGGCCGCTAGCGATTCGGCACATGCGCCGCGTGCGACCGGGGCAAGATCTTTGCGCGACTGAACCTACTTGGGACCGAAGACCTGCTTCACCAAGACCCGCTTCACTCTGCCTTCGCCGGCGCCTTCAGCCCCAGCTCTTTCATTACCATCTGCAAATCCTTCCAGGCTTCTTTCTTCTGGCGCGGATCGCGCAGCAGGAAGGCTGGATGGTAGGTGACAGCCAGCCGGGCGCTGGTCCAGTCGGGATCGTTGCTGCGGGCGCCCTTGGGGCGGAATTCGTACCAGCGGCCGCGCAGGTTCGACATGGAGTCGCTAATCGCGAGCAACGTCTTGGCGGCAACTGCACCCAGGGCGACGATGACCTTGGGCCGGATGGTGGCGATCTGGCGCATCAGGAAAGGCGAGCAGGTTTCGCACTCGTCGCGTTCGGGCATGCGGTTGTTGGGTGGACGGCACTTGATGATGTTTGCGATGTAGACCTGCTCGCGCTCAAGACCCATGGCCTTGATCATGTTGGTCAGCAATTGTCCGGCCCGTCCCACGAACGGCTCGCCCTGCTGGTCTTCATCGGCGCCCGGGGCTTCGCCGATGAACATCAGTTCAGCCTCAGGATTGCCTACGCCAAACACGATCTGCTTGCGTCCTTGCTTGGCCAGGCGGCAGCGGGTGCAGTCGCCTAGGTCCTCGCGGATCAGTTTCAGCGCTCGCACCGGATCGGCCACTCCTGCTTCCGGACGGCCGGCAAGCACTTCAAACGTGTTTTCATCCGGCGCAGCCGGTACGGCAACCGCAGCTTTTCTGGGCGACATTTCCTCTCGCTGTTCTGGCTCGATCGAGATTGGTGGCAATAGGGCAGAAGACTGGAACACCGGTTCGGTTGCCGCCGCGGAAGAACCCGGCTCGCGGCGGTAGAAGTCGTAAATGCCCAGTTCGTTGTAGTAGCGGATGCGCTCGCGGAGGGCGTGACGCAAATCGGGAGAGACCGACCGGGGCATGGAGGACTAGGATATCACCGGCGCGAGCGCCATGCCCGGTTGCGACGCCCTCTATTTCAGCTCGAGCTCGACCAGCTCGCCAGCGGTGGGGCCGTCATTGGAGAGCAGGTGCGTGACCTGGGCCTCCACCCAGTGGAAATCCCCGGCCTTGACGTCGTGGGTAGACGACTGCCCGTCCGGCGCGGTCATTTTCAACTGCATGGAAGTGGCCGCGACGATCAGATACGGACGGCGGTGGGTGTGCTCCGGAGTTTTTTCGCCCGGCCCGAGATGCCAGCGGTAGGCACGCGCGCTGGGATTCTCACCGGCGACGTTCGCGGCTGCGGCCGCGGAAGGCTTTTCGGGGCGCTGCAGGAATTCCACGTCGAGTACTTCGAAGACACCCGGTCCGGCGTTGTGCACACGATGCGAGTACCCACCGCCGGTGAGCGCTGCAACCGACACATCGCCGGGCTGGGTCGGCCCAACCGGACCTTCGGCTTCGCCGACCTTTTGCTGGCTTATGGGACTTGTGCTCAACTCAACCGCTGCGCGATCGTGGCTGTGGGTGTGATAAAGCGTACGCTCGCCCGCAGGTAGGGTGACATGCATGACTTCCACGAAGTCATTTTTCAACACGACCTTGTGGTGAGGTTCCTGATCGACGGGCACCGGCTGTTCCTGCGCGGCAGAAACCCCTGCCAGCAACATCAGAAGCGGCAGGCCGCTCATTCGATACATGCGCATCGAGTCTCCTAGCCGGCCGTCACACCGGACCGGCGACGCAGCTTGACCACCTGATCGAGGACCCGCTGGGCAACGTCCCACTTGGTGGTTTCCCTCACTTCGACCGCTTCGTCGTGGGTGATGATGTGAACGGCGTTGCGGTCGGAGTCGAAGCCGACGCCTTCGCGGGACACATCGTTGACCACGATGGCATCGAGCGATTTCCTGGCCAGCTTCTGGCGCGCATTTTCGAGGACGTCTTGGGTCTCGGCCGCGAATCCGATGATGAGTTGGGTGGTCTTGTTCGCCGCCAACTCGGCGAGGATGTCGGGAGTGGGTTCAAGCTCCAGCACCGTCGGGCCGGCACGCTTGATTTTTTCAGGGGCGACAACCTTCGGGCGGTAGTCAGAGACCGCCGCCGTTTTGATCACGATGGTGGCTTGTGGCAACCGCTTCAGAACGGCCTCGCGCATCTGCTCGGCCGTCTCGACTCGTGTAAATTCGACGGCCGCGGGCGGCGCGATCTCGGTGGGACCGCTTACCAGCAGCACGTGCGCACCGCGGCGCACCGCGGCCTCCGCGAGCGCATAGCCCATACGCCCGCTGGAGCGATTGGTGATGTATCGGACGGGGTCGATCTTCTCGCGGGTGGGGCCGGCGCTGATCAGCACCGTCTCCCCGGCAAGGTCCTGCGACGCGCCCAGCGCGTGCATGACAGCGGCGACAATCGCTTCGTTGGCCGCAAGCCTTCCAGGGCCGATCATGCCGCAGGCCAGATAGCCAGCGTTGGGATCGACGATCTTCACGCCGCACTTGCGCAGGCTCTCGACATTCGCCTGGGTCGCGGGGTGATTCCACATGTTGACGTTCATCGCCGGAGCCACGACCACGGGCGCGGTGGTCGCAAGATACAGGGTGGTCAGGAAATCATTGGCGATGCCGTGAGCGAACTTGGCAAGAATGTCGGAGGTGGCGGGTGCAACCACCAGCGCATCAATGGACTGCGCGACCGCGATGTGCTCGATGGCGGAGTCAATGTTGGGATCACCATGACCCGCTTCGAACATGTGGGTGATGACTTTCTCGCCCGAGAGTGCTGCGAAGGTGAGGGGCCGCACGAACTCCTGGGCGGCCTGGGTCATGACGACCTGCACGCGGACGTCACGCTCCTGCAGCATCCGAACGATCTCTGCCGCCTTGTAAGCCGCGATCCCGCCGCTGACGCCGAGAGCTACCTTCATAGGCTTCCTTGCCAGTGCAACCGGGCACACAGACTACTGTTGGATGCGGATCGGGGACAGGGCGATCCAGGGGCCGCGCCGCGACCAGGGCTGCCGGACTAGCAAATCAAATCACTATGAATCCGTGCGGGGGGGCTGATCGAGCACTTCGCTCGCGACCTCGGCCGTGGACTTGGGCATCTCCGGAATAACCCATTTCACTTTGCCGGCGCGGATTTCATCCTGGGCGATCCGGCAGGGCTTCCGGGAACTGGTCTCCACTACGGGCGGCGCCCCGCCTTGGAGTTGGCGGGCGCGGCGGGCAGCTACTAGGATGTACCGGTAATTGCTGTCGAAGCCTTCGATCAACTTCATTCTATTTCTCCCCCAGGATCCGACGGCGAGTCCGGGTCCTGGTCTTGAGCATCACGGAAGGAATCCAGGATGGGCTTGATCCGATCCCGCATATTTTCGAGACGATGTTGTTCCGCGATTCTCAGATGGCCCTGGTCATCTTCGGTCAGCGGGCGACCCAAGCGCCGCGCGCGTTCTGAAAGCACAATCGCCTTCATTTCATCGACGGCCTGTTCCAGGTCGTCGTTCACTAAAATATAGTCGTACTTTTCGTAATTCTCAATCTCCCTACGGGCCGTGGCCAACCGGCGGCGGATGACCTTGTCGGAGTCGGTGCCGCGATGGCGCAAACGCCACTCGAGCTTTTGGTGATTGGGGGGGAGCACGAAGATGCTGACCGCGTCCGGGATCGACTTCTGGATCTGGGCCGCACCCTGCACGTCGATGTCGAGCAGCAGGTCGTGACCCTTGCGCCGCGCTTCTTCTAAAACGCGGCGAGCGGTGCCGTAATAGTTGCCGAAGACGTCGGCGTGCTCGAGGAACTCGCCACGAGCCACCATCGCCTCAAATTCCGGACGCGGCACAAAGTAGTATTCCCTACGATTCTGTTCGCTGCCACGCGGGGGCCGGGTGGTGTAGGAAACCGAAAAATCCAGCCCTTCTACCAGCTTGCGCAGCATGTCGACGATCGTGGATTTTCCGGAACCCGAGGGAGCAGAGATGATGAAGACGGTCGTCATTCGACGTTCTGTACCTGCTCGCGGGATTTTTCGATCTCCGATTTCATCACCAGGCCCATCTCGGTGATCTTGAGCGCGTCGCCGGCCAATCCGGAGGTTTTCGAGAGCAGCGTGTTGGCTTCGCGATTCATCTCCTGGAGCAGGAAGTCGAGTTTCTTGCCCACCTCGCCCTTTTCATCGAGCAGGCTGAGGAAGTGCTGGATGTGGGTCTGCAGGCGAACCAGTTCTTCCTGGATATCGCTGCGATCGACCAGCAGCGCGGCTTCCTGCAACAGGCGTTCGGGCTCGACATTGGCGCCGATGAGTTCCTGCATGCGGGCGCGGAGTTTCTCGACGTAGCCTTGCAGGATGGCCTGGCGGTGGCCCTCGACCCCGGTGCTGGCTCGTTGGATGTGTTCCATGCGCTCGCGCAGTTCGCGCTCAATGCCGCGGCCTTCCTCATCGCGCATGGCATTCAGACGGCTGAGGGCCTCGTCGATCACAGGGAGGACAGCGGCTTCCAGTTCGCCCTCGGCCGCTCCGCTGGCATTGTCGAGGGCGCCGGGCATGCGGAGGATGACATTGAGATCGAGTTGGGCGGCCAAGTCGAACTCGGCGGCCGCGGCCCGGAAAGCCTCGATGTAGCCGCTGACCAGTTCGCGGTTGAGCGAGAATCCCTCGGCGCCGCCCCGGTTCATGCTGAGGGTTAGTTCGACGTGGCCGCGCGCGACCTTCTCCTTGAGCACACGCCGCAGCTTCATCTCGAGCGAATCGCTTTCCGACGGCATGCGAAAATGCAGATCGAGAAAGCGATGGTTGACTGACTTGAGAGACAAGGTGAAGCCCAGCTGGCCGTTGATCTGACCCTTCACTTGGGCGAAACCTGTCATGGAGCGGATGGGCATGGTTTGCTCTCGGCGGTTGGCTCTTTCGCCAGATTCTCAGTTCTCAGCTGCGGGTTGCCAGTTGCCGGTTACCGACATGAAGCAGGCAGCTGTCAGCGTTTGGCTCTCCGTAGAATCAACATCCCTTCGGTTCGGTCCTCACTCTAGTGCCTTACCGGGGCGGCCTTGGGTTGATCCATTTCCAAAAATTGCAGGTCGTACAGGCGGCGGTATGTGCCCAGTTTCTTCATCAGTTCTTCGTGCGCGCCGACGTCGCTGATCATGCCGTTTTCGAGCACCACGATCCGGTCGGCACGGCGGACGGTGGAGAGACGGTGCGCAATGACGAATACCGTGCGTCCGGTCATCAGGTTCTGCAGAGCGGATTGCACCAGGGATTCGGATTCGCTGTCGAGCGCCGAGGTCGCTTCGTCGAGGATGAGAATCGGGGCATTTTTCAGGATCGCGCGGGCGATGGCGATTCGCTGACGCTCTCCCCCGGAAAGACGCAGGCCGCGCTCACCGATGACGGTGTCGTAGCCGTCGGGCATGTCCAGGATGAAGTCGTGCGCGAGGGCGGCGCGGGCCGCGGCCTCCACGTCCTTTTTCGCGACGTGCGGCTGCCCGTAAGCGATGTTGTTGCGGACCGTGTCGTTGAAGAGCACGGTGTCCTGGGTGACGATCCCGATCTGCGCCCGCAAGGACTGGAGAGTCAGATCGCGGACGTCGCGTCCGTCGATGAGCAGGCGGCCGGAAGTGAGGTCGAAAAAGCGCGGGATCAGGTGGACCAGCGTACTCTTGCCCGCGCCACTGGACCCAACGATGGCCAGCACCTCGCCGGCTTTCACATCCAGGTCGATTTCATGAAGAATTTCGCGGCTGCCATCGCCGTTGCCCTCATAGGAGAAGGTCGCGTGCTCGAAGACGATGCCCTCTGCGAAGGGCGCGAGCGGCTTGGCGCCGGGCTTTTCGCGGACGTCGTCTTCGGTGTCCATGAACTTGAAAATTTCCGACGACGCGCCGACCGCCTGCTGGAAGCTGTTGTTGAAGAGCGCAAACTTGCGAACCGGATCGTAGAGCTTGAAGACCGCGACGATGAAGGCCAGGAAGGTACCCGGAGTGAAGACGTTGTGGTTGATCTGGTTGCGGCCGAGCAGCAACAACAGCGCGATGGCAACCGCCCCGATGGTGTCCATGAGCGGCGAACTGACAGCGGCGGCGGCAACCGAGCGCAGGTTGGCGCGCAGCAAACGGCTGGCAGCGCTGCGGAAGCGGGCCACCTCCCAGGATTCCATGCCGAAGGCCTTCACGATGCGGTTGCCGGTGATGGTCTCGTGCAGGATGTTCTGGATGTCGGCGAGCTTGTCCTGGCCACGGCGAGTGGTATGGCGCACGCGGCGTCCGATTTTGTTGGAGGAGAAAAGAATCGCAGGCAAGAACAGGAGCAGCACCCACGCCATTTTTCCGCCCAGGACAACCACCGCGGCGGCGGTGAAGATCAGGGTGAAAACCTGCTGCAGGAATTCGCCCAGCACGCTCGACATGGCGAACTGCACCCGCTCGATGTCGTTGATGATGGTGGAGAGCAGCGTGCCGGTGGTGTGCTTCTGAAAGAAAGCCGCCGAGCGCCGCAGGATCGCGTTGTACATGTCGTTGCGCAGGTCGGTAATCATGCCGAAACCGGCGTAGCTCACGAGGTAGGTTCCGGCGTAGTCGAAGATGCCCTTCAACAGCGTGGACGAGACCAGCGCAAAGGCAACAATGGTCCACGGGTTCTGGAAGTGCGAGGGCACGAACTGCTGCAACTGGACCGAGTGGTGGGTATTCGGACTCCGAAACAGCTGCAGGTCGTGCACGGGCGCGCCCGGATTGAGGACGCGGTCGAGAATAGGGCCGATCAGCAGCAGGCGGAAAGCGTCGAGGAATCCGACCGCCGCCATGAGGATGACCGACGACAGTAGTTGCCACCAGTAGGGCGCCGCGTACCGCAGAAGGCGAGTCAGTTGCCGCATACACCGTCCCGGAGAGGGAGTGCCCGGTCCAGTTCACACCGGGTGGGCGTCAGAATGCCGTGGCTTGGGCGCAAGCGGGTATTTTAGCGGAAATGGAGACCCGTCGTCAGTCGCAAGTCATCAGACGGGTGTGCGACTTGAAAGTGAGGAATCGGCAGGTTCCCTTTTTTTGACCTAGTAACCGAGCGTATGTGATACGCTCGGTTAAGGAGGTGGTCCCCATGCCCGAGTCGCTCGCCGATCTGGAACAGCAACGGGCCGCAGTCCTGCGGCAGATTTCTGAGTTGGAAGATTTTCGCGCTGGGTCGATTACCGGAACCGGGGGTCGCTGCGGTAATCCGGGTTGCCATTGTCACCGTCCCGACGATCCCGGTCATCGCCCGCATCCGCGGTTGACCTACAAGGTAAATGGCAAAACCGTAACTGAGAGCTTCGCCACGCCGGCTGAGCAGCGCAAGGCCGAGCAGGAGATCGAGGGCTTTCGCCGCTATCGGCAACTGGAGCGATCCTTCGTCGAGGTCAATGAAAAGATCTGCCGTGCCCGGCCGGTGGAGGATACGCTCACACCGCAGGAAAAAAAACGGCGGAAGCGATCCACGCGGAGATCACGCGCGAAGTAACCACCCTGTTGGGTCGCATCTTCGCCGAGCGGAAACGCAGCGGCGGCATGGATCTGGAGGCGGTGGAGATGGGCTTCCGCGCCGCCCTGCATCAGGCCGGAGCAGTCGCTCTCACACAACTGCTGCAGTTCCCCGAGCCTACCGCCGAACCGCGGGCCATCGCCTGCAGGTGCGGCCACCAGGCGCGCTACCGCGAACTGCGCTCGCGGCGTATTCTCACTGCCCTGGGCGAGGTGGACCTGATGCGCCCCTGGTATCTGTGTCCACACTGTCACCACGGCCAGTGCCCCGTTGATCGCCAGCTCGATGTCGAAAACCGGGACTGCTCTCCGGGCGTGCGCCGCATGCAGGCCATAGTGGGCCAGGAGGCTCCCTTCGATCACGGACGGGAACAGATGAAAGTTCTGGCTGGTCTGGAGGTGACGGCCAAGTCGGTGGAGCGTACGGCGGAGGCGATTGGCGCCGACATCGCTGCGGGCGAGCAGTGCGAAATCGGCAAAGCCGTTCAACTGGATCTGCCGGTCGTCGTGGGTGAGCCAATTCCGATTCTGTATGTGCAAATGGACGGGACCGGCGTACCGGTAGTGAAGAAAGAAACGGAGGGACGCAAAGGCAAAACCGACGGCCAGCCGGCCCATACCCGGGAAGTCAAGCTGGGATGCGTGTTCACCCAGACCGCGTGGGACGAGGAGGGTTACGCGATTCGCGATCCCGATTCAACTACTTATACCGGAGCTATAGAGGCTGCCGAAGAGTTTGGCAGGCGTATCTATCTTGAGGCCTGGAATCGTGGCTGGAGCCGCGCGGAAAAGAAAGTCGTCATGGGCGATGGAGCCGAATGGATCTGGAATCTGGCTGATCTCCATTTTCCGGGCGCAATGCAGATCGTCGATCTCTATCACGCGCGCCAGCACCTCTGGGAGTTGGCGCGCAAGCTGCATCCCAACGACTCGGTGAGCCAGAAAGCCTGGATGAAAGTCCACCAAAAGCACCTGCTCGATAAGGGAAAAATCGAAAAGCTGGTTCTCGCCCTGCGGGCTACTGGCTCAACCAACCTCGAAGTACAGGAAAAGATTCGCATCGAAGCGGATTACTTTGAACGCAATGCCGAGCGTATGCGCTACCCTAAGTTCCGCCGTCAGCATCTCTTCGTCGGCTCTGGCGTGATCGAAGCTGGTTGCAAGACCGTCATCGGCTCCCGCCTGAAACAATCCGGCATGTTCTGGACCGTCAGAGGCGCCAACTCCATCATCGCTCTGCGATGTTGTCACCTCAACGGCCGCTTCGAGGATTATTGGGAGGACCGTCGGGCGGCCTGACTTCCACTTCTATGTCGCGCACCCGTCATCAGACCCATCAGACCCTGGATCGCAGTCCTCGGTCGCTGGTCGTCGGTCGTTCGTCGGTGGCAAAAGTCTCTCGCACCCCGACGACCTGCCCGGGCGCGTCCACCGTCAACAGCATTGCAAAGGCGCCAAGAACAAAGGCACCCAGGACTTCCAGCCATGGACCCAACCACAAAATGGCCATCGCCTTTGCGATTTTCATGCCGGCCTCAGCCGCTTTCTTCTCCAATCATCCCACCCGTCCCTCGAAAGCCCCCATGGGATCTGCCAGCCGTCGCTTCCTGAGCTGGGTTCGCCCTAGACCGCCGCTGCGCATGCCCAGGCAGGGACTGCCGTGGTCAACTCGGTTCTTGGCCAGCGACTGACGACCGCGGACCAGCGACTGTTTTCCTACGGGCTGTCGCGGTGGACGACTTTTACACGGTATCCGGCCTTGCGCAGGTGCTTGCTCGCGTCTTCGGCGATCATCACGCTGCGGTGCCGACCGCCGGTGCAGCCGAAGCTGATGGTCAGGTAGCTCTTCCCTTCCTGTACATAGTGCGGCAGCAGATAGACCAGGAGGTCCGAGATGCGGGTGATGAATTCCTGCGTCTGGGGGAACGAGCGGATGTACCTGGCGACGCGCGGGTCGCGGCCGGTCAGGGGGCGGAACTCGGGAACGAAATGCGGGTTGGGCAGGAAGCGGACGTCAAAGACCAGATCGGCGTCTTCGGGCACACCGTGCTTGAAACCGAAGCTGACGCAGGAGACCAAGATGTTTTTGTCGGACGACTTTTTCTGGAAGCGTTCGGTCAGGTGCGCCCGCAGTTCATGGACGTTGAACTTGGTGGTGTCGACGACCCAGTCAGCAATGGCGCGAATCGGCTTGAGGCGCTGGCGCTCGGCAGTCAACGATGAGCGGACAGGAGTATTTGCGCCCAGCGGATGCGGGCGGCGAGTTTCGCTGTAGCGCCGGAGCAGCGAGGCCTCGGTGGCTTCCAGATAGATCACCATGGTCGGAAGCATTCGCCGAACGGATTTGACGATGGTGGGGAGCCGCTCGAGTTTGGAGCCTTCGCGCACGTCGACGACCAGCGCAGTGCGGCGGATCTCGGCCGATTGCACGGCCAGTTCGGCGAAACGCGGGATCAGATCCACGGGCAGGTTGTCGACACAGTAGTAGCCGAGGTCCTCAAAGGCTTTGAGCGCGGAGGCTTTTCCGGAGCCGCTGAGACCGGTGATGATGACCAGTTCAGGGCCGGGACGGGAGTCTGGGGACGCGGTGCGGCGTGCCGATTTCTTCGGCTCGCGCTTGGATTTCTCTTTGGCTTTCGGCGCCACCTTGCAGGGATGTTAGCAGAGATTGCGCAGGAGTATTGAGTATCTGAGTCGGTCACGATGTAGAGGAACCAACGGCGGGCCACTGGATGTCGTGGCCCGCCAATGACGAGGAACGAATGGTTCTGCCGAGCTTACCGGCGATCGCGTCCGTAGTAGCCGCGATGCTCGAAGTACTCATGGCGCTCAAAGCGCTCGTGCCGCCAGTAGGGCCCGCGATAGAAGCCGTAAGCAACCGGACCCGGATAAGGCCGCGCATAGACATACGCCGGCGGACAGATCACCGGTCGCGGGTAGACGTACCCGTATGGGTAGATGGGGCGCGCGTAAACCGGGCCTCCGACGGTTACGCCAATGGCCACGCTCGCGCGGGCTTTTTCCGGGCTCGCGAACGCCAGAGCCAGGGCCAATCCGAACACCGCGAATAAACTTTTCCTGAACATTTGCCACCTCCGTCCTTGATGGAATGAACCCGGATGGCGGGGGAAAGTCGCGCTGGGTGTCGAAGGCGTGCAAGTCGGCGGTTAGGTTGGAGTGCGGGTCAGGTTACGGGGCAATCCCTCCGGCGGCCCGCAGAGCTGCGGGCTCACGCCCGCTTCGCCGAATGCCATCCCTGCGGGACTCTGTGAAGGGCCCCGGGTGCCCTCGATCCAAAACTAGACGCCACGCGAGAAGGGCGAGCACCAGATCCTGGGGACCACGGAAGCAACCTGGGATTCAGGCTCCGGCTGCAGGTCCACGGCCGTGCACGACTCGCGGCTGGATGAGTCTGGCCGCATGCGGACTGCAATGACACCCGTAAAGGCCAGATCACGAAAGGCCAACCTCGCCGGGACACGCCCTTCGGCCACTGTGCGGCGACCGATTCCCTCGCTAGACTCGTTCATCCCCCAATCCCCGCCGGCGCGCCGGAGGACCAGCTTTCCATGAACCTGCTGCAATGGCTCAACCAGCACAGCATCCTGACGCTGTTGATCGCCTACGTCCCACTGATCGCGACGATCGTGACCACCGTGCTCAGCCTGGTGCTGGCGCGCGCCACCCTGCGCTATGCCGAGGCCAGCGACAAGAGCCTGGCACTGGCGCGCGAGGAGTTCGAGCGGGAATGGTCGCCGGAACTGCACATCAAGCTGGAACACACCACGGGCCGGGAGGCGACGCTGGTGGTCACCAACCTGGCCAAGATCTCCGTGCTGCTGCAGATGGTGCAGTTGCGCAAGCTCGCGATGGGAGTGCCTTCCCTGCGTTATTTTCTGAACGAGCCGCTGGTGGGTGGAACGACCTGGACCGACGAACTCGGCAAGCGTTTTTTCGTCTGCACAGGCGAGAATTATGAAGGCGTGCTGGCCGCGTCGGTCACGTTCTATGCCTCAGGGAGGATGTTCCGCACCGACTGGTTCCGCTTCCGGGCTGAAGTCAGCGACGGGAGGATCCTCAATCTGCATCCGGTGAGCATCGCGGCACGGCGCGTGCGTGTGCTGGAAACCAGGAACAGCAAAGGCCAGCGTCGGCGCGAACTGGTGATGGACGTGGCTGGATCGGCCGAGACGGCCGACTCGGCAAAGTAGGCAAGATCACTCCGAAAAAACGGGCTTTCCATGGCACGGCTGCCAGCAGCACTTTCCCCATCCTCAACAATTCACCTGGAGGTTGACGAGCAAGCCGGCACCCTCGCAATCACGTTCGACGCGCGCACTTGCGGGCATGAGTCGGTTGCTCGAAGCGCTCCTTCCAGACCAGTCGAAGTGACGCTGGGGGAACCCATTCGCTTGTCCTCACTCCTGCTCACGGCGCGAGAACACGCCGTCGATCGCATCCAGCAGATCCTGGCTCTGGCCGTCGTAGTCTCCGCTTAAATCCCACATGAAGATGCCCCCGAAGTTGCGCTGGTGGAGCACGTAACGCGCCTTTCTGGCAGTTGAGGCCGCGTCGTCGTAGGTGATGAAGCCGGGCACCTGCGTGGGGTCTTCCTGCAACAGGTAGGGCGCGCGGCTGGCGGCGTCGTAATGGCGCTTCCAACCCATCTGGTTGATGCGCTGCTTGATGTAGGTACCGTAGTTCTGCGAGTTGGTGTTGGAGCAGTCGTAATGGGGGCAGAACTCGAAGAGCGAGCTGACGCCATCGAACTCGTAGCCGTAGAACGCCGTGCCGATATTCAGCTTGTCCTTGGGGACGCCGTAATCTTTCTCGAACAGGTCCATCGAGTCCTTCAGGCTGCCTTCCTGGCCGGGGTCGGCGAGGCTCAGGATGAGCGGTGAGTTGTGGCCGTCGTGGTCGGTCCACGGACCATGGAAGTCGTAGGTCATGACGTTGATGAAGTCGACCAGCGGCGCGAGCGCGGGGACATCGAAACCGGTACCGTAGCCGCGGGGATCGGACGGAATGGCCATCGAGATCAGCCACCGCGGCTCGGGCAACTCGTAGCGCAGTGCCTGCATGAGCTGGATGCAGGGCTCGGTGTCAGCGGGCGCATTGGGGACTTCCCAGTCGATGTCAACGCCGTCGTAGCCATGCTTTTCGAGGAAGTGGTGGACGTTGGCGGCAAACTTGCGGCGGTAGGTGTCATTGGCAGCAATCTTGGCGAAGGCTGCGGCCTGCACGGAGTCGGCCCCCCCGATCGAGACTATGACCTTCACACCGGCAGCATGCGCTTTCTTGATCAACTCAGGCTGGACAGGGTCCGGATCGGCGTAGAGTCCGCCTGTGCCATTGGCCTGGAGCAGGAGGAAGGCTTCCTCGATGTGCGTGAGCTTGTGGTAGGGAATCTGGTTGGCCGTGTAGGGCGGCACCTGCCACTTGGCCCAGTCGGGATAGTAGGCGATCAGGCGCTGGGGGGCGCGCTCGTCGTCGCCGGCAAAGACGGGGGAGGCTGCAAAGACGAGGAACGCTAGGAGCACGGCCCGGCCAAGGATTCGGATGTCGCGGGGAGCAAGCGGGGGGAGAGACTTCGGCATAGGTCACCTCGAACGGTAGGGTCGCGAGCGGGGTCCCGCTGGGAGTGGCGGCGGGGCAAAAATTCCAGCGCTGCCATCCGGGGGCGTGGAGATCCTGAAAAAATGCTCGAATCCTTTTATTAAAACGTATCAATAGGGTCAAGGGAAAAATGAGACGAACCACCCACTGGCCCTGGTCTCGAACGAAGCGACGCAGCTTCGAATCGCTCAGGGCAGGCCCCCGCCGCTCCACCGGCGAACCTATTGGTAATCTATCCTCGCCATGAAAAGCTTCGAATCGCTTACCGAAAAAGAAATTCTTGCCTTGGCCATCTCCCTCGAAGAGGAAGACGAACGTGTTTACGCCGACTTTACGGAAGGATTGCGCGAGAACTTTCCTGCGTCGGCGGCCGTGTTTGACGGCATGCGGCAGGAGGAGTCCGGACATCGGCGGCGGCTCATCGAGTTGTACAAGCAGAAGTTCGGGGAGCACATTCCGCTGATCCGGCGGCAGGATGTGCGCGGGTTTGTGCAGCGTACACCGGTGTGGCTGGTCCGGCCGCTGGGGCTCGATACGGTGCGGAAACAGGCCAGCGCGATCGAGGTGGAGACGCGAGGCTTCTACGAAAAAGCGGCCGCCCGGTCGCAAGATGCAAGCATCCGGCAACTGCTCGATGACCTTGCAAATGAGGAACGCTCGCACGAAGAGCGCGCGGATGAACTGGGCCGAGAGAAGCTGACTGGAACGGCGAAGCACGAAGAAGACGAGGCCAATCGGCGGCTATTCGTGCTGCAGATCGTGCAACCGGGACTCGCCGGCCTGATGGACGGATCCGTCTCGACGCTGGCTCCGGTATTTGCGGCCGCGCTCGCCACGCGGAACAGTTGGGATGCCTTCCTGGTGGGCCTGGCAGCGTCGATCGGCGCGGGCATCAGCATGGGATTCGCCGAAGCGCTCTCCGACGATGGCAGCCTTACGGGACGAGGGCATCCGTGGATCCGGGGGCTCGTATGTGGCGCCATGACGGCGCTGGGCGGGGTTGGGCACACGTTTCCTTTCTTGATTCACAACTTCCGCTTCGCCATGGGGCTGGCGATTGTGGTCGTGCTGGTGGAGCTGGGTGCAATCACATGGATCCGTCACCGATATATGGATACGCCAATCCCGTCGGCGGCGCTGCAGGTGGGGCTGGGCGGAGCGCTGGTGTTTATTACAGGGATTTTGATCGGGAGTTCGTAGTTTTCTTTTCGCGCCTCGCCCCTCTGAAAGTTCTTCTCTCGACCCGTCCAGGGCTTGCGCCCGTGGGGCACCTGGAGCCAACCGCCAAGAACCGACAGCTGGGTTCTAAGGTGCTTCGATCAACTCCATCTTCCCTTCCCGGGTGCGGTGCAGGACCATCACCTTGCCCTTGGGATCGCGGAAGACGAACACGTCGCGGTCGCGGAAGTGACATTCCTTGATGGCTTCCTCAAGCGTCATGGGGCGGAGGGCCACCGCTTCCGAGGAATGCGTCAGGTGGACTTCGGTCGTCTTGGCGACTGCCGGAAATTTGTGCACGACTACCGGAACAGCAGTCGTTTCCGTCAGGCCGACTGCGGTCTGGAGCTCGTCCTGCTTGGCTTCGCCGTTCCACTTCTTGTGCGACTTGCGTTTCCTGGAGATCAGGCGAGTCTTGTACTTGACCGCCTGTTTCTCGAGATGATCCAGGGCTTCGTTGACCGCCAGTTTCATGTCGGTCGCCTGGGCCAGGCCGACGATGGGGCCGTTGCGCGGGGTGATCGTAATTTCGGCTTTGTGGCGGTGTTTTTCGACGGCGAGAATCACCTTGGTTTCGAACTTGTCGCCTAGGATTTTACGGATTTTGGCGAGGCCAGCTTCGACCTCTTTACGGATGGCGGGAGTAATTTCGTATTGCCTGCCGGTGTATTCCACGTTCATTGAGCGCCCCCTGGGATGCTTACTTCCATGATCTGGGCTCAAACAACCGGTGCTGCGGGTGACTGGGGGCTGAAGCCCCTTTCCCGGCATGGCTCAAGGCCATGCCCTTCCACAACGAAATTTACTTCTTCACTCTGCGCTGGTGGGTGCTCGGGATGCGCATGTCCTCCCGGTATTTCGCAACCGTGCGGCGAGTGACCTGGATACCCTGCGACTGAAGGATGCGGGTGATCTGCTCGTCGGTTAACGGTCGGGCTGGATCCTCTTCCTCGATGAGTTTCTTGACACGGCGCTTCAGGATGAGCAACGAGGTGTTGCCGCCTTCCGGGCCTTGCACGCTCTCGGAGAAGAAGTACCGCAATTCGAATACGCCCTGTGGAGTATGGGCGTATTTATTCGCCACCGCGCGGCTGACGGTGGACGGATGCACGCCGATTTCTTCAGCCACCTCCTTGATCATCATGGGCTTCAGTTGGTCGATGCCCTTTTCCAGGAAATCCTGCTGGCGCGCAACGATCGAGTAGCAGACTTTCATGATGGTCTGCTTGCGCTGCTCGATGTTCTTGATGAGCTGGATGGCGCTCTTGTAGCGCTCCTTGACGTAGTTGCGCGTGTCTTTGTCGTTGGTTTCCTTGGTAAGCAGGCGCTTGTAGGCCGGATTGAGTCGAAGCTGGGGCACGTCTTCGTCATTCATCAGACAGAGCCACTCGTCGCCGTGCTTGATGAAGGCGACGTCGGGCTCGATCAGGCGCGTGGTGCTCTTGTTGTATTGCAGTCCGGGACGGGGGTCGAGGGTCTTGATGAATTCGAGCGCTGCCTGCACCGCCTCGATGGGGCGGCCGATCGCCTTGCCGATCTCTTTGTATTGCTTCATCTGCAGCGAGCGCAAATGATGGTCGACGACTGCGACCGCGTCCGCCACTAACTGGGCGTCGCCATTGCCGTTGTTCCTCTGCTGCGCGTGCTGCTGCTGGATGTAGCGCAACTGGTAGAGCAAGCACTCGCGCAAATCCCGGCAAGCCACACCCGGCGGATCCAGCTGGCGCACCGTGTCCAGCGCTTCCTGCAGATCGGAAATCGTGAACTTGGGCTGATACTTGGGTCGGGGCGCTGCGGGTGTGGGCGGGGCAACCGGTGTTAGCGCTGCTGCAACCGGCTCAGGGGCCGGCGCGACCGCAGCGGCGGTTGAAACGCCGCTGATTTCGGCCGTGGAATTGCTGGAGCCACTCCAGTCCGCGGACAAATCGGAATCGAGGTCTGCGTCCGCGTCGACCTCGTTGCCTTCCTCGTCTGCCGCGGCCAAGCCCAACGCATGGGCTTCTTTCAGCAGGCTTTCCTGGGCCGCGGCATCCGCTTCAGGGGCTGCGGGAGCGGTAACCCCCATCAACTCGTCGTCGCTGGCGATCAGGTAGCCGTCCTCATTCAGGTTGCCGATGATCAGTTCGGCCGCCTCCCGAACGGCGGGCGTGACCGACAGGGCGCCCAGCTGCCAGGTCAGATGGTCGGTCAGATTGCCGGGCTTCGAGAGAAAATTTTCGAACGATGGACGCTCGATATCCTCCATCTCGCCGGGGCTGCGGAAGCCGGGATCGAGATATTCCTGGAAAAACGAGCCGAAATCGATTTCGTCAAAGGGATCTTTTTTCTCGGCAGCGGGAAGCGGAGCCTCTTCGGCGGTAGCGGCCGATGCCACGCGGTCGCGCTCTTCCTCGCGGCGGCCGACGTCGTCGATCAGCGGAACGGAATCCTCCAGTTCCTCAAGGACTGGGTTTTCGACCATCTCGGCGTTGATCATGTCCTTGAGCTCGATCTTGTTGAGCGCAAGCACGGACACCATCTGCACGAGACCCGGGGTCAATATCTGTCGCTGTGACAGCTTGACGTTCAGCTTGTGTTGCAGCATTACCATTCGGTCGTCAGTTCTTTCCTGAGAATCGATTGTCAGCCGTCCCGGAGGACTTGGCTGTGGGGCCAGGTGCGCAACTGAAGGCCCCAAGTCCCAGTATCAAAGCAAACTTGCATTACGGCTACGTTACAGCCGTAACGTGATCGTCCCCGCCGGACTCCCCCAACAACGCTTCAGTCTGCGTCGATCCAAGCGACGCATGCTGGGCCTGCTGTAAACGCCGCTACGCGGCTGGAGCCTTTCAAACCAGCGAGAAGCTCTCGCCCAGATACACGCGCCGGACTTCCGGATCACTGCCCAAAGCTTCCGGTGTCCCGGTCCGGAAGATGCGACCCTCGTTGATGATGTAGGCGCGATCGGTCACCGACAGGGTTTCCCGCACATTGTGATCGGTGATCAGAATTCCGATCCCGCCGGCCCTGAGATCGGAAATAATCTTCTGCAGGTCCAGCACGGCGATGGGATCAATTCCCGAAAAGGGCTCGTCCAACAAAATGAACGTGGGATTGATGCAGAGGCAGCGCGCAATTTCAACCCGCCGGCGCTCGCCGCCTGACAAAGCGTATCCGCGATTCTGGCGGATATGGTCCAATCCCAACTGCTCCATCAGTTTCTCCATCTTCTCCCGGCGCTCATGCCATGAGATGGGCTGCGCTTCGAGCACCGCGAGGATATTTTCCTCCACGGTCAGCTTGCGGAAGACTGAGGGTTCCTGCGGGAGGTAGCTGATACCAAACTGACGGGCCCGCAGGTACATCGGGACGTCAGTAATGTTTTCGTCGTCGTAGAGCACCCGGCCGGTGTCCGGGGGTACCAAACCCACGATGGCATAGAAGGAAGTGGTTTTGCCGGCACCGTTAGGACCAAGTAATCCAACAACTTCGCCCTGCTCCACCCGAAGACTGACGCCATTCACAACCGGACGTCCGCGGTAGGTTTTTCCGATTTCGTCGGTGGCCAATGAGTGCATTTAACGTGCCACTCGCGTTTGGGTAACAGTGGGAGAGTTATCCCTGCCTTCCACCAGCACCCTATCATCGTGTTTATAGAAAGTCAACGAATCGCCAGTGATTTTGCCGTGTTCGGCATCAAAAATGCTAGGCGAACCGCCGGTCAAGACAAACTTGCCCTCCGCGGCGGTATAGACGAGCTTGTCGCCCTGGGCCCGGCGAGCCGGTTCCTGAACCACCACATTGCCTTCGGCGACGATCCGGTCGAGTTGCCCCTGTGCCTTAACCGACTGATTTCCGGAGGCTTGACTGCGCGGAATCATGAACGCATCCAGATGGTCGGCGGTGATGGTGGCGTCGGCGCCGCGGGCCGCGACTCCTCCCTCGAAATGGGCGCGATGCTGATCGTCGGCGTAGGTGAGCCGGACCGAGGTGATCGCGACCGGGGTGGCGTTCCCTTTCTTGTCGACCTGGACGAGCACGGTGGATACGGGTTTTCCATCCCCTTGCGCTACGACCGAACGATGATCGCGGTCGAACTGGATCGTGGGGGCCTCGACGACGTTGGCGTCCTGCCAGATGCGCGCGTCTCCGGAGTAGGTCGCGACCGCTGAGGTGCGGTGGACGGTCATGCTGCGGGCCGTGATGTGAATGGGCGAGGCAGAAGCGAGGAGCGCTCCGTTGGGTTGCTCGCGGAGATCGCTGTAGGTGCTCTTCACGCTGCCGTCGGCGATGGCATCGCCCGTCGCGCGGTTCATGCGGATGGTGCGCGCGGTGGTGGTGAGGGCCTGGTCGATCACTCGCGGCGATCCGGAAAGTTCCAGCATCTCGTCAGGGGGCGTGTAACGGGCGCGATCCGATCGTGCCTGGCGTTCGCCATCTGCGTAGTTGAAGTTTCCCTGCTGCAGGATCGAGTCGATTCCGCCGGTGGAACGGAAGGCGACGTCCATCCTCTGGCTGGCGCTGGTGCGGTCGGGCTGGCCGGGAGTGCTGCTGACGATCTTCGCGTCGGGCTCGCCGTGCACGGTTTTGAGGTGGCTGACATCGTCAAAGCGAGCTTCGAACTTGCCTGCGGTCACGACCGTGCGCGAGCTGTGAGAGCTGTCGGCGGGGATAACGATCTGGCCTCCGGGCGCGGTCTCGGCGTGGTCCAGATGCTTGCCGCTGGCAACGAAGAAGTCGATCGCGGGTGCGGTGACTTCCACCCCTTGGGCATTCGCCGCGACCGCGCCGCCGGTGGTTTGGGGAAGTTCGACCAGCTTGACGTTGTCGGCCGCGTGGACCTTCCGCACGCTACTGCGGGCACCAAATTCCAGCGAGACCCTTCCCGCATCGGCCCGCGAGGGCCGATCCCCGCCGGACTCGAGCTGCACGTCTCCGGTGAAAACGGCGCTCGAGAGAGCATCCTGGGCGGAATTGAGCACGAAGTCAGCCTGCCGGGCACGCGCGTGCAGCGGCGAAGGTCCGGGCACCTCAGCCTGCACACCATCGCTGGCAACGACCCGATCCACGGTGTTGTCGGGACGAAGGAACAGAATCGCCTTTGCGGCCTCCATCTGCACCGATCCGCGATTTACACGTGGTTGCTCGAGAACAACCTGGCGCGGATCCTTGGTGATGACGCCGCGAGTTGCCAGAAGCTGCATTTGCGCTGACCCGGGCAGCCCCAAATTGACCTGCGATTCCAGGGTCAGGACGTTGTCCTTGGCGGTGTAGTGGATGCCGAGGGCCGACCCGGTGACCTGCGGCATACGCAAGTCAACCTTCGCCTTGGTGAAGGCATCCCCGGTCTTCTGGTTGAAGACCAGGTCGTGGGTGACCAGGTGGATCGGGTTTTTCATCGCGACCGGAACAGACTGGTCGGGCTTCAGCAGGCCCTCGGGGTTGGCTTCCAGATCGATGCGCACTTCGCCCTTGGCGATGACGTCGCCGGTCTGGGGATCGTAGGAGAAGTCATCTCCGTAGATCTGGTCGAAGCGGCTCGAATCGCGCCCGTAGAGCGTGATGGTCACTTTACGAAGTTCGGCACGGCCGCCCAGCTTGAACTGCACGGCCTTGCTCGCCTGGATGGTGAACAGGGTGCGCCCCTCCTCGGATTTTGAGACCTTGAATCCCTCGGCGGTTTGCTGGATATCGACGCCCATCTTGCCGGGTACATTTTTCAGGACGTCCCGGATCTGGCTGCGGCGGTGGACGTAGACGCCCAAGACCGCCAGAGTCGCAACGATGGCGGCGAGCGCGAACCAGCGCCGAAGGCGTGGGATTTCAAGGGGCATCCGGGCTCAAGTCTACTTGACCTTAGATGCCAGTTCCGGAGTTCTCGCTTCTCAGTTCTCAGCTTGCAGACCACGACTTTTTGACATCCTCCCCCTCGTGAACGGAGGGGATTCCTACCGGCGGTACGCTCGCGCATACGATGCCCTCGGTGGGTTCCTGACACGACGCATTGGCAGCATGCGAAGATGACGAACAGGGTCGAAAAACCCTGGTCGCAAATAAAAGCGTGCTGAGATCAAAGGAGTTAACGTCAACAGCTCTGACTT
>WNFO01000333.1_pt1 | contig 45652 bp, 43 predicted proteins | sample 5400251 | NCBI WGS metagenome assembly WNFO01 (sample SAMN13153354, study PRJNA577476) | soil metagenome | isolation source: 100 cm saprolite under Madrone tree | place: USA:California | collected 2016-06-14 | reverse complement strand
GTTTTCCGGGGGCGCGACGGATTTCCAGCTTGCCGGAGCGCGGTACGACGGCGATGCCCGCGGAATCGTAGCCACGGTACTCGAGTTTGCGCAAGCCCTCGATGATGACGGGCACAACTTTTTTTGGCCCGATATAACCGACTATTCCGCACATGCGCGGTGTCTCCTAAGAGCGTTTCCAGCAGGGTAGCACGCTGGCAGTTTACCAAGATGAATTCCGGGAGCCTTGCCGCGAATCAGATTACGGTGAACATGAACTCTTCGCGGCATTCGGAAATCGTTTCATGAAAGCGGCGGTTCAGTCGACGATTTCGAAGCGGTATTCCTCGATGACCGCGTTTGTTAGCACTTCCTTGGAAATGTGCTCGAGCTGTTTTTGCGCTTCCTCGCGGCTCCAGCCATCGAGATTCAAGACGAAGAATTTTCCCTGGCGGACGTCGCGCACGGCGGAGTATCCGAGGCCGGAGAGAGCGTGCTGGATCGTCTGTCCTTGAGGATCGAGTACCGTGCGTTTAGGCATTACCCAGACGTGTGCTTGCATGCGGTCAGTATAGCATTGCCCTTGACCGCTTATGCTCCGAGCCGTTCTGCGGCGGGCAGAAAGGAGTGCTCGAAACCCATCTCGACGATGCGGACCAGCTCGTGTTCCTGAAGTCCCATGCGGGCGGCGTTGGCATACTCTTCCTCGAGAGTGGTGTGAAACATGGCTGGATCGTCCGTGGAGAGCACAATGGGGATGCCATGGCGAAGGAGTTTAGGGAGCGGATGATCTTTGATACTGACATCCTCGCGGCGGAGCTGCCGGGCGAGGGCGGCGGTTTTCATATTGCTCCCCGGACATATTTCGAGCGGGATCCTGCGGTCTGCAAGCAAGTCCATTAATTCCGGATCGTTGATCGCGGCGATTCCGTGCCCGATGCGCTCCGCACCAAGCAATTCGATGGCTTCGCGAATTTTCTCCGGGCCGCCGACCTCGCCTGCGTGCGTTAGTTTGTGAAGGCCAATTTGTCCGGCGCGATCGTAGATAGGGCGAAATTCCTTTGTTGGGATGCTGAGCTCATCGCCGCCGATACCGAAGGCGACGATAGCTTTCGAATTGCAGCGCTTCGCGGATTCGACGACTTCCATAGCTGCGTCCACGCCGAATTGGCGCGCGGCGTCGAATACCCATCGGAATTGGAGCCCGCGGCTTTCGAATGGCTCGGTGGCGCGAAGGAGAGCTTCAAAATTTGCTTCCGGTCGCTGCTTTCGCAAGAGCATCACCCCGATTGACAAGGTCACTTCCGTATAGACGACGTGTTGGGTGAGCAAATGTTCGGCAAGATCTCGGACAATGAGCGCGTAGTCTTCAGGGTTCCGCAAAAGCGTAGTGACCCACTTGAAGGCCTCGATGAATTCGGGGAAGTCACGGTAGGCATAGCGCCGGCGCACTTCCTCCTCGGTAATATTGACGCCGTGACGCGCCGTTAGCGCGCAGACAGTTGCCGGCTGGATGGAACCTTCGAGATGCAGGTGCAGCTCGGCCTTGGGAAGGGAGGCGATGCGCTCGGAAAGCGAGTGAGGTGCCATCCGCGAAAGTTCAGTGCGGCAATTGCGGGCTGCCGGCGTTTTTCCAGGCCGTGAACCAGTACGAGCCGACATCGGTTGCCGCATCAGAGAGCTGGCGAATCAAGATTGCCGCGGCTTGATTGTAAAAGCGGTCGTAGTATTCGTCGTTGAAGGAGTTTTCCCCGTGACGTGCGTGGCGGTCCGCCAGAAGAATGTTTTCGAGCCAGCTATGTGAGCTGAGGCAGGCTTCGAAAGCGCGATCCGTGGGATCGTTAATAAACAGGGCATCGTTCGGGCGCATGGGGAAGAACGACGAATAGCGGTCGATCAACGCAGTTCCGAAGCGCTCGTTGACGCCCGCCTGGTCGCTCAGGCGGCCGTCAAAGTTATCGGTTGTGTTAAAAGGGTCGTGGGCCTCCGCAACATAATTGGCTAGCATGGCGGCGTCCAGTTTTGCCTCTTCCCATTTGCCGTCCTTCAATGCTTCGGTCAGTTTTTTGCTGTACACACCAATCTGCCAGGGAAGCAGGCCGTTCGCATCCAGCTTAGGTTTGCCAAATTTCGCAGCCGCCGCTTTGTAGTCACGGGGCAGAGCCGAGAACGGGAATCGGCCATATCTTTCGAGAAGAATGAAATGGTTGCGCCGCTCCGCTGGAGTCTTCGAGATCGTATCCAGCGGATCGGTCACGTGCTGTAACAGAAAGCCGCGGTTTGCCTCGAAAAACTCCCGGAAGCCCTGCGGCAACCTCTCGGGCAGTGTCTCGATGGCCTTATTAACGACCAGCCGATGACCGTTCCTGCCCCACGCCCGCGAATCCTCGGGAGAGGAAAAGAAGAAGAACAGGCAAGCAAGCGCGATGACTGCGCGCTTCCGCGTATGTTTTAGAGATAGACACTGCATTCTGTGATTCCTCTACGCGCGATTCGCTGCTCTTAGAGTGCTGTGCTTCCGGCCGTAAAAATAATAGAGCACCAGGCCCAGGATCATCCAGACAAAGAAGCGGATCCAATTCAAGATTGGCAGGCCGGCCATGAGCAGCACGCAAGTAATGATCGTGAGGACAGGCGCTAGCGGCCCGCCCGGAGCACGGAAGGCGCGCGGCCGGTCAGGTTCCCGATAACGAAGGATGAGCACCCCTCCGGCCACCAGCGCGAACGCGAAGAGAGTGCCGATGTTCGAGAGGTCGGCCAAGGTTCCAATGTCAAGCAAGCCTGCGGGAATACCGACCACGAATCCCGCCATCCAGGTGGAAAAATCCGGCGTCTGAAAACGCGGATGCACGCGGCCGAAAATTCTGGGGAAGAGGCCGTCGCGCGACATGGCAAACCAAACGCGGGCTTGCCCGAGCTGAAAGACTAGCAGGGAAGAGATCATGCCCATCATTGCGCCGATCAGCACGACCAAGCGAACTCCCGTGAAATGGAGTTTTTTGAGCGTGTTCACGACGGGGGCGGCGTCGTCCAACAAGGTGTCCCACTTAACCAGCCCTGTCAGCACCACGACCACGGCGATATAGAGAAGCGTGCAAATAACGAGCGTTGCGATGATGCCAATCGGCAAGTCGCGTTGCGGATTCCTACATTCCTCGGCCGCAGTGGAAACCGAATCGAATCCAATGTAGGTGAAAAAGACGATGGATCCACCGGTCAGAATTCCGGGCCAGCCATTCGGCGCAAGGGGATGGTAGTTCGCGGGATGAATGAGCTTGGAGGCAAAAGTTACGAACACCAGAATGGCGACAATTTTCAGAAACACCATGATGTTGTTGGTGCGCGCCGACTCTTTGATGCCGCGCACCAGAATCACAGTCAGCAGCATCACGATAATGAAAGCGGGCCAGTTAAAACCAAAATGCCAGCCCGCGTCGTAAAGCGAGTTTCCCTCCAGATCCTTGAGTCCGCCGGGAAGATAGGCAGGAGAAATCCAGCGGGGATTCGGATGCACGCCGAACCAATCCAAGAAATTGACCATGTGCTGCGAAAACCCGACGCTGACAGCCATGTTGCTGACGGCGTACTCCAGGATCAGGTCCCAGCCGATAATCCAGGCGATGAGTTCCCCCATGGTGGCGTAAGTGTACGTGTACGCGCTGCCCGCAATCGGAATCATGGCGGCGAGCTCGGCGTAGCACACCGAGGCGAAGCCGCAGGCGATAGCCACCAGGACGAAAGAGAGAGCAATGGCCGGGCCCGCGCCAGGGCGTCCAAACGAAGCAGAGTGGTGAATCAAGTATTCAAGGAGAGGCGCATTCAGGATGGAAGAGGCTTGAAACTTTTGACCGGCGATGGCCGTGCCGACAATCGTGAAGATGCCCGACCCTATGACTGCGCCAATGCCCAGCGACGTCAGGCTCAGCCATCCCAGAGATTTTTTTAGTCGGACTTCAGCATTTTCCGAATCCGATATGAGCTGATCGATCCCCTTGCAGCGGAAGAGCTCTGTTGATCCCACCCATCTCTCCGATCGCGTCCGGGCAAAGCCGGAAGCGTGAAATTACACACGATACATTTGAGGATGAACGCGCCTCAATGTACCCCGAGAAGGCCCAGCACGCAACCTGCATGGGCGCTGGCACTATGCTTGTTCGAGTTGCGCGTACCTCTCAATAAACTTCTTGGTGCCGCGCCCGGGGAAGCTCACGGATAGGCGGCGGTCTTCGTCGTCGCCCTCGACGCCAACGATGGTTCCGACGCCAAAACTCGGATGACGAACTTTGCGTCCCAGCATGGGATTGGCATCGCCGCCGCGCTTTGTAGCAGGGCGCCCGAAAGAACTCCGAGCCGGCGGACGGCGCGGAGCGGCTGCCGCCTGCTTCGGTCCGCCGCGCACACGCCGCAGGAACTCTTCCGGCGAATACGAATACTCCGGGTCGGGCTCGTAGCGGCGTGTCTCGCCGATTTCCGCCATGGATCCGCGGACCGTGTCTACCAGTTCGCTTGGGATTTCCGCGAGAAAACGCGACGGCAGGGAAGCGCGCAACTGCTGTTCATTGCCGAAAATACGCCGATAGACGGCGCGCGTCAGCGTGAGCGATTGGCGTGCCCGGGTCATTCCAACGTAAACGAGACGGCGTTCTTCCTCGATTCCTTTTTCTTCAGTGATGGACCGGCTGTGCGGGCAAATGCCTTCTTCCAAACCCGTAAGGAACACGTGATCGAATTCCAGGCCTTTGGTGCTGTGGAGGGTGATGAGAGTCACACCGGGCTTGCCTTCAAATTGATCCGCGTCGCTGACCAGCGCGGCGGCATCAAGAAAATCAGTGAAGGTTTCCCCCGCTTCCATGCCTTCGGCGAGGGCGCGCGCAAGCTCTTCGAGGTTCTCCAAGCGCGCGACGTCCTCTGGAGTATTGCGATCCTTGAGCATAGCCATGTAGCCAGATTCTTCGAGAACGGCATGCAGAAACGCCGGAGGTTCCTTGGCGGCAAGCGCATCCTGTAGTTTGCGGATAAGTTGCTGGAATGCCCGCAACGGAGTTACCGCCCGGCCCGCTGATGCGCCGGAGACGAATTTTTCAATGGCTGCCCAGAGAGAAACTCCATCGGGACGCGTCGTTTCGCGCAGGGCACTAACAGTCGTGGCGCCAATGCCGCGCGGCGGCAAATTCAAGACACGCAACAGCGAGATGTCGTCCTCCGGATGCATTGCCAGGCGCACGTAAGCCAGCGCATCTTTCACTTCGGCGCGATTGTAAAAGCTGAAGCCTCCTACAAGCTTGTAGCGCAAACCACGGCGCCGGAAAACCTCTTCGAATGCACGTGACTGGAAATTGGTGCGATATTCAACGGCGCAGGTCAGTTCCGAGTCCTCATTGAGAATGCGCTCGAGCTCGCCGGCGACAAATCCCGCTTCTGCTTGCGCGTCCCGCCCCTCGAAATACCTCAGATTGCCGCCCGGGCCTTTTTGCGCGCTCAGCGACTTGCCGAGCCGTTCGGGATTATTGGCGACGACTGCGCCGGCGGCGTCAAGAATATTTTGCGTCGAACGGTAATTGCGTTCCAGCTTGACGATCTGGGCGGAAGGGAAATCGCGCGAAAAGCTCAAGAGTATGGAGACATCGGCGCCACGCCAGCGGTAGATGGATTGATCTTCGTCACCGACAACACAAACGTTTTGCTTCGGCCCAATCAGCAGCCGCATCAGCTCGTATTGCACGCGATTGGTGTCCTGATATTCGTCCACGTGGATGTATTGAAAGCGGGCTTGCCACTTCTCCCGCGTGGCCGTGGATTCGCGCAGTAAACGCACTGACCGGAGGAGCAAGTCATCGAAGTCCAGGGCCTTGCTGTCGTGCAGAAGCTTATCGTACGCGGCAAAAATATCGGCGGTCCTGCGCCCGTCTTGATCGAACGCTTCGGCTCGCAACTGCTCCGCGGTTTGGCCATGATTCTTTGCGTGGCTAATCTGGCTCAAGACGTTTCGTGGCGTAAGATCATCCGCATCAATCTGCAGCTTGTTCATAGCCAGCTTGACAGCTGCGAGCTGGTCGTCGTCATCGTAAATGGCAAAATCCCGCGGCAGACCGGCTGCGGCCGCTTCACGCCGCAGGAGCCGGGCGCAGAGCGAATGAAACGTGGAGAGCCACGGCTGCGCGGGAGGCACTCCGGCGCGCAACAGCAAGTCCGAGACGCGATTGCGCATTTCTTCGGCGGCTTTGTTGGTGAACGTGACGGCGAGAATGGCTTCGGAGGGCACTCCGTCGGCAATCAAGTTTGCCATGCGATAGGTAATGGCGCGCGTCTTGCCGGTGCCCGCGCCTGCGAGAATCAGCATTGGGCCGTCGGTGGTTTCGACAGCCTGCCGTTGTTCGGGGTTCAGTTCATCGAGAAGAGCGAGCATCTGTCCGCGAGGGTTAGAGAAAGTTCGCACACGTCATGTTAGCCGACGGCGGCGATGGGCGCAAACTTGCCCAATGCAACTTCTGATTTTGAACGGTTCAGCGTTCGGCGGACCGGCTCAGGTCAATTTCAAAGTATAAGAGGCCATGATTCTTTTCGATGGCCACGATTTCAGGCACATAGAGGTGCGCGGTGTTCAGCAGATCGAATTGACTTCGCAGGTCGAAGTAAAGCAGTCCCTGAACAGAGCTATGGGGTGCGACAACGCTTGCCTGCACGCCGGCGTTGCGTATGGATTGTTCGACTTCAATCCATTTCTTATCCTTTCCGACCTTTGGACCACCCAAGGGAATAGGCAGCCTTTTAGCGCTCAGGTTTCTTGTAGAGGGACGAGTGATCACATCGGCTGCTTCTTCCGATGTGAGAGGATACAACGCCTGATGATCTTCTTCTGAGAGTGTCAAGTTCAGTCGAATGCGCTCCAGGTTGATTTTCATGCTGTCGTCGGAATCATTTCGAAAGACGACCTGGATGGCGATGATTCCTGCCGCAAATGGCGACTTCTTCGGAAATTTCTCTTTATAAAGCGCGGGGTCAGTCCACGGGCGGGCCGTGATGGTCATTCCTTCGTGGGATTCCAATGAAGAGGTCTTGAGCGAAGACGGTTGCTGGGCGGCTCCAGGGTCGGAAATCACCAAGGAGAAAGCGAACAAGGGAAGCATGAGGGTTAGTTTTGGCATCGGGTTATAATAAACTTTTCTCATCTTTGAGGCCTTCGATTCCTGGGGGTTGTGCAGGGTTGCCCTGCATCGAACGCTGCCTCTTGCAGGGGAGGCGCGTACAGACCGGAGCCACGCTTAGTGTATTTCATCTACAGTTTTCTCATGGGCCTCGCGGCCCTCTTGCTGGCGCCCTACTGGGTTGTCCAGGGACTTCGCCATGGAAAATACCTCTCGAACCTCGCGGAACGCTTGGGGGTTGCCTTCCCGGCATTTGCCAAGCTTCCTGCGGGGTCCACTGGAGCGATCTGGATTCATGCTGTGAGTGTCGGCGAGGCGCTTTCCGGCATCACTCTTGCGCGGCGGTTGAAAGAGGCTTACCCCGACCGGCATCTCATTATCTCGACGACCACCCAAACTGGACAGGCGCTGGCTCGCGAACGAATGCCGTTTGCGGATGCCATCATTTATTTTCCGCTGGATTGGGCCTCCTGTGTGCGGCGTGCGCTCAATGCCGTGCGTCCGTCGGTGGTACTCGTTCTCGAAACGGAAATTTGGCCGAATTTTCTTCGCGAAGCCGGAAGACGCAAGATTCCAGTACTCTTCGTCAGTGGGCGCATTTCGGACCGCTCTTTTGCGCGCTACCATAATTACGTCAGAGTTTTTGGTTTCTTTCTGCGTCCGTTCCTGAAAAACGTGCTTTCCAACGCCAGTGCATTCCTCATGCAGAGCGAGAAAGATGCGGACCGCATTCGGGCGCTGGGTGCGCCGGCGGATCGCACGCGAGTCAGTGGAAATTTAAAATACGACCTCGAGCTTCCTGCTCCGACTCCGTTATCGAATTGGCTTGCAACCGAAATCAAGCGCAGTGGCCGTTCACCGGTCATCGTCGCGGGAAGCGTTGTGGCAACTGAAGAGCCGCACGCGCTCATTGCCTTTGGAACCTTGCAAGGCGAGTACCCCAAGGCACTCCTTGTGCTCGCGCCCCGCAAGCCGGAATGTTTTGACGAAGCCGCGGAGTTCATTGATGAATCGCACCGCAAGTTCATCCGGCGGTCGCAATTGCCGATTCCGGGGCCAGCCCAGCCGCAAACTGTTCAAGCATCCAATCATCTCACCATACCCGGCGATGTTACCGTTCTCCTGCTCGATAGCATCGGTGAGTTGGCATCGCTTTACGGACTGGCGGACGGCGCCTTTGTTGGAGGGTCGCTAGTTTCCTCGGGCGGTCATAATATTCTCGAACCGGCGGCTTTCGGGAAGATTCCCGTGTTTGGCCCCTCGATGGAAAATTTTTCCGAAATTGCGTCGCGCTTCGTGTCTGCTGGAGCTGCCATTCAGGTGGGAAGCCCCGAAGATGCCGGCGTCGCCTGGATTGAATTGTTTCGCAATCCGGAGCGCATGAAGAAAATGAGTGAGACAGCTCGCCAATTGGTGACTGAGTCGCGTGGAGCTACCGATCGAGCACTGGCAGAAATTGCGGGACGTCTGGGCGGCTGGAAATGAACATTCCGCCGCTATTGCGAATGCTTCTCTGGCCGCTTTCTGTGCTGTATGGTGCCGGCGTCCGCGTGCGCGTGTGGCTCTACGCGCATGGTTGGCTGAAGCAAAAGCGGCTGAAAGGCACGGTCATCAGCATTGGGAATCTTACTGTCGGAGGCACGGGGAAGACGCCCATGGTGATCTGGCTCGCTGAACAATTTCTCGCGGAAGGGAAGCGAGTGGCGATACTCAGCCGTGGCTACCGCGGCGCAAACGGAACAAGCGATGAAATCGAGTTGATGAGATTTCGCCTTCAGAATCGCGTTTCCTTTGGAGTAGGCAAAGACCGGTTCGCCGAAGGCCATCGGCTCGAATCACGACAAGCCATCGACGTTTTTCTTTTGGATGACGGTTTTCAACATCTGCAACTTGCCCGCGACCTGGACATTCTCTTGATGGACGCGTCCCGGCCACTTGCGGGGGAGGCTTTGCTGCCGGCTGGACGGCTCCGGGAACCAATAGGCGCGATGAGCCGCGCAAATTTGATTGTTTTTACTCGCGCGGAAACGGCATCTGGAACTCTCGAGGCCATCGGGAAGCTCCATCAGTATCCGGTTTTTGCTGCGTCGACTCGGTTGCTTGGATTCCGCCGCTTCGGCGGTGAGATTAGTCTTCTCAGTGCTGACGAAATCGGTGCCGGCCCTTTTTTTGCTTTCGGCGGTCTTGGCAATCCAGATGCGTTTTTTCGCGATCTCGGAAATTGGGGGCTCAGGGTTTGCGGCCAGGCTGTTTTCCCCGATCACCATCGCTATACCGAGCGGGACATTTTGGCGATCAAACAGGCGGGAAGCCGAGCAGGTGCGAACGCTTTTGTGACGACCGAAAAGGATGCGCAGAATCTGAGCGGTCTTAAGCTTGAGGAACCTCCATTCTACGTTGCGGCCATCGATCTCGTTGTGACTCCCGAAGCTGATTTCAAAAATGTTCTCGATCAAACACTTGCAACCGGCGCCGGAGCAGCGGCGTGAAGATTCTCATACGTGCGACGAACTGGGTCGGAGACGCCATTATGGCGCTGCCGGCGTTGCGCGCGGTACGCAAGCGTTTTCCTGATGCGGGAATCGCAATCCTTGCGCGGCCCTACGTCGCGGATATTTACCGTGATCAAGGAATCTGCGATCAGCTCATTCCGTACGACCCGAAAGCCGTGCACGCCGGGCTTTCTGGCCGTGAGCAGCTGGCGTCAGAACTTCGAGAGCAAGCATTTGACGCGGCGTTGCTACTGCAAAATGCCTTTGACGCCGCGTGGCTGGCCTGGCGCGCGAAGATTCCCGAACGCATCGGCTATGCGCGCGACGGCCGCAGTTTTCTTCTAACCAAAGCCGTGCCAGCCCCCCGCAATGGAGAAATTCCTGCGCATGAAAAGTTTTATTATCTGGAACTTTTGCGCCGTGCCGGATGGCTGGATTCCATCCCGGATGAATCATTCACTGGTCTGCGCGTTCCAGAAGAGAATAGCGGGAGCGCCGAAGAGTTTCTTCGCAATGCTGGCGTGCGCCCGGGCGCAGTGCGCATCGCCATTGGAGCTGGCGCCTCGTATGGATCGGCAAAGTGCTGGCCGCCGTCGCGTTTTGCCGAGGTCGCGAATCGGTTGCAGGCCGATGCGGATGCGGATGTCATTCTCTTTGGAACCGCCGCCGAAGCCAGCGTCTCGGCGGCAATCTTCAGCGAAATGCGCCGGCCTCCGATCGATCTCACCGGGAAAACCGCGATCGCCGATCTGCCTGCGCTGCTATCCCAGTGCCATCTTTTTATTGGCAATGATTCTGGTGCGATGCACGTTGCTGCTGCCGTCGGACTGCCCGTTGTCGCGGTGTTTGGGCCCACCGATCCATTTGGAACGGCCCCGGTCACGCCGCGCTGCAGCATCGTTCAGCAGAAGCCTTACTGTAGCCCGTGTTTTCTGCGCCGCTGCCCAACCGATCATCGGTGCATGACCGCAATCAGCGCTGAAATGGTGGAGACCGCGGCAAGACCGTGGCTACCCGCGATCCAGGTGCGGCGTGCCTGAACAGTCTCTGCGTCCCGCCGTTTTCCTCGATCGCGACGGCACCATCGCCGAGGAAGTGGGCTACTTGAATCACGCCAGCCGTTTTCGGATGTTCCCCTTTGTCGCGGCTGCTGTCCGCCGGCTGAATCAAGCGGGCTTGCCTGTTATTGTCGTCACCAATCAGTCTGGCGTGGGCCGCGGTTACTTTCCTGAATCGCTTGTGCATGCGGTGAACGAATTGATGACGCAACAACTTTCCGAGGCGGGCGCGGGGATCGACGCCATCTATTATTGTCCGCACACTTCCGCGGAAAATTGTAGCTGCCGCAAGCCCAAAACGGGCATGCTGGAGCGCGCAGCGAAGGAGCACGGGCTCGATCTGCACCGCTCCTTCGTGGTTGGTGACCGTTATGCCGACATCGAGCTCGCGCGGAATGCCCGTGCACGAAGTATTCTTGTGCGCACAGGCTACGGTGAAGGCGAGCTCGCCTGGCACGCAGCGAAGTGGGCCGTGCAGCCGGACTTTGTCGCGAAAGACCTCACGCAAGCGGCGGACTGGATCCTGAGGCAACAAAAATGAAGCGTCAGCGCACGCAAAAGTCGGAGTCAGCGTCTGTCGACCTTCTCGCTCTGCGCGAGTGCGTCGAGCAGTTCAACACGAAAACGATCGTTCTCTTCGGTGATTTCGTAGCTGATGAATTTCAATACGGAGAAATATCCCGCGTCTCGCGCGAAGCGCCAGTCCTGATCCTCAAACATCGTGAAACTAGGATCGTTCCGGGCGGCGGAGCCAACGCAGCCAACAACCTCGCATCACTTGGCGCACGAGTCTTGCCCGTCACTGCGGTTGGTCATGACGCCGCAGGCGACGCACTGATCGCCCACTTCCGCCGCCAGCGGGTTAATGTTTCCGGTATTTTCCGCGTGAAAGGCTGGACCACGCCGACCAAAAGCCGTTTTCTCGCTGGCTGGGCTCACACTGTGGGACAACAGGTTCTGCGCGTCGATTACGAACCGCAGGCGCCTCTGCCGGCTGCCATTCAAAAAAAACTCCGCGGGCGGCTTTCCGCAGATCTGCGCAAGGCTCACGCGCTCGCTGTTTCCGATTACGGATTCGGCGTCGCAACTCCGGAACTTGTGCAGCAGGCAGCCGCGAAACGCAAGAGCCCGCTGCACGTCACGCTCGACGCGCGCTACCAGCTCCATCGATACGCGAAAGCTGGAATCACTTCTGCCACGCCAAACGAGGCCGAACTCGAAGCGGAGCATCACACGGCCATTGGTCAAGACGCTGGCCAACTCGCTCGTGCCGGCGATCGCCTCACGCAGATCCCCGTTCACGGCAGCGATCAAGCGGTTGATGTCACCGGCGCAGGCGACACCGTTCTTGCCGCGTACACTCTCTCGCTCGCATGCGGGGTATATCCGCTCGAAGCCGCGCACATCGCCAACATCGCGGGAGGCTTGGTGGTCATGAAGCGCGGGACCGCCACCGTCTCGCGCGAAGAGCTTCTCGAAGCTATCCGCGGAGAAGCATCGGGAGCATCTTCTTAGATGATGCGCGAGGCCGCCTCCAAAATCGTGGCGCCAGACGTGTTGCGCGAAAAGCTTACGGAACACAAACGCCACGGCCGGCGAATCGTTTTTGCCAACGGTTGCTTCGACACCCTGCACGTCGGACATATTCGTTATCTCGAAGGCGCCCGGCGCGAAGGGGACGTTCTCGTCGTGGGCGTGAATACAGATTCCAGCGTCTGCCATCTCAAGGGGCCCGGCCGTCCCATCCTCGATGAGAATGCCCGCGCGCAACTCGTTGCCGCGCTTCGCTGTGTGGATTACGTCGTACTCTTCGCGGAACCCAACGTGGAGACTCTTCTGGAAAAACTTCACCCGGACGTCCACGCCAAAGGAACTGACTATTCGGCCGAAACCGTGCCGGAACGCGCCGTCGCTGCGCGGCTGGGCATCCGCGTAGCCATCGTGGGTGACCCTAAAGATCATTCCACTCGAGAATTCCTCGAATCCGTTCGCAAGGCGCCGCATGCCTGAGCCACGCTTCGTGGTCGTGCGCCTTGGCTCCCTCGGAGATATCGTCCACACATTCCCCGCTGTCGCCGGCCTGCGGGAGTCTTTTCCGAGCGCTGAAATCGTTTGGCTGACTCATCCTCGCTGGAAAGAGTTGGTCGAAAGCAGCGCGCTGGCAGCGGAGATATGGGAGACGGAAACGCGCTCGTACCAATCCTTGCGCGAAATCATCGGACGAGTCCGTAAGCGGCGCTTCACCATCGCGATCGATTACCAGGGACTGTGGAAGTCCGCGGCGCTGCCGTTCTTCGGCGGAGTTTCGTGCAGGGTTGGATTTTCCTCGCAAACGATTCGCGAGTTTGGTGTGCCAATCCTCTACACGGATCGCGTTCATGTCACCAAAACCCACATTGCCGATCAGAATGGAGAACTATCGCTCCGCGCGGGCGCTCGAAGCGGCGTGGCACCTGTCGCTCTCGCAGTCCCGTCGATTCAGGAAGCCTTCGTGCTACAGCTCTTGCGAGGTTTTGCCATCGAACGGTATGTCGTGTTGAGTCCCGGGGGCGGCTGGCGCTCGAAATGCTGGCCGCCGGATCGCTACGGCGCGCTTTGCAAGAAAATCCGGGACACTCTCGGAATTCGGTGCGTTCTGAATCACGGCCCCGGTGAGGACGATCTGGTCTCTGCGGTCAAGGCAGCCAGCGGGGAAGCCGACCCCATCGCATACAATGGCTCGCTCGGCCAACTCATGGCTCTTCTGCGCAATGCAACCTGCATCGTCGGCGGTGATACGGGACCGCTCCATTTGGCCGCTGCTTTTGGAACGCCCGTTGTCGGCATTTTTGGTCCAACGGACCCGGCGCGAAACGGCCCGTATCGTAGGGGAGGCCGCCCTGTCAATGTTTCTCGCCCCGACATTGTTCTTCGCAGTCCGCATGCACTGACCACCTATAAGCGCGGCGATCAACCCGCTCCTTCCATTCTGGAAATCGACGTCGACACCGTTTTCAACGCCGTTCGCCAGCTAGTTGAGGTTCGCTAGTGAGCACGGCAGGCAATTTTTTTGTGCGTTGGCGGGTGCGGCTGGGATATCCGCTGGCGATAGTCGCCCTTTGGTTTTCCCGGCCCACACGACGCAGCATTGTGGTGGGCGCACTCATGGGTGTGGTTGGGCTGTCGGTGCGTGCCTACGCGGCCGGTTATCTTCGCAAGCAGGAAGTTCTCACCGTCACCGGTCCATACGCTTACACTCGAAATCCGCTCTATCTTGGCAGCGCCCTACTGGTTCTGGGCACGGCGATTGCCACGCGCTCCTGGATCTCCTCTGCGATCCTGATGGTTTATTTTGCGGTGTTTTATTCGGTCGTGATGCAGCGCGAGGCCAATGAGCTACACCGGCGCCACGGGGCATCTTTTGAAGAGTACGCTCGCGCGGTCCCGCTATTTCTTCCGCGCCTCACCGCCGCAAGACTGACTGGAGACTCTGCGGGTTCGTTCTCCTTTGCCCAGTTCAAGAAAAATCACGAGTGGCAGGCCACGGCAGGATTTTTATTCCTTCTCTTGGTTTTGCTCTTTATTTGGCGGCTGCGCCTGCCCACGCACTGACAGCTCCGCATTTTTCACATCGGGACACCCAACAAAACAGGTGATCTCCAGGCGCGTGCCATCCGTCAAGACACGTACGGCCCCGTCTCGGTCAGTCCTCAAGATGCGCACGCCCGCACTCTCCAATCGGTCGAGGAGTTCCGCATGGGGGTGCCCGTAGGGATTTTCTTCGCCAGCCGAGATGATCCCGACACGCGGCCGCACGGCCGCCAGGAATTCCGGGATCGTCGAATTCTTGCTTCCGTGATGACCGACCTTAAGTACGCCGGCATGCATCGCTTCCGCGCCATTCTCGGAAAGGATTTCGCGCTCCGCCTGCTTCTCAGCGTCTCCCGGCAGCAGGATCGTTTGGTCGCCGTAGTGCAAGCGCAGCACCAGCGAGTCATTGTTCTTCGCTAAAGGTGCGGCCTCTTCCGGTGCGATCTCCGGCCACAAAAAGTTGCCCTCCACCCCATCCCAGTGAAAAGTCTTGCCGCGAAGCTCATGTTCGATCGGTATTTTTCGCGCGCGTGCTAGTTCTTCCAGCCTCGCAAGAGCCGGGATGGATACTTCCCGCCCGATCCAGAGTCTCCCAACGCGAAAATTCTCCAGGATCGCAATCAGTCCGCCCAGATGATCCTGGTGTGCGTGCGTCAGCGCAACAACGTCCAGCTTTTGAAATCCCCGTGACCAAAGATACGGGGACACCGCTTCTTCGCCCGGGTCGACGCCGTTGTGTTCTTCATGCCCGGGAAAGCCGCCGAACGCTCCGCCGCCATCGATCAACAGAGTTTTCCCGCCAGGAGAGACCACAAAAAGCGAATCGCCCTGCCCTACGTCCAGAACCGTTAACTCAAGCTGACCTTTTGTCCACTTCTCTCGAAAGGGAAAGATCGCAATCGTCAGAACGCATGCGACAAATATCATCCTCAGTCCCCAGAGCATGCTTCTCTTAAGCGGATGCTTCAATCGCATTTCTGCGGCAAGCAGAACGGCGGTGGCAAAAAACAATACCATCAACCAGATCGGCGGCCCGGGAATCCGGTAGCTCCACCTCCGAAAATGCGCGAACCACTGGACGACCCGCAAAAGCAGCGCGGCGATCCACGTCAGTGGAGCTGAGATAAGCTTCCCGGCCGTAGGGAAAATCAACCCACACACCAACGTTAGAAAACCAAGCGGGACGATGACGCCTGTCAGCGGAACGGCTGCCAGATTCACCAGCGGCGCTGACAGCGGGACGCGATGAAAGTCGCGTGCCATCAGCGGCAACATTCCGGTTTGCAGCGCCACCGTGAGTACCAGCAACTTCCACACGCGAAATGCCAGTGACAATCCGCCAACTACGACGTCGCCCGTTGGCTTTCCCAATCGCAGCGGGAGCCGGTCGGAGATCCACTGCGCCAGTGAACGCAGATCGATTCTGAATTGGATTGCGCGTGGTTCATGAGCGGCATCGCGTGTGACGTCGCGCCAGCCTCGCAGTGCGCGCACATATGGCTGTACCGTCTTGTCCAACCATGGCAGCGCCAGACCAGCGATGCAGCCGATCGCCACAAACGTCAATTGAAAGCTGGAATCGCGCAGCGCGAGTGGTCTTGCCACAAGAAGAATCAACGCTGCCAACGCCGCGGAATTGAGCAGTTCCAATCGCCGAAAGAAAAATCCCCCGAGCACGACCATCGCGGCCATCAGCGCTGCCCGCAAGACAGGAGCGCGCTGCTCGACAACAGCGACATAAGCGGCAAGCATCGTGAGTGTGAAGAGTATCGTCCACACTCGCGAAAGCCTCAGCTTCCGTCCAACCCAATAGAGTGCAAAAGCGAGGGCACCTACGTGCAAGCCAGCCACAACGAGTACGTGAAAAACGCCCGTCTTCTGAAAATCGGCAGCTTCGCTCCGGTCGACAAAACTCCGGTCACCCAGAAGCATCGCTCGCAACACGCCTGCCACCTGCGGAGCGCCCGCAAATAGCTCATCAATCTCATTGCGCAATCGCCTTCGAACTCTCGCCAGAGCCGTGCCGATGGTCGTAGTTGACGAGCCCATGCGTTCAATTAGCTTCGGAGCTCTCAACGTGGCCACCAGATCGATGTCCTGTTGCGCCAGATACGCGCGCCTGTCGAACGTACCTTCATCCCTGAAAACTTGCGGCCGCCTTGCTTCCGTCAAGACTGCCACCTCTTCTCCTGCATGAAGATCCGGAGGCGGTCCGGCCTCAGGATTTGCCGTAAAGCTCAGTCGCAACCCACCTCGCGCCGATTGCAACGCTCCCTCAATCTCGACTCCAGAAAGCTCGATTTCGTATCCATGACCCCAGGGCAGGCGGGCTGGCTCATCGCGCAGGTGGCCGTGCCATCGCAGTGGCGTCTTCATCGGGAGGCGTCCCTGCTCTATGAGCGAGATCACGTGGTCCGCATCCCGCGGCTGTTCTGCAGCGCAAACAGCGAGGAATCCGAGCAATGCCCAGCTCGAAAGGGAAGTGGCAGCTGCGAGGTTAAGGCGGCCGATTTTTGCAAACAAAGCTCCAGTGGGAATGAGAACAGCGATAGCCAGGAAACAAATGGAAAGAAAAAGAGACGAAGCGGCATTCCCTGCAACCACAGGATGCAGGCCGAGTAGGATGCCGCCGGCAAACGCCGCGGCAATCGCTACGGCCGGCAACCTCATGGCGCTCTTCGCAACCTCACGAGCGTTTCGATGTGAAATGTTTGGGGGAACAGATCAAACAAGTGCATTTCCGTGATTTCATAGCGGACGCTTGGCCCCGCGATTTCCTTCGGTTTCCGAGGTGAGCCTGTCAATACCGCCAAGTCGCGAGCCAAAGTGGATGGATCGCAGGAAAGATACACAATCTCTCTGGCGCCGAGCTCCGCGAGCTTCTCGGCGGCTTGTGCGCCAAGTCCTGCTCTGGGAGGATCCAAAACCACAAACTCCGGTTTTTCTTCCGTCTTTTTCAGAAACTCTTCCGCATGATCGTTGTGTGAAACAATATTGACGCCTGCTATCTCTGCGTTGGCGTGGAGATCGCGTGTCGCGGCAAGATTGGCATCCACACTCAACACTTTCTGAAATGATTTCGCTAGCGGCAACGTGAAGAACCCGACTCCCGAATACAAATCCAGCGCCAGCGCGCCGTGCGCACCTGCCGTCACTGTTTTTAGCAAGTCTTCGATTAGGAAGCGATTCACCTGAAAAAAGGAGAGGTGACTGACGCGAAATTTGTATTCCCCGGCTTTGTGTGTCAAGTATCCTGGCCCCGTCAATTCAAACCGGTTCTTCTTTTGGTCCAGCAGCAACAAACTTTCGATCTGCGGCAGCGCGCTTTGGAAACATGAGGCAAGTTCCGCCGCAGGCTTGGGAAACTTCTCAAACGCCACGTTCAGCGCCATTTTTTCGTCAGCCGAATCGGCAAACGCTTCGATCTCCTGAATGCCTTCCGGCAATTTTCCCGAGCGCGCCATGTCTTGCAGTTGCGCGAATGTGTGAGCGAGTTGCGGCGACAGCACCGGGCACTCATCGATCGGCACGATCACCGAGCTTTCCGGTAAAAAATATCCTAGCGCCCGGGGCATTCCGCTGCGCACCGCCCATTGCGTGCGGTTTCGATAGCCGTACGGCTCCGCGGAATGTTCGACGATCGCGCCATCCCACGATACGCCGCCGAGCCGCGAAAGGGTTTCGCGCAAAATCTCTTTCTTCAGCCGCAACTGCTCCGCGGCGGGAATGTGCTGGTAGTGGCAGCCTCCGCATTTCTGGAAATGAGGGCACTTTGCTTTTCCGCGCTCTTTTGCGGGCGACGTGACCTCCAGCAATTCCGCCCAGATTAATTTTTTCTTTTTCGATTTCGCGTTCGCGCGCACTTCTTCACCAGGCAGAACATAAGGCACGAATACCGTATTTCCATCAGCGTGCGCCAAGCCGTCACCGCCGTAAATGAGCTTCTCGATCGACAATCTTAACTCATCAGGCATATGATTGTCCTATTCTAATATAATTAGGCGGTCTGGGGGCGAGATATATTGCCCTGCTTTGCCGGTCGGACCGAACTAGTCTAATTTAGACTTCTAAATTAGACTAGAAGTTATCTCATAAACACTTTCAAGGCACTGAGCGGTTGAAACTTATGGTGAATGACGTAAATCAAGAGCATGGACCTCTCCGACGCCCAGTGGGCGGTGCTCGATCCACTGTTTCGTCCGAAACGCAGGGACGATGGGCGCGGCCGGCCGTGGCAAGATACGCGAGCGGTGCTGAACGGTGTCTTTTGGGTTTTGCGCACTGGCGCTCCTTGGCACGATCTGCCGCGTCGTTATCCTCCCTACCAAACCTGTCATCGCCGCTTCCAGCAGTGGCAGCGCTCCGGGTTGCTCACACGGCTGCTCCAGAAACTGGCGGAGGACTTGCGCGACCGAGGAAAGCTGGACCTGGAGCGAGTCGTTCATCGATGCCAGCTTCAGTTCGGCGAAAAAAGGGGCTCTGCTGTCGGCCCTACTCGCCGCGGCAAAGGCAGCAAAATCATGGCGATCAGCGACGGCCATGGTCTTCCTCTCGCCGTGCACGTGGCCAGCGCTTCGCCGCATGAAACAAAGCTCGTCGGGCCCACGATCGAACGACGCTTCCTCGCCGAAACTCCCGAGTGGCTGATCGGCGACTGCGCTTATGACAGCGATCCACTGGACGTGCAGATTCGCGAACGCTTCGGCGTACAGTTGGTTGCACCGCACAAATGCACGCGCAGCCGGAAAGCCACGCAAGATGGCCGCGTGCTGCGCCGCTACCGTCGCCGTTGGAAGATCGAGCGCCTGTTCGCCTGGCTTCATAATTTCCGTCGCGTGGTCATCCGCTGGGAATACTACCCAGAAAATTTCCTCGGGATGGTGCAGTTTGCTTGCGCCGTCATCCTCCTGAGGTATTTATGAGATGGCTTCTAGTTACGACAGGTAAAAAAGACTCAGCCGCGGCAACCCGAATTCTTCGAGCAACCGCTTCCGCATGTATTGCTTCTCGACCATCGCCAGTTGCTCTGCCTTCATCTTCCGCCTGTACATCGCAAGTTGGGCATCCACCTCGCGCTGGATCTTGAGCATAAGCTCTTCCGGCGCATGGCTCATCAGCAGCGCGTGCAGCTTCTCATCCAGAATTGTCAGCCGGCGCTCCACGTCTTCCAGGTCCAGCGTCGCCGGAGTATCGAGGAGCACCGTGTTGGAGCTCAGGGATTCCGCGATCTCCTTCAGCCGTGCGGCGATCTCCGGCCTTTGCGCCAATTGTTTTTCCGCAGCGCGTTTCAAATGCGCGACGTTCTTCTCAAAATAAGTTTTCAGCTCGTTCCGCGAAAACGCTTCGCTGGCTGCTGCGCGCCTAGTTTTCGGCGTGCTGCCCGCAGCTGCTTCCTGCTGTTCTTCGGCTGCCTCCAACACCGCGTCCGTGCAATACGCAAGGTTTTTCAAGGGCTTACCCGCGCCGCGCCGCGACCTCTGATAGCTTTCGAATGCCTTGTCGATCCCTTTCAGGGCCGCTTCCAGCGGCACACCGGCTTTCTGCCACGCCTCCATGATGGCCCAGTCCAGCGGCGACACCAGCAGATGCGCCCCGCGCTTTTTCCAGAAGTATTCTTCGATTTCCGTAAAATAATTGAAGTAGTTCCAGCCGTCCATTTTGTTGGTGGGAGCGCCGTTTGATAACTAGGCGCCAACCTCGATCCCGCCTGCGTCGCTTATTTCCGCGGCTTAGCTCTGCGCCTTCTTTGCCGGCCCTGCCGCCGCACCCTTGCCGTGCTCCGCGGGCTGGTTTTTCTCCCAGATCAATCGCAGACCCTTCAGCGTAAGGAATTCGTCCGTGTGTTGGATGTGCTTGGAGCCCTTGGAGACGAGCTTGGCCTGCCCCCCGGTTGCAACAACTTTCGAATCTTCGCCAAGTTCTTTCTTCATGCGCGCGAGCATGCCATCCACCATGTCCACCGCGCCGTAGTACAAACCCGCTTGCATGTGCGTCACGGTGTTCGTCCCAATCACTTTTCCAGGGTCCTTGATCTCCACGCGCGGCAGCCGCGCAGCTCGCGCAAACAGCGCTTCCGATGAAATCCCCAGCCCCGGCGCGATTACGCCGCCGAGGTATTCGCCCTTCGCGGAAATCGCGTCAAATGTGATCGCCGTCCCAAAATCCACCACAATGCACGGGCCGCCGTACTGATGAAATGCCGCCACACCGTTCACAATTCGGTCCGCCCCTACCTCAGACGGGTTGTCCACCAGCACGGCCATCCCGGTTTTCACACCCATTTCCACGAACAGGGCCTTTTTCCCAAAATAAAGTCGCGACATTTCCGCAAACGTTCGGTTCACTGGCGGGACCACCGAGCTAATCACCACGCCTGTGATCGTGTCCCGATCTAGTCCAGCCAGCGTGAAGAGATTTCTCGTCAGCACTCCATATTCGTCGACGGTTTGCTCGCGCGCTGTCGTCAAACGCCAATTCGCAATCAATTCCTCGCCGCGAAAAACGCCCAGCACCGAGTTGGTATTCCCCACGTCAATGGCCAGCAGCATCTAGCGTGCCTCCGTCACGTCGCCCGAAATCACCGCGGTAACTCGGCCATCTTCCCGTTCCACCTGGAGCAGTCCCTCCGGCCCAAGTCCCGCGGTCGTACCCGCGTAGCTCTCGGTTCCGTTCGTTACGCGCACGCGCCTGCCTCTCGCATAACTCGAAATCGACTCAAAACGCGCAACCACGCTGGCCGACCCTTCCCGCAAGAATCGATTGTAATCGCTCTCGAATTCGCGCAGCAACCGCACCAGTAGTTCCATGCGCGCTTGCGGTTTACCGGTTTCCGCGTGGAGGGAAGTCGCAACATTGGCAAGCTCACCAGGAAACTTATCCTGATTCACGTTCAGCCCGATCCCCACAATCACGAACCGCACCTGATTTGGCTCCGCGTGCATCTCGGTCAGGATTCCGCCCACTTTCTTTCCACGAATGAGCAGGTCGTTCGGCCACTTCAGGTCCACCGCCAGTCCCGTCACCGCCTGCACCGCGGAATGCGCGGAAAGTCCCGCCATCATGGTCAGCAAGGGAGCTTGCACCGGCGCCAGTTTTGGCCGCAGCAGCAACGTCATGTAAATGCCCGCCGCGCGTTCGGAGTGCCAGCTGCGTCCCGCTCGGCCGCGCCCCGCGGTTTGCTCTTCCGCCAAAACGACAGCGCCTTCGGCCTCGCCGGCATGTCCCAATTCCAGCGCCACGCGATTCGTCGAATCCGTTTTGAAAAAGTGAAAGACGCGTTTCCCGAAAAGACTGCCCTTCAACCGTTGCTTGAGCATGTCCGGAGTCAAAATATCCGGGACTTGTTCCAGGAAGTATCCGCTGGCCGTCTGGCCTTTCACTTTCACGCCCAGCCCGCGCAGCCGTTCCACCCACCGCCACACTGTCGATCGCGAGACGCCGATCTCTTTGGCGATCCGCGCACCGCTGATTACGATGGTGGCATTTTCCGCAAGCAGCGTGAGCAAACCTGCCAGCCGCCGGTCGGTCGTGCCCGGTAAGGATTCCTGAGCCATCTGAAACTTGCCGCGTCCCTTCGCGCGGCCTAAGCTTACGTTTCCTCGAAGCTGTCCACAAGCAGGCTGAGGTTCGCGGCAGGGGCGGAGTGCGTCAGCATCCCGGAAGAAAGAAAGTCAGCTCCGGCCTCCGCGTAGTGGCGCGCGTTTTCGAGCGTGATTCCTCCGGAAATTTCGATCACGCATTCCGCGCGAATTCCTCGAGCGATCTTCACGCATTCCGCGGCGCGTTCCGGCGTCATATTGTCCAGCAATACGGCTTCCGCTCCGGCTGCGAGTGCTTCCTTCAATTCTTTTTGATCGCGAACCTCGATTTGCACTGGCAACGGTCCCGGTCCCACGACCTCAGGGTCCAATCCGGCGGCATCGTAGGCGCTCGCCGCCCGCGGTGCCGGCACTTTGGGTGATACATAAGTGTGCGCTTTGTCCAGCGCCGCTTTGATTCCCCCAGCCAGGGCGATGTGATTTTCTTTCAACAGAATAGCGTCGTAGAGTCCGATGCGGTGGTTCGTGCCGCCGCCAGTCTTCACCGCGTATTTTTCCAGCGCGCGCAGACCTGGAGTAGTTTTCCTCGTATCCCGAATCCTCGTTTTCGTCCCAGACAGTTGCTCCACAAAGCGCCGTGTCAGCGTGGCGATTCCGCAAACGTGCGCCAGAAAATTCAAGGCTGTTCGTTCGCCCGTAAGAATCGCACGAGCATTCCCCTTAATCCGCGCGATCTCCGCACCCGGTTCCACAAAGGAGCCGTCATTGTGAGGGCACCTGATCTTGATCTCGCGATCCAGCGCACGGAAGACCTTCTCGGCGAGCGGCAAGCCTGCGCAAACGAGTGTTTGCCTAGCCAGAATTTTAGCCTGCGCCGACGCTCGCGGCGGTACCACCGCCGCCGTCGTCGCGTCCCCCGTACCGATATCTTCTTCCAGCGCGCGCCGCACAAGGTCAGAAATGTAATGAGAATTCCAATCCATAAGTCTCCGAAAGCGCTATGAATCTCTTTCAATCTGCGACAGGCGATCCTTAAGCTTTTGCAATTCGATGCGCTGTTCGGCGAGCGTAGCTTCTAGCCCCTTGATAATCATCTCCGGCGCGCGGCTACGGAACGTCTCGTTTCCGAGCTGCGCCTCCTTCGACGCAATGGCTTTCTGCAGCCCTTCGCGGTCTTTCTTCAGCCGTGTCATTTCGGCCTGCGGATTGATGATCTCTGCAAACGGAATGTGAACGTCAAACTCCAGGGTATTGTAGAAGTATCCTTTCCCTGTAAGGTGATCGGAAGTTACAAGTAAGCTCGACAGCGCTGCTAGTCGTTGAATCGACTCAAGGTTTTCCTCGACAAGTTGCCTGACTGCTGGATCCTGACTCGACAGTTCGGCAGCAATCTTCTTTTTTGGGTCGAGCTTGTTGTCCGCCCGCGCTGTGCGCACTGACGTGATTACGCTCTGCAACAACCCAAATTGCTTCTCCGCAACCGTATCAATTCGGTTTGACTTAGCCTCTGGAAAGCTGTCCAGGGCAATCGAACGAATTCCCGGTCGTTGCGGCAGTTGTTGCCACAATTCTTCTGTCAGGAAAGGCGTGAATGGATGGAGCAGGCGCAACGCTCGTTCGAAGACAGCAAACAGATTTCGCCACGCGGCTGTGGCCGATGCCAAATTCTTGTCCAGTAGCCGCGGCTTGACCCATTCGATATACCAATCACAAAAATCACTCCAAAAGAAGTGATAGACACTCTGAGCGGCCTCTTGGAACCGGTAACTTGCTAGCGCCTCATTATTTTGTATGATTGCTTTTCCGAGCCGTGAAAATATCCAGACGTCGGCCAAATCGATTTCGTCTCCCGAGCGGTAAGGTGCTTTGTCACGCACGTCAGGAAGTGCGACATCCTCTATTTTCCCGCCGGCTTGCTCAAACTTGTCCAGGTTTACGAACAAAAACCGCGCCGCATTCCAGATCTTATTCGCAAAATTCCGCGAACTTTGAATGCGGTCCTCGGTCCAAATGACGTCGCTCACCGATGCCGTGACCGCCAGCGTGAAGCGCATCGCGTCCGTCCCATATCGGCGGTTGACGTCGATTGGATCGATTCCCGTTCCCTTGGACTTGGACATCTTTTCCCCGTCGGGCGTGCGCACGATGGAATGGAGGTAAACGGCGCGAAAGGGAACTTTCCCCGTAAAGTGCAGCCCCAGCATGATCATCCGCGCCACCCAGAAAAATAGAATCTCGTAGCCGGTGATCAGCAAACTCGTCGGGTAGTACGTCTTGAAATCCGGCGTCTGCGCAGGCCAGCCCAGCGTGGAAAAGGGCCACAACCCAGAGCTAAACCACGTATCGAGCACATCCGGGTCCTGCTCCAGTTTGGCCGATCCGCACTTTGTACACTTCGTGGGCGCTTCCCGGGCCACAATGATTTCCTTGCAGTCGCGGCAATGCCAAGCGGGAATCCGGTGCCCCCACCAAAGTTGCCGCGACAGGGTCCAGTCGCGGATGTTTCGCATCCAATTGAAATATTCCTCGCGTCGGTTATCCGGCACAATCTGAATCTCGCCGCGTTCAACCGCCGCGATGGCCGGCTCCGCCAGTGGTTTCATGCTGCAGAACCATTGCGTGGAAGCCCTCGGCTCGACAATGGTTTTGCTCCGCTCGCACAAACCGATGGCATTTGTGTGCTCGGTGATCTTTTCGAGAAGGCCCAGCGCCCTCAAATCCTCAACAATCCTTTTCCGCGCCTCGAAGCGGTCCATGCCCGCGTAGGCTCCCGCCGCCGCGTTCATTTTTCCGTCATCGGTCATCACATCGATTTCAACCAGCTTGTGACGCCGCCCTACTTCGAAGTCATTCGGATCGTGCGCGGGCGTAATTTTCACCGCGCCGGTTCCAAACTCGCGGTCCACCATGGCATCCGCGATGATCGGAATCTCTCGATTCATCAGTGGCAACAGCGCTTTCTCGCCAACGAGGTGCGTGTACCGCTTGTCTTCCGGATTTACGGCTACCGCCGTATCGCCCAGCATCGTCTCCGGTCGCGTCGTAGCCACAACGAGAAACTCTTTCGTCCCCACGACGGGATATTTGATGTGCCACAGATGCCCTTGCCGCTCCTCGTGCACGACCTCCAAATCGCTCAGCACCGTAAGGCAGACCGGACACCAGTTCAGCAACCGGTTCTCCCGGTAGATCAACCCTTCTTCGCAAAGCCGCACAAACACTTCGGTCACCACCCGCGACAATTCCGGTGATAAAGTGAACTTCTCGCGCGACCAATCGCAGCTTTCGCCAATCTGTTTCATCTGCCGGGTGATCATGCCTCCCGACTCTTCTTTCCACTTCCAGACTCTTTTCAGGAATTCTTCGCGCCCCAGGCTTCGGTAATCGATTCCTTTTTCCGCCAATTGCTTCACAACCACCCGCTGCGTCGAAATCGAAGCGTGGTCGGTTCCCGGCAAATACAACGTGTTGTACCCCCGCATGCGGTGCCACCGCGTGAGGATGTCAATCTCGGTGTGGTCCAGCATGTGCCCGATGTGCAGCGACCCGGTCACGTTCGGCGGCGGTATAACGATCGAAAACACCGGCCCCGGCGCATTCGGATCCGCCTTGAACAGCTCTTCCTTTACCCAGAAGTCCGCCCACCGCGGTTCGATCTGCTGCGGTTCGTACGCCTTTGCTATCTCGCGAGCCATCCGATACAACTCTCCTGTGCAGGGGCGCCCTTTGGCGCGTCCTTGTCGGTGGGTTTGATTCTTTGTAGTGGCGGGCCTTGGTCCGCCGTCCCGACCGCCTCAAATCGTTCAGAGTAATCTTTGACTATACGAGGGGAAAAGCAGCCGCGTCAATTCGGCCGGACAAAGCTCCGCGAGCAAATATTCAGTTTTGATGATTGCAAAGTGTTCAGTGGAGGACCGAACCTGCGGAGCAGGGAACTACGGCTTCTTAGACTTCATCTCTTCCTTGACCATGGCTTCCACGACGGGCTTCAGGATTTCTCGCGTAACAGCCTGCAGAACCTCGGGGCTCATCCTCGCGAGCACTCTGGCAACCAGGTCATCCATGCTGGGGGTCGCCTCAGTGGCTGGCACTGGCGCCTCTACAAGCGCCTCAGGCGCGTAAAAGCTTCCGCCTTCGGTGGCATGTTGTTCTGTAATCTGAGTCGCGTCCTCAGCAGCTTGCGCCGCTTCTTCCCGGATGGCCTCCACTGCCGCTGCGGGCAAGTCCGCTTCCTCGATCACTTTCTGAGTTGCTTCGCTGACGACCTCCGCGGCTTTTTCTGTTCCGTTGCTTGCGGCGGGAGGAGTGGCAATGGGAGCTGCTGCATCCCACGCCGATGCAAGTTTGTTGGCCTTCTCAATCTCAGTGTCCCAGGGATTTGACGGCACGGAAAACCACGAATCTTTGGGAGTTTTCGCTGGCGGTTCGGCTTGCTTTGCTTCGGGCAGGCTGGCGACCGCCGCCTCCGGGGAGGACGCCGGCTCTTTCTGTTTTACCTGCTTTACTTCTTCCACAGCCGTCGCTGTTTCCCTCGAACTCTTTTCCTGCGAAACACGTGAACTTGCCGCTGCCCACGTGTCACTCGCAAATGGCGCAGCCGGGATCGTTCCTGTAACGGGTGCTGTTTTCGAGGTAGGGGCCTGGGCTACCGGCGCTTGGGTTACAACTTTGTTTGCCGCGGGCGCTTTCTCAACGACTTCTGGCTTGTCGTCCACCGGCTCCCATGAATCTATTGGAATCTTCTTCGCAAGGATTTGCTCGAAACTGCCGGCGCGCCAATCCTTTGCTCCGCCGGACGATCCGGCATTCGTATGACTCTCGGCTTCATCGTCGTGGCGCCACGGCGCCGCGGGTTTTTCTTCCTCCGCTTCCTCATCCAATTCTTCTGTATCCGGATCACGCCAATCGCGCTCTGGCAATTCGGAATGTGCCTGCGGCAGAAAACCGAGTTCGTCCTCGGCCTCCTTATCGCTGGGTGTATCCAGCAGGCTCCCGAACGCTACCGGTTGTGAGGTGCTGTCAATTCGCACTGGCTCCGGACGCGCCGGCACCTCATCCACAAAACTTTCCTGTTCCAGGGGCGCAATTGCCGGCTCACGGGAGGGCATGGGCAACGGGAAGCTTTCCACTGCCGGCACACTCGCACTACTTGGAGTGAGGAGATCCGTGCCCTTCAGAACCTCCGGTTCCGGAGTCTTCGCGGCACTGACGACTCCAGCCCGTTGCAGTGCGGACTTCACCATCGAAATCAGCGGATCCGGCGGAACAAATGGCTTTTTCAGCACGCCATCCGCCCCAACTCGCTGCGCTTCTTGCTCATCTAGCGGATCAAACGCGCCCACCAGCAGAATCACCGGGATATGAGCGAGAGAAGGATCCAACTTCACGTACTGGCAAACTTCATATCCGTTCCGCACTGGCATGAAGACGTCGGCGAGAACCAGGTCGGGGCGCAAATCGGAGATTTTCCGCACGGCGGCTTCGCCATTGCCAACGGCAACGACGTCGATGCCCTGATCTTTCAGGGCCAGCCCTACCATCTTCTGGATGTTGCTGTTGTCGTCCGCAACCAGAATTTTGGCCACCGCACGTCCTCCGACAGTACTCCACGGTTGGGCCGCACTTAGTGCGCGGCCATACCAAATGGCTTACTCTCATGTATTGGAGCACCCGCTGACGCGCGCGTCAATCTCAACAGGGTAGGCGTGTGTCGGAAGTGAATACTACGGTTTTACCCTTGCCCACTGCGAAATGTCCCCAAAAACGAAGGGCGCGGCCCGTTGAGAAGCCTCGCCCTCGGTGTTTTTCTTAATTTTCGCCTTGGTGTAAACGATCACCAAGGAATGATTTTTCTCATGCCTTTCTTTTTCTTGCTGGTCGATTCTTTAATGTTGTTTCCGTTGGTTCCAGCTTGCGTTCCGCCTTGCGCTGTTGCCCCGTCTGTCTTGGGGGCATCAGTCGTCTGATCGGAGCTGGCTGCCGTCCCATCTGTTTTCGTCGCGGAGTCGGCAGTTCCTGCCGCCGTCGTACCATTCGCGGAATTCTCCGCCGCTGGCGGAGCATTTGTGTCCGGTTGCGCCGCATCCGGCTTTGCTTCGTTTCCGTCAGTCGCTGGGGCCACATTCTCCGCCGTGCCCGTCGTGCCTGTGCTTCCCGGGGTTACCTCCGCGACGATTCCCGTTCCAGCGCGCACTCGCGCTGGGCTCCCGCCTTTCAAAATATCAATTCCTGCTTCACTCTCCGACTCCGGCGTCATCGTTGGTTTCCCGTATCTCGATGCTGTTTGCAGCTCCTGCTTCGGGCCGGACGTGAAAAAACCGGCCGGCTTCTTGATGAGTGAGTCATGCGGCCGCGGCGCATTCTGTTCCGCAGTCATCCAATCCACTGCTTGCGGATCGGGTTGCGGCACCGGCACTCCGAGCGCCTTCAACCGGCTCTTGGCGTTGGGAACCAGGGGCGAAAGCGGATAATTGCGGACGATCCGTGCGTAGTACGGAGCGGCCAGCTCCTTTTTCTCGGTGCCTTGCCAGATGTTCCCGAGCATCCACAGGGCCTGGTCTGATTTGCTGTAGAGGGGGTAGCGGTTTACGATCGCTCGCAGCCGGGATTCCGCGGCCTTCTTGTCTTCCTTCACGTAGTAGTAGTAGCCAATGCGGAAGTCACCCTCCGCAAGTAATTCCTGCACTTCGCGCAAATGCTGTTCCGCCTTCGCCACCAGCTTGTCGTTCGGGTATTTTGACAGGAACACTTGGAATTCTTCCTCGGCCGCTCGCACGTGCGTGCGGTCGCGGTCCGGTTTCTCCATCTGCTTGTAATGCGTCATCGCCACCTGCAACTGCGCGTACGCCGCTTCAGGCAACATGGGGAAAAAGATGTCGAAATCCTTGTAGGCCTGGACGGCCTGCGTCAGATTCGCTGTTCCACCCTCTTTGTAAAAGGAATCGGCGATGGTCAGCTTGGCCTTGGCAAGATAGTCGCTGTCCGGATACGTGTTGATGAGCGTCTGCAGGTTCAGCCGGCCGACTTCATGACGCCCGTGCTTGACATCATCCATGGCCTTGTCATACAGAATCTTGTCCGGCTCCGCGCTATTCTCCGCGCTGGTCGACTTATTGACCCTCTTTTTCTTATGGAAGATTTGTGCATCGCTCTGCGTGGCACTCAGCAGAAAAATTCCGGCCATCACCAATAGAGTCGGCCGTCTTACGGCCGCCAAGAACGAAGTACCGAGCAAACTTCACCTCTCTCTCGAATCTGGGATTCCTCGCCGCAGTCTGCCTAAGCCTGGGGACACTTCCCAAATCCCTGCAGCTTGGAACGCCCGATTATACACTGAACGAAAGGCCAGGCCGACAACAACTTTGCCCCTCCGGCCAGGTCTGGCCCAATCCCACGTCTCTGTGATGCCATCCGGTGCGGCAGAGGGTTGCCTCAGTCTAATGCCGGCCCTTTCGCTGGCCGCCTTTTTTCCACAATGTGCCATCACCCGTTTGCCACTGAAGGTAAACTGCTCGCTCTCCAATGGACAACGCCAATTTTCTAAGCAGGGAATTTTTTGTGCAATTCCGTGGTATTACTTCCAACAGGCAGTGTAAGCTCCTTCTGCCTGTTGCGAACTAACTTCCGTCGGAGGTTGTCTATGAAGCACATGATCGCTTTCGGTCTCCTGGCCGCGGCCGCACTCTCTGCGGCTCCGCTCATGCCCCAGGCCGAGAAATCGGAAGTTGCCAAGATGACCCTCAAGGTCGGCGACACCGCCCCTGACTTCACTCTTCTCAGCGACGGATGGAAAACCGTGAAGCTCAGCGACTATCGCGGCAAGAAGAACGTCTACCTCGCCGTCTACGTCCTGGCCTTCACCGGCGGTTGAACGAAGCAACTTCAGGCGGTCCAGGCTGGAATCGCCTCCGGTAAGATCGACACCTCGGATACGGAAGTTTTCGGCGTCAGCGTGGATAGCCCCGCCGCCAACGCCGCGTTCGCCAAGCAGATCGGCATTAAATTTCCGCTCCTCAGCGACATGAACCGCAAGATGCTCAAGGCCTACGGCATCCTCAAGGGTTACGACGAGCACAATGAAACCTATGAGTGGGCTTTGCGCGCCAACATTGTCATCGACAAGCAGGGCATCATCCAATTTGTGGAAGAAGGCGACACCGCCGTCGATCCCAACACGGCTCTCACCATGTGCACCACCCTGCACAAAAAGGATTCTTCCAGGTAATCTTTTTGCGCCATCGGCACTGGCGGGGCGGCTCGTCACATGCACGAACTTACCGCTATGCCGGCGTTCCGTCTCCCGCGCAACAGCAACCGGATCTGTTTGAAGCATTCCAGCGCCGTGACAATGGCCGCGAAAATCATGGTGTAATGGAAACTCATATTGACAATTCGCAGCGTCTCGGCGAGTTTTGCGGCCTCGGCCATTCCCGGCGCCGGCACAAACATCTCATTGCCGCGGGTCAGCAGGTAGAGAACAACCAAACTGCCGGCGCTCGATATCACTCGCACAGCTCTGTAAAGCTTGATCCAGTCCGGATGGATGAGCATCGCAATCTGCTGCACGATGGCCACCAGCGTCAGCAAAATCACGGGCCAGTGAACGATATCCCATGCCGGCCCCAATACGAACGGAATCTTGTCCGTCAAACCAACCGGCCCCAGTACCATAAACAAAGCCAGTCTGCGGATTGGGCTCACGCGAATCCACCACAGCAAGAACGCGATGCTGAGAAAAAGTTCAATCGCTGTTTTGTACCGGGGTATTGGTTTTCCCTCCGCCGATTCCACAGCGGGTTTCAGCGCCGGCAGCTTGGGCGGATCGAATTTTTCATTCGCATCCCTGTTAATCTTCTCCAGCAGCCTGGTTTTATTGTTGGCTATGTCCAGCACCGCAAAAACAATCGTCACCCACGCGAATGTCGGCAGCACCGCGCCCAGGTAACTGAAGATGGCTCCGAGCGCTTCCAGAATTGATTTCCCCTGGACGATCAGCACCAGCGCGGCAATGGCGTAACCAAATCCCACGAACCCCAGAATCATTTTCACTGTGAACCAATACACGGGAAACAGCGTTAACCGATAAGCTGGCGCGTCTGCCGGTACCGTGCGGCCACGAACATCGGATGGCCGTGCTTCTTGAGGATGGCCGCCACCTCTTCTTCATTCAATGGACGGCCCAGTTCCGTTTCTTTGTCTTCCATCTGTGCTCGAAGATTTTCACCAAGCTCTTTGAGAATGTCGTCCTGCTGCGGCTTCGGCAGGTATGTCCTTACTGCTTGCAAGTAACGCTCGAGAAGGTCCATACATTAGCTCCTAAGCAATGAATTTGACGATGATCCGTGCGAAGGCCGGGAGCACCGCGGGAGCTAGGCGGAGAGCCGCCCACAGAAACTGGAAGACGAGATCACTCTTGGCGAACATTGCCACTCCGGCGGCGGTAGAACTGCTAATCAGGACGGCAAGGATTCTTTTCATTTCCGCAGCACTCCCTAAACTATCCTTTTCAACGACGAATTCATGCTTTCCCATTCCTCGATCAGTTGCTTCAGGATGTGTGCGCCCTCTTTCGAGAGCCGGTAAAACCTTTTGTTGCGCTTGCCCTCTTCGCGCCAATCGCTCTCCAGGAGTCCCTGGCTCTCCAGCCGCCGCAGCAGGGGATAGAGCGTGCTTTCTTCAATCTCCATGCCGCGGTCCGCCAGCGCTTTGCGCAGCGCGTACCCGTAGTACTCCTCGCGAAGTTGAGCCAGCACCGCAATAATCAGTGACCCGCGCCGCAGTTCGAGCTTTAGGTTTTCGAAGAGATCTGAGTTCATTAGCTTGGCGAGTTCGACCATCGGGCTCTACCTACCGTGTGTCACATTGTGTGCCACACACACTATGTTATATACAGTATTGATTGTCAAGGGAAATCTTCAGGAATCTTCTTTGGCGGATCTCAATTTGCGACGGTTAGTTCAATCGTGGAGGAAGCCGCGATCCGTGTCCCACTCGTCGGCGACTGGTCAATCACCGAACCGTGCGGCCATTGCGGCGCCGTCACGTAATTCACTTTGCGCCGCATCTGCGCCATGTCCAGGCGGTGCTGCGCTTCACTTTCATTGAGCCCGGTCAGGTGTGGCATCACGTAGGCGGTTTCACGAGGCCCTTGCGAAACCAGTACGTCCACTCGCGGCGTAGCCGCTCCCGCACCTGGCTTCGGGTTCTGAATCACTACTGCATCTAGCGGCTGGTCCGGCATCGCTACAGCGGAAACTTCCCCCACCTGCAATCCGGCCCGCAGCAGTTCGATTCGGGAAGCTCGGAGCGAATTGCCCTCTAGCAGCGGAATCTGCAATTGCCGCTGCCCCAGGCTCAGCACCACATGCGCCTGCTGCGACACTTTCATCAGCAAGCCCGACGGCGGTGTCTGCCGTACCACCGCGTTGATCGGCTGGTCGCTGTAAATCCGGTCCGCGACGCGCAGCACCAGCCCTCGCGACTGCAGTATCCGGCTCGCTTCGGCAACATTCAGACCCACAAGATTCGGCATGGTCACTTCGCGCCCGTGAATCGCAATGCGCATCGCCGTAATTGCGCTCAAAAACGCCGCCGACGCCAGAATAAACACCAGCAGCGTTATTCGGCCCAGCCATTCCAGTCTTTCGCGCAGTGTCATATCAATCAGTCTCGAATTTCAGCTCCGATTCGCCAACAGTTTCTTGTGCCGGGGACCGCAGGCTTGTGCCGCCATAGCCTGCATCACTTCTACAACGGCGGCGCCGGATAGTCCGGGAGTTTGTCCTTGCTGGTGTCTGCCCGTTTCACTTCCAGCTCATCGAAGAGCAGCGACGGGCTGATAATCGTCGTCGGCGTTCCGCCGGCTCGATTGCTCACCAGCGGATCGTTGCCCACGGCGGTCAAATCGTTCCTTAGCGCGCGGATGTCCAACTCGTTGAACACCGCGCCCCTCACCAACTCTTCATGACCATCCTTTGCATAAACACGATAGAGCAGCCGCGGCGAATTGCCCGGCCCCAGCGTCTCCACGCGATACCCGTAGGCTTTGCCCTGGTCCGCCACCATCTGCATGACCTTTTTCTTCAACTCATCCGGCGATTGCTCTTCGGAGCTTTTCACCAAGAGCACTCCCAGGCTCGGTGAAGGAAAATTTCCCGGCGCCGCCCGTCCATGGCCGTTCGAGGCAGGGAAGTCGCGAATGGGCACTCGCCCGATCAAATAATTCGACAGCATCCCGTTCTCAACGGTGTTGACCGCATGCGCTTTCACGCCTTCGCTGTCCACCTCGTAACTCCCCACCAGGCTCTTTCCCCGAAATTCCTTCATCGTCGGATCGTCCACCACCGACAGAAAATTCGGCAGCACGCGTGTTTTGTAGCTCGTGGCAAACGCGCCGGTCGTCCGGTTTGGTTTTCCAAGCTGCGGCTTTTGCCCCAACATGTTCTGCCCGATCAAGGTCGCTACGATGTCGTCCGCCGCATCCGCCGCGAATAATACCGGACCGCGGTATTCCTCCTCCACGATCGGCGCTTTCCGCAGAGCCACCACCGTATCCAGCATCTTCTTCGCTTCGCCCATCAACGCATCACGCGTCGGCAACTCTTCCGGCTTCGCAACCATAAACGCCGGGCTCCGGCTCAACCGCATTCCGTCCGCGGCTTGTCCCGAGCCGCTCAATTGCACGCTGTACGTCGCCTTTCCGCCACGCGTGACCGTGCCTTCGGAATTCACCAGGTATTCGTTGTTTGCCGTAAACCTTGCTGACGCCGTCACCGACTGCACGTCGGGATACTGCCGGTACAAATTCGTCACATCCTCCAGCGTTTTCTTCCAGGCCGTTTCGTCGATTTTCAGGGACGCCGTCGGCTCGACCGCGATCGTTTGCGGCGCCTTCGCGAAGTCATCCACGGGATTGGGGTCCGCGCTGAACTGCTTCATGGCCGCCTGTTTCTCGGCCAGCGACTGTCCCGCTGCTTTGTACGCCTCATCCGTCGCCAGCCAGATCTGGTGGCGCAGGGCGATCGGGTCGTTGTCCAGCGGCAAAATGTTGGATTCCCCCTGGCCCCTTCCGTAATAACTGTCTTGTTTGTAGTCGCCGATGCGCACCACCACTCGCAGCACGCGAACGTGAACGTGCTGGTTTTCGCGCAAGGCGCCGAACGCAGCCTCCGCGGCGATGTCGTCAACTTCGTTTACACGGTATTCGACATAATAGGGCGGCTGAACTTGATCCATTTTGAGCTGCGATTTCGACCGGTCCAATTCCGTCAGCAACGCTTCGAGAAGGCCATCGCCCTTCGCCGCCGCATGTGCCGCGACCATCGCCGCATCTAGCGCCGCTTTCGATTCCGCGGAATCTGCACGTCCCGGGGTGGCGTTCAGCGCCAGCAAAGCCGCAATCGCAATCTCCATCACTTTTTTCTTCCTACGAGAATTAGCCGGCAGGCGAAGGATTTTCATGGCTTCACCTCCGTCCTCGCCGCTACGTCTTTGGCCGTGACCGTATCTTCAAATCCTGGTGGCGGCAAAAGAGGCGGGCGTTCATGCTCGTGCGCGCGCTTCTGGACTTCCATTTCCGAGAACAGCATCGACGGCGCCACTGCTGCGACTGGCACATTCCCGCTTTCCGCGCCGCACACACCGTTAAACACGTGCTGCTGATCTCCTGTGGTCAGAATTCGCGTCAGCGCTGCGAGCGGCGTACCCACAATGTCCACCCCGCGCGCCAATTCATCCGGACGCCCGTCGGCATACACTTTGTACACCAGCACTGGCAGCACCTGGAACGCTTGCGGGAGCGAACGCTGCGTGAGTGTGAATCCTCCTTGAATGTCGTCGAAGTACAGCCCGTAAGGTTTTCCTTGTTTCTTCACCTCATCGATCAGCTTCTGCCGCATCTCCGACTCGGGCACTGTTTTTGTCGATGTGACAATCAAGTTCCCCTGGCGTCCCGTAGGCATCCGGCCGGGTTGATTTCGCCCATGACCATTCGATTGGCTGAAATTTTTGACCGGCATGCGCGACATCAGGAAATTCTGCAGCACCCCATCCTTGATCACATCCACGCGCCGCGCCGGCTCACCTTCGTTGTCAAAATCATACGACCCCGCCAGTTTTATCCCCGCTAGCTCTTGGGTCGTCGGATCGTCAATCACGCTCAGAAATTTCGGCAGCACTTCCTGGCCGATCTTCTTCGTAAACGTCTGTCCTTCCTCTTCATCGCGCTGCCGGTGGCCTTCCAGCCGGTGCCCCAGCACCTCATGGAAAAAAACCGCTGCCGCGCGGCCGCTCAATACGGCAGGTCCGTCATACGGCTCCGCTACGGGAGCCTTTCGCAGTGCCATCAAGTCCGCGGCCATCTTCTCGATCTTTTTCGAAAGCTCCACTTCGCTCGGCAATCCGCTCGCGGCGGGAGCCTGGAAGGTTTCAACGCGCAACAAATCCATGCCGTCCTCGGCGCGCGTTTGCGCTTCCATAATCAGCCGAACAGAAGAGGTCGGCGAAACGATGGCGCTTCCTTCGCTCGACACCATCCGCGAATTCGAGCGCTGCGCCTGAATCATCACCGTCGCGTAGTACACCTCGGGATATTTCCGGAACGCCCCCGAAAGTCTCTTGATCTCGCCTTCCCAGGCCGCGCGATCAAACGCCGCCGCCGATGGCGCTTCCTCGATGTGCGTCTGTGGCTTCTCCTTGGAAAAGTCCGGCGACTTGTCTTCTTCTTCCGCACGCACCGCGGTGTTCGTCCGCACGTTCAGCAGCGAGGGTACCGCGCGCTTGTATTCGCGATCCGTCAATTCCCACAGCACGCGCGCGATGGCGTCGGCATCATTTCCAAGCGGCAAGCTCCCCGAATTGACTCCGCTCGGGCGGCTCTGTCCGTGCGTGTTGTCCAATTCCGGCGCGCCCACTCGCATAGTCACATCCGCAAACCGTCTCTGCGCCGCGCTGTTGGTCAGCAAACTACCGTAGGCTCCCGCCAGTACCACGAAATCCATGTCGTAGACCGTATAGCTCAGGTAGTAAGGCGGCTGCTCCGCCTTGCCCAGCTCCGCGGTCGCGCGCGCGATCTCGCTTTGCATCGCTTTCAGCACAGGGTCGCTCGCCGCGCTTGCAGCTGTTGAGGCGGCTGTCTTCTTGTCTTCCGCTCCCAATGTCACAGGCACTCCCACAAGCTGCGCCGCGACCATCCAGCAGGCCGCGGCACGCAGCAATTCCGTCCTGCGGAATCGCACAGTTCCGCGTTTTGCTGAGGATTCAGAGTTCTTCATGTAAGGTGAGCTCCCGTTGCCACGGCCAATCAAAGAGTGTCGATTCTCGAGTGCATGGCGTAGTTGCCAAGTATGTCCTAGTGGTCTGCGTCGCGCAAATCACGTGTCACCAAAGCGTTCACCGCTTTTCAGGTGCGCGCCATTTGCAAATTCAGCCGCTGAAACTTGCTTGCGTCCCTCGAGTTTGACGGCCCGAAGGCGCAAAACGGTTGCGTCTCCGCACCAGACAAAGAATTCATTTTTTTCGAAGAACAAAGTTCCCGGCTCCGGGTCCGCGCCCGCCGGCACGCTCGCGCTTCCTTCTTTAGACACCACTTCGCCCCAGAGGTGGCAGCTCTGCCCACGAAACGTCGTGTAAGCCCCCGGCCACGGCGCGAATCCCCTCATCCGGTTGTAAATTTCTATCGCTGGCCGCTTCCAATCGATGCGCCCATCTTCTTTCTTCAACAGCGGCGCGTAACTGGCTTCCGCGTTGTTCTGCGCTCTCGGTATGATCGTTCCCGCGGCCAAACCGCGCAAAGTTTCCGCCACCAGCGGCGCGCCAAGTTCAGCCATTCGAATGGTGAGCTCGGGCGCCGTCTCGTGCGCGCCAATCTCGAGTTCTCGGTTCAGAAGCATGTCTCCAGTGTCCATGCCGGCATCAATCCGCATAGTGGTCAAACCGGTTAGGGTTCCACCGTTCGCGATTGCCCAGTTGATGGGCGCCGCGCCTCGATATTTAGGCAGCAGGGAAGCGTGCAAATTAATCCAGCCCAGTTTCGGAATCGGCAGCAATCGCGCGGGAACAATTTGCCCATAAGCGATAATCATCACGTAGTCCGGCGCCAGCTTACGCAGCAGCGCCTCGCTCTCGGCTGCCCGAATTTTTTCTGGCTGGTGCACCGCAACCTTCGCCGCCAGAGCGGCTTCTTTTACGGCGGAAAAGGAAACTTCGTGCCCGCGGCCTCGCGGCCGGTCCGGCTGCGTGATCACGCCAGCAACTTCAAAATCTTTTTGTGCGAGGAGATGTTTCAGCGTGGGAACCGCAAACGAAGGCGTGCCGCAGAAAACGATTCGCATCATTTAATCCACTGCGGCCGCCAAGCGGCCGGCGGCGGCACTTACCACTCGCCCTGTTTCCTGAGCTTCTTGATTTTCCGCCTGATCAGATCGCGCTTCAGCATACTGAGGTGCTGCAAAAAAAGAATTCCATTCAAGTGATCGATCTCGTGGCAAAATGCCCGCGCCAATAAATTTTCCCCGCGAATTTCGAACTCCTCGCCCTTGGCATTCTGCGCCTTGATGGTTACAAATTGCGGGCGCAGCACATACCCTCTAAATCCCGGAACCGAGAGGCAGCCTTCCTCTTCGCGAACTTCGCCTTCGGCGTGAATAATTTCCGGATTCGCCAGCACGATCTTGGCTTCAGGATTCTTTCCGCCCGTCACATCCACCACCGCGATCCGCAAGCTCCGTCCGATTTGCGGAGCCGCCAATCCCACGCCCTGCGCCGCGTACATCGAAGCGAACATATCCTCGGCGAGCTGCTCCAATTCGGCGTCGAATTTTTTCACCGGCGCCCCGGGTTTCTCCAGGATGGGATCGCCGTACTTTACGATCGGATAAATTTTGCGCGCAGCAGCGGGCGCTTGCGGCGTCTCGGTGGCCGCCGGCGTCGCCGCGGGCGCTTCAGAACTCGTCGATTTGTTTGGCATAGTTGTCGAAATTCCGCCGCATTTCAGCGAGCGAGTCTCCCCCGAATTTTTGCAGAAAAGCATCCGCTAACACAAGGGCCACCATGGCTTCGCCCGCTACCGCCCCGGCGGGCACCACGCACCAGTCGGACCGCTCGTACGCCGCTTTGATCGGCTCCTTAGTGACCATGTCGGTAGTGTGCAGGGGCTGGCGCAAAGTAGAAATCGGTTTCAAGTACCCGCGCACCACCACGTCTTGACCGTTGGTGATGCCGCCTTCCAATCCTCCCGCGCGATTGGTATGCCGCCGGAACCGCCGCGCCGACTTTTCGTAAAAAATCTCATCCTGCACTTCGCTTCCGAAGGAGCCCGCAGCCGTCACGCCCGCGCCGATCTCCACGGCCTTCACCGCTTGCACACTCATCAGCGCCTGCGCCAGCCGCCCATCCAGCTTTTCGTCCCACTGCGCGTGGCTGCCCAGCCCTACCGGAACATTGTGCGCGACAATTTCAAAAATCCCGCCCACCGTGTCGCCAGCTTTCAGGACCGCGTCCACCTCCGCCATCATTTTTTCCTGCACCGCCGCCTCAATACAACGCAGCGACGAATCCAGGTCCGTGCTGACGGCTTGAATCTTTTGCCACGTCGCGGGTTTCTCCAATCGCACATGCCCTACCTGGATGGTGTGGCTCGCGATTTCGGTCCCAAATTCCTTCAAAAGCAGTTTTGCAAACGCTCCCGCGGCCACACGCGCGGCCGTTTCCCGCGCCGAAGCGCGCTCCAGAATGTAGCGTGCGTCGTGATAATCAAATTTCTGCGACCCAGCAAGATCCGCATGGCCTGGACGCGGCGCGACCAGCTTTCGTGCGTCAGCCTCGTCATGGTTTCCCCTTTCAACCGGCAGGGCTTTTTCCCAATTGGCCCAATCGCGATTCTCGATCCGGAGAGCAATCGGCGCACCGATGGTCTTACCGTGGCGCACGCCCGCAAAAATTTCCGCAGCGTCTTTTTCAATCTTCTGCCGCCCGCCTCGTCCATAGCCAAGCTGCCGCCGCCTCAATTCGTGATTGATAAATTTCAAATCAATAGGCAGTTGCGCGGGCAATCCGGAGACAAACGCGAGCAGCGCCTGTCCGTGCGACTCACCCGCGGTGTAGAAGCGAAGCATCTCCGTTCATTCCTCGCACGAATCTGCGCGTATCCGATTCAAAACAAGTGGAATCCAGACAGTGTAGCCGCCGAAGCGCCCTCCGTCCAGCGCGTCCAGAGCCTCTCTTGCAGCAAACCTATGAATCTCGCGCGACCGAGCCCTCCTCATTTGGGTGCTTCCATTCCGGCATTTCCGCCGTCAAAACACATAATTCGCGGCGTTCGAAGTCTACGCAGTCAATTCCTGTGCCGCTCCTTTCCAGGAGGCATCGTGACACAAAGCAGACTCTCGCTGTTCGTTTTACTTGCCCTATCGCTCGCCGTGCCGCTCCGGGCAGGCACGCATTCTGCCGCTGCGTTCAAAAAGCTTCAATCTCTTTCCGGCGACTGGGAAGGCAAGGACGAACACGGCATGCCCGTCAAAACCACTTTCAAGGTTCTCGTTTCCGGAACCGCCGTCATGGAAACCCTCTCCCCCTCCGGCATGGAAGAAATGGTCACCCTCTACAGCATGGATGGCGACGGCATCGCCCTGGTCCACTATTGCCCGACGAACAATCAGCCGCGCATGCGCGTCATCCCTGCTTCCGATGACATCAAAGAGCTCAGCTTCGACTTCGAAGGCGCTGGCAACCTCAAGTCACTCTCCACTGGCCACCAGCATCACCTGGTCCTTCGGTTTGACGACGCCGACCACCTCACCGAAACGTGGACCTGGCGCCAGGACGACAAAGACATCCCCATGCTTTTCCATTTCTCCCGCAGGAAGAACTGAATTGATGCGCGGTTGTTGCTTCGCCTACGATGCGACCCAGTGAAACCAGAATTTTGGGGGTTTTTACTTGGAGAAGAAATTCCCCGGCGGCAGATGCTGGGTCGTAATTCAGAATGTCAGAAGCGAAAGACGAGCCCTCCAACAAAGTTCCCGCGATGCTGGTAATGGCTGACTCTTGCCGTGTAGCAGCCGAGGAAGGGATCGCAGATTATCTCCAGGGAAGAGTTCGCGTAGGTGGGCATCCAGCGGGCGTCAGCTCGAAAACCGAAATGGCGGTCAACAAAGTACTTCAAGCCTCCGCCCAGGCTGAAACTAAAGTCGGTCCGATTCGCAGTTCCGCCGGTATTGAACTCATGCGTAAAGCCCAAACCGCCGGCGATGTAGGGCCGCAACTTATGCTCGGATCCGAGAAACGTGAAAAGGCCGCCAAACTGGAACTGGTCGATATTCGAATGATAAGCCTTCGTAAAGGCGGTGTTCGGGGATTGCTGTTCGCTATAGGTCGTGGGGTTGCGGTTCCACATAAATTCGAGTTGGGCATTAGTGGTAAGGGAATAATCGAGGAAGGATCCAAAACTCAGGTTGGCATTGGCGCGAAGCTTGGTAACTGTGATGGCTATCGGCGAGGGGGTCACGGTGAAGGTCCCGTTCGTCTCATAACCTGCAAACGGGGAGACTTCCCATTTGGTCTCTCGCCATTGCGCATTTGCCGAGGCAGTCACAGTGAGAGAAGCAATTCCTGTCAACGTCACGACAAGCAAGCAACGCATAGCTCCTCCTTCTCGAGGGATCCTTTGGCACGACAAGGCATACGCCTCCGGTCCACTTTTTGAGATGCGTAAAAAAGGAAAAAGGCATGCCTGACTCATTTGCCTAAGGTGTCACGGGGCAAGGGAGAATCACTCGTCCGGAAGGCGCAGACGGCTATTTCAGGGTTTCTTTCCCGCCGAGGTAAATGGGCATCAGAATCTCGACGGCAATGCCGCGGCGGCCATGGCCGAGATCGTCAATGCGCACAACTTTGCCGAGTGACTCGCGGTTGATCGAACCCGGTCCATCGGAATAAGGATAGGTGACAAAGAGGCGCATGCCTTCCTTGTAAAACTCGTTTTTCGAAGCAAAATAGACGCTGTCGCGCGAAGTGTTCAGCGTCGGGAGGATTTCGTCGAAGTCATGCCGGAGAGGGTCAGACGGTCTTACGCGGACGGTTTGCGGAAGCTTGAGCCGGGCTCTGCGGCGTCGCTCCGGACCCGTCAATCGCGCCATAGTTGGGTGCGAGCATACTCCAGTTGGTCCATTGGGGTCCAACTATAGGCAACGGACCAGGTTCCGATGAGCGCGTTCATGGGGCTTGCGGTCTGCGATTGACCATTGCTTTCATGAGCGTTTGGGACTAGTTTACAAGTTCGCAGGGAATCCAGATTGCTAAGGGGCATTAACGCCCGCCCATTTTCTTGGGGTCGCATATGAAATCAGTAGTGAAGGTCCTTCCGCTCATTCTTCTAAGCGGCATTCCAGCATCTGCCCAAGACCAAGAAGTGCGCCGCGAAGCAGTCCAATTGCTGGAACGCGCCAACGGCGTCAGCCTCTCGCCCAAATTGCCAAATTTGGAGCGTATCGATACTTTCCGTGTCCTTGATTCCAGTTCTGGGCCGCAAGAGGGCACGTTCACGCGCGTGGTCGTGCAGGGTACCGGAAAACGTGAGGAATCCCGCTTCGGCGCGTATCACTCACTCAATATTTGGACCGGCGGGCACCTGGCGACAATAAGAACCCGCGAGTTGCCTCCCGCTGAAATTGACACCGTCATGCGGCTGACCCCCATCTATTTGCTGAGATTCGCTGATGACGATGTGATTCATGCGATCGTGGACAAAGCCGCAGCCGGGAAAAAAATTCGCTGCATTGAATTCGATACCATCCGAGGCCAGAAGATCGAAAACAATGAGTTTTGTGTTGATCCCGGTAACGGGACCCTGGTTTTGGAAAAGGTCGGTAACGAGATCATCGAGAACAGTGAATTCTTTTCGTTTGCCGGCGAGCTTGTGCCCGCCAGGATTACCTACTCGTTTGCCGGGGTTCGCAAGCTGGAGATTTCTCAGATAATGACGGAGCTCGGTGACGCGAGCGAAAACGTGCTTGCCGCGCCGGCCGAAGCCCAAATCCGGAATTTTTGCAAAACCTACCGCCGCGCTATCGGGACATCCATGCCGCAGCCGGTGGCAGGCAAAGGTGGCAGAAATGTCGATGTCGCCATTCGAGGAATGATCTGGCCGGACGGAAAGGTCCATGAAGCCGTGGTACAAAGCGCGGAGTACCCTGATTTAGGCGCCGAAGCGCTAGCTCTGGTTCAGCAATGGGTATTCACGCCAGCTGTTTGCGATGGCAATCCAAACACCCAGGAAGCGACCTTCATCCTGCATTTTCACGGGCGTTAATTCGCGCAAACAACCTATTCCGGAAAATCTGGGGGATCCCCCCAATTGTTGCGCTCCGTTACGAATGAGGGTATGCCCGGCGCATGCTCAATCGAATCCTCGTTGACCAGGCTGAACGGCTGACTTGACGTGTACTTGCCGCACGGTTAGGCTTTCGTTGAAGTTGTTGTGACGACGGGAAGTACATCGCGGAAAGCCAACGCGAACAGGTACTCGTGGCAGACACTCCTTTTCAGGTCACCGGCCGCCAAACAAAAGAGGAAGAAACCGTCTCCGTTGCCGAAGTATTAGTGGATGCGGTGAAACGCGCAGTGGCCTCCGTTCAAGACTACGCCTTGATGTCCGGGCATGCGGTGGCCAACATCTTCACGAGTCCGCACTATATTCAAGACATTTTGGAACAGATGGATTTTATCGGGGCCGGGTCGCTGCCGATTATTTTATTGTCTGGATTTTTCATCGGCGGGGTCATGGTTCTGCAGACGGGATCGCAATTCATCCGCTTTGGGCAGACTTCGTTGACCGGCGACGTGGTGGCGATTGCCCTGGTGCGCGAGTTGGGGCCGGCGTTTACGGGCCTGCTGGTAACGGGTCGGTGCGCGACGGGGATCGCCTCGGAGCTCGGGTCAATGCTGGTAACCGAGCAAGTGGATGCCATGCGCGCGATGGGGACGGATCCCAGCCGCAAACTGGTGACGCCGCGCTTGCTTGCGGCGCTGCTGATGGTTCCGTTATTGACGGCACTGATGGATTTTATTGGTTTGCTGGGAGGGTGCGCGGCGTCGGTATTTACGCTGCGTCTGGATGCCGTGGAGTTTTGGCGGCGAGCGATTGACGCGCTGGATTTCGCGGACCTGATGCAAGGATTTATGAAGCCGGTGATATTTGGTTTCATTCTCGCCACAATCGGGTGTTACAAAGGGCTGACGGTGCGCGGAGGCACGCAGGGCGTGGGACGAGCCACGACGTCGGCCGCGGTGGTTAGCTCGGTATTGATCATCGTGGCCGACACCTTTATGACGAAACTTTCGCTCTTTCTCGCCGACAAAGTCTTCTAAGGCAAGAGTTTGGCCGCTCGAATTTCCGCTTGCGTTTCCTTTCCGATACACGCTGCATTTGCCGCTATAATCACAAACTAGCTTGATGAGCATACCGGCAAAAGAGGGGCTGGCGTTCGAACCGGCCATCACGTTCGAGGACGTGTGGGTGGGGTTCGACGAGGGCCAGGTGCTGCGCGGTGTGACGTTCCAGGTGCGGGAGCGGGAGACACTGATCCTGCTGGGCGAGACAGGGACGGGAAAGACCCTAACTTTGAAAATGGCGGCGGGATTGTTGGCTCCGAACAGCGGAAGAGTAGTGGTGCTCGGGAATGAAGTGTCGGAGATGAAAGAGAGCGAGCTGCTGGCGTTTCGGCGGAAGGTAGGATTTGTGTTTCAGGAGGGCGCGCTTTTCGATTCGATGACTGTCGGAGAGAACGTAGCCTATCGGTTGCGCGAAGACCGGGTCCCCGAGGAAGAGATCGAGCCGCGTGTGCGCGAAGTGTTGCGGTTCGTGGAGCTGGAACACACGATAGAGCAGTTGCCGTCGGAATTATCGGGCGGCATGAAACGACGGGTCTCGATTGCCAGAGCGCTGATCAACCAGCCGCCGATTGTGCTGTACGATTCGCCAACGGCGGGACTCGACCCGGTGACGTCACAGACCATCATTACACTGATTCTGCGGCTGCGCGACGTTTATGGAGTAACGGCGCTGCTGGCCACGCACCGTTTACAGGATGGTTTCGCGCTGGCGAATTTCCATTTCGATCCGGAAACCAAACGGGTGGTTCCCAACGCCAAAAATGGCAACGCTGCGGCGTCGGAAAACGCGGCGAGAACCCGATTCCTGGTCTACCGGGACGGCGATATCTATTTTGAAGGTGAACCGGAAGAGATCGCTAACTCCGAAGATCCTTATCTGAAGCGTTTTCTGGTGTGAATTTGGAGTAGTCTGAATCACGGTAGCGACGGAGGGAAGAAGCGATGGCGAGTCGAAAGCAATTGACGTGGACGGAACTGCGGGTTGGCCTCTTCGTGCTGGTCGGACTTTTCGTGCTTGCGTCGGGAATTTTCTACGTAACGGGCGGAGGGGGATTCCTAGGGCCAAAGTACCGGATTAAGACTTATCTGCCGGAAGCAGCACTTTTGTCGAGCGGGGCGCCGGTGCGCGTGGATGGAGTGGAGGTGGGAAACGTTGAGTCGATACGGCTATTGCCGCGGACTGCGGGCAAGGCGCTGGACAAAAACAAGAACATCGAAGTGGTAATGCGAGTGGATAAGAGGTATCAGAGCGACATTCTGACGGACTCCGTGGCGAGCCTGGTAACCGAGGGGCTTTTGGGCAATCGCTACGTGAACATCACGCGAGGCTTTACGGGGACGCCCATAGGCGACAGCGGCGTGATTCCCGGTGCGGAAGAAAAGGCCATGAAAGAAGTTGTGGAGAGGAGCGCGGAGGTGTTGGGAAATCTCAGCGCGCTCTCCGACGACGTGCGTGAGCTCATCCAGGGGGTGAAGGAAGGGCAAGGTTCGCTGGGGAAATTGCTGACGGATGAGCAGGCGTATAAGCACTTGAACAGCATACTGGCCAAAGGCGACACAATGATGACCAACATTCAGGCCGGGGAAGGCACGCTGGGGAGGCTGGTGACTTCTGACGAAATGTACGCAAAAGTGGACAAAGGTTTGGACAACGTGAATGTGATCCTGGCAGACGTGCGTGCACAAAAGGGGACCCTTGGAAAGCTGATCTATGACCCGACGCTCTACGACCAGGCGAAGGAAGCCGCGGCGCACGGGAATGCCATGCTCCGCGACGCGCGTGCCGGAAAGGGAACGCTGGGGAAATTGGCCACGGACGATACCCTCTACAACAAGTTGCGCGATACGAGCTCGAATCTGGCGACCGCTTCGGCGAAGCTGAATGACAACACTACGACGGCGGGAAAAATTTTCTCTGACCCGAAGCTGTACGACAATTTGGCGGGATTGACGGGGGACATGCGACTGTTGGTCGGAGATTTCCGGCAGAATCCGAAGAAGTTCCTGCACGTCAAAATCACGGTTTTCTAAGCGCACGTCCGAAGCTTTGTCGAAAGTGGGGGCGTATGTTGTAATGCCACTGTAACAAAGAAGGATTACTGTCCCGAGCAGGCGAGCCTCTCTCAAATAAGATGACCGAAACACAAGACGTCGTCGTACAAAAGCCGCCGAGGACCGAGCCGGCGAAAACCACCCTTCCGCAACCGGGCAAGCCGATTCCCAGCCGGGCGTATCCCGGCGCTTTGATCGTAGTGGAAGGAACGGATGGATCGGGCAAGAGCACGCAGCTTTATTTGCTCAAGCGGTGGCTGGAAATTGGCGGATACCGGCTCCATTTCACGGAATGGAATTCGTCGCCGCTGGTGAAATCGGCCACGCGGCGCGGGAAGCAGCGGCGGTTGCTGACGCCCACGACGTTTTCGCTGCTGCATGCGGCGGACTTCGCGGACCGCTGCGAGCGGCAGATCATGCCGTTGCTACAG
>WNFO01000157.1_pt1 | contig 45664 bp, 29 predicted proteins | sample 5400251 | NCBI WGS metagenome assembly WNFO01 (sample SAMN13153354, study PRJNA577476) | soil metagenome | isolation source: 100 cm saprolite under Madrone tree | place: USA:California | collected 2016-06-14 | reverse complement strand
CCCGCCAGGTCATCTGCTGTCGGTTCACGTAGCGGATCAACGGCCGCGTGCTGTTGGAATTTTCTTGGCTCATGCCGAGAGCTTACTTCCCTTTGCCCTCGTTGCAAGAACAAATTTAGGTGGGTTTCTTCACAGCTTCATCAATCAATTACGAAATGCAAATTTCGTAAGTCCTTTCCTTCGATATCCATGCAAATTGGTGGGGGGTAGGGGTTGCTTCACAGGCACAGGAGGTTCCGGCCTTGTCGCAAAAGATCAGATCGTTCGGGAACTCTATGCGCTAGCCAACTCCTTCAGCAGTGCCTTTCCCTTGCGGAACCACGGCCGCTCCCGCCTCTGCATGTACCGCGGCAGCGTTCGCTTCTTCGCCAGCAGCTTCTGCGCCCACTCGCGCGACTCTTCCGGCCGGTTCGCCGCCTTCAGGAAACTCGCATAGTTGTAGAGCGTTTCCGGAGTCGTCGAAATCTGCGTGACTTCCGCGAAAAGCGGGTCCGCGCGATCCAATTGTCCCGTTCGCGCGTAGGCATCCGCCAGCAGTCCCCCCGCCCGGTAATAATCGAACTTTCTATCTGCGGCAACCACTCGTTCCAGGTCTGGAATCGCCGCCGCCAAATCATTCAGTCCGAGCGAGCACTGCGCGCGCGAATAAAACGTGTACGGAGAAGCGCTCCGCGCATCGATCGCGTTAGTGAAAGCGTCACGCGCCTTCCCAAACTCCCGCAGGTCTTTGTAGAGCTCGCCTAACTCTTCATAATTCGCCGGAGACGGATTATCTATAATTTGTGTCTCAACAATTTTAACGCGCGACCTTCGCCCAAATCCTTGAAAGAACCCCCGAAGAAGCCCCAGGTCTGGCAGCACTTCCGCGAGGATGTACACCGCTGCCCCAGGCGGTCCAAGAAAGAAGATGACGTAAAACCAATAGCCTTCCGGCCGGCGCCTGATGAAATGCACTATCGCCAGCCCCTGCAAGAGGAAGCCCCAAGGATAAAAAAAATGACCCAGACCAAACATTGATGACCGCCCGGCCAACAGAATCGCTTGCTCTGAGAAACAGGTCAAACGGAACCTCCGCATTGTACATGCGGAAGTTAATGCCTGTTTCAGCGTTTTCCCGCCTGCTATGATCGTCCCGCATGAATCCCATCGAAACGCTCGGCCTGGCCCTCGGCGCCGGATTTTCCTCCGGCCTCAATCTTTACGCCACCGTCGCGACGCTTGGGCTTCTCCAGCGCTTCGGCGTTCTCCGCCTGCCGCCCGGGCTGCAGGTTCTCTCTCATCCGTGGGTGCTGGCAATTGCCACTGCGCTGTATTTGCTGGAATTCTTCGCGGACAAAATCCCCTACTTCGACACTTTTTGGGATGCTATTCATACGTTCATTCGTCCGCCCGCCGCTGCCCTGCTCGCTTTTGCCGCCGCCGGAGCAGCTCCACCGGAATGGCGCTGGGGCGCCGCGTTAATCGCCGGCGGAGTCGCTCTGACTTCGCACGGCGCAAAAGCCAGCGCGCGCGCCGCCGTCAACGCCAGCCCCGAACCATTCAGCAATTGGGTTTTGAGTCTTGGAGAAGATGTTCTAGCCGTGTGGCTTTCCTGGATGGCGGCCACTCATCCTGTCGCCACCACCATCATCGTTGTCGCACTCCTCGCGCTTTGCGCCTTCCTGCTCTACTTTCTTTTTCACTTCGCGCGACGCGCCTTCCGGCGCTTGTTAGCTTCCTAGTCTTTCGTGTAGGGGCGCGACATATTGCGCCCTTTGTGACAAGACTCATGCGCTATTTCATATACTGTGTGAGCCAATCCAAAAACGTCTTGTACCAGAATTGGCTGTTCTGCGGCTTCAGCACCCAGTGCCCCTCATCCGGGAAGACTACCAGCTTCGACGGCACGCCTTGACGCTGCAGCGCGCTGAAAAATTCCAGTGATTGCGTGTACGGCACGCGGTAATCTCTTTCTCCGCAGATCACCAGCGTCGGCGTTTTAAATTTTCCAAGTTCGCCCGCATACGTCACCGGCGCCCATTTCTTGTAGCTTTCTGGGTTTGACCATGGCGTGCCTTGCAAGTCGTGCTCTTCAAACCACAATTCTTCGGTTGCGTACATGGAAACTTTGTCGTAAACGCTCGCGTGGCTGATGATCGCTTTGAACCGGCCCGTGTGCGTCGCAATCCAATCCGCCATGTATCCGCCGTAAGAACCGCCAGCGGCTGCCATCCGCGTCTCGTCGATGAAAGGATATTTCTTCAACGCGTAGTCCACGCCATTCATCACGTCGACGTAGGCTTTGCCGCCCCAGTCGTTCGTGATTTCATCCGTGAATTTTTGCCCGTAGCCCGTCGACCCGCGCCGGTTGATCATTAGCGTCACGTAACCGGCCGCGGAGAAAACTTGCGCGTTCCACCGGTAGCCCCAGGCATTCGACCACATCGTCTGCGGCCCGCCGTGCAGCAGCACCAGCAAGGGGTATTTTTTTGCCCCGTCAAACTTCGTCGGCCGGATCAGCATCGCTTGCACTTTTGTGCCTTCGGCCCCATCGAACCAAAACGCTTCCGGCGCATTCATTTCCAGCCCGGCGAGAATCGAATCATTCTGATGTGTCAGTTGCCGAGCCCCGGAGCCGTCGCCCGATGCCGCGAAAATTTCCGCGGGCATCGTCAGGCTCGTCCGCTCAAAAACCAGCGTCTTGCCGTCCGCGCTGAAAGAAATCGCTGAATTGAACGTGTCGGAGATAATTTGTTTCGATTGCGAGCCAAAGCGCGCCGCCATCGCGTACACAGGTTTCTGCGTTTCGTTCTCCGCCGTGAAATAAATCGTCTTGCTGTCCGGCGACCATGCCAGCTCCTCCGCGCTGCGGTCGAAAGTCTCTGTAAGATTTTCGATTCTTCCCGCCGCGCGGTCGTAGAGCATCACGCGCCAGCGGTCTGATTCGTAACCCGCCGCGAGCTGCGCGTGATACGCGATGAATTTTCCATCCGGCGAATACACTGGATTTCCATCGAATCCCGGATTCGTGGTGATCCGTTTCGCGTCGCCGCCGGAAACCGGCACGATGAATAAGTCCGCATTCGTGCTGATCGCTTCCATCTTGTCGGTCACGGCGGTGAAACATATTTCTTTTCCGTCCGGCGAGAAATTGATATCTCCCGGCCCGCCTCGTTCATCGGGTGGTACGTCGTAGTCTGCTCCGGTTGTAAGATCGCGTGGCGCCGCTGTTCCATCCGCGGGAACCACAAACAAGTGGCTCCTCTTGCCCTCGTTCCAGTGCGTCCAGTGGCGATAGAGCAAATGCTCCGCAACGTGCGCTTTCACCTTATTTTTTCCTTTGTCTTCATCGCGCTTCTTGTTGCACTCGTCGTCTTTGCACTCGGGATAAACCGAAGATGTAAATGCAATGGTCTTGCCGTCCGGCGACCACTTTACGAGGTCCGCGCCGGTTGAAAGTTTCGTCAGCGCGTGCGCTTCGCCTCCCGCCATCGAGAGCAAATACACTTGCGAATCGCCGTTGCGCGAAGAAAGAAACGCGAGCGTTTTCCCATCCGGCGACCACACCGGCGAAGAGTCGTGCCCGCTCTGCGTCAATTGCATCGCATTTCCACCAGCTGTCGGCACGATCCAGATGTTGCTCACGCCGCCGTTCGCTTCCATGTCCGGCGTCGAAACCGTGTACGCCACCCATTTGCCATCCCGCGACACCTGCGGTTCCGCGATGCGGTGCAACTTGATCATGTCGTCAAAAGTAATCGAATGTTTCGCCGATTCTTGAGCAGAAATAGAAAGCGCGCTTCCCAGTAGCAGCGAAACTGCAAAACTGCATTGAACATGGAACACTTTCATCTATCGCTTCTCCTTAGAGACATCATGAGCTGCAACGCTCCGGACAGAATCACGAATCTTGGCACGTTTCACAGCCGAATCCAATAGGCTGAAGGAATCGGACAAGGCGAGCGCGCAGATGCGGGCCACGACTCTGCTACAATTCTCTCCCGGACATCTCATGCCGACGCGCAGCGGACTTTTCCCCCGCAATTTCAAGAAGACCCTTCCTATTGCGTCACGCGGGGAGGGTTGCTGGATCATCGCCGACGACGGCCGGCGATTTCTTGACGCTTCCGGCCAAGCCGCTGTCGTCAACATTGGTCACGGCGTTCAGGAAATCGGACGCGCTATGGCGGAGCAGTCTTCGCAGATCGCTTTCGCTCATACTTCGCAATTTCACACCGCTCCAGCGGAAAAATTGGCCGGACGACTGCTCGCGATGGCTCCGCCGAATTTTCGTGATGGCGGCCGCGTCTATTTCACCTCCGGTGGCTCTGAAGCCACTGAAACCGCGATCAAACTTGCGCGCCAGTTTCACCTTGAGAGCGGCCGGAAGCATCGCTTCCGCGTTCTCTCGCGCCGCCAGAGCTATCACGGCAGCACTCTGGGCGCGATGTCCGTCAGCGGCAACGTCGCGCGGCGCGCGCCCTACACACCACTCACTGCGGAATGGGGGCACATCGCTCCGTGTTTTTGTTATCACTGCCCGTTCGAAAAAACTTTTCCGCAATGCGAAATCGCATGCGCCAATGATCTTGATATCTTTCTGCTCAAAAATAATTCCGATTCCTTTAGCGCCTTCATTTTCGAACCGGTCGTTGGCGCTACTCTTGGTGCAGCCGTTCCACCCGAAGGATACGCCGCGCGCATCGCGGAGATTTGCCGCAAGAACGGAATTCTTTTAATCGCGGACGAAGTGATGAGCGGCATGGGCCGCACCGGAAAATCGTTCGCCGTCCAGCATTGGGGAATCGAGCCGGATGTGATTCTGGTGGGAAAAGGAATCGCCAGCGGATACGCGCCGCTTGGCGCCGTGCTGGTTTCCGCGCGCGTGCTGGAAGCATTCGAGCGCGGCTCTGGAGCCTTCATGCACGGTTTTACCTATCAAGCCCATCCTGTCTCCACCGCTGCTGGAAACGCTGTGCTCGACTTTCTCGAAGCGCACAAACTTTTCGATCATGTGAATTCCGCGGGGCAGAATCTACGCAACGCTCTAGCTCCACTCCAGTCGCATCCGAACATCGGCGATGTTCGCGGCCTGGGTCTGCTTCTTGGCGTTGAATTCGTAAAAGACAAAACTATGCGCGAACCTTTTCCGAAACAGCAAAACATTGCCGAGAAAATTCGCCAGGCCTGCCTGGAAGAACGCGTTTTGACCTATCCAACGCAAGGCTGCGTTGACGGCATGCGCGGTGATCATATTCTGCTCGCGCCGCCCTTCACCATCTCGCCCGAGGAATGCGCGCTGATCGCTCGCGCCTTGCAATCGGCGGTGGCAAAAGTGTTTTCAGGCTGATTCGGCACGGGGCCATTTTGTTCGTTGCAATAGCTTTGTTCTTTTGGAGAAAAACCAAAAATGCGGCTCCGTTTGCGAATCCTGGTGGTCTTCTTTTCATGTTTGCTGGTTTTAGCGCTTGCGATTTCCGCTCAACTCAAGCAGGACGCCCCGCCCAGCACTCCGATCCTCGGTTTTACTCCGCTGCACGCCGCCGCCGAACACCAACTTGAATCTCAGTTTCAGTCGATTCCGTCTCCCGATCGAGCGCGCGAATGGCACCGCACTTTTACCGCTGAACCGCATCCCGCTGCTTCCGACCGCAATAACCAGCTCGCGGATTTCGTTGCCGACTCATGGCGCAAGCAAGGATGGGAAGACGTCACACTTCGCCGCTATGACGTTTTGCACTCGCGCCCGCGCAGCGTTGCCCTGGAAATGACCGCGCCGGTCCAGTTCACCGCGTCTCTCCGCGAAGATGCTTATGATGTCGATCCGGACACGAAGAATCCCGACGTCTCGGGATCTTACTTTGGTTATTCCGCATCAGGCGACGTCACGGCCGAAGTCGTCTACGCGCACAGCGGCAATCCCGAAGATTACGATCTACTTCGGAAAAACGGTATCGGCGTGAAAGGCAAGATTGTTCTTGTCCGCTATTCGAACCCCTACAGCTATCGCGGTTTTAAGGCGCTTACCGCCGAACGCGAAGGCGCCGCAGCCCTGCTCATTTATTCCGATCCTGCCGAAGACGGATCCGCGCGCGGCAAAGTTTTTCCTGACGGACCGTGGGGTCCCGAGAGCCACATCCAGCGCGGCGCAATCACTTACGATTACATCGTTCCCGGCGATCCGACAACGCCCGGGTGGGCTTCTGTCCCCGGCGCAAAGCATATTGCGCCGGAGGAAGCGCGATCGCTCCCGAAAATCATTGGGCTCCCGCTATCGTGGCGCGACGCAAAACAACTTCTTGAAAACATGAACGGTCCCGAAGCGCCGAAGGATTGGCAAGGCGCTTTGCCCATCACGTATCGCTTCAGCGGCGCGGTGAAAGTTCACGTAAAAGCGGACATGAACACCAGCATGCAGCCTTACACGGTTGTCGAGGCGCGCATTCGCGGCAGCGAATTGCCTGACGAATGGGTGCTGCTTGGCAATCATCGCGATGCGTGGGTCTACGGCGGAGTGGATCCTTCGAGCGGCACGGCTTCGATGATGGAGCTCACGCGCGCGCTTGGAGAGCTCAAGCAGCGTGGCATCCGGCCACGGCGCACCATCGTGGTTTGCAGTTGGGATGGCGAAGAATACGCGCTGACGGGCTCGACGGAATGGGGCGAGCAATTCGCGGATGAGTTGAAGAGAAAACTTGTCGCGTATCTCAACGTCGATGAATCCGTCGCCGGAGCCGCTACCACGGCGGGTTCCGAAGGACTAAGCTTTTCGCCTTCCGCCGTGGCTTCTCTCGCGCCGATGCTGGTGGAAGCTTCCAAAGATGTTCGCGCGCCATCGGGTAAATCTCTCTACGAAGCGTGGCGGGCCACAGCGATGCGCGACTCGAAAGCGAGCGCTCCGCCGCTCGACAGCGCGCTCGTGGAAACACGCATCGGCAGCGGCTCCGACCACACCGTGTTCTTGAATCATCTCGGACGGCCCGTCATCAACCTGGGATTCACGGGCGACTACGGCGTGTATCACTCGATGTACGACGACCACTACTGGATGTTGCGTATCGGTGATCCCGCGTTCGAATACCACGTGGCGCTGACGCGGATCTGGGGTGTCGTCGCGCTCCGTTTGGCGAACGCGGATCTTCTGCCGTTTGATTTTGGTTTCAACGCCGCGGCGCTGGAACAATTTCTGCATGAGCTCGAACAGAAAAACAAGATTGAGCAGCGGCGCCTTTCTTTGAAACGGCTGCACGGCCGCATCGCCGAGTTCGAAAAAGCCGGCGAGCTTCTGCGCAACGCCGTCGCTGGCGATCTTCTTTCTGAGCCAGCTTCGTCTGGGAAAATGCAGCGTCTGAACGAGCAGTTGTTGCAAGTCGAATCCAACTGGCTCGATCCTGCAGGTATTCCCGGCCGGCCATGGTTCCAGCATCTTCTTTATTCTTCGCGATACACCTACGCGCACTTGGAATTTCCCGGACTCACCGAAGCCGTGGAAAAGCAGGACTGGAAACTGGCACACGAACAAGCCGTGCTGCTCGAAAAAGCTTTGAAGAGAAACACGGAACTTTTGCGTTCGGCTCGATCCCTCCTGGGAGAAAAGCAATAAATGATTTCGTCCTTTCTCTCTTCGCTATCTCCTCAGTCCTTTTTGTTCGCTAGCGTGCGCTCTTATTGAAACAAGATCACCGCTTTCGAACTAATCGATATTCTGGAATCGACGACGCACCCCTTTTCCCCGCACCACACCTTGGGTGCACACAACATGCCATCCCTAGACACAATATGAATTCGGTATCTTCCTGCAGTTATTTCCCCGAAATCATATTCTCCCTGATTGTTTGTTATGAGATGTCGAATAGCCTTTTTTGCGGACAGCAGTTCCAGTTCTATTTGGGGCAAAAGCGCCCCTGTTGGATCTTGGAGAATGCCTTTCAGTGTCTGGGCTTTCTTGATCCTAAATTCTCTCGAAAGAGAACAATCCTTAGCCGTTGCGAGACTGGCCGTCAGCATCAACAGGGTCACCCATATGGTGGAACTCGCCAAATGTCTTTTCACGATTCACCAGCCACGAATCACCGGTCACTGCCCTAGACGACAAGCACTGCTGTCTTTCTCAGCGGATTAAAGAACGGGAGCGGCACAACCTTTGCGGAAACGGTGTGGCGCACAGCTTCCACCGTCATTTCGACGTTCAGCGTGGCACCGACTGCGGAATGCTCGCGGCTTACGCACGCCAGCGCGATCATTTTTTTCAGCGTGGGCGACCATGTGGTTGAAGTGGCTTTTCCGATTTGCCGCGCGCCACGATAAACCGGCACAGCCACGCGCGACGCAATGCTGGGCACCTGCGGCGCCATTTTCAATTTGTCGTAGAGAGCCTCGACTTCATTCCAGTCGATCTCCAGGCCGACGAGCGCGCGTTCCGCGCCTTTCTTTGCTTCCTGCGCCAGCGCTTCGCGCCCCACGAAATTTTCCTTCTTTAAATCCACGAGTTTGCCCAGGCCGATTTCCGCCGGAGAATATTTCTGCGACTCGATGAGCGCTTTCTTGCTCGAGATGTAATCGACTTCGATCAAGATCAGGCCCGCTTCGATTCGCGCGATGTCCAGCGCGATCATTCCCGCAGGATGAATATCGAACGCCTTGCCTTTCGCGGCCAGCGCGTCCCAAACTTTGACCGCGTCGCGCCAGGGCATCCACACTTCGAATCCCAAGTCGCCGGTGTAGCCCGTGCGCGAAATGTCCACCGGCACGCCCGCAATCTTTCCGTGCGTAACGCGAAAATATTTCAGGTTCGTGATGTTCGCGTCCGCTGCCTCGTGCAGCACTCTTCCTGACATCGGCCCTTGCAGCGCCAGCGCCGCTGTCTGTTCCGAAATGTCTTCGATTGCTACGTCCAGCCCTAGGGCATTCTGCTGAAACCAGCGTAAGCTCGGATCCGCGGCCGTCCAGCGATAGTCATTTTCTCCCAGACGCGTAATCGTTCCGTCATCAATTACTTTTCCTTCCGGGTCGCACCAGCAGCAGTAAATGACTTGATCCACGGCGACCTTATTGATATCGCGCGAAATCACGCGGTTCACCAGCTTCGTGGCGTCCGCGCCGGTTACGCGGTATTTGAAGAGTGGCGAAATATCGATCAGCGCGGCAGAATTGCGAATGGCATTGTACTCGTGCTCGTGGTGCATCTCATAAACGCTAACCGTGTAATAGCCAGACCATTCGCGATAATTCAGACTCTCGCACAACGCCAGCGTTCTTTCGTGAAACGCGGTTCCTACCGGCAAGGATCCTCCTGAAGCGCATGCGGCTGAGGACGCCGCAAAGACAATGGATTATAGGTGCGAACTCGCCACCGTCGCAAGAAACTGGCTTGCTGAGAACCGCAAATTCTAGGCCAATCCAAGCCGCTTGCGGATTCCCGCGACGATTTCTTCTGGAGACTTCGCGGCGTCGATGGTGATGGCATCTTCAGGTTCTTCGAGATCGGCGAATTGGCCCGCCAGGATGCCTTCGCCAGCAAAATGGCCGTGGCGGTGACGGATTCTTTCGGCGAAGAGCGCGTAACTTCCTTTCAGATAAACAATTTTAACTTCGGGGCTGACACGAAGCTCGTCGCGATAGGCGCGCTTGAGGGCGGAGCAGGCAAGGACGACGTTTTTGCCGGCGGTGATCCATTCAAGGATGGCTTTGCGTATCGCGGCGAGCCAGGGAGCGCGGTCGGCGTCATTGAGCGGGATGCCGCGGGACATTTTTTCGATGTTGGCGGGGGGATGGAAGGTGTCGGCGTCGGCGAATTCCCACTTGAGCTGCGCGGCAAGCATTGTGCCGATGGTGGTTTTGCCGGCACCGGTTGCGCCCATGATGATGACGACCACAATTCCCTTTCGGGGAGCTTGCCGTCAGACTTGACCGAGGAATTCGCCCAGCAGCATATGGAAATGGTGAACGCCGTTTTCGCGCTTGACGGAGTAGCGTCCGCGGTCGTAGGTCGAAGAGCGCAAACCGCGCTGAACGTTTTCACACAGGCCGATATCTTCCTGCTGGACTTCGTCGCTGAAGGCTACGGCGCGTTTGACACGCTCCTGATTCTTCGCCGAACTCACGTCGTGGAAAAACCATTCGAAGATAGTGAGTGTTTTTTCGTGGGAGAGAGGCACGATCAGATTGGTTGAAATGTTATCGGGATAAATGTTGAGCATGAGGTTGGGGAAAACCCAGAAGTAGAGGGCTTGCTGCAAGCCGGCCCCGGGCGCGTAGAGGCGTTCTCCGGCGTCTTCCTCTTTCATGGTGCGGATAGGCGCGAATTGCTGGGAATAGTAGCGAAAAGTGTCGGTGCGATACTGTGCGTAATCGATTTCTTTCATTAAGCCGGGATGGGCGATGGGGATGTGGTAGCCCTCGAGATAGTTGTCGACGTAGACTTTCCAATTGCAATCGATGACGTAGTCGCGGCGCTCGGCGAACTGCAAACCTTCAAATTGAAAACCACGCGCCTGCTGAGGAATTTGACCGAGGAAAGTTGAGAGCGGCTCCGCTTTCAGATCAAAATTTACAAAGATGAACTGTTCCCAGGTCTCACAGCGAAGCGGCACCATGCCCATGGTGCTGCGGTCGAAGAACTCGACGCCGTCAACGTCGGGCGTGCCGATCAATCGGCCATCCAAAGTGTATGTCCAACCGTGATACTGGCAGCGCAGGACGTTTTTGCAGCCGCTGCCGAGCGCGATGGGACCGGCGCGATGGCGGCAAACGTTGCTGAAAGCGCGCAACTTACCCTGTCTGTCGCGGACGACGATGATCGGTTCGCTGGCGACGTCAGCGGTGAAAAAACTTTCGGGATCGGAGATCGTGCGCTTAACGCCGTTTACTTCTCCGCACGGCTGGCTGAGAGTTCCGACAAGTTGCCAGGTGCGATGGAAAATGCGCGTCTTCTCGATTTCGAGGATGGCGGGATCGGTGTAAAAACGCGAGGCGAGCGTTTGGGCGCACTCGATTTGTTCGTGGACGTCGAAGTGAAGCGGTTTCGTCAACATGACTAGAACTTGCGGGTTTCCTGGCGCGACCAGCGCTCGACTACGATTTTCGATTCGGTAAAGAATTCTACGGCGTCGCGGCCCTGGCCGTGAAGGATGCCGAAGAAACTCTCTTTCCATCCGCTGAAGGGGAAATAAGCCATAGGAGCGGCGACGCCGATATTGATGCCTATATTCCCCGCGGGAGCTTCGTAACGGAACTTGCGCGCCGCGGAGCCGCTTGTTGTAAAGAGCGAGGCCTGGTTGCCGTAGGGGCTGCGGCGAAGAAAATCCATGGCTTCGTCGATGGAATTGGCGTGAATCATGCTGAGCACGGGCCCGAAGATTTCGGTGTTAGCAAGCTGACTGGTGGACGGCAGGCCATCGAGGATTGTGGGTGTGACGAAATTCCCTGACTCGTACTTGGGGATCTTGGTGTTGCGGCCGTCGAGAAGAGGTTTTGCGCCTTCGCCAACGCCGGCCGAGATGAGCGATTCGATGCGCTGCTTGCTTTCCTTGGTGATGACCGGACCCATCTGGATGCCCGGGTCGAGGCCATTGCCGGTGCGAATCGAAGAGGCGGCGTGCGCGATTGAATCGCGAAAGGTTTTTTGCGCTTCGCCGATGGTTACGGCGACGGAAACGGCGAGGCAGCGTTGGCCGGCGCAGCCAAATGCGCTGTCGCTGATGATTTGCGTGGCAAGCTCCATGTCGGCATCAGGCAGGACAATGACGTGATTCTTTGCGCCGCCTTGGCATTGCATGCGCTTCCCGCTGGCCGCGGACCGAGTGTAGACGTGCCTAGCTACGGGAGTGGAGCCGACAAAACTAATGGCGCGAACTTGCGGATGGTCACAAAGAGCGTTCACGACATCTTTTCCACCGTTGACGAGGTTCACGACGCCTTTAGGCAGGCCGGTCTTTTCGAGAAGCTCGAAGGCGCGATGCATCGAAAGGGGAACGCGCTCGGATGGCTTCAGAATGAAGGTATTTCCGCACGCGATGGCGTACGGAAGGAACCAGTACGAGACCATCGCCGGGAAGTTGAAAGGCACAATGGCGGCAACGACTCCGAGCGGCTGGCGGATTTGCATTTCGTCAACGCCGGGAGTGACGTCCTCGAGGTTGTAGCCCTGCATCATCATGGGGATGCCGCAGGCGACTTCGACGTTTTCGATGGCGCGGCGAAGCTCGGCGCGGGCTTCGGCGAAGGTCTTGCCATTTTCGAGGGTAATGACGCGGGCGAGATCGTCGAGATTCTCTTCGAGGAGGTTTTTCAGTTTAAAGAGATATTGAACGCGCTCTCCGGGAGGAGTGCGTCGCCAAGCGGGGAAAGCATCGGCAGCGGCACGCACGGCAGCGTCCACGTCCGCGGAAGCCGAAAGCGGAGTGCGCGCGAGGAGTTCCGCGGTCGCTGGATTGGTGACGTCAAAGTATTCAGTGGCGGTGGAGCGGCGCCAAGCGCCGTTCACGTAATTCTGAAGATCGCTGACCTGGGTGGTTACGGCGCTGCCCATACATAGCTCCCTGGCCTCTGTGTCGAATGCGGGAGGCGTCCCGTGGGGCCAACTGGAAGAAGAATCGGAACAATCTAGTCTAACAAACATTTGAAAGGTTGAGAGGCTGAATCGGGTGAATCGGATTGAGCAGCGCTTTCACGAGGATTGCGAGTGCGGGCTTGACGCGGAGTCGTGACGGAGGCGGTAGGCGAGCCAGGCCATGGTGGCGAGCATGCCGAGATGGCCGAGGGTGCGCATGATGCCGCCGATTTTTTGGTCCTGGGCGAGGACGCCCCACTGGGTGAAGAGAATGGTCCAGTCGCTCTCATCTGAGCCGACAAGAGGCAAGACGGAGGTACGGGCGTCCGCCATGTAGGCGCCGATGTAGGGGAAATTCTCGAAGAACCAGAAGATGGAGAAAGCGAAACCGGCGGTTTCGCGCTGGAAGAAGAAATAGGCGGCACAGAGCAGGGGGACGATGAGTTCGCCGAGGGTGCCGCCAAGGATGTGCATGGTCTCACCGAACCAACTGAAGAAGAAATGGCCGCCTTCGTGGATAATCAGATTGGCGTAGTCGAGAAAGAGGAAGCCGGAGCGATTGGTGAAAGCGTAGAGAAGGAAGAGGGCGTAGAAACTGAGCCATGCAATTCCGACAAGGCGGGAGACGGGTTTCCAATCGCCGAATTTTTCTTCGAGGAAGGACATTAGCGTACCATGATACGCAAAACTCCGACACAGAAGCATATGAAGTGTTTAAAACGAAATTTAAGCGCAGGTATCAGTTATCCGGAGTTCATCGTTTGATTCTGCTCGTAGATATAAGTTCCGTTGGTCCGCGTTAGGAAATGATCCCAGAGAAAGGAAAGGCAGGGGAGCTAGCCTCGCTTCTCTTTCGATCCTGGGAATGGGCTGAAAAGTTCTTACTTGAGGGCGGCGCAACTCGCGACGATTTGGACAAAGCCCGAGCATCCTTGAAAAAAACGCGGGTGTCGCTGATAGAAATCTGGGAGTGATTGGATCGAGAAGAGAACTAAAGACGGCCCACCTCAGAAGGTGGGCCCTACTTGTCGATGACGGCGAGGGCTTCGTAGGCGGCGCCAAGGAGCGGGGCGGATTCGTCGAGGATGATGGAGACCGGGATGTTACTGAGGAGACCCTCGAATTTCCATTTGTCCTTGAAGGAGTGGAAGAAAGTGCCGTCTTTCATTTTTTCCAGAATTTTTACAGCGATGCCGCCAGCGACGTAAACGCCGCCGAGGGCGAGCACTTTGAGGGCGAGATTTCCGGCTTCGGCGCCATAGATGGCGGTCCAGAGATCCAGGGTGTCGGAGCAGACGCGGCAGGACTTGTCCAAGCCGCGGCGTGTGATTTCCGGGGCGGGATCGGCGTCGGGATCTTCAAATGTGGCATGCATCACTTTCGGCGCAAGGAATTCGTGAATGGTGCGGAAGCCGCGGCCGGAGAGAATGAGTTCCCAACTGACTTGAGGGTAGCGGCGGCGCATGAAGCGCAGGAGTTCGATTTGCTGCTCGGTGTGCGGGGCGAAATCGGAATGGCCGCCTTCGGAGGGCACGACGCGGTAGCGGCCACCGTCCCAAGCAAGAATCGACTCGCCCAGACCGGTGCCGGCCGCGAGCAATGCGCGAGTCCCGCCAGGCTCAGGAGTGCCCGGGTTCAAAACACAAAAGTCTTCCTGCGGAAGATGCTCGAGACTGTGCCCCCAGGCGCCCAGGTCGTTCAGCAGAACGACGTGAGGGACGCTGAGCACGTCAATGAGATTGGCAGTCTCCACAATCCAAGGAAGATTGGTGGCACGCACGCGTCCATTGATAACTGGGCCAGCGATACCGAAACCGGCGGCAACAATGCGCTCGCCATTAAGATGCTCAGCGGCCTGGCGCGAGAATTCCTTGACGATGCGTTCGAACTGCGCGAACTCCTTGCTGGCGAAGCGCTGCCTGAAGACGAGCGTGAGGTTGCCGCCTTTTTCCGAGAAGAGCGCCAAATTGCACTTCGTCCCGCCAACGTCCCCTGCGAGGATCAAATTTCCCCTCCCCCGAATTTTCTGAATCGATTTAAACAACCAATTGTAGCATCTATGGGTTGTACCACTGTCTACCTTCACGTTCGAGCAGAAGATCGGACTCACGCGGGCCCCAACTTCCCGCGGGATATTGCGGCACGGTGGCGCTCTTGGCTGCACTCCAGACGTCAAGGATGGGATCGACGAGGGACCAGGCGGCTTCGACGCTGTCGCCGCGATCGAAGAGAGTGGCGTCGCCGCGGACACAGTCATTCAAGAGCGTAGCGTAGGCGCTGCGCGAGGTTTCTCCGAAACTATCGCGATAGCAGAAATTCATAGTGACGTTGCCAATACTCATTTCGGTTCCCGGGCGCTTCGCGCCGAAGGAAACGGAAATGCCTTCGTTGGGCTGAATATTCAAGATGAGGCGGTTGGGCTCAATCTCCTTTTCGCGGAAGACGATATGCGGGGCGCGGCGGAATTGGATCATGATCTCCGTGCTGCGCGTGGCGAGACGCTTGCCGGTACGGAGATAGAAAGGAACGCCGGCCCAACGCCAGTTGTCAATTAGAAGTTTTCCCGCGACAAAAGTTTCGGTTTTGGAAGCTGGACTGACGTGGAGTTCTTCACGATAGCCGGGCACGGGAGCGCCGTCCAGTTTTCCGGGGGAATACTGTCCGCGGACCACGGCTTGCGCTACCATTTCCAAATCGAAAGGGCGGATAGATTGCAGGACTTTCAGCTTTTCATTGCGCACCGCAGTGGCATCGAAGGAAGCAGGAGGTTCGACAGCGACGAGTGAAGTGAGCTGGAGGACGTGGCTCTGAATCATGTCGCGGAGGGCGCCGGCTGTTTCATAAAAACCGCCGCGGCGCTCGACACCGAGCGTTTCCGACGCGGTGATTTGCACGTGATCAACGTAATTGCGGTTCCAAAGCGGCTCAAAGATACCGTTGCCAAAGCGCAGCACGAGTAGGTTTTGCACCGTGTCCTTGCCGAGGTAATGATCAATGCGGTAGACCTGCTTCTCATCGAAAACGTTGAGAACAATCTGATTCAGGGCTTTGGCGGAGGCAAGATCGCGTCCAAAGGGCTTCTCAATAATGATGCGCACCCAGGAATTGGGCGAGGATGGGCGAGCGAGACAGGCGCGACCGAGTTGCTCGACGATGTCCGGATAAACTTCAGGCGGTGTAGAAAGGTAAAAGAGACGGTTGCCGCCGATATTTTTGGCAGATTCCAATTCCGTGAGACGTTTGGCGAGCTGGGCGTAGGCATCCGGATTCGCATAGTCGCCGGGACTGTAATAAAGGTTAGAAGCGAAATCGCCCCATTGTTTGGGATCGATAGGTCCGACTTCAGAAATGCTCTTGGCGGCGTCGCCCAGAGTGGCGCGAAAGGATTCTTCGGACATGGGCGTGCGCGCAAAGCCGACGATGGCGTAACGCGGGCCTAAGCCGTTGTGAATCGCCAGGTCGTACATCGCGGGAATGACTTTGCGCTTGGCGAGGTCACCGGAGGCACCGAAGAGAACCACGGTACAGGGTTCAGCGACTCCGCCGTAGACTGAACTGGAACGACTCGAATCGCCAGCCATGATCTCTCCCTCCAACAAGATGCGCCCAGTTCAGATATCAGATGCAGCGTTCCAAACTATACCTCAACCCCATATTTTCCAAGCTCGTAACGCAATTGCTCCGCGCTCTGGTGGTGAATGGTGTTCATCCCGAGGCGCCGCGGGCTTTCCAGGTTCAGGGGACGGTCATCGATGAAAAGGCAGTTCTCTGGCGGGCGCTGAGTGACTTCCAGAGCGACGCGAAAAATCATTTCTTCGGGCTTCCGAGAGCGTACATAACAGGAGCTGAAGAAAACAAGAAAGTTCCTGCGAAGGCCGAAGGCCTCAATGCGGTACTGGTTGAGCTCCAGTGGCTCATTATTGATGGCGCCGACAAAGTATTTTCCGGAGGCCGCGACCCTGTCGAGAATTGCGCGCGTGTCCGGGTATTCCTTGGACTGCGCGAACATGAAGGCGGTGAACTCCTCCCGAGTGAAGGCGCGCTGACGATAAAACAAAGTGCGGTCGAGATATTCGTTTAGCGTGATTTGACCGGAGTCGAAAGCCGGGAAAGAGAGATCGTGGCGCTCCTGAAATTCGTCCCAGTCGAGATGAAAAGCGATTGCGGCCTCTTTTCGGGAGCCACGGTCCCAGCCGTTCGTAAGGATGACGCCGCCGATGTCCCAGAAAAGCGTCGTGATTTTGGCCAAGGGAGCAGGTCCTCCAAAGTTTGCGTTTAAGTTGTGGCCATATCGTTAGATGAACGAGAACGCCAAGAAATACGAATTTCAAGGCGCAACGATGCGATTCTGTCCGAGCGCATTGTCAAGGATGGATTCCGGTTATACCAAGCCCGCTCTTCGACCCCGGGTGCAAGATGCAATCGTATTACGGGTCTCGCTGGCGGCCAAGAGATTCGAAAGGCCGTCCGGAACTAGGAATTTCGATGAGATTGCAGTAAGGTGAGATGGAAGAACACGCGCGAGGAGAAGAGCATGGCGAATGAATCTTGTGATCCTGCACCGGCCACGACCAGCGAAGCCATAAAGCCCGGGACGCGCATGGTGCACTGCGTGAAATTCGGCAAGGAATTGCCGGGCCTGGATCGCGTTCCGTGGCAAGGGGAACTAGGGAAGCGCGTGTACGAAAATGTTTCGAAGGACGCCTGGAAGCTCTGGCTGGAGCATTCCAAAATGATCATGAACGAGTACCGGCTGAATCCGCTCGATCCCAATTCACAGAAGATCATGGGAGAGCAAATGGAGCAGTTTTTCTTCGGGGAAGGCGCCAGGTTGCCGGAGGGATACGTCCCGCCCAAAGCAAAGGGTTAGTTTCCTGGGATGGTCATTCGGGGCGTGGCGGGATGTTCCACAGGCAGGCTCGGTGTGATTTTGAATGCTAATCTTTCATGGGCTTCACGGAGGGCCTGCTCGACTTTCTCCGGCGTGTTTGCGCGTGCAAAAAGAAACCCCAGATAACTTGAACCTTCGGGCCATGCGACGATGGCATCGTGCAAGCGCGCGGTGATCGTCAATTCGGTGACGCCTGGGATCGAACGAGCCGCATCTTCTCCTGAGATGCCATCCAGGACGCCTCTCTTGGGAACGGGAATCATCATGACGCCGGAGGCAGCTCGTTCGCGAGGCGAATTCCATCCGGGGAGTTCCAGGGCGTGACGAACAAGCAACTCCTCGAGTCCGATTGGTTCGGATTCTCCATCAAAAGAAAATCGCAGGGCGCGCGCACAGAGACCACCGATTGGCCGGGGAGCAACTTCGAGCGGCCACACTCCATGCTCGTTGATGCGAAACTCCGCATGGATTGACCCGTGCGACAAGCCCAACGCGCGCACCGCATCGTTCACGCATTTCTCGATGGCGCGCTGCACGGATTCGGGAAGCCGTGAAGGTGTGACGTAGATCGTCTCCTCGAAGTACGGGCCTTCGAGCGGATCGGGCTTATCGAAGACCGCCAACATACGCAGGGCACCATCGGTAAGAAGTCCCTCGACCGCGACTTCCTTTCCCGGTATGTATCCTTCGACGAGCATCTGATCGAGATTCGCTTCGCGGGTGGCAAGAATTTCCGGGGATTGGAGCAAGCGCCGGACGCGCGCTGCGGCAGCGAGAAATTCCTTACGATTGTTCGCGCGCACCACGCCTTGACTGCCCGAAAGGGAAAGCGGCTTGAGCACACAGGGATAGGAAATCCCCAGAAGAGAAGGCTCGGGAATGGGATCGATGGGAAGATTGCGAAACCAGGGAACATTCATGTCAACATCTCGAAAGATTTCCCTCATGCGCAACTTGCTGCGGCAAGCCTCAACTGCCGCAGGATGGTTGTAGCGAACTCCAAGACCGCGAGCAGCGTAAGCGGCGGCAGCAGCAGGCCGGTCGCCAAGAGCGAGGATTCCACTAACGTTCTGTCCGCGAAGCACCTCCATGACTGTGTAGGCAGCCACTTCGGGCGTTTCGAAATGCACGGCGATGGCCTGATCGCCCCAGGGATCTTCCAGTTGGTGACATCGATCGGTGACGTAGACAAGTTGCACGCCGAGCTTGCGAGCTGTGTCCTCAAAACTTCGCGTTTGGTAGCCGAGCTTGGCGGTGAAAAGCAGCAACCGTTTGGAAGGATTCTTCATCGGCAGTTCACCTTATTCACCAAGAGCGGCCGCCTCAGAAGGCGGGCCCCACAAAGACACGAGAAGCGCGTTTCTTGACTGGATCAAACGAAGCCATCAGCGTTTGCGACGGCATTTTTCACCAGCGGCTTCGGGGCGCCAATAGAAACCAACTGATCCTGGGTCGGCTCGGCGCAGCAGTACCATGGTTCACTGAGGAATGGGATGCTTGCCTGGGATTGCGCTGACAAGTTGAGTCGCGGCGCAGGCAATCCGCCGGCGGCGTACGCGGCCTTCCAGATGCGTTCGAATGTCGCCGACCGTGATTCTTTCTGGCGCTCTGCCGCGCCGGCGATTTCCTGCACGGTTTCGCTGAGGGCGTCCAGGCGGGGGTCGGCGTTCTTCCAAGGGTATGCAAGCGACTGCGGATCGAACCGCCCAACCAGACGACGCATTTTCCCCAGTTCCAACATTCGCGAGCCTTCCGGAATGAGCAAACGGATTCCAAGCTGAATGGGTGCCACGTTTTCGATCACACCCTGTTCTGCAATCACGTGCAGCAAATCCAGGTAGCCATCCACGGTCGTCCAGGGCGTAAAGGGCACAAATGTCGGATGTAGGGTCATGCCAAGCTCGCGGAAGGTTCTAATGACCCGGAAGAAATCTTCGCGCGTATGCCCTTTGTCCAGAAAACCTAACACCGCATCATCCACGGATTCGACGGCGCTGATTATGAAAAGACAGCCAGTATCACGAAGGGTGTGCAAGTGCTGGTGATATTTGAGCAAGTGTTCGATCTTGATGGTCACGTCGTATGTCACGGCGGGAAACTCACGATGAAATGCTTCGACGAGTTCCATCGCGTGACGGATGCCGTTGAAGAAATCCGGATCGCCGAAGGTAATGTGTTGCGCGCCCATGGCCACCTGACGGCGAATATCTTCGAGCACCACGTCGCGGCCGACGATTCGAAACACTCCCTTGTAAACGGGCACGATTGGGCAGTGGCGGCAAAGATGCTTGCAGCCGCGGCTCGCTTCCGTTGAACCAACGATGCGAAAGCCATATCCAGGAACGATGAGATGCGCGTACTTCTCCATCGCAGGCATTCCGGATCGATCTGGCACCTCGAACTGCAGACGGGCGATCGAGATCGTGGAGTCCGAGGCCTGCGCGATTGAGTTTCCATCCGTGGCGAGACGCTCCGCCAGTAGGACGAGCGCATCTTCGAATTCGCCGCCCAGAACTGTGGAGACGCCGAGCGCGTGAAGATACTCAGCATTCATTGGCGCGTACAAGCCATAACAGCAAAGATGCGCTCTGGGATTGTGTTTACGAAGCTGGGGAATCAGCTGCGCGGCCAAACGCGTGGCCGTGTGCATGGGCAAATAGATGGCGATAAGCTGGGCACCGGCAATCGCAGTCTCATTCAATGACTGCCGGGCAAGGTCGAGCGATAAGACGCTATGGCCACGTTTTCGCAGCCAGGCGGCAGGCGACGCCAGCCCGAAGGGCTGTCTCCCCAGCTCATAAGTCGAGATGAGAACAACGTTCACGGCCATACCAGTATAGCTGCGCGGCGCTGGGATTCAATTTCGGCTATGATGGAGGGTTACGGACCAGAGCGAAAGGACTGTAAGGAATGGCCATCAATGCGGGCAATTCTTTCCGCACACGCGACAAGCTAAATGTGGGCGCTCAGAGCTTCGATATTCACCGCCTCGAATTTCTCGAAAAGCAGAGCGTCGCGGACCTGGCGAAGCTTCCCTTTTCACTGCGAATCCTCCTGGAGAATCTGTTGCGCTGCGAGGATGGGCGGTTTGTGCATGCCGAGGATATCCGCGCGCTGGCGGGCTGGCGGCCCGGCGCTCCGGAAAAAGAGATTGCTTTCATGCCCGCTCGCGTACTGCTGCAGGACTTTACAGGCGTACCGGCAATCGTAGACCTCGCGACCATGCGTGAAGCGGTGCAACGCATGGGCGGCAGTGCGAAGCGAATCAACCCGCTGTTTCCCGCCGAGTTGGTCATCGACCATTCCGTGCAGGTGGACAATTTTGGCAACGTCAACGCGTTCGGCTTGAATGCCGAGTTGGAGTTTCGGCGCAACGTAGAGCGCTACGCGTTTCTCCGGTGGGGACAAACAGCGTTTCAGAATTTCAAAGTTGTTCCGCCGGATACGGGAATCTGCCACCAGGTGAACCTGGAATATCTCGCGCGGGTCGTTTGCGCGATGCCCTATGGCAACAGGTTTGAGGCGTATCCCGATTCTGTGGTGGGCACGGATTCGCACACAACCATGGTAAATGCGCTGGGCGTCTTCGGGTGGGGCGTCGGCGGGATCGAAGCAGAGGCGGCCATGCTCGGGCAGCCTTCTTCCATGCTCATTCCTGAAGTCATTGGTTTCCGTTTGCACGGGCGCTTGAGCGAAGGCGCGACCGCGACAGACCTTGTCTTGACCGTTACGGAAATGCTGCGCAAGAAAGGCGTGGTCGGAAAATTCGTGGAGTTTTACGGCTCGGGTCTGTCGTCGCTAAGCGTTCCCGACCGCGCAACGATTGCGAACATGGCCCCCGAGTATGGCGCAACGATGGGCTTTTTCCCTGTTGATAAGGAAACGCTCGCGTATCTGGAGTTCACCGCGCGTCCGGCAGAACAGATCGCTCTTGTGGAAGCCTATTGTAAGGAGCAAATGCTCTTCCGCACGGATCAGACGCCTGCCCCGCTGTTCAACGACACTTTGGAATTGGATTTGGGCAAGGTTGAGCCTACCGTGGCCGGCCCCAAGCGTCCGCAGGATCGCGTTGCGCTGCGGCACGCCAAGTCTTCTTTCTCAAAAGTTGTGGAAGGAACGCCGGCAAAGCACGTGTCCGTTCGAAACAATGGCGACTCGTTTGACCTCTCAAGCGGCGCCGTGGTGATTGCCGCCATCACGAGTTGCACCAACACTTCGAACCCGTCACTCATGTTGGGCGCAGGCCTGTTGGCAAAGAAGGCGGTTGAGCGCGGCTTGCATGTGAAGCCGTGGGTCAAGACCAGCCTGGCACCTGGTTCGAAAGTGGTGACGGATTACCTGCTGGCCGCAGGATTGACGCCGTATTTGGAGAAATTGAATTTTCATCTGGTTGGCTACGGATGCACGACCTGCATTGGCAACAGCGGGCCGCTGCCGGACGCCATCGGGGCGGCCATCAAGGACAACAATCTGATTGCGGTGGCCGTGCTCAGCGGCAATCGCAACTTTGAGGGACGCATTCATCCGCTGGTTCGAGCTAATTATTTGGCTTCGCCGCCGTTGGTGGTCGCTTACGCTCTTGCAGGGCGCATGGACATGGACCTCACGAGCGAACCGCTCGGCAACGACTCCAAGGGTGTGCCGGTCTACCTGAAAGATATCTGGCCGACGCCGCAAGAAATCGAATCGACCGTGCGTTCTTCGGTTTCTTCTTCGCAATACAGCAAGCAGTACAGCGAAGTGTTTGAGGGCGACGCCCATTGGAAGTCCATGCCCATTCCAAAAGGCGACATCTACAAGTGGGATCCGAAATCGACTTACATCAAGCTGCCGCCGTATTTCGATAATATGCCGAAGACGCCTCCGGCGCTGACGGACATTCACGGCGCCAAGGTGCTGGCCATTCTGGGCGACAGCGTCACGACCGATCACATTTCACCGGCTGGCTCGATTCCAATTGATTCGCCGGCGGGGAAATACCTCATCGCCAACGGTGTGAAGCCGCATGAATTCAATTCTTATGGCGCGCGCCGCGGGAATCATGAAGTCATGATGCGCGGGACGTTTGCGAATATTCGGCTGCGCAACCAGCTTGCCCCCGGCACCGAAGGCGGTTGGACCCTATTCCTTCCGGATGGCGAGAGGATGTCCATCTATGACGCCGCCGTGAAGTATCGCGAGGCGGGCGTGCCGCTGGTGGTCATCGCTGGAAAAGAATACGGCAGCGGCTCTTCACGCGATTGGGCGGCAAAGGGTACGCGGCTGCTTGGCGTGCGCGCCGTCATTGCCGAAAGCTACGAACGCATCCACCGCAGCAACCTCGTCGGGATGGGCGTGCTGCCACTGGAATTCAAGGCGGGAGAAAACCGCGAGACGCTGGGCTTGACGGGTCACGAAATCTTCGACATTGAAGGTGTGGCGTTACTCACACCAAAGAAGCCAATCACGGTGCATGCAAAATCCGAAGATGGACGGGTGAAGACTTTTTCGGCGATCGCGCGCGCGGATACGCCAGAGGAAGTTTCCTACTACCATCACGGGGGCATTCTGCAATACGTTTTACGGCAGATGCTCTAGCGTCCGCAAGAATTCCCGGCCCGCGAGTCCCCGGATGTCTCCGTCCGGGGACTTCTTTTTTGTGCAAGCGCATCAGGCTCCAAAATTGAAGTAAGCTCTGCGCCGGAGTATGATGCGCTGGCATCATGTGCAAAAGAAGTTCAGAGCTTGATCAGCATCCCGCACTTTGAAAGGACGTGTGTGCGACGACGAAGGCATCGCGCTGGCGAAAGAGCATGGTACTTACCTGGACATGGATATTTATGATGAAGAATGCATTCAGGAGAAGGCCAAGGCAAAAAAGGAGCCTGCCGATTTTCTGGAGCACGACCGCGGCCTGGGTGAGCTTCACCGGCAAAACTTTGCGAAAGCTGTTCGTGCTGGTGTGAAGATGTCGTTCGGCACGGACGCGGGAGTCTGCCCGCACGGAATTAACGCAAGGCAGTTTGCGTTCATGGTTAAGTACGGCATGACCTCGATGCAAGCGATCCAATCCGCCACGAAGAACGCCGCCGATCTTCTCGGCAAATCGGATCTCCTCGGTTCCCTCCAGACGGGAAAGTACGCCGACATCATCGCGGTTTCTGGCGACCCTCTGGAAAACATCCGCGTTCTGGAAAACGTAAAATTCGTGATGAAAGAAGGAAAAGTCTACAAGCAGGAGCCGTAGAAGGTCGCCTGCATGTCTCGAAAGGGAGTGTCCATGAAGATTCGCGTGATGTGTTGTTGGCTTGTGGCGTTCGTAGTGTTGGCGTTGCCTGCCGCGGGGCAAATTCAGCCTGCGCCGCAACTGATTGCGATCAAAGCGGGCAAAGTAGTCGACCCGGAGACGGGGAAAACTGCGGCCAATCAAGTCATTCTCGTGGAAGGAAAGAAGATTAAGGAAATCGGGAGCAATGTCACAATTCCTGCTGACTCGAAGGTCATCGATCTTTCGAAAGCCACGGTCCTACCGGGCCTGTTCGATGCCCACACGCATTTGTGCCTGACGGTCATCCCCAGTCGCGATCACGGCAACTACTACTTCACGACGCTGCTGGACACCAACGGCTACCGCGCTATCGAAGGCGTAGCTAACGGAATGGCGATGTTGCAATCCGGCTTCACCACCGTGCGCGACATTGGCAACGCCGGGAATTATGCGGATAGCGACCTGCGTCATGCGATCGAGGCAGGCTGGGTGCAGGGCCCCACGGTCGTGAATGCCGGCATCATCATTGCTCCCTACGGCGGGCAGTTTCATCTGCAGCCGGAGAAGAAGGATCTTGCGACACCCGAATACCTCTTCGCCGACACGCGAGATGAAATGCGCAAGGCCATCCGGCAGAACCTTCACTTTGGCGCGAAATTCATCAAAATCGTGGTTGACGATCAGCGGTACATCTATTCCGTGGATGATATCCGGTTTATGGTCGAGGAAGCTCATGCCGCGGGCGTGAAACTGGCGGCGCATTGCTGGACGCACGCTGGCGCGCACAATGCCGCGGAGGCCGGCGTCGACTCGATCGAACACGGCTACAAGATGACAGACGAGGACTTGCAGCTTGCCAAAAAGAACAAAGTGACGCTCGTGGGCACGGAATTCACCGAGAAGATGAGCGACGCCGAGGATCACAAGATCTGGGTGGACCGGCTAAGGCGGGCCTACAAGATCGGAGTGAACATGGCGTTCGGCACCGATGTCGATGTGGCGATGCCCGGCGAAACGCGCGGAACACTGGCGATCGATTACATTCAGAGCTGGGTAGACGCAGGCGTGCCCGCCGCGGATACGCTGCGTGCCATGACTGCAAATGCTGCGCGGCTGCTTGGCGTGGACAATGAACGCGGTTTCCTAAAGCCTGGAATGGCCGCCGACATCATTGCCACGCCGGAAAACCCAGAGGAAAACATTCAGACGTTAAGGAAGGTGTCTTTCGTGATGAAGGACGGGAACATCATCAAACAATAGTATTGTTCACATCCTCGCCAAGAAAAACAGGCCGGATCTTGCGATCCGGCGTCTTGCTCCCGTTGATTTGAGAGTTTCACCTAGAAGATGAACTTCAGGCCGATCTGGATATTGCGCGGTCCGCCAGTGCCGATTACCGGGTTTGCCGCGGCCACGTCCGGCGTAGCTTTGATGAATCCAAATGTGAACGGATCGGACGGATCGACGAATCCCTGGGTATTGGGATTGGCAAAGTGCGGATGATTCAGGACGTTGAAGAACTCTCCGCGCAATTGGAAGCGCAAGCGCTCGGTCAGTTTCGTATTCTTGACAATCGAGAGATCCAGGTTGTCAAGGCGTGGGCCCCGGAAGGGGTTGCGCCCGGCATTCCCGAAAGTGCCGAATGCCGGTGGAGTGAGTACCGAGGTTCCCGCCACGTAGCATCCCAAAATGGCGAGCTCGTCTTTCGCTCCCTGGCTGCCCGCAACTGCAAAGCACCGATTAGAAGCAGCGTCGGTGCCACCAGTGACGTGCCCCAACGCGTCGACTGTGAATAGGCCGGGACCAACGTACGGAATCCCTAGGGTCGAGGGTCTAAAATTCCCTGGATTGCCGGTGATATTCCAGCGGTCGGCGAATTCCCCGGTGCCGCTGATGTCGCTTCCGCTGATATTCCCGTCGATAAGGTTCCACGGCAAGCCACCCTGAATCGTCACGACGGAGTTGAGCTGCCAGCCTTCCAGCAGGTGGGCATAACCTGTCCGCGACGGCAGTTCGTAAGTGAGCGCCAGCGTGAGCCGGTGTCGTACGTCGTTGTCGCTGTTCGCACGCTCAAGGCCAGGACGTGTGCTGTCTTGCGGCTGCTGCGCGCGATTGAGCGAAACATCGTCAATCGCGTGTGCGTAGGTGTAACCCATCACAAAGTTCACACCTTTCCATGCCCTCTGCGTCAACGTGGCCTGCAGCCCGTGATAGGTAGAGGTGTAGCCGTTATCGAGGAAGTTGATGAACTCCAGGTACGGAAATTGACCGTTGAACGGACGGCCAAGCTGCTCGCTTCCGTCGTCGTTTGCAAACACGACCTGGTTGATGTCTCGCACTCCGTAGAGTTTTACGCCACGATTTCCGACATAGCCCACTTGCAAGGAAGTCGTGGAAGTCAGCGCCTGCTGTACGTTGAGGTTCCAGGAGAGCACATAGGGCGTCCGCAGGTTCCTGGTAACGCCAAGGATGTCGCAAGGCGTGCCTGGTTGATTGGTTACCGGGTTGATGGCCAACGGGTTGCAATCGATCGAGGGCTGAAAAACAGGCCCGGCAACCGACCAGTTCAGCAGGTTGCCGGTCAAGTTGACAGCGGAAGCCGCAATCGTGCCGTTCGCACCGGGGATTCCCGTCGGTGGTGCCGTTGGGATCACATTCAGCCCTGCCGTCGAAGCGTTCTCCACGCCATTCTGGCCGAGGAAAACAGAAAGATGAGGAATTTCGTAGATCACGCTGCCGCCTGCGCGGACAACCGTCTTCCCTTTGCCTCCTGGATCCCAGGAGAGGCCCAGGCGTGGTGCGAAGTTGTTATGGTCGCCGTTGTACGGCTCGCTGATTCCGTGGCCAACTTGGTGGATACCCGTTGCAGGGTCAAAATTAGCCAATCGGTCTTGACTTTCTTTGATCACCGTATTGAGGTCATATCGCACGCCCGCATTTATAGTCAGTCGTGGGGTCACCCGCCAGTCGTCCTGTAAGAAAGCCCCAAACGAATTCATGGAGACATGGCGAGAGGAATTGCCGACGAAGATGCGCCCGCCGGTTTTTCCGGCTCTGAAGCTTCCGCGCGGCAGACCAGCAATAAAATCTTCCAGCGGAGTGCTGTCACGACCACCCGGCAAGCACCCGCAATGCGTTGAGAGCTCACGCCCCGCAAACCGAATACGTCCTTTCCCGTACCGGTCACGGGTGTTGTCCGTACTCCCGTGTCGGAATTCCCCACCGAATCTGAACGTGTGCTTGCCGCGCGTATAAGATACGTTATCCACCCACTGGAGCGTCCGATTCGGGATGGTAAGCAGCGGCCAGCCGTGATTGCCGCCCAGCTGATTGAAGCCGTCCAGATCGATTTCCGGCAAGCCAAAATCGACGGGCGCGGTCACGCCGGTGTTAATCCCATACACGGTCGCGGGGTTCGCGGCGTGATCCGCAGTCAGGATTGTCTGCCAGAAACGGACGTAGCCGAAGCGGGCCTCGTTCACCCAGCGCGCATTGGGAATGAAGTTGTAGTTGAGCCCAAACACCTGGGCACGGAGTTTCGATTGTGATTCCCATTCTGCGCGCAAAACAGGAATGTCAAGCTCCGTCTGCAGGCTATCACCGAAAAAGTAGCGACCAGTCAGGCTGTTCCGCTCGTTGAAGTGGTGATCGGCCTTGATAATGAAATTGTCGTTGCGGTTTTTGTTTGGCAATCCGATGTTGAGTTGGGCATTGTCGACGCCATTCGTATTGGCATTCGCATTGGTGGGATAAAGAGGCGCAAGTTTGACGCTCAGTGCGTTCACGCCGCAAGTCCCGGCGGGAGCCGCCGCGCAAGCCGCTGTCACGCTGGCGGTAGCGTCTGGAATGCTATTGACGTGGTCTCCGCCTGAAAAGCTGCTTGGAACCGTCGTCGGACTGCTAGCCGTGAACGAGTTTCCAACTTGCGCCCGGATTGCTTCGTAGGCCCCGAAGATGAACGTTTTGTTCTTGACGATCGGCCCGCCAAGGCTGCCGCCAAACTGATGCAGCCGCAAACCTCGCTGGGAAGAAGCAAGACCGGTATTCGGGTCAATTTTCGGATTAAAAAAGTTTCGCGCATCGAAGGCATTGTTGCGTTCAAAGTCGTACACGGAGCCGTGAGCGTCGTTCGTTCCGGATTTCAGTCCAACGTTGACGATCGCTCCAGGCTTCCAGCCATACTCGGCCGGAGGATTCTCCTCCGCGTTGAACTCCTGAATGGCGTCGATGGGGAGAATCGAACCGGGAGTTCCCTGCACTCCTTCGGCATTGACGACCGTCCCAGCGTAATAGGGATCGTTGTTATCCGTGCCATCCACGATAAAGTTGTTGTCCTCGGGACGGTTTCCGTTGGAGCTGATGGAAAGGAACCCGCCGCCGGTCGTCCGCTGCACTCCAGGCCTCAAGATCACAAGGTTTTGGAAATCGCGGCCGTTCAGCGGCAGATCATTGATGGACTTGTTCGCAAATGTGCCGCCCAGAGTGTCGTTCGTCGTCTCCACAAGCGGGACCTGCTCGGTCACTTCAACGACTTCCGAAACGCTGCCCGGCACCATCGTCAGATCCAGGCGAACGTCTTTTGCCACTTCGAGCCGGATGCCGCCGCGCTCGATTTTCTTGAACCCCGTCGCCTCAACGACCAATTTGTACGGACCGGGGGGCAGGCTGGGTGCAACGTAATCGCCCGCGTCATTGGTCTCGAGGGTTCGCGCCACTCCTGTGTCCACGTTGGTGATGGTCACGCGCGCGCCTTTGACGAGGCCGCCGCTTTGGTCGGTCACGGTGCCCAGAATCCGGCCCTCCTGGGTTTGGCCGTACGCAATGTCCAATGCGCAGAATGCAAATAGAAAAATAGCGATGCTTCGAAGAGCTCTCATATGTCCCCCGGCTCACTGATGTGGCACAAGGATTGCGCCTTTTGAGTGAACGCCACGTCCCCGAATCTCGGCGCCCTGTGTTGTGTTGTATTGTTCTACTCTGGCAGGCGGCATTCGTCAAGGAGTGTAAGCGCCACGAAAAAGAAATTTTAGAGATAAAAAAAGCTGATTCTCGATCGCAATGGCCGAAGCGTCTGGGAGGAACGCCTTGAGGGTACACGCTCCAGCGCCAGCGAGATAGGCATCGGAGAATTCCGCCCGCTAGCTACTAGCACGCCCGGTGATTCGATTTCCTTCCTTGTGTGCGGGGAAACGATTTCTAACACTCAGGAGCAGGATAGCGCCTGCCACGATGGAGAGCAGGCTCACCACCTGCGCATTGGTCAGCCCGCAAAACGACCGTGGATTAATACGAATAAACTCAACTAGAAAGCGCGCAATCCCGGTCCAGATCAGGTAACTACTGATTATTTCGCCATGGGAACCGCCGCCGCTCGCCGCTTTCGTTGCCATGCGCCACAAATATACCGCGATGATCACACTTCCCAAGAACTCGTAAATGGGAGTCGGGTATACGCGGCAATCGGCCGGCCAGCCCCATTGCACACATGTTTCGGTCGTGGGAACCACGCCGTGAGGAAACGCCATCCCCCACGGCCATGGCCACGATGTGGGTCTACCGTAATCGCCGTCTCCCGACAATAAGCATCCAATCCTCCCGATCGCGTAACCCAACGCAGCAGGGGGCGCGCAAAGATCCATAAATTCCAGCACCGGGATGTCAAAGTGCCGCGCCAGAAACACCATTGCGACTAGCGTTGTAATAACCGAGCCGGACCACGTAAATCCATACCGGCTGATCAGCACCGCCGGATTAGCAATCAGTTCACGCGGATTCTCAAGCACACTATAAAGTCGCGCGCCTACCAGGCCGGCGATTCCTATAATTCCGATGATGAGAAATGCTTCGTCACCGTAACTTCCCTTGCTTACGCTTTTTAGGTAGCCGCGCTCCATGAATTGCGCGCGGCGACGGTTGATATCCGCCTGCAATAAATACGCCGCGACCAACAGTCCTGTGGCAACCATGAGTCCATAAGTTGGTATCGAGAGCGGACCTAGATGGAGGAATGGAATCATTGACGGCGAATAGTTTCGCCTTGAAAAGTATACATCAGGCTCGAATTCTGCCCGAAACCCGCGCCGGTCTGGAAGCTAATTTCCTTGTCGTCATGGACGAACTTTGGCAAACAATTTTGCAGTCTATCTCCAGGCTCGCAGGACGAGCCCGAGGACCACCCAAATGCCAAAGGCGGTCCATTCGGCGGGCGAAAAGTGTCCGGGGAATGCGGGCAGAACTTTCATCAGGAAGAGGAGCAACGAGACGGCAATTCCCAGTCCGGCCACGATCCGCATTGACACACGTTTCTCGACGATCCAGAACGACAGGCAAGCCGCGAACCATCCCAAGGCCGACGCCATCGAGCCCACCTCAGTCACTGGAACGAGCAGCGCGTCGCCGAGAAAAATCCCGACGAGCGTCGCTGCGGTAATCCCCACCACAGCAACAGAGGGCGTCAGGAATTTCTGGTGGACCATTCCGAAGTTTTCGTGGATTGTCCGGCGCCGCCCGTAGGCAAACAGCAATCGCGTGGAAGCCGCAAAATTTCCATTGAAACATTGCAGCAGCCCGAAAAATGCCATGAAGAGAATCAACTCCACCGGCCATCTGGCTCCAATCCCTTGTTCGAACGCGATAGCCGTCGCGAAGCGCCGGCCCAACAAGCTCTGCCACGGTACGATGTACGCCACCGCCGCGATCGACACCGCGTAAAAAATTGCGCCGACTCCCAGGGCCAGGCCAATGGCCTTCATGTAATTTTTTTCGCGGAACTCCGGCTTGGACTCCTCCGCATACTTGGGCACGGACTCGAAGCCAGTCAAGAAGTACGGCACGATCTGCAGCGTCAAAAGAATCGACACGAACGGAGCCGCATGAAAAACAGGACGAAAATTCGCGGGCGCGCCCCGGACGCCACTGATACCGGCCAGGAGAACAAATATCAGCAGCACTGTAGACGTCATGATCTTCTGGAAATTTGCGCTGATGCGAATGCCGCGGTAGTTCATGGTGGCTAGAAAAAGCGTGAGCGCGATTCCAAGAATCAAACGCGGCAAATATACCGGCTGGCCTGCAACGCTGTAGAGTGGCAACGAGTTCAGGGACGGCAGAATGTACGCCGCGATTTTTCCCACCGCGACCGCTTCCCACGGGCAAACGATGAAATAGGCGAGAAGCATCATCCATCCGGTGAAATAGCTCACGATCGGAGGAAACACCTGTGCGGTGTAAGCTGCCTCGCTCGCCGCGTCGGGCAGCCTCAGTACCCACTGGCCGTAAACGTAGCCAACCGGTAGCAACAGGATCCCGCCAATTACAAATCCCAGAATCGCTCCCAACGGACCACCGCGCCCAAGCCAATCGTCCATCAGGATGAGCCAGCCGGTGCCGATCATGGTGCCGAAAGCGAGAGCGAAATAGTCGTGGAGGCGAAGTTTGCGCGCGAGGTTGGCCATTTAGAGGACGCAAAGCAATTCAAACAGAAGATTGGCGGCCAGCAGCGAAGTAATTTCTCCAGTATCGTAGGGTGGAGAGACTTCGACAAGATCGCAGCCCACTATGTTGAGTCCCCGCAAGGCGCGAACCAACTCTAGAATCTGCACACTCGTCAATCCGCCCACTTGCGGTGTTCCCGTTCCAGGTGCGAACGCCGGGTCCACAGCGTCGATATCGAGGGTGACGTACACCTGCTTGCGGCGAAACGCCCGCAGGTGGCTCCGAACGGCTGCCATACCTTTCTTGTGGAATTCCTCCGCGGTCACCATTCTGACTTTGTGCTCGCGTGCGAAATCAAAATCGTCCTCACCGTACACCTGGCCGCGAAGACCAACTTGCAACACACCACCATCCTGCAAGAGGCCTTCTTCGAAGGCGCGCCGGAACGGCGTTCCGTGCGAATATTTGCTGCCGAAGTACTCGTCCCACAAGTCGTTGTGCGCGTCAAATTGAATCAATGAAACCGGCCCGTGCTTCTTCGCCACCGCGCGTAGGATTGGCAGGCTGATCGAGTGATCTCCTCCCACGCAAACGCAGCGCGCTCCGGCCTCCAGAAGGGGGGAGATTCCCCGCTCAATGCGGCAGAAGGTGTCTTCAATCGAAAGCGGATTCACTGGCAGATCGCCAAAATCCGCGGTGCGGTGCTTGGCAAAGGGGTTTACCTTTAGCTCCGGATTCCACGGCCGGATAATCGCCGATTGCGCGCGCACGTGGCGCGGGCCGAAGCGCGGCCCAGGGCGATAAGTGGTTCCACCATCGAAGGGCACGCCGATCAGAGCAACTTCCAACTCTTCAGGCTGCGTAATATGCGGCAAGCGCATGAACGTAGGAATGCCAGTAAAACGCGCATAAGTCAGTGCGTCGGTAGGTTCGGGGTGGGGCAGCTTGAACTTCCGCTGGGATGAAGGCATCGCTGGGCATCTTAGGTTCCCGCCGTGGTTAAAGTCAAAGCCGCCCGCGCCCCGGTTGCATGCGATTTCTACTTTTTGCTCATCAGTTTTGACAAACCCTTAACCTGCTGCTAACAGAACCCGCTTAAAACTTTCGTGCGTGAGAATCAGGTTGCGACGCCTTTGAGAGAGCAGGCCCTGCCGGAGAGAGCGTCCGCCCCTCGCGTTGCAAAGTTTTTTTTCAAAACAGAGAATCCCAAGGAGAAAACCAACATGTCTCATAGTTTCACAAAAGCAATGGCGATTCTGACTGCGGTGGCCATGACGCTATTGCCTGCAACCCCGGCTCTTGCAAATGGCGCCACCGCCACCCCCATCCAGCATCTTGTGATCATTTTTCAGGAAAATGTGTCGTTCGACCATTATTTCGGGACCTATCCAAATGCGTTGAACCCACCAGGCGAGCCCGCGTTCCATGGGAAACCCGGAACGCCGGCCGTCAACGGGCTAACGGCTGGCCTGCTTACCAACAATCCGAACTTGAATCCGTTGAACGGCGCGGGCGCGACCAATCCGTTTCGCCTGGATCGCTCACAGGTGGTGACAAGGGACCAAGGTCATGGCTATAAAGCCGAGCAGCAGGCGTTTGACAACGGATTGATGGACTTGTTTCCACTGTTCGTTGGGAAGTCCGGGCCACCTCCAGCGGCGACGGGCGTCACCAGCACCACGGGTCTGAATTTGGGCTATTTCGACGGTAATACAGTGACCGCCCTGTGGAACTACGCGCAGCACTTCGCCATGAGCGACAATTCCTATAGCACGGGCTTTGGCCCCTCTACTCCGGGTTTGCTAAACCTCGTTTCGGGCCAGACCAACGGCGCAACTAACATTTCCCCTGTGGCCGCAACCTTCGCGGTCGCCGACGGGGGAGCTGGATCGTTCACGGTTATCAACGATCCCGATCCATTGGGAGACGCCTGCTCGGGCAGTGCGGTGGTGAGCATGAAAGGGCAAAACGTCGGAGATCTGCTCAGCACCGCAGGCGCAAGTTGGGGATTGTTTATGGGTGGTTTTGACCTGACCATCAGGAACGCCAACGGCACTACGGGCTGCAACAGGAGTTCGGCAGGCCTTGCTGGGACAACGAACGATTACATTCCGCACCACGCTTTCTTCCAATACCAGGCGTCTACGGCCAATCCGACGCACGTTCGGCCCGCGTCCATCGCTGAAATCGGACACGACGGCCTTGCGAACCACAATTATGACATTAATGACTTTTTTGCTGCGGTCCGGGCGGGCAATTTCCCCGCGGTGAACTTCCTCAAGGCCCCGGCATACCAGGACGGACATGCCGGCTATTCCGACCCGTTAGATGAGCAGACTTTCGTGGTCAACGTGGTCAACTTCCTGCAAACCCGGCCCGAGTGGAACAGCACAGCGGTGGTCATTATGTACGACGATTCCGACGGATGGTACGACCATCAAATCGGGCCGATCCTCAACCAGTCGCATGGCACAAAGGATGCGCTGAGCGGCCCTGGCCTCTGCGGCAACGCAGCGGATTCGACGGCGCTGCCTGGAGTTGATTCCCTCAACTCTCACGCGCTGGGACGCTGCGGCGTGGGTCCACGCCAGCCGCTGCTTGTTGTCTCTCCGTGGGCACGGCAAAACTTCGTAGACCATTCCGTGACCGATCAGAGTTCGGTTCTGCGATTCATCGAGGACAATTGGCTCCAAGGGCAGCGCATCGGCGGGGGCTCGTTTGATGCCATCACAAACTCCATCACGCAGATGTTCGACTTCAGCCAGAACAACAATAATCAGGGTAACGGGGGCCTGTTCCTCGACCCGTCAACGGGACAAATCCTTAACACCCAGAACAATCAATAAGATCGGGCCTTCCTTCCACTAACGGAAGGTTCGTCGTCCCTAGCCTCCGTGTGTAAGAAGCCCGCTCCGTGCAAACAGAGCGGGCTTCTTATTTCATTTCGGACTTCGCGATGCGATGTGGTCACAAAGCACCCATCCTTAAATTGAACGATGCGGTTGACTTCCTGAAAGGGTGGCCGCCCACCGAGTAGCGGGGCGACCTTACTCAATTTTCGATAGAACACCCCCTCCCCTTCGCGCGAGACAACCCCGCGGCCATCTCGGTCATCCGTTCACTTATCCTCCTGGTGCAAGGAGAGATGCTCGTGCCTTGTCTCAAGACCGCGGTATGCCTCGGTGCGCTTTTGCTGTCCGCAACGCCCGTCTGGTCACAGGTTCATGGCCTGCCAGCGGAAACAGCTTCGGAACCGCTGCAGACAAAGGAAGGCCCCATCCTCGACGAGCTTCGCTTTACGGGACTTCGCCGCATCGCTCCAGCGGCAGTCGCGGCCCAAATTACTTCCCACGCGGGCGATCGATTCGACCCCTCGACGATTGAAAAAGACATCCGAGCCCTAGCTCGGCTCGGTTGGTTCGAATCAATTCAAGTGGAAACAGCTCCTTCAGCCGAAACGTATCCGCAATTCATCGACACTCCTGAACGCGTAACTCTGGTTTTTCACGTCGCGGAATTCCCTTTCCTTTCCAAAGTGGAGTATTCGGGCTCAAGGCTGCTCTCGCAGAAACAGATCGAAAAAATGCTGGGCGACAAAAAGATCTCGCCTCGGCTCGGAAAACCGGCCGATCCAGCGGCACTTCAACGGATCGCGAACGCGATTCGCTCCGGCCTGAATGAGATGGGCCACCCGGAGGCGAGCGTTCAAATCGCGCGCAAAGAGGCTAACAACGCGACTGTCGCCGTTCGGTTTGAAATTAACGATGGTCCGTTGTTGCGAGTGCGGCGTGTGCGTTTCGATGGCCATCCTCAAGTCTCCACAAAATTATTGCGCGGACAGATGCGCAACATCGCGCCGTGGAAACCGCTCGCCTCGTGGCGCGGAAAGAATGCATTCACTCGCGAAGCCTTCGAAGAAGACCGGCAGCGTATCCTTTCGTACTATCAGGATCACGGTTTTCCGGAAGCGCGAATCAGCGACGCACGAGTCGCTCAGTTCACGGAATCGTCACGCCGATGGTTTCCCTGGCCACGTGAGTTGGCCCTCTCTGGACTAACCGTCTCGATTCCCGTAGAAGCGGGGCCATTTTACCGTTTCGAATCCATTGCCGCGGCGGACGCTCTCCAGCAAGCCACAAAAGAAGGCCGCCGATTGCCGGTCGATCTTGATGTATACAAAGGCACCGCCTTTTCACAGCAAGAGATAGACAAGCTCAGGCGATTGTGGACGGCGCGCATTCAAACCAGAAACACCGGACTCGATTCGCTCGCCTCCCATTCCGTGGATGTAATGCGAACCCTCGATCCCGAGACTCACACCGCTCGCATAACATACGATCTGGGCGACTCCCCACCATTCCTCGTGCAGCGGATCGAATTTCTCGGTCTGCACAAATTCAGCGACCGCTACGTGCGGCGCAGAATTCCGTTGCGCGAAGGTCACCCCGTCGATGACCGCGCTCTCGAAGCTGGTCTCTTGCGCCTGGCCCGCACCGGCTACTTCAAGCCGATCCACAAAGAAGACGTTCACGTTCAGCTTGATGAAGCTACGCACACCGCCAACGTCTCGATCCGTCTCGAAGAAATTGGCCAGCAGCGCGCTTCGCTGGCGGGCGGGACTGGCCAGTTCGGCAGCACCCTGGGCATCGCTTACACCGTCTTCGACCTGCTAAATCGTGAGGAACTACTTTCGGCGCAACTCGACGGCGGCCCGGAGACCCTTCAGATCGTGCTTGGCTTGGCAAGAGAAGGAATCTTTGGCACGCGAGCTTCTCTGGCGTTCTCCGTCTTTAATAATGTGCTTCGCCCGCGGTTTGCGAGGAGTGCCCAAGGACCGTTCTTCTCCTCCCACAGCGAGGGGATTAACGTCCCCTGGAGCTATCCCTTGACCAACGCCGATTCGCTCGGCGTCAATTACACACTCTCGCGCACTGCAACCGAATATCCGCTCACTTCCGCTTCGCCCGTGCCTGGCGTGACACTCGGGGACGTTCGATCGAAAGTTTCCAGCCGCTCTCTGGGAGTCGGCTGGACCCACGATAGGGGGAGTGAGCGCGCTCAATTTGCGAATTCTGTTTCCGGTGGATGGCTCGGCGGAGGCGAGAATATGGTCCGTTCTTCTGCCGAATACAACCGCATTTTCAGGGATCCATTTTTCGCGCCAACTCGCGCATGGGCTTTTCGAACCACATTCAGCGGCGCCGGCAGCTATCGGGGCGACATGCCGTTCTATGCGCGGTTCTTCTCTGACGATGAACTCGTGCGTGGATTCCGTCCCGGCGAACTCGGCCCTTATGCGGTAACAGCTAGGTCCACCACCAACAGTGCCAAGACTTATTCCGCTTCTCCTTCTGGCGCGAATCTCGTCACTTCTATCAACGCCGAATACCGATTCCCCATCGGCGGCGGCACCGAAGCCGCTGCCTTCTTCGACTTGGGCTCGGGGTGGTTGCTCCCTAAGTGGCTGGGCCCCACCAAGCCGCTACTACTTGGTGCAACAAACGGCGTGCTCCACGGCTCCACCGGAATCGAGCTCCGCTGGACCATGCCTGGCGTCCAAGTACCCGTTCGCGCTTATTACGCCGTGAATGTTCTGCGTATGAACCGCTTCACTCGTCTTTCCGAAAATTCCCTCTTCCACGCCCGCAACCGCTTCTCGGCCTTCGGCTGGGGACTTGGGTACCTGTTCTGATCTTCGCGTCTGTACTACACTTCCGCAATCATGAGACATGGCAAACAGTTGAAAGAGGCATCGCGAATCGTCGAACGCTACTGCATCACAAAAGGCGAAAAATTCCGTCTAAAGGACTTCGATCCAGCCGACACAAACGGAGTCAAGGGCAAACAACACGCCGAAAAGATCCTTGAGAGACGTGTGGGTCTGCTCAGCGACATGCAGGAGAAGCTTTACGCGCAAGATCGCTGGGCCTTGCTGCTGATTTTTCAGGCCATGGATGCCGCCGGCAAAGATGGCGCCATCAAGCACGTAATGTCCGGCGTGAACCCGCAGGGATGCGAGGTCCACGCCTTCAAGGCGCCCAGCAGCGAAGAACTGAACCACGAGTATCTTTGGAGGACCCACAAGTGCATCCCCGAGCGGGGAAAGATTGGCATCTTTAACCGCTCCTACTACGAAGAGGTCCTCGTCGTGCGCGTCCACCCAACATTCCTGAGAGCGCAGAAGTTGCCCGATCATCTGATCACCAAGCACATTTGGGACGAGCGTTATGAGGACATCAACTCTTTCGAACGCTACCTGACGCGCAATGGCGTCGTGATCCGCAAATTCTTTCTGCACGTTTCAAAGAAAGAGCAGAAAAAGAGATTTCTTGAGCGCCTCGAAGACTCGAAGAAAAATTGGAAGTTCTCCATGGCCGACGTTCAGGAGCGCGGCTTCTGGAAGGACTATCAAGAAGCGTACGAAGAGATGATTCAGCACACAGCAACCAAGCACGCGCCCTGGTACGTCATCCCCGCGGATAACAAGTGGTTTACGCGCCTCGCCGTCGCCTCGGCGATCATCGAAACGCTGGGCGAGCTTCATCTTGCTTTTCCCGATGTCGATGAAGCCAAGAAGAAGGAATTGGAGGCTGTCCGCGCCTCGCTTCTTTCCCAAAAGGATTAGTAGAGTTCGTTGCCTGCGGATGCCGCTGGACAAAAGCTGGAGCGGCCTACCCATCCGACACGCTTACTTATTTCCATTCGAAACTTTGCTGAAGGTTGCCGATTCTCACATCGAAAACGCCGGGCTCGACAATGCGTTTGTTATCCGCGCCGATGAAGGACAAGTCGTCGGAGGTCAATTCAAAGGAGATTTGGCGGCTCTCGCCGGGCCGGAGAGAGACTTTCGCAAATCGCTTGAGCCGCTTCAAGGGCGGCGTCACGCTCGCAACACGCTCGTTCAAGTACAGTTGAACAACTTCCTTGCCCGCGCGGCTGCCGGTGTTTTTCACTGTCACATCCACGCGAATCGTCTGAGTCCCCGAAGCCGTCGTTGGAGCCACATGCAGATCGGAATACGAGAAAGTCGTGTAGCTCAATCCGGATCCAAACTCGAATTGCGGCGCGGCCATTGCTTTCCCTTCTCCCCAATCCTCTCCGGAAAACACTTTGTGGTCGTAAGTGAATAAGCGGTTCACAAAGCGCGGATAGGTAACAGGCAGTTTGCCGCTGGGATTCACGTCACCGAAAAGAATGTCCGCAATGGCCTGTCCGCCTTCGTTGCTGGGGTTGTAGGCCATCACGATGGCTTTCGCGGAATCAGCAATGCGGCTGATGATGCGCGGACGCCCTTCGGCGAGCACCAAAATGACGGGCTTTTTCGTCTCCATGATTTTCAGGGCCAGTGATAGCTGAGCGTCGGGCAAGGTGAGATCCACAATGTTTCCTGGCGTTTCCGCATAGGCCCATTCTCCGAGGCAAATTACAACTGCGTCTGCTTTCGACGCTGCCTCCGCCGCTTGGGCGATGTCCACTTCCTTGTTGAACGTGGCACCGGGAACATAGCTCACGTTGGCGGGGCCAATTTTTTCCCGAATAGCTTTGAGGATCGTAGCGCGGTCCTTCGGATACATGCTCGCGCGATCGCCCTGCCAAATGTAACTCCATCCGTTATTTAGTGGAATCAACGAGTCGGCCTCTGGGCCAGTCACAAGAACGTGCGCCGTCTTCGCTAGAGGCAAGACCTGGTTTTCGTTTTTCAGAAGAGTGATGGATTCACGCGCTGCTTCCAGGCTGACTTGCCGTGATTCCGGCGAACCGATCACCGTTTTTGAATCGATCCCACGCAGCGGATCGTCAAACAGCCCCAGTTGGTACTTCACCGTGAGAATTCTCCGCACCGCTTCATCAATACGGCTGGCCGGTACTTTTCCGTCTTGCACCAATTCAAGCAGCAGATTGCTGAAGCTGTAGTCGCTCGGCACCATGCTCATATCGATCCCGGCAAGCACCGCGATGCGTGTGGCTTCTTTCTCGTTCGCTGCGATGTGATGTGTTGAAACCAGCCCTTTGATATCCATCCAATCGGAAACCACGAATCCCTGCAAGCCTAGCTCATCGTGCAAAACATTTTTCAGGAGATAGCCGTTGGCATGGCCGGGCGTTCCGTTCACTTCGCTCGAATTCACCATCACGGTGTGGGCGCCCGCTTTCACAGCCGCAGCAAATGTCGGGAGAAAGTATTCGCGCAAAGTATTTTCCGGGATAAGCGCGGGGCTTCGGTCTCCACCCGTAGTAGGGTAGCTATAACCCACATAGTGTTTCAGCGAAGCAGAAACACTGCTGGGGCTCGAAAGATCACTGCCCTCATACCCGCGAACGGTGGCCACTCCCATCACCGTCGCGAGATAGGTATCCTCGCCGAATGTCTCCCACAAGCGCGACCACAGCGGCTGCCGTCCGGCGTCGAGCACCGGCGAAAATGCCCATGGAATGCCGGCCTTGCGCGTCTCCGCGGCCGCGATCTGACTGCCGCGCAGCATTAATTCGGGATTCCACGTCGCGGCCATCGCCAGCGGCTGAGGAAAAAGTGTGCCCCCAACAATATAGTTCGGCCCATGAATGGTATCGATGCCGTAGAGCACTGGAATGTGCAACCTGGTTTTCTTCGCTTCTTCCTGGATGGCGCGGATAATCTCGTGCCACCTTTCGGCGGACAAAGCTTCATCATTCACATTGAGGATTGAACCCACACCGTACTCGCCGACGGCTTTGTGCAGTTTTTCCGGATTTATTCGAATGGACTGGTCTTTTCCATCGGTGATCATGCCGATTTCCAGTTGCGTCATCTGGCCAATTTTTTCCTTGAGCGTCATCTGCCCGAGCAGTTTTTCCACCGCGGCAGCTGATGCGCTTGCAGGTGGACCTGCTGGAGTCATATTGCGCTGCAAGAAAGTCTGGCTATCGACAATCCCCGAAGCAGCGTTATCGGCGCCGGAGGGGACTGCCATGACCGTGCAAACAGCCAGTAAAATAACGATATGCCAATGCTTTGTGTTCGGGGTGTTCAAGGGTTTCTCCTTGCCCAGCATCCTACCCCGGGAGGCTCAATAATCCAAATTTTGGCTATCGAAAAATCCGATTGTTCGATCAGAAACAATTGCTGCCTGGCAGCCAGTTCGGGAAACTGGAATGCGGACCTCAATGCGGCGAAGAATATTGGTAACGTAGGCTCGGCGGCAGCCGCTCCGAACGTGCTCGCGTGTTGTACTCCAGTTGGTAACTCAGATGATCCGTATCAGCGGGATAGTCTTTCCCCTCGGGATACGGATACGGCAGCAGCGAATGCCGCGGCAGCGGCTCAACCGTAAATGCATGGGCAGCGTAGAAATCGAGATCCTTTTCAAAACCGTCGGCGTAAATGAAATAATCGCGAATCCATCCGGCTGGCACAGCGGGGAGCTGCCGCGGATCAAAATCAAGCTTGAGTCCCTCCCCGGATCCAAAAACGACGAAGCGATCGTCGGAAGCGCGCAACAGCTCGAAGACATCACCGTATCGCGTGTAATTTCCCGCCGCGCGCGCATAAGGACCGCTCATGCTCCGGTGCGAATAGGAATAGACCGTGTCGCTCGCCGGCTTCAACCGTACTTCGCGCGGGTAGCCGACGAAATCGAGGGCGGCCTTAGCGAGTGGCACTTGCGCCACACGCACATCCCGCGTCTCCTGTGTCTGATCGATTCGAATCGCGTCCCAATAGATCTTCAAATTGTTGACGATGTGGATCCGCCGCGTCCCCGCAGGAAGCTTGCCGGTCAGGTCGGCAACCATAGTTCTTTCGAGTCCCGCAGGAAACCCCATATCTTCCACAGCTCGCACCCACTTGCCTTGCGCATCCAGCGCTTCCACATACGGCGGAATCACTTTGATTCCCGCTTGATCCGCCGCATACATCGAAGTAGCGGTGAAGTAATCCGTGTAGCCGTCGATGATCAATCGCAATGGCTTTTGTGTATCCCATTCACCGAGATCGATCTCGATCCAATGCAGCTTGGCGAATCCGGCAAACCGCAACTCATCGAAATTCGTTACGTACTTGCGGTCACGGGTGGAAATTAGCGACAGCACATCATTTCCTCGGTCGTCCCACGCGCCGATGGGCGGATGCGCGTTGCGGCTCGCGATCACGCGGAACTCTGGAAAGGGCGGCGCGCTAACGAATCGCTCATTGGGAAAAACTTCGTACGCCGCGGGATGATCGATGGCCACCAACCGCACCTGGTCGAGATACACAGTTTCCTCCATCGGCTCCATGAAGCGAAAACTGAGCAGCCCATTTCGTGGCTTCACGCTTCGCGCGGGGACCTTCAAATACTCGTCCGGATCAGGAACATCCCGTTCTCCGGGCGCGACCCAGTGGCCCACCACGCCGGGCCCGATCATGTCCGCTATGAATTCATACTCGCGTCCGTTCCACGAAAACAAAACGGGGCACGAGCTCCCGCGCCGGTCAAGCTCGGCTATGCTCTGCACTTTTTTCGCGGCAAGATTTACTTCGTCCTGCGGCACACCCGTCGGCCATAACAATCGAACGACTTCGGCGTTGCGCTCCGAGCCAAGCCCGGCAAGAATCGGCCGGGCGTTCTGTCCCAAATAGCCCGATGCGCCCGCCACTTCCCACTTTTGATACAGAGTTCCTGCGTAGAGCTCGACCTTCGTTCCGATTCCACTCTTGTTGTCGTTGAGCGCCTTGAGGTCGATGCTCATCCAGTTGTTTTTATTGCCGCCCTCATTACGCAGAATAAGCGGCGCGCCACCAAGTTGGGTCACGACCAGGTCCGCGTCGCCAGCTCCTGCAAGATCCGCAACCGCGATCGCCCGCGGTTGATTCAGCTTGACGGCATCAAGGTGCACATCTTTAGTGACGTCGCCCCACCCTTTGCTGCCCAAATTTCGCAAAAGCCGCAGTTCCCCTCCGTTGCTCGACTCTCCCGCCGCGACCAGATCGAGCCAGCCATCGTTGTCATAGTCAAGCGCCGCAATTCCCCATCCTCGCTGCCAGCCTAAATCGGGAAGCGCAACCCGCTCCAGCCGCTTCCCTTCCACATTCCGCCACAGGCTGATCCCCGGCGCGCCCTCATGGGTAAACGCCAAGTCCATCCAACCGTCTTTGTCAAAATCAAACGCCACCACGCCTACTGCCGGCGGCAACTTCTCTTTGCTGAAATCAATCCCGCCGAGCGGCGTGAATTTCCCTTCGCGCGGATTGAGATAGATCGAAGCTCCCGTCTGCCCGCCCGCGACCACAAAGTCCACCGCCCGGTCATTGTTGAAATCAGTGGTAACGACTCCTGCTCCCGTCGCCGCGAAATCGAGCGCCGTTTCTGCCGACACATCCGTGAACGTGCTGTTCCCATTGTTCCGCCAAAGCACATTGTGCGGCGGCGAGCCCGATGATCCCGCGTCCGGCGCCATCGTGATATACAAATCCAGGTCGCCGTCGTGGTCGTAGTCCACAAAAGTCACGCCCACGCAGCCTTTTTCCCGTCGGATTCCTGCCCTCTCTGTCACATCCTCAAACTTTCCGTCGCCCTTGTTATGGAGAAGCTTCACGCCATCGCTAAAACAAACGGCTAAATCGGTCTTGCCGTCGTTGTCGAAGTCTCCCGCAGCGCAACCCAAACCACTGCCCGCGATGCCAAATCCGGGTTCCTCGGTCTTATCTTCAAACCCGCCATTGCTAATATTGTGGAGCATTCTGCTGGAAACGCCCACCGATCCGCTCACGAGAAAAAGATCGGGCTTGCCATCACCGTCGTAGTCAAAAAAACACGCGCCGGTGCTCGGTCCAACCTCAATATGTTTTCCCCCGGCGCTTGTAGAAACAAACGCGTTAGGCACCACCGTAAAGCGCACAGGAATCGCCGCCGGCACGTTGGCAACCGAACTCAGCGGCAGTTCTGCGACAGAAAAACGGCCCTGATCGCCATAGCCCGCTCCGAACGGCGCTCCGAGATGCTCCGTGGTGATTTTCTGGAAGCGCGCCAGGTGTTCGCGCGCCGCAGTTGCATCGCCCTTTCGCTGCAACGCGCGGGCCAAGCCGAATTCTGACGAAGCATGAAAAGGATTCAAAGACAGTCCCTTCTGGAACGCCGCAATGGCTTCGTCATATTTCTGCAATTGCGAATACAGATACCCGGAAAAGTAATAGGCGTCCGCTTCGTTGGGCGCGATTTCCGTAACGTGTTGAAACGCAGCGATGCCCCTTTCCGGCTCCCCTAGATCTTTGAGCGCAAGTCCGAGGTTGTACCAGGCGAATGCATCCTTAGGAAGCTGCTGCGCCGCCGTTTCGAGCGCCGCGCGCGCCGGTTCCAATTTCTGCTGCGCGAGAAGAGATACACCCAGGTTCAGCCGGGCCACCGCAAACTTGGGATCAGCCTCGAGGGCTTGTTCGAAATATTTTTGCGCGTCTGCCGGGCGCTGCTGGTTCATGTACGCCACGCCCAGCGTATTGAAACGATAGGCGTTCGCAATTCCGCCGCCCGATGCCCCAGCATTCTTTTCAGCCGCAGCTCTCTCCTGCGCGGAAGGCGCGCTGGAACGCACCAATATCGCAGCACCGCAAATCAAAAGTGCGCAAGCGAAAATCACACCGACTGCACGCCGCTGAGTGGAACGCATGAAAATATTTCTTCCTGTCCTCGCGTGATGCCCGAATCTCACGTATGACCGATTCAGTCGCGATTTAGAATTCTCACGGCTGCTCATTGGATCGTCAACCGCTATTATGCCTATCGCGGCGCGCACTTCACAGTGCTTGACCTGCGTCGCCCGTACCCTTACTCTCGCGCATCATCCTATGAGCTGCTTCCCTTACGGAACATTAGCGGAAATCACTCAGGAAATTCGCTCCAAAAACGTCTCGCCCGTTGAACTCGTCGAACTCCACCTGAGACGCATCGAAGCTCTCCAGCCGAAACTGAATGCGTTTGTCCATTTGGACCCCGAGGGAACCCTCCAGCAGGCCCGCGCGGCGGAAACTTTGGCATCGTGCGGCGCGCAGCTCGGACCTCTCCACGGCGTGCCCCTCACCATGAAAAGCTGCATTGACGTTGCCGGCTGGCCGTGTCCCGCCGGTTCGCTACTACGCAAAGATCACGCTCCCAAGCAGGACGCGCCTCTTGTTGCGAGACTAAGAGCCGCGGGCGCCATCCTCCTCGGGAATACTAACACTCCCGAATTTTTGATGGCTTACGAAACCGACAATCGGATCACCGGAAAAACGAGCAATCCGTGGAATCCTGCTCACTCCGCCGGCGGCTCTAGCGGAGGCGAGGTGGCCGCCATCGCCGCTGGCTGTTCGGCGGGTGGCGTCGGCAGCGACGGCGGCGGCTCCATTCGCGTGCCCGCGCATTTTTGCGGAATCTGCGGATTGAAGCCCACGCCAGGCCGCATTCCTGCCACGGGACATTTTCCTCCGGGCGCTGGCGCCTTTTCTTGGATCGGCGTTGTCGGCCCCATAGCGCGCACTGTTGCGGACGTACGCTTGCTCTTTGAAGTGATGGCCGGACCAGACGCTGGCGATGCGCTCTCCGCTCTTGTCCCCCTGCGCGCCTATCGAGAGAGTGATCTGCGCGGCATGCGCATCGGAATTCTCGAAAGCGACTCGCTGGGCAAAGTAACCGTGGAGACCCGTGCCGCCGTCCAGCAAGCCGCAAAATCACTCGCCACGCAAGGCTTCACCGTCGAACCCTTCCGTCTGAACGGCCTCGATCGCGCGCTCGATTTATGGTGGTTTTTCTTTGGTCCAGTGATCGGCAATTTGATTCGCGAGAGTATCGCTGGCCATGAAGACCAAATTAGTCCCATGCTGCGCGAATACCTCTCTTACGCAACCACTGGAGATCCGATCACGCTCGGTCAATTTATGAAAGCCTGCGCGGATCGCGATCTTCTCCGCGCCGACATTCTGCGCCAAATGCACGACACGCCGATTCTTCTTTCGCCGGTTTCCACGAATCCCGCGTTTCGTCATGGTGAAGGAAGCTACCGGCCCGGCACCGGATACCGCGACACCATGCGTTTTTCGCAGTGGCTGAATCTGACCGGCTTTCCCGGCGCGTCCGTGCCACTAAGCCTTTCCAACGACGGTCTGCCCATCGGTATCCAAGTCATCGGCCGGCCGTTTGAAGACGAATTGGTCCTCGCCGTCGCGGAAGCCATCGAGCAGGCCCGCGGCCCTTGGCAAGCTCCCCCGCTTTGAACTCCTCGACGCTGCCGCGCCCTACGGCTCAGGCTCGCGGGTCAACTCCGGATTCGGCACACGATCTTTCCTCTTTTTCTCACGGGCTGTCTCCAGCCGGGAATCGAGCACTTTTTGCGCTGCCGCGAGTTCCGTGCGCGCTTCCTTCTCCCGCCCGAGTTGCATCAAAATACGCCCGCGCAGATAGTGCCCGCCCTCGTAATCGGGAGAAATCCGCAGTATCGTGTCCGCCATCTTTAATGCTGGCTCGAACTTTTGCTGCTTCTGGTAGAGCTTCGCCAGCCCCGCATACGCACTGGCCATTTTTGAATCTCGCCTCACTGCCTCGTGAAACGTTCTCTCCGCGTCGTCATCCCTGCC
>WNFO01000424.1_pt1 | contig 45778 bp, 31 predicted proteins | sample 5400251 | NCBI WGS metagenome assembly WNFO01 (sample SAMN13153354, study PRJNA577476) | soil metagenome | isolation source: 100 cm saprolite under Madrone tree | place: USA:California | collected 2016-06-14 | reverse complement strand
CCTGACCCGCATGTGGACCCACCTCTCCCGCATCCGCGGCGGCATTGGGCTGCGGGGACCGGGCGAGACTCAGCTCGAGACCGACCGGCGGGTGATCCGGCGCAAGATTTCCGTTTTGAAGAAGCGACTCGAGGACGTGGCCGACCATCGCGCCAACCAGCGTCAGGGGCGTCGCGACCTCCCCGCCGCCACGCTCGTGGGCTATACCAACGCCGGCAAGTCGAGCGTCCTGCGCGCCCTGTCGGGGCACGATATCTTCGTCGAGGACCGACTGTTCGCCACGCTCGACACCCTCACCCGCGAGGTGGACGTGGGCGAGGGGTACCGCTTCCGAATCAGCGATACGGTCGGGTTCATCCGCAAGCTGCCCCACCATCTGGTCGCTTCGTTCCGCGCCACGCTCGAAGAGGCGCGCGCCGCGGATCTGCTGCTCCACGTGGTCGATGCTTCCCATTCCGGTTGGGAGCAACAGGTGAACGTGGTGGAGACGGTGCTCGAGGAGATGGGATTGTACACGCCCGGGAGTGGGAGGGAGGAGGCGGGCAGCGCGGGACGCGATCGTAAGCGAGTCGTGTACGTCTTCAACAAGGCCGACTTGATCGGCGACCCCGAAGCGTTCCTCGCTGGCGTTCGGGAACGTTACCCGCATGCCCTGCTCACGTCGGCGCGCTCCGCATCCCGCGCCCCGCATCCCGCGCTCGGCGTGGAAGGGTTGCGGAGCGTACTCCGTGCCTCCGCCCAAGCCCTCCGACCAGTGGCCCGCATCCACGTCCCCGTCGAGGACGGCAAGCTGCTGGCCGCTTTGCACCGCGACTCGGAAGTGCTGCACGAGTCCCAAGTGGACGGGGTAGTGGAGGTGACGGCGCGGGTCGAGGCCTGGCTGTTGGGCAAGCTCCGGCGCGAAGGAGTCAGCGTCCAAATCGGGTCATGAAGCGATCGTCCGCAACCGGGTCAACTCTCCCGGTTTCAAAGAGATACATCCCACCACTTGTTGCCGCGGGGATTATGACCTGCGTCACGGTCTGAATCCCCCGGGGCCGCCTAGGTTGAGGGCGTAAACCACGCTGCTCAGAGCAAAACCGCCGAAAGGCGGTGACGCAGAGCTACGGGGCTAACGCGGACCTCCGCCATGCTCGCCGGGCCGCCAGCGATCGACCACGGGTCGACGTTGGCGGCCCGGTTCGCCTTTAGACCCGTCGAGGGCGTGTGATGACGTTCAAGCACAAGCTGGCGCACCGTCTGGCCCTGCTCAGAGACCGCGGCGTTGTCGTGGCTGTCGCTGGGCTCGCGTTGCTGTGGGTCGCGAGCTGCGAAAAGCCCGTTAGCGTCACCGAGCCGAATTCGTCAGTCGCACAACTCGTCGTCTCTCCTAAAGTCGTCACGCTTCAAGAAAACCAGGTCCAGGACTTCCTCGCCGTAGGCTTGACCGCCACGGGGGATACCGCGGACATCAGCGTGACTTGGAGCGCGACCGTAGGGACCGTCGACACGAGCACGAGCGGCAAGCGGCATTACGGCCATTACCACAACGGCGGCTGCGGCCCCTCCAAGCTGGTGGCGAGGAGCCATCCCGGGGACTTCACCGATACCGCCACGATCACGGTGGCGTGTCCCCCGGCACCGGTCGCCTCAGTGAGCCTGACGCCGGCGGCGGCGAGCGTGCTCACCGGCCAGACGGTGCAGCTCACCGCGACGCCGAAGGACGCGAACGGCAATCCGCTAGGCGGCCGGGTGGTGACGTGGTCGAGCGACAACACGACCATCGCTACGGTGAGCGCCAGCGGTTTGGTGACGGCGAACGCTGTCGGGTCGGCGACGATCACCGCGACGAGCGAAGGTCAGAGCGGAGCGTCGGCCATCACGGTCTCGACCGTCCCGGTCGCATCGGTGGCGGTGAGCCCCGCGACGGCGAGCCTAAGCGTGGGGCAGACGGCGCTGCTCACGGCCACGCCCAAGGACGCCAATGGTAATCCGTTGACCGGCCGGGCAGTGACCTGGTCGACCGACAACGGCTCGGTCGCGACGGTCAGCGGCACCGGGTTGGTGACGGCCGCCGGTGCCGGGTCCGCGACGATCACGGCCACGAGCGAGGGAAAGAGCGGGACCGCGAGTGTAACGGTGACTGCGCCGACCGGTCAATTCGCCATCGGCGACAGCGTGCAGACGACGGTTTCTACGTGGGTACGGAACACCTCACAACCGCCCGCGGACCCGGTGACCGGAACGCCGCCGAGCGTCATCGGGACGCAGCCGGCGGGGGCGCGGGGCGTGGTCGATTCCGGGCCGGTGCTGAACACGACCGCCGGGGGCGACGGCGCAATCCGCTACCACGTCCTGTTTGCGTCGGGCACGAGCGGCTGGGTGGTGCAAGGCAATCTCGCGAAGATCGTTCCCACAGTGCCCGTGGCATCGGTGACGGTCAGCCCGGCCACGGCGAGCCTGACAGTGGGGCAGACGGCGCAGCTCACGGCCACGCCCAAGGACGCCAACGGCAATCCCTTGACCGGCCGGACGATCACCTGGTCGTCGAGTGACAACACGATCGCCACGGTGAGCGGCAGCGGGCTCGTCACGGGTGTCGGGCCCGGTGGACCGGTGACCATCACGGCGACGAGTGAAGGCCAGAGCGGGACCGCGGCCGTCAACGTCACTCTCGCGCCGGTGGCCTCGGTCACGGTGGCGCCGAGCACGGCGAACATCGCGATCACCGGGACGGTGCAGCTCACCGCCACGCCGAAGGACGCCAACGGCAATCCGCTGACCGGCCGCGCGATCAGCTGGTCGTCGAGCGACAACACTATCGGCACGGTCAATGGCAGTGGGCTAGTCACGGGCGTGGCGGCCGGGTCGGTGACCATCACCGCCACGAGCGAGGGCAAGAGCGGCACGGCGAGCGTCACGGTGGCGGGTGCCCCGGTCGCCTCCGTCACAGTCACCCCGGCGTCGGCGAGCGTGCAGGCGGGCCAGACGCAACAGCTCACCGCGACGCTCAAGGATGCCAACGGCAACATCCTGACTGGCCGCACGGTGACGTGGTCTTCGAACAACACGTCCGTCGCCACGGTCTCGAGCAGCGGGCTCGTGACCGCGAAGGTGGCGGGCTCGGCGACGATCACGGCCACGAGCGAGGGCAAGAGCGGGACGTCGGCCCTCACGGTCACGCCGGTGCCGGTCGCGTCGGTGACAGTCGCCCCGGCCTCGGCGAGCGTGGCCGTGGGCGCTACGCTGCAGCTCACTGCGACCCCGAAGGACGCCAACGGCAATCCGCTGACCGGTCGGGTGGTCACCTGGCAGTCGAGCAATAACACGATCGCCGGCGTGAACGGCAGCGGGCTCGTGAGCGGGGTCGCCGCGGGCGGCCCCGTGACGATCACCGCGACGAGCGAGGGCAAGAGCGGCAGCTCGTCCATCACCGTGACGGCCTCCAGTGGCGGTTCCCAGTTCGGGCACGTGTTCGTCGTCACCGAGGAGAACACCGATTACTCGAGCGTCATCGGCAGCTCGTCGATGCCGTACCTCAACGGGTTGGCGCAACAGTACGGGCTGGCGACGCAGTACTACGCGAACACGCACCCGTCGATCGGCAACTACTTCATGCTGGCCACGGGCCAGATCATCACGAACGACGACAACTTCTCGACGGTGCAGAACGTCCCGAACATCGTGCGCAGCTTGCTCGCGGCCGGGAAAACGTGGAAGTCCTACGCCGAGGATATTCCGAACGCGTGCTACCTCGGCGGCGATACTGGGAACTACGCCCGGAAGCACAACGTCTTTCCGCTGCTCTCGGACGTGGCGAACGACCCGCTGCAGGCGTGTAACAACGTACCGTTCACGCAGTTCGCGACGGATCTGGCGAACGGCACGCTCCCCCATTTCTCGAACATCGTGCCGAATCTGTGCAACGATGCGCACGACTGCGGGCTCTCGACCGCCGATACCTGGCTCAAGAACAACATCGACCCGTTGATCAAGAGCGCGACGTTCCAGCAGGACGGGCTGCTCATCATCGTGTTCGACGAAGCGGGCAGCGACAACACCAACGGTGGCGGGCGGATCGTGTGGGTGGCCGTCAGCCCGAAGTCGAAGCTCGGCTACCAGTCCACCACGCTGTACCAACACCAGAGCACGCTCCGGCTGATCCTCAAAGGCCTCGGCATCAACGTGTTCCCGGGCGCGGCGGCGAACGCGCCTGACATGAGCGAATTCTTCACGCCGTGAGGCGGACCCGAATCGAGGAATGGATTTTATGACCTTCAAGCACAAGTTGTCGTGCCGTCTGGCACTGATGAGAGACCGCATCGTGGCGTTCTCGCCGGCGCTCCTCGCGGCAGCGGTGGTGTTCGCGTGCGAGATGCCGGTCCGGCTCACCGATACAGGAAGCGGCACGGTTTCGCAGCTGGTAGTCTACCCCAAGACGATGATGATCCGGACGGGCCAGGCGGCCGATTTCATGGCCGTCGCGCTCACGAGCACCGGTGATACGGCCATTGCGTCCGTGAACTGGAGTGTGACGAGCGGCGCCATCACGGATACGAGCACGAGAGGCGGGCGCCACTACGGTAAGTACAAGGCCGGCCCCGACACGGGCAAAGTGAAGATCATCGCTCGGGGTCAGGGCGGCGCCGTGTCGGATACCGCGACGGTCACCGTTACCCTCCCGCCCGTGGCCTCGGTGAGCGTCAGTCCGGCGTCCGCCAGTGTGCTGCCGACGCAGACGGCGCAGCTCACGGCGACGACGCTGGACTCGACCGGCGCCGTGCTGAATGGAAGAACGGTGACCTGGTCCAGCGGCAACACGGGTATTGCGACGGTGGACGGGAGCGGGCTGGTCACCGGGGTGGCCGTGGGTTCGACGACGGTCACGGCGTCGAGTGAGGGGAAAAGTGCCTCTTCGAGCATCACGGTGACGAACGTCCCAGTGGCGACGGTGACGGTCAGCCCGGCGTCCGGGAACTTGTACGTCGGACAGACGCTGCAGCTGACGGCGACGCCCAAGGACTCGGCCGGGAATCCGCTGACCGGCCGCGCGGTCACCTGGTCGAGCAGCAACAGCGCGGTCGCGGGGGTCAGCGCTGCGAGCGGCCTCGCGACGGGCACAGGTGCCGGCTCGGCGACGATCACGGCGACAAGCGGAGGAAAGAGCGGCACATCTGCGATTACGGTGGTGAACGTCACCATCGCCTCGGTGACGGTCAGCCCCGCGTCCGGGAGCCTGTACGTCGGGCAGACGCTGCAGCTGACCGCGACGCCGAAGGACTCGGCGGGCAATCCGCTGACGGGCCAGACCGTCACGTGGTCAAGCGACAACACTGCGGTCGCGACGGTGAGCACCAGCGGGCTCGTCACAGCGAGAACCGCCGGCGCCGCGACGATCACTGCGGCGACCGGAGGAAAGAGCGGGACATCCGCGATTACAGTGGCGATCGTCCCCATCGCGTCGGTGGCGGTGAGCCCGGCGTCGACGAGCGTCGGGGTCGGCGGCACGGTGCCGCTGACCGCAGTTGCCAAGGACAGCGCCGGGAATACCTTAACAGGTCGGACGATGACCTGGTCCAGCTCCAACACGCTGATTGCCGCCGTGACGTCGGCTGGCCTCGTGACCGGGGGCGCGGTCGGCTCGGCGACGATCACGGCCGCTACCGGCGGGAAGTCCGGAACGGCCAACGTCACGGTTACCACGGCGCCGCCCGTGTCCAGCTGCGGGTCCACCGGCTCCGGCAGCTGCTACTATGTCGATGCAGCCGCAGGCAACGATGCCAACCCGGGCACCAGTGGCCAGCCATTCCGTACCCTCCAGCAGGCCGCCAACGTGGTGAGCCCGGGCGATGGCGTGCTGGTGAATGACGGCGTCTACACCGGCGGCGCGACCGTCCTTGGCATCAACCGGAGCGGTACGGCGACGAACTGGATCGTGTTCCGCGCGGTCCATCGCTGGGGCGCGATCATCGACGGGCAGAACAACAGCTCGTCGGCGGGCGTCAGCGTCTCAGGGAACTACATCGCCGTCGAGGGCTTCGAGATCCGGGGGATGAGTCGCTCCGGGATGGACGCCTACAACGGCAACGAGCTCGTTGCCGCGAGCCACGACGTCCGGTTGGCGCGGAACCACATCCACGACATCGGCAGAATCTGCACGGATGATACCGGCGGGCGGGCGGGGATCGACGCCTACGCCAGCAACATGGTGATCGAAGAGAACGTCATTCACGACATCGGTCGCCTCTCACCCGGGGAGCAGGGCTGCCAGCCGAGCACCACGAACTGGCAGAACCACGACCACGGCATCTATCACGGCGTGGGGGACAGTATCATCGTCCGGAACAACCTGATGTACCGGAACATCCACGGCTGGTCCTATCACCGGTACAGCGGTCCTGGCGCGACCGCCCGGGGGCTCTACATCGTCAACAACACCTTTGCCGTCCCGAACCCCGACAAACAGGGCCAGATCGTCATCGCGGGGGTTACGAACAACCTGGTGATCGAGAACAACGTGTTCTACCAGCCGAATACGACGGGGATCTGGTTCGATGCGGCCGACGGCGGCACTTGGTCCGGCGCGCTGGTCGCGAACAATCTGTCGACGAACGCGGTCTCCTGGCCCAGCGTCTCGGGGTTGACCTCGGTCGGTAATATCGAGAACACCGATCCCAAGTTCGTGAACGCTGCGGGCTTCGACTTCCATCTGGCGGTCGGTAGTCCGGCCGTCGATGCCGGCATCACGGTGCTCAGCGTGCTCAAGGATCTGGACGGCGTGCTGCGGCCACTGGGCCTGGGTTATGATATCGGAGCGTACGAGTCCCGGTGAGCGCGTGAAGGCTGGGACGTCGCGCGGGCGGGTTTGCCGGGGTTCGCCTCCAGCCAGGCCTGGAACATGAGCACCGCCCAGAGGTCGTAATCCCAGCGGGTCCGGCCCGAGGCGTGCTCCATCCACTTGGTCCGGATCGGTCGGGCATCGAGAATCCCCTCCCGGCGGAGGCGCTGCTCGTCGAGCAGGGCCTCCGCCCAGGGGCGCAGTGGGCCGCGCAGCCACGCGGAAATCGGTACGCCAAACCCCATCTTGGGCCGCGCCGCCAACGCCGGCGGCAGATACTGCTGCACCAACCGACGCAGCAGCCACTTGCCCACGCCGTCTCGCAGCTTGAGCCCCAGGGGCAGGCGCCAGGCGAACTCCATCACGCGATGATCCAACAGCGGGACCCGACCTTCGAGGCTGACCCCCATGCTGGCGCGATCGAGCTTGACCAGGATGTCGTCCGGGAGATAGGTGACGAGGTCCAGATACATCATCTGGTGCGCCATCTCGGGCACGTGCGCCCAGCGGCGAGGGTCGGTGTGGGCAATAGGCGGCTCGGTGGCGCCGAGCGCCACCGTCGCCGGTTGCTTCCAATACGACATGAGATAGTGATACAGGGCGGTCGACGATGGAGCGGAGACCACGTCCGCCGCTTGCCGCATCCGCTCGCGCAGGCTGCGTGAGCCGGTGAAGCGCCGGGCCACGTCGTCGACGGCGTTCGAGAGCCGTCCCGGCGCCCCACGCGGCCGGATTAGGGCAGCCGCGCCTCGGCGCAGCCGGTGAGGGATCCAGCCGAAGCTGCGCCACAGCGCGCGTCCCAGCCGGTAGCGCCCGTACCCGCCGAAGAGCTCGTCTCCGCCGTCGCCCGACAGGCTCACCGTGACGTGCTGCCGTGCCAGCTCGGAAACGAGGAACGTCGGAATCATGGACGGGTCGGCGAATGGCTCGTCGTACAAGGCGGGCAGGCGCGGAATCACCGCGAGCGCTTCCACCGGCGTCACGTACAGCTCCGTGTGCGCCGTGCCGAGGTGCCGTGCGACCGCCCGCGCGTGCTGGGCCTCGTTGTAGCCGGCCTCGAGGAAGCCGATCGTGAAGGTGCGAACCGGGCGATCGCTCTGCGCCTGCATCAGCGCGACCACGGTGGACGAGTCGATGCCCCCCGAGAGAAACGCGCCGAGGGGCACGTCCGCCTCCATGCGGATCTTGACGGCGTCCCGGAGCAGCGTGTCGAACTGCTCCAGGGCTTCGTCCGGCGACCCGCGGAAGGGATCGGCGCACCCCTGTTCGACGGCCTGACGCGCGGACCAATAGGGCACTGGAGCCGGTAGCTCGTGGCCGTGGTCGCTCCGGAGGCTCAGGAGCGTGCCGGGCGGCAGCTTCCAGATGCCTCGGTAGATGGTATGGGGGCAGGGTACGTACCCCAACCGGAGAAACACGGCCAGCGCATCGTGATCGAGCGCGGCGGTGAACTGGTCGTGGGCCCGCAGCGCCTTGAGCTCGGATCCGAACAGCAGGGTATCGCCCATCCACCCGTAGTAGACGGGCTTTTCCCCCGCGCGGTCGCGCGCGAAATGGAGCACGCGATCGTGCCGATCCCAGAGGGCGAATGCGAACATCCCGTTGAAGCGCTGGACCGCCTCGAACACGCCCCACTGGCTGAACGCGGCCAGCATGACTTCCGTGTCCGAGTGCCCGCGGAAGCGATGACCCAAGCCCACCAGCTGGCTATGAAGCTCCCGAAAGTTGTAGATCTCGCCGTTGAAGATCAGGACATAGCGTCCGCAGGCGGACGCCATCGGTTGGTGTCCGTTGGGCGTCAAGTCGAGGATGGCGAGCCGGCGGAACCCCAGCGCGATCCCCGCGCCAGCGTCCACCCAGGTGCCACTGTCGTCGGGCCCGCGGTGACGAATGACGTCCGTCATCGCCGCGAGCGTCGCGTCTACGCGGCTTGGGTCCAGCCCGCCCGGTCGAAAGTAGCCCGTAATGCCGCACATGGGTGCTCCCTGTCTACCCCGCCTGTCCCCGTCGCGCAAAGGCGAAGATGGTGGGCTTCAGCATGGTGGGCGCGATGTGTTGGTGGATGACGCCCCAGAAATAGAAGAAGCGCGAAAACGAGAGACTCGAGGGCTCCGATTGGTAACCGTACACGTAGTGCTCGAACCCGAACCGGCGCAACAACCGTCGCACCTTGAAGAGGGTGTTGCAGCGGTACAGCGTGGGGAAGACGTCCACCTCGTCGCGGGGACTCTCGGACACGCGACGAATGATCGCGGCATGGTAGCGGTTCGGGATCAGGCGCGCGACGACGCCGAAATAGCTCAGGACGTTCGTGGTCCGCAGGCAGAGGTAGCCCCCCGGCTTGATGACGCGGCGACATTCGGCGAAGAAATGCTCCGGGTCCTCCACGTGCTCCAGGACGCTGACGCTCACGGCGACGTCGATGGAGGCGTCGTCCACCGGCCAGCGGCCGTTCGCCGGCTCGAGCCGGCGGAACTCGTCGAGGAATGGATGCGCCGCCGCCGCCGGGTCGACGTCGATCCCGATGACCCGGCGGCCTTTGCCCTTGAGAATCCGCAGTTGCCGCCGGAACGCCACCGGGTCGTCCGCATAGGCGCCGCGTCCGCAACCGATATCCAGCACCACCGAGTCGGGCGTCAGGAGCGCGTTGACCCGGGCGTAGAAGACGACGTAGGCGTCGCTGTCGGTGAAGCCACCGAAACGGCTTTCCGGGTAGAACAGGGCCTTGCAGTTCATCGTCGGGCTACGGGGTGCGGGTGAGCACGAAGACGTCGAAGAACGGCGCCGTCTTCGGCGGCGTGGGCGTGCTCCGGCCGAGCGGGACCGGGGGATTGACGCCGGCCATCGATACGACGATGGGGCTGCCGTCGTAGGTACCCGTCGTCACGGGGACCCCGAAGAAGTCCTGGGCGTTGTGCACCTCGTAGTGGTCCCCGGTGTGCAGGAGTCCCGACACGTTCACGAGGGTCGTCGCCTCCCCGCTCCAGTTGTATACGATGATGTGGGCGCGCCCCGGCTCGTACTGGTTCGCCTGCACGAACACCGCTTGCCCGGTCGGGCCGTCCAGCGTCGTCTGGTCGCTCGCGCCCAGACCGGTGGCCGTCCGCCAAGCGTCGAACGAGTAGGGGGTCGCCTCGTAGCGCCAGGCGGAGGCGGCCGGGTCGCGATACCACGTGTTGCCGCCCCAGGTATACGCCGGGGCGGCGGCGGCGGCGGCGGCGGTCAGGTATACCATGTCCTCGGCGCCGAGCCAGGTGTTGTTCTGCACGGTGGCAGACTGCCAGCTCTCGAGCTGCAGGGCGGTGGCCCCGCCGACCACGTAGTTGTTCCGCAGCTCCACGTCCTCGTTGGCTTGCCCCGCCACGCCGAAGCGCGCGTTCGATCCGGTCGCACCGGCCGCAAAATAGAGGCGGTTGTCCAGCGCGTGCATCCCCTTGGTCGGCTGGTCTCCCCCCATGACCAGATTCGATTTCGCCATACCGTGGGTGGAGATGGAGCCGTTATTGAAGGAGACATTCCCTTCGACGTGCACGTCTGCGAGCACGGAGTGGTCGGGCGTCGCGAAGACATGGATCCCGTACGCCAGATTGTTGAAGATGATGTTGTCGCGAATATACTTGGTGCCGGCGTCGTTGACCGCGTAGACCCCGTGGTCGAACTCTTCATGAGTCCCGTTGTTGTAGATGATGGACCCATACAGCTCGGACACGCCCCCCGCGTCGTAGAAGCTGAAGCCCTGCTTCCCGGCGTCGTGAATCACCAGGTTGATGAACTGCTTGCTCGGTCCCGTGGCATCCAGGGCGTCCTCCCCGGTCGCGACCGGGTCCGACTGCATCAGCTCCAGCCCCCAGTACACGGCGTCGGCGCCGAACACGTTCAGCCGGCCGTCGATCGTGGCCCGCTCGCCGGAGAGGCCTCGGACGATAATCGGGCTGCGACCGCTGCCGGTGAGGGTGCTCGTGAACTCGCCGCTGTAGGTGCCGCCGCGCAACCAGATGGTGTCGCCCGGGCGAACGGCTCCGTTCCCCCCGAGCAACGCGGTCGACAGGCTCCATGGGCTGCTCAAGGTCCCGTCCCCGTTGGTCGAGCCGGAAGGCGCCGTATAGTAGCCGCGGGGCGGGACCAGCGGGATCGGCGCGGCCCCGCCGCAGCCTAGGGCAATGGTGCCGGCCAGGTATGCCAGCCTGCGGGCGTGCACCGGCGTCACCCTGTTCGAACCGTCTCGGTCGCGGGGGGCCGCCCGGTGCGCCGTGCAGCGAATCCGCTCACGCCCGGGCGAGGCTGGCGTGCGGCGCCACATCCCCCCGCCGCCGCCGCGGCGTCGCAAAGGTCTGGCGCAGCGCGTGCACATTGTGGAACGCCGGATCCTGGTAGCTGCGGAGCGCCGGCTGACTCTGCACCGCGGCCGCGACCTCGCGGATTCCCTCGGCCACGGTGAATTCCGGCTCAAACCCCAGGACCGTGCGGATCTTCTCGAACGAGACGCGATAGTCACGAGGATCGGCCACATCCGGCTGGCGGATGACTTCGACGCCGGGGATGATGCCCGCGACCATTTCCCCGAGGTCCGCGATGCGGTGGTTCAGGGCGTCGCCGCCCACGTTGAACACTTCACCGGCGACCCGCTCGGCCGGTGCCACCAGCGCGGCGATGAACGCGCGCGCCGCGTCCCGGCAATGAACGTTGGGTCGCCACTGGTTGCCGCCCTGGATCGGGATTCGACCCTCCACCACGCCGCGCACCGTGAGGGTGTTCACCACGAGATCGAAGCGCATGCGCGGCGAGAGGCCGAACACCGTGGACAACCGCAGCACTACGGGCTCGACGTCGCCCGCGCGGTCGAACAGGAGGTTCTCGCTCAAGACCCGAGTCCTCGCGTACAACGACACCGGGTTCAGCCGCGACCGCTCGGTCAAGAGGTCGAGGTTGCTGGCACCGTACACGCTGCAGCTCGAGGCGAACACGAGGCGGCGCACGCCGTAAAAGTTGCACGCCTCGATGAGCACTTTGGTCGCGGTGTAATTGAGATTGATGGTCTCCTCGGGATCGAGGTTGCACGCGGGGTCACCGACGATCGCGGCGAGGGCCAGGACACCGTGCACGTCGCGCAGCGCTCGGCTCACGTCTCGACTGCTGCAGATGTCTCCCTGGATGACTTCGAGGCGGGGGTGGTGCAACCCTTCGACGCCGGCGCGGCCGTAATCAAAGCGGTCCAGCACTCGAACGTGGTACCCGCGCTCCAGCAGCATGCGCGTCAGGTGTGAGCCGATGAACCCGGCACCGCCGGTGACCAGCACGCGACCCGCGCCGTCGGCGGCGCCCTGGTGTTTGAGAACGGGCGACCCGGCGTCGAGCAAGTCGCGCAGCGTCGCGGATCCCGGGCGATGGAGGTCGCCGCCCAGCACGAACCGCTCGATGCCGCGCACGGCGCGAACCCGCACACCCGCGCCCTCGAGCTGTAGGCCAAACGTGCGGACCACGTCGGGTCGGGCCGAGGGCATGGCGACGATCACCTCGCTCACGTGGTGCCGTTCCGCCAGCGCGAGGGCGTCCTGCAGCCGTCCGAGGACGGGAACACCGTTCAGCGCGGCGCCGAGCTTCGCCGGATCGTCATCCAGGAACCCCACGAGCTCCACACCGGCCGCCGCACTCACCAGCAGCTCACGCCCGATCGAGAGGCCGTGCTCCCCGGCCCCGGCGATGAGGACCCGGCGCGAGGGGACCAGGCCACCCGGCGCCAGGCGCTCCCGCCGCTTGGCATCGGCCACCGACCAGCGGCGCAGAGCGCGCGCGCCGACGCACAGAAACAGCAGCAGCAGCGCGATCAGCAGGTTGGTCGCGCCGGACAGGTCGAGAAAGCCCAGGGATTGTCCGGCGAGCAGCACTCCGAGCACCACCAGGCTCGAGAACCCGACCGCCATAACCTCCTTGAGACTCGTATAGCGCCAGATCGTGCGATAGCTGCCGCACAGCGTGTCGGCGGCGACCACCAGCAGCCCGACTATTCCGGCGAGGGTCGCGGTGTTGCCCGGGCCGAAGCGGTTCACGCCCTCGCCCACGGCCACCGCGGCCACCACAGCCCCCACCGCACAGAAGAAGTCGACTCCGGCTTTCGCCACCCGCCGCGCCATAGAGCTCCGCAGCAGCGGGTCCAGAGTGTGAGTCACGGCGGCGAGCGCCCGCACCGGCCACGCGACGCTATAGACGAGTTGCTCCAGTTCGAGCCGTGCGGAGGTCATTGCACCATCGGTTCAGGGTTCGAGACGCCTGCGGTACTGCCCTCCATATCAGGTCTCGTGCCGGGCCGGGGTTCTCGTGATGTGTGTCAACATAATGTCACTAAATGACTTATGTGCCAGCTCCAGGCATGGGTCGGGCCGGATATCGGGGATTGCCACAGATCGCCAACACTTTAGCATCGGCTGTGTGACGGCAGGATGTCTTAGGGGAGACAGCGGACGATGCGTGGGCCTAAAGCCGTCGCCAGCGCAAGCGGCAACCGCTTCCACAGCCGGGGGCCCCAAGCCAAGGCCGGATCCTGAGGGGAGGGCGTGGTTGCCCCGTTGGCAGACAGGTCGTACCACCACAATGGCTCATCGCGGGATCCCCAGCGGCGCTTGAATTCGTGGGGGCCGGAGCCCGGAGTCGAGCGGCCGAAGTTGAAGGTGCGCAGCCCTTCCGTGGCCGCCCGCTCCATGAACGCCCAGTACAGCAGCACGTTCGGCCGCAGGTCCGGGGCGCTGGCGATGGCCGACGCCCACGTGACCTCCACCTCGCCCGCCCACCGTAGGGCGCACCCGCACGCGACGGGCCGTCCCTCGTAGTAGGCGCAGCCGAACCACGTATCCTCGGGGAACACTTCCGCGATCGTTTCGAACAGCCGGCGGTGATGCGTGGGTGTTCCGAGCTCATGCATGTGCCGCGAGAACACCTGGAAGAAGGCGCCGATCTGATCTGGCCCGAACCGCACGGTCACGCCGCCTTTTTTCGTACGCCGCACGTAGCCCTTGAGCCTGGGGCTGATCTCCTGCCACACGGCCTCCGGCGCGCCCGGGACCAAGTCGAGCACGACGCCCACCTTGCGATGACTGACCGGAAGGGTGATAGGGAGCGGGCCACGGCTGCGGAGCTCGAGCAGCTTGGCCTTGTCTCGCTGGGCCAACTCTATGGCCCGCGCGACGAGCGCTTGCACGGCCGCGTCGCTGCCGAGCGGCCCGCCCTGGTTCAGGAACGGCATGGACACGAGGTAGTGTCCGAAGGCCAGGCTCCGCACTCGTACCAGCGGCAGCACGCCCACGAGGCGACCGGCTGGGTCGCGTGCGGCGAGATATAGGCACTCGTGCCCCAGCGCACGTGTCATGACGGTCTTCCATCCGAACAGATGGACCTGCGTCCATTGCGGCTGGGCGCGCACGAAAGCGTCCCACTCGGCTGGAGCCCCCTGGAAGTCCTCGACGGCGACGCTCATTGAGGCACCCAGTCCTGGGTAGTGCGCCGGACGTAGAAGCGGTACAGGGCCGGAAGACTGCGCCGCACCACCCCTTTCAGGCGACGCTCGAGGAGGGCGCTTTGCCAGCCGTGGAACCGCACGAGCGCACCCACCCGAGCCGGAGACGTACCGACCTTCGGGCCGAAGCGCCCGAGGATCCAGGTGCCGTTCATTTGTCGGGGCGCCGTCCACGGCTCGGACGTGAACAGGTAGCGCAGGCCGGCGGGCGCCGCCGAGCGCAGCACGGCGGTCGAGATGTCGCCGCCGGGCACCGAGGCTATGCTGCACGGCTCGCCCAGGAGGTCGGCCAGGATCCCGCAGCTCGTGCGCCACTCCTCGATCATCCGCTGGGGCGTCTCGTCGCGAAAGATGTCGGGGTGGGTGTGCGAATGGCTGCCGACTACATGGCCGCTGCTACGCAGGTACCGGATGTCCGCCGCATCGAGGAACGTGCGGGTGCCAATCAAGCTGGTGACGATGAAGAAGTGCCCCCTCCACCCCCGCCGGGACAGCTGGTCCGCGACGTAAACGGCGCTCTTACCCCCGTCGTCGAAGGTGAGCAGGACGTGCCGGCCGGGGCGGGTGAAGTCGATATCCCCGATGAGGCCGGGGACGAACGGTCCGGCGGCGACAGTCGCGAGGTGCTCGGCAAACGCACGGGGCGTGTGCTTGAACGGGAGAGCGGCCGGCCGCTGGAAGCCCGACATCGTGGGATCGTCCGTCACCTCGTGGTAGCCGAAGCTCGCGATCCGCGGTGTGCGCGTGGACAAGCGGGAGTCTCCTCGGCTACCGGGACAACGAGATAGCGGCCGCGTGCGGCCGCCGGCGTGTGAGTCGGAGCATGTGCACGGCGATGCCGTGCAGGAAACCTAGGCCGTAGCTGAAATGGATCACCGGAAACACGGTCGTCAGCGCGGCGCCGGCCCGAACGCCGAGCCGCCGCACGCCCCCGAATGCGGCCCCCAGCACCACGGCTGTGTAGCACCCCAAGATCGCGGCGCCCGCCCAGGCCGCCGGCGTCCACCAGAGCCCCGCCACAGCCGACACGAGCAGGCTCACGAGCAGCGCGGTGGGGACGAGAGGCCGCACGGTCATGACGCGACCGAGCTTCCGGACCACCAACGGCTTGAAGTAGCCGTACTGGTAGAACATGCGGGCCACCTGCCGCAGCGAGCGCCGGGCGTAGTAGCGCGCCACCACCTCCGGCACCAGGAGGACGCGCCCGCCGTGCTTGATCAGGCGGAGATCGAACTCGTCGTCTTGATTGCGGACCAGCTCCTCGTCGTACAGGCCGATACGGTCGAACACGTCGCGTCGGTAGCAGGGGAACGACACGGCGTCGGCCCAGCGCCGCTCCCGCGAGCCGATGCGAAAATACGAGTTGCCGACCCCGAGGGGGTGAGACATCCCAAGGGCGATGGCCCGCGCGGTGGCGGAGTCGTCGGCGGGGAGGGTCTCGATGACCCCACCCACGCAATCGGCCCCGGTCTCCTCGAGCGCCGCGACGAGCTGGGAGACGTAGGTCGAGGGGTACAGGACGTGCGCATCCATCCGCATGATGACGTCTCCCCGCGCGGCCCGGATCCCCACGTTGAGCGCGGCGGGCGTGATCCGCTGCGGATTGTCCAGCCGGCGGATGAAGGGATGGCGCGCCGTGTAGCGGCCGAGGATCTCTCGCGTCCGATCATCGCTCATGCCGTCCACCACGAGCACTTCGAGACGATCCGGCGGATAGTCGCCCGCCAGGATCGAGTCGAGGCAGGCCCCGAGGTAGCGTTCCTCGTTGCGGCACGGGACGACGATGGAGACGAACGGACGCGTGGCGGTCACGACGGCGTCCCCGCGAGGGCGGCGCCCGGAGGGCGTGGGGGTGGCACGGGCTGAGAGGGCGCGCCGCCCCGCCCGCGGTGGAGCACCGAGCGATAGATGGCGATCACCTGCTGGGTGAGGAGTGCCTCGTCCAGCGTCGCGACCGTCTCGCGGCCCCGGACCCGCTGGCCGCGGCGGAGCACGCGCTCCAGCGCCGCTGCGATCGTCTCCGGTCGGTCGTCGGCACACAGCTCACATCCCTCGATCCCCGCGAGCCGCGTAGGCACGTCGCCCACCGAGACCGAGACGACCGGCGTATCACACGCCAGGGCCTCTTTGACCACGTTGGGGGACCCTTCCTGCATCGAGGTGCAGAGCAGCACGTCACAGGCGTTCATGTAGAGCGGGATATCGCCGTGGGGCACTCCCCACGCGGTGATGAGCTCCGCCGGATAGGATCGATCGAGCAGCTCCACGGCCCGGCGCGCCAGGTCGCCCCGTTTCCGAGCCTGCGTGGGCCGGCCGACGAACAGCACGTAGCGCCGGTCGAGCGGCAGGCCGAGAACGCGCCGCGCGTCGTCGCGAGGCAGCGGCCGGAACCGCTCCAGATCCAGACCGGAAGGGATGACGGCTGCGGAAACCGAGGAGGGCAGGGACCGCTTCATGTGGTCGGATACGACGATCACGGCGTCGGCCCGCCGGGCTACCAGACGGGAGAGCCACTGTACCACGCGTCCCTTCCAGGTGTAGCGGCCGTCCGCGTCGCTCACGATTCCCAAGACGTCGCTCCCTCGGAATGTCACCACCAGCGGCAGCCGCTTGGGAAGCGCCAGCAGGCCGCTTTGGCCGAACTGCGCATGGACCAGATCGTAGCGCCTCGCGTCGAGCCGCGGGCGGGCGCGCAGCCAGGCGAGGAGATACCGGTCCGGCCGCTGGCCCTGGAAGTGGAGCACGTCCACCTCGACGCCCGCCGCGCGCAGCGCGTCCGCCTGGCGCTTGATGAAATGCGTCGTCCGGGGCGCCCCAGGAGTGGGCCAGGCGCTGGTGATCATGAGCACGCGGATCGGCGTCATGGCAGACGGGCCTTGACCGGGCGCGCGGCCGGCGGGAGCAGCGCGCGGAGCGACGCGGCGAACCGTCGCGCCGCCGCCCACGCGGCCGCGCCGAACAGGGGAAGTGGGTCGTCCCAGCTGAAGGCGCTCTTGGCTTCGCACCGGAGCGCCCAAGGCAGCCACCGGAGGAACGGCATGCCCGCGCTGCGAGCGGCGGGGGCGTCGTGCCAGATCTTGCACCACCGCACGCCCGGGTGAGCGCGTCGCGCGGCGGGTCGGGGCAGGCCGGCAAGGTCCCCGTACACCAGCGCCGGCACGTTCACGCCCGCCAGCGCCGCCGGATGATGCCACAGGGTGAAGCGGGGGTTGATCTCCAGCAGGTAGAGCCGGCCCTTGGGCCCGCGTTTGAAGTCGAGCTTCGCGACCCCCCGCAGCTCCAGCCGTCGCACCACCGCTCGGCCCAGCTCGGCCACCTCGGGCGAGTCGGTGATCACGAGCGCGGTGCTGTGGCCGAGCTCCAGGGGCCAGGTCCGGATCTTTCGGCCGGTGAACTCGCCCACGATCTCCCCCGACTCGTCCACGTAGACGTGGTAGCTCTCGACGTCCGTTTCCGGACCGGGCACCAGCTGCTGCGCCAGCAGGGGCACGTTCGCCACCACGACGCGGGGCCACAGCTGCTGCAGGACCTCGAGGCTCTCGACCCGCAGGGCCTTGCCCGGGCCGCCCAGCGGAGTCCAGCGGTCGGTGCGGCGCGTGAGCGGCTTGATCACCATCGGAAAGGGCACGTCGACGTCCCCGGGGCGCGGCTGCCGGGTGAGGTCGAGCGGGCGCGCGACGGGCACGGGCAGGTCCAGCCGCCACGCGAGGGCCTGGAACCGCCCCTTGTCGACCAGATCTTCCACCAGCGTCGCGTCGCCGATGGCGAACCGGAACGCCGGGCGCAGGCGCTCGCGGTAGCGGGAGACCAGCAGCAGCTCGCGGTCCTCCTGATAGAACAGGACCGGAGGCTCGGGCTGCGCGGACGCGAAGCGGACCAACGTGTCCACCTGCTCGTCCGGATGATCCCATGTGTCCACCCACGGGAGCGTGGCGCGCGTGAAGCGCGAGAAGCAGGGTGCGGCCCCGGGCGGCGCGACGACCACGCAGGGTATGCGCGCCAGCCCGAGCGGACGAAGCAGGTCCATATCACCCATGACGCATGCGAGCGGCCGCGTGTCACGCATGGGTGGTCTCCACGGGGACGCGGCTGGGCGACCGCGCAGGCTGCTCATCCTCCACCTGGCCGGCTTCGACCGGGCTGGGCGGCAGGGATGTGGACGTCAGCCGGGCCAAGCGGCCGCGGATGCCTTGCTGCCAGCGGTAGCCCTTCTCGGCCAGATCGCGCGCCGCGGTGAGCCAGGCGTAACGGCTCCACACCCAACGGCGCTTGCTCGCGTCCGGGGTCGCGCCGAACTTGGCCTTGAAATCACCGCGGCCCATCAAATCGAAGTTGTCGCACCCCAGCGCCATCGCCTTTTGCATGACCGTCCACGTCATCAGCTCCGTCGGCCGGTACCAGCGGTACCGGGTGCGATGGGTCCACATCGACAGCAGCAGCTCGCGGCCGTGCACGGTGAACATGCCCGTCGCAATGCACGGCCCCCCGTCTTCGAGGTAGACGGCGATTGCCAGCAGGCTGCCGGCTGCCTTCATGTGGCGAAAGAACTCCAGCACCCGCCGTTTACCGAACGGCACGCTGAAGCCGCGGCGGGCGTAGACTTCCTTGATCTGGGAGTAGTGCTCGTCCACGAAGGACTCCTCGGTTTCGAATCGGGTGACGAGGCCGAGCTTGATCGCGCGTCGCACATTGCGCCGCGTGCTGTCCTTCATGGCCTTCATCGTCGTGGCCTCGTCCGCAGCGAGCGGCGCCCGGTAGGTGGTGACGGCGTCGCCCCGGAAGCCCGCGGCCTGCATGGCAGCGGGATCCAGATGGCTGCACATCAGCTCGATGTGGTGGATGCCGTAGCGGTGACGGAGGAACGGCACCAGCGTGGCGACGAGGTCCGCCGCAGAAACCCGGCGCTCGTCGAACACCGGACCCATGCTGACGGTTTGCCACCCCGGCAATGGGGAGCCGAACAAGCGGAGCGGGCCGAACCGCACCAGGAGACCGGGCAGACAGCCTACGATCTCGTGATCCCGCTCGAACACGAGGTAGAGTGGCTGGCCGCAGCCGGAGGCTTCGAGCGAGCGGAGCCACGCGCGCGTATGGGCGATGCGGCAGTGGTCGAACCGCTGCACCAACGTGTTCCACTCGAGCTCCTCGGACGGCGACGCCTTGCGTACCGTCAAGCGGCCCTTCCCGAGCCCTCGCCGGTCGAGGGCGTGACCGTTGACGACCGACCGGTAGATGTCCAGGACCTGCTGGGTCAGCAACTCCTCGTCCAGCGGTCGGACTGCGTCGCGACCGTCGATGCGTTGGTCGCGGCGCAGGACGCGCTCGAGCGCGGCGGCGATCGTCTCGGGCCGGTCGTCGGCGCACAGCTCGCATCCCGCGACCCCCTGGAGACGCAGCGCCACGTCCCCCACGGGCACCGAGACCACCGGCAGATCGCACGCGAGTGCTTCTTTGACGACGTTGGGAGACCCTTCCTGCATCGACGTGCAGACCAGCACGTCGGCCGCGCTCATGTAGACCGGCATCTCGGTGTGGGGCACGCCCCAGGCGACCACCAGCTCTGCGGGGAGGGAGCGGTTGAGGAGCGCCACTGCATCGCGAGCGAGGCTGTGCCGCTTGCGTGCTTGAAACGGTCGGCCGACGAACAGCACGACGCGCCGGCCGGGCGACCACCCCAGCCGCCGCCGCGCCTCGTCGCGGGGAATCGGATGAAACAGCTTCAGGTCGAGGCCGGACGGGATCACGGTCGGGCGCACGGCGGCGGGGAGCTGCGCCTTCATGTGCTCGGACACCACGATCACGGCGTCCGCCAGGCGCGCAACCATGCGGGAACACCGCTGCGCCACGCGGCCCCGCCAGGTATGACGGCCGGTCTTGTCGCTCACGATGCCCAACAGGTCGCTGCCGCGGAACGTGACCACGAGAGGTACGCGTTTGGGCAACGCCACGAGGCCGCTCTGCCCGAATTGGGCGTGGACGAGGTCGTAGCGTCCCGTGGCGAGGCGGCGGCGCACGGCGCGCCACGCGCGCAGATAGTTCCAGAGCCGCTGCTCGGCGGCGAAATGGAAGACGTCGATATGGGCCCCCGCGGCCCGCAGCGCTTCCGCCTGGCGCTTGATGAAATTGGTCGTGCGGGGGCGATCCGGCGTGGGCCAGTCAGGCGTGAGCATGAGGACGCGCAGGGCGTGGGACGCATCCATGGACACCGGCGCGGGGACGGGCGGCGCGCCGCGCCGCAGCAACCGGATCACGAGCTCGCGCACCCCTTGGACGACCTCCCCTAGGACGGGCCAGCGGTCGCCGGCGGTCCAGGTTTCGTTCAGGGTGCCTCGCGGCTGCGGGCCCAACAGCTCCCGCACACCTTGCCAGACGGTCGGGTAGGGACCCGGATACCCCCGCGGTGCCCCGGCGAGGATGTAGAGGAAGCGTTTCACGTCTCCCCAGAGCCACCGCAGCGTCACGCCCTCGACGTAGCCGCGGGAGGGGGGGAGCCTGTGATTGCGGAGCAGCGCCAGCCAGAGGTGCGGAAAATCCACGCCGGCCGAGACGGCGAGCTGTAGCGAGCCCCAGAAACGGCCGTTCACCTCGATCAGGTACGGTGCGTTGACACCGTCGTCGCGGAACTCGACCATCGCCGGGCCGTGCCATTGCATCTGGCGCAGCAGACGCTCCGCCGGCGCGCGCAGCCGCGGGTCGAGCGCGATGGCCCGGCGCAAGCTGCTGCCGGAGCCCGACGGGCGGACGTCCCGCAACCGCTCGTGGGCGAACCAGGCCACGGCTTCGCCGTGGTTACACAGCGCGAACACCCCCTTGCCCGCGCCGGGCACGAATCCCTGAATCAGGGGCCAGCGATCGCCCTGTCGCGTCGCTTCGATCGCTGCGTCGAGCTGGTCCGGATGGCCGACGTAGCGCGCCGACTCTCCCGGCTGGAACACGAAGCCATCGTGGACGTTGCTGAACCGCGGCTTGACGACGCAGGGAAAGCCCACCGCTTGGGCCGCCGCTCGGCACTCGGCGAGCGATCGGGGCGCCTTGGTCGGGGGCAGCGCGGCGCCGCTGGCCGTGGCGTAGCGCGCGGTCTCCGCCTTGTCGAACGCCCGCAGCAACATTTCGTCCGGGCCGCACCCCACCACGATGCCCAGGGCCTCCCATGCGTGGCGCTCCGCGTTGCAGAGCAGGCAGGCGCGCTCGGTGAGCGGCAGCACGACCGTCACGCCACGCTCGCCCGCCCAGGCGCGCAGCTCGGCGAACGCCTCGACCGACTCGCCCGCCAGGCGGAACCGGCCGCGGGAATAGGTCGACCAGGCGGCGAGCGGCCACAACCGATGGCTCGCGACGAACACCTCGTGACCGGCGCGGCCGAGCGAGCGGGCGCATGCCAGCGCCTGGTTGGTGTGGGCGTCCAGCACCAGCACGCGCTCGCGCGCGAGCGACGGAGGCGCCACGAGGGCGGGGGCCGAGATCATGCGCGGAGCCGCTCGATGCAGTCGGTCACGTGGGCCGCGAAGGGCAGGGCACAGGTGAAGCCCGGCGACACGGCGTTGAGCACGTGGAAGGAGCGGTCGTCGCCCTCGTAGCGGAAATCCATCTCGAGCCTGCGGGTCTGGCGATCGAACAGCTGCGCGCGGATCCCCGCGGGGCCCCAGCGGCGATACGCCGCGGGCTCCGTCCCTTCCACCAGCTCGGCGGCGAGGCGGACCAGCCGGCGCCGGCTGTACTTGCGCACCTCGCTCCACGCCAGTGACCGAAAATCACCCTCGTTGGAGAGCAGCAGGCCCGCCTCACAGGCGAGGATTTCCGCGCACTCGCGCGGGTCGAAGTTCGCCATCCCGCCGTAGTGCTCGCGCCAGAACGCGGGAATGGCCGTGGGCCCGATCGTCGCGTGGCCGGTGACCGTGACGGTGAAATGCACACCCAGGAACGGCTGCCCAAGATCCGGCACCGGATAGACGTGCGTCCGCGGCGGCCGACTGCCGCCGTTGCCCTGGAGGTACAGGCCGCGGAACGGCAGGATGCGGTACCGCTCGCCGAAGCCGTAGTCGCGGGCAATGCGATCGGCATACAGCCCCGCGGCGTTGATCACGTAGCCGGCGGCAAACCGTCCAGCGGAAGTCCGTACGGCCCCTCGCGTCGTCCCGCGGTACGCGGTCGCGGTGCGGATCGTGAGGCCGAGCGCGAGCGCGTCGGTCGTCAGCGCCGCGATCAGCTCAGCGGGGTCTACCGAGGCCGTGGTCGGGGAAAACAGCGCGCGCTCGTGGGTGCGCACGCGCGGTTCGATGCGACGCGCCTCGTCGGCGGTGAGCGCCGCGAGCTCGACGCCGTTGGCCCGGGCCCGGCGCGACAGCTCGTCCAATCCGGCCAACTCCTGTGCGCTGCGAGCCACGACCAGCTTGCCGCAGCGATTGATGCGGAGCCCGCGCGCTTCGCAATAGGCGCTCCACGCGCGGTTCCCCGCCTTGGTGAAGCGGGCCTTCAGCGAGTCCGCCGTATAGTAAAAGCCGGCATGCAGCACGCCGCTGTTGCGCCCGCTCGCGTGCATACCGCAGGCGTCCTCCTTCTCGATCAGCGTGACGGCTGCGTCCGGACGGCGGCGCTTCAACTCCAGGCCGATCGTGAGGCCGATGACGCCGCCGCCGACGATCAGGAAATCGGCCGTGCGCGCGGTGCTCACGCGGACTCCAGCGAGCGCGACGACACGGCGCCGACGCGCCCGGCCGCCAGCGCCGCGCCCACGAGCGGCAGCAGGCACAATCGCGCCGCGCGATCCCAGTTTGCCGTCCACAGCCCGGCGAGCAGCTGCCTGAGGTACAGCCGCGCGTTCACGCGCAGCGCCGGGAACCGATACGCCCCGCGCATGAACTCCACCCGGCCCCACCCCGCGAGCGGCAGGCGGTCGCGCACCTGCTGCGGGACGAGCGGGCCACCGAACAGCTCGCCGTGGATCTGCTCGACGTAGCTCAGGTAGCAGCCCAAGCCGGGCAGCACGCCGATGCGGCGGGCCGTGCTGAGGACGTACGGCCAGTCGAGCGGATCGCGCAGGGACGCGATCGTGTACGCGACGTCGGACAACCGCAGGGACCGACGCCCGTAGATCCGCTGCACGCCTTGGAGCACGATCTGGTCTTCCGGCCAGGGCACCGCGCACTCGGTTCCGTCGATCACGATCTGCCGGTGATTCCGCACGAGCGCGACGGCGTACGCCCGGTGTTCACCGACGGCCCCGATCCGTCCATGTTGCACGTCCAGGGGCGGCAGCCCGTCGCGAACGCGGAAGGTGACGCTCCCGGCGACCCAGCCGGCGAGATCCCGGGGCGCGACGGTGGCTGACAGCTCGCGAGCGAGCAGGGCGTCCACTTCCGCGGCGCGAGCCAGCACGAGCAGATCGAGGTCGCCGCCCAGGTCGGGGTAGTGCTGAAACGCCTTGGCGAACAGAAACTCGATCCCGTGCGCGGTGCAGATCCGGCTGACCTGGCGCACCAGGCCGATCGCGTCCTGCACGCGCTGCCGCTCCCGCACCACGCTGTTCGCGAAGGCCGGCGGCAGCGTCACGTTCTGCGCCATCAACAGGTCGGCGCTGCGGATCACGACGCCGTTGGTGCGGGCCAGGTGGAGCAGGGCAGGCCAGTCCACGCGCGCGATGGGCGGGCGATCGCCGTTCAGCAGCAGCCGCAGCAGGAGGCGTGCCTGCGCACGTTCATCGCGCACGTTCGGCGGCCTCCCCATTGTCCCCCAACCGCTCCATCACGATCGTCCGCAGCGCGGCCTTCGCTGCGCTCAGGTCGCGATTGGGAAGCGTGACCGCTGCGCGAACCCACGGGAAGACCGTCCGGTAGGCGACCCAGCGCGCCCGCAGGTATTCGACCGAGTATTCTCCCTTCCGGTTGAACGATTCCTCGGGGCTGATGTCGAGGAGCACCGGCACTTCCGGGGTCGGCGTGATCCGCTCCAGCAGCCGAATCCAGAACCAGTGCCGACCGTCCGAGACGTCCACGAGAGTGTCGTAGAAGTAGCGGTCCATGATCAGGATCCGCCGTTGCGCCGTTTCGATCCGGAGGCGGTAGCACCAGAACACCACCAGGTCGAAGAGATAGAGCAAGCGCCGCAGTGGCTTGTTCCAGACGATGGCGATGCGGAGGCGCCAGATGCGCTCCCGTAGACTGGACCGCGCCGCTGGAGCACCCGCGTCGCCATCGGCGTCCGGCGCCGCCGGCGGCCCGCCGAACCAGCGATCCCGCAGCGCCCGCAGGTACGCGTAGGCACCCACATGATCGTTCATGTGGAACACGGCGACGGGGTGATTCTGTCGCTCGAGCGTGTCCCTGAGCCACTCGATCAGCGTGGACTTGCCGGCTCCGTCGAGACCCGAGAAGGTGATCAGCACCGCTCGACCACCGCTTCATCGAGCCGGGCCGGTTGCGGGGTGCGCCGCTGTCCCGCAGATCGGAAGGAGCGGCTGCGCCGCTGCACACCCGAGTGCCCGACCGGAGCCACCCGGCCGGATGCCCGTTCGCTCGCGAGCGCGTAGGCGAAGGTGAACCACAGCAACGGCGCGGCGATCCAGTTGCCGCTCAGGTTGGCCGTCAGCACGCCCACCAGCATCGCGAGCGGCAGGATGCCGTCGGGGCCGCGCCGAGCCCGCCAAGCGGCGCGCCAGACGAGCCCCAGCACCACGGTGAACGGAATCAGCCCGGCGATCCCGGTGGAGGTCATGACTTCCAGCATCAGGTTATGCGCGTCGCGCCGGGTATAGTGCTGCTCCGGCAGCCGTCCTCCCAGCACGTACTTGTTGGCCATGGGGCTGTACCCGACGATCGGCCGCTCGACGAACATTCGCACCAGCTCCGGGTACACCCGCTCCCGCCCCGCCATCGCGCCGGCGACCATGGACTGCTTGAAGCGGTTGCGCAGCCCTTCGTTATTGTAGGAAGCCCACGTCACGAGGCCGAGCGCCAGCGCGACGGCGAGGGTGTTGCGGATGCGCGCCCGCACCCCCGACCCGCCCAGCGCAAACGTGAGCAGTCCCGTCCCGAGGGCGATCACGCCGCCGCGAGAGCCGTTCTGGAGGATCGCGAGGGCGATCAGCGCGGCGAACGGCCAGATCAGCGCCCGCCAGCCGCGCCGGCCGCTGGAGCGGGCATAGGCGAGCCCGATCAGGGCCAGGAGCCCGGCGGTCATGATCATGGCGCTGTGATTGGCGTTTTGCCCCAGTGCGGAAACGCGCTCGCCACCGTACCACTCTTCGTCGTGCGAGGTCCCGATGTCGGACACCTGCAGCGCCGCGCGTGCCACGCACGCCACCGCGAGCATGAGCGGGGCCAGGCGGAACACTTCCTCGTCGAGCAGCACGTTGTAGCCGGCCCAGAGCAGCAGGGCCAGTTGCACCTGCAGGATGAGCATCCGCTGCACTTCGTCGGCATACTCGCCGCCGTTGACGGCGAACGACAAGAGACAGGCGTACAGGAATACTCCGAACCATGCGACCGCCGCCGGGAACCGTCGGAAGCAGAGCCGCGCCTGGAACAGGGCGGCGAACAGGAACACCGCGCACGTGATGGTGGTGGTCTCCCAGGGAATGCTTCGCCTGGGATACTCGAACGGGAGCGAGAGGATGAACACGTAAAACGCCCAGCGGATCGCCGGGTGCAGCGACGCCGTGGCGGTCGTCTTCACGAAGCGCCTCCCAGGGCGGCTTGGCGCACCCGCGCCGCCAGCTGGTGCGGCGTCTCGAGGTCTGCGCGAACCGTAAGGTGCTTCGTGCCGTTCAGGCCCGTGACGGCCGAAATCACCGACGCGAACGCGGCCCGGAACCGCGCCACGAACGCGGTGATCTCCTCGTCGCTTCGGTCTTTGACCATGTGCGGCTTCACGCGGGTGCGGATCCGCTGCGACAGGACGGGATCCGGGGCGTCCACCACCACCACCGCGTCGATCACGTGCGCCCAGGCGGCCAGCGTCCGATGGACCCAGTGCTCGTAGGCCGCGCTGCGAAGCAGCCGCTCGGCGCCGAAGACCTGAAGCCAGGCCAGGGCGAACACCGGCCCTTCGTCGAGCACGACGAGGCTCCGACCCTGCGCCGCCCGCGGCAAGACGCGGCCCAGGGCGCTCAGACGGATCATTTGCTTCAGCTCCGGCCAGCGGACAGCCCGTGCGGCGACGCTCAGGGCGACGAAAGTGGGCAGCAGGGCTGCGGCGCTCCACAGCAGCGACGACAACGGCAGCCCCCAGATGCTGACCCGCAGCGTCCCGTCATGGTCCCGCAGGGCGTCCGCTACCGCGCTCTTACCTACGCCTGCCGGCCCGACCAGCTCGACGACCGGGGCGTGTGGAGCGGGGGGAGCGGGCGGCGGGGAGTCTGGCAGCGATGGCCCCGACCAGATCAGGCTGTTCCGGGACTTCGCGCCGGACACCGTCGACCATATCACGCATTGGAGGTCCCGGACGACTTCTGCCAAGGGGCGGTTCGCGTCCACCACCTGGACGCCGCTGTTGGTCCAGTCGCTTTGCGCCACGAGCTGGGCGCGATATTTCACGTAGGCGGCAGGCTCCTGGCCGTGCTTGCGCCGCACCGCGAGCTTCGGCTCGACCAGGAGCAGCACCGCCACGTCCGGCGCCGGCATCTCCTGGTAGTACGCGACCTCCGTCGACACCAGCCACCTGGCCACTCCGGTCTGTGGCATGCGATACTGCTGCTGTTCGATGCTTGGCCCGGCCAGCGTGGTGATGTTCGGGTAGCGCTCGCACAGTACGAATGCGCCCTCTGCCGCCAGGCGTTTCGCCTTGAGCGCGAGTCGGTAGCGGTCGCGCGCGGTACACACATGACGCAGCAGCTCGAGCGCGTCGGGCGTGCGGCCCGTCGGAATTTCGTTGCGCGACGGCCAGGCCGGGGGCGCAAGGCCGACCAGTCGCCGCAGCAGCGTCCGACCCCACAGTGCGGCGCCCACTACGAACGTCAGGAACGAGCGTGGCGGTCGACCCAGGTGAAATGCGGCGCACTCGAACGTGGGAGCGAGCCAGGCGTGAAGCTCCCGCGTGCAGCTCGACTTGCCCGCGCCGTCCGCCCCGCCGAGTGCGATCACCACCCCGCGCCGGGCGAGTCGCTTTGCGGTAGCGCCGGGTCCTCCCGCCAGTGTGCGGGCGCGACGCAGCAAGCTCAGGAAGGCGAACGCGATCGGGGGCCGTACCACGTTCGTCCGGAGGCGGCGGAGCAGCCGCCACCGCAGCAACACGCGCGTCCGCGTCGAGCAGTCCGGTCGCAGCGAACGCCGGCACGCCTCGAAGAAGGGTGCGTCCAGGAACGGCACCTGCTCGAGAGCTCGGGCCAGGCTGGTCGGATCGCTCCGTGCCTCGAGGTCCGCCAGCTCCTGCTGAACCGCGTCGGACCAGTCGGGTGGGCGGCGCCGCAGGGCGGTCGCCAGGCGGTACCGCTCGACCGTCCGGACCACGAGGGCGATCAGCTCGATTTCGGGAGCCGGGATGCGGAACACGGAGCCCCGTGCGGCCGAAGCGAGGAAGAGGCCTTCCATCGGCAGGGCCCACGCGGCCGACCAGGGACGCCCGATGAACGGCCGTTCGTGCAGGTGCACATGGACGAGCGTGCCTGTGCCGCGGTCCAGCCCGAAATAGCTCTCGACGCCCGGCAGCCGTTGGGGCCGCGGCGCCAAGGCGGCGATGAAGCCCAGGTGCGTGAGCACCCCCACGAACCGCGTCTTATCGGGGGGGTCCACGAGCAGGTCGATGTCCCCTGCACCGGTCCCCCAACGGTGGGGCTTGGTGTGGCCCTTCCACTGACAGTAACAGTAGGAGATGCCCTCACGCGCCAGCGCCTCGCCGAGGCGCCGCACCAGCGACAGCAACGGCCGGTCCGCGGTAAGTGGTGCAGCCGCGGGCGGCACCGTGGAGCGGGACGCGCCACGGCTCGAGACGAACTCGCGGACCTGGCGCAGCACCCAGAGTCCATCGGCCCCGAGGAACGCCTGCGGGGCCGCCCACACCAGCAGGAGCGTGCCGCCCAGCCCCACCACTCCCGCCGTAACCAGCACGGCCACGGGGGGCAGGGCCCAGGCGCGCAGTAGCCCTGCCAACCCCCCCACCAGGACGGCGACCACCGCGGCCGTCAGCAGGGCGTGCAGATGCGCTTGCCCGAAGCGGCGCCAGCTGAGCCCGGCCAGGCGCAGCCCGAGGTGGGCCATCAACAAGTAGTTCACCGCGAGCGCGCCGAGCACGCCCAAGGCCACGCCCGCGATGCCCCAATGCCGTCCGAACCAGGCGCCCGCGACCACGCACGCCAGGTAGATGGCCTGCCGCCACGCCCGGCGATACACCGCGCCGGTGGCGCGCGCCACGACGTCGCTGATCCGATAGCTCGTGCGCAAGAAGATCCCGAGCGTGAGGATCTGGAAGGGGACGATGACGGGCGTCCACTTGGGCCCCAGCAGCGCGGGGACGGCCTCGGGGGCGAGGACCACGAGCAGCGCGCTGAGCGGCAGCGTGATGAGCGCCATCGTCGCGACGCCGCGGCGAAAGGCGGCTGCGAGGGACCGCATGTCGCCTTGCCGCGTGGCCATGGCGGGGAACAGCACCTTATCTACGGGCTCGCCCAACAGGGCCGGGGCTGCGGCCATCAGCTCGTACGCGCGCCCGTAGAAACCCAGGGCGACTGCGCCGAGCCAGCGGCCCACGATGACGTTGTCGAGCTGCAGGGCCAGGTAATTGGCGACCTTGGAGACCGTGAAGCCGCCGCCGTAATACATGAGCTCCGCGAACGCCTGGCGATCCGGCCGGAGCGAGACGCGCGGCGGGTGCGCGACCAGCAGGATGGCGGTGTACACTCCCACCTTGGACATCTCCGCCGCTACCAGGGCCCACACGCCGAACCCGAGCAGCGCCAAGGTGACGCCGACGACTCCGTAGCCGACGCCGAAGCTCACCACGTCGACGATGGCCAGCCAGCGGAACCGCAGCGCTCGCTGCGTCACGGCGTACGCCACCAGCGACAGCCCGGCCAACGGGAACGTCCAGGCAAACGTGCGCAGGACCGGCTCGACGGCAGGGATGCGGAAGAACCCCGCGACCTGGGGAGCGAGCACCCAGAGCATCGCTCCCAGCACCAGGCCGAAGCCGACGGAGGCAGTGAACGCCGCCTGCTCGTGCCGCAGCTCGAGCGTGGGCCGCTGCACGATCGCCGGCCCCATCCCCAGCTCCGAGAAGATGGCGGAGAACCCCAGCACGACCGTCGCCGCGCCGACCACGCCGAAATCGGCGGGGGAGACGAGCCGAGCCAGGAGAAACAGGACCACGAGGCGGAGGACGGCGTACACCGCCCTCCCACCCGCCGTCCACACCAGCCCGGCGAGCGTACGCTGGGTGAGACCAGCGTCCCGCGGGGGAGCCTCGGTCGTCGCTGCTCGCTGCGCGCTCAATGACAGGCTCCCGAGCCCGAGTCGGTGAAGGTGCTGGGCGCGGCGGGAATGAACTGCCAAGTGTAGCCGTCCGCGCTCAGGACGAACTTGATGACCCCGTAGACGGTGGGGTTCCGCACCTCGCTGTTGGGCTGCACGGCGGTGACCGCGCTGGTGCCCATCCCGCCCGTCCCCACGATGAACTCGCGGATGCCGAACGATGGATCGAGCACGCCGGCCGGCGTTTGCGGCGCGAAGCGCTCGTACACGTCGTAGTGGCCGTTGAGCACGAGCTCCGCCCCCGCCGCGTAGAGGTCGTCCCAGAACGGCTTGACGGCGTCGCGCACCGCGGTGCCCGTCGAGCTGAAGCGCGGGAAGTGCCAGTAGGCGAGCGTGCAGCGCTTGGTGCTCGCGGCCAGATCGGCCTTGAGCCACAGCTCCTGGGGCGAGCCGGTCGTAGCTGTAGTAGCCCTGGCCGCGCGTGCCGGCGGCGCTGCCCCAGTAGTCGAAGTAGGTGGTGGCGCCCGGGCTCCAGTATTCCAGGTGGTCGTTGGCGGGATGCGTCCGCGCCTTGTGACGGCCCCAGGACGGGTCGTAGCAGTCGATGAAATCCGGGACCTGGGTGCTCGAGCCGAGCACGTTATCACCCAGGGTGAAGACGGTGCCGGCGATGGTATCGAGGATGGCCGCGGTACCCTCGTCGTCCGTGCGATCGCAGCGCGCGATGTCCCCCGCGCCCACGAACACCTGGTCCGACGCGGTCAACGCGGCGGTCACACCATCGCCGCCTGGAGGGCCGAGCGGGCCGGGGCGCGTGGAAAGGCCGACGGGCGTGTCTGTGGAGCAGGTCGACAGGAGCACTATGGCAGCCAGCGCGAGGAACGCCGTGACGTGAGTGGGCCTGGGGAAGTCGAGCGAGCGCATGTCTACACCTCGCCCCGAGGGCTGACAGGGCTGCCCCCACGGCGCGAGAGGAGTGCGCGGGCCTCGGCCATTTCGGGCGGATCGGGAAACGTCCGCCGTCCGAGGACGGAGGCCGCGATCACCATGAGTGTGCGTCCCACGATGGTCGCGTCATACCACAGGGACGCCCGCCGCAGGTACACGCGGTCGAGCGCCAGCACGAGGGGCAGCAGCCGCTCGGCGTACGCGCGTTCCGAATCGGCGCTGCCGACGAGGGGCTCGCCGTGGGTGGAGTCGTACAAGCTGCCCGGACTCGCGAGGCCCGGGCGGACGCGGAGCGTTTCTCCGTGCTCTGGCGCGTAGTAGCTGCGCACGATGTCCGGGTGCTGCGGGCGCGGGCCCACGAGCGACATCTCGCCGCGCAGCACGTTCACGAGCTGTGGCAGCTCGTCGATCTTGAGCCGGCGCAGCGGGCGGCCGAAGGCGAACACGCGTGGGTCGTGTTGGGCGGTAATGACGCTCCGGGACGCGCGGTGGTTCAGGTGCATGGTGCGCAGCTTGTACATCGTAAACGGGCGTCCGTCCCGCCCCAGCAGCCGCGCGCGATACAGGATCGGGCCGGGACTCGACAGACGGATCCCCACCGCGGCCACGAGCAGGAACGGAGCGGCGGCCACGAGCCCGAGCGCCGCGAGGACGACGTCAAACAGGCGTTTGGCCATCGCGCAGGCTCCGTCGTACCGTCATGAACACCTCGGCCGCGTCCATGCAGCAATGATTGCCCCAGGCCCGCGCGCGATGCCGCAGCGCGTCGAGCGAGCGGGGATGGGGATAGGGGCGGACCTCACTCTCATAGCACGCCATGGCGCACAGCTTCTGCTCGAGCGTTTCGGAGATGTCGATCCACGTGTCGGGAACGAAGGTCCGCGGGTAACCCCACTCGGTGCTGGAGGCCGTGTCGAAGGCGTACACGGCCTGGATGTAAGGCTCGATCGGCCGTGTGGCGACGAGGGCCGCGCGGAACAGCAGCTCGTGGTCGCGGTTGGCGTCGCCACCGAACTGACAGTAGACGACGGCGGGGCGCACGTCGCGCACGACGCCCTCGAGCGGCGTGATGAGATCCACCAGCGACAGCGTGTCGAGCCGCTGGTCCGCGAAGCCGAGCTGGCGGGTCGGCTGCAAGCCCAGCACTTCGGCGGCGCGCTGGATGTGCTGGGCCTGTCCGACGCCCCCGGGCCCGTAGCGGAGCGACTCTCCCTCGCACGCGATCACGGCCGTCACCTCATCACCGGCGCGGGCGTGCAGCGCCGTTGTGCCGCCGCAGCCGAGCACCTCGTCGTCGGGGTGAGCGGCAATGACCAGTACGCGCTGACTCATTCTCCTGAACCTCAGCGGCGGTACCGGCGCACGATGTCCAGCACGGCTTCGATCACGTGGGCCGCGTCGGTGTCGCTGAGCCCGGCGCTCAGCGGGAGGCTGAGCATGCGCCGATAATTGGTGAAGGCCACGGGGAAGCTCTCGGGCCGATAGCCGTACCTGTCCCGGTAGTACGGGTGCACGTGGATCGGAATGAAGTGCACCGACGTGCCGATATTGCGCTGCTTCAGCTCGTCGATGAAGACGTTGCGATCGATGCGGAGCGCCTCCTCCCGCAGCCGCAGGACGTAGAGATGCCATGCATGCTCGACGTCCGCGCGCTCGGTGGGCACTTCCAGCGCGTCCTGGTCCGCGAAGGCCGCGGTGTAGATGCGGACCACCGCGCGACGCCGCTCCTGGAAGTGGGCGAGCTTGCGCAGCTGCCACAACCCGAGGGCCGCCTGGATGTCCGTCATGTTGTACTTGAAGCCGGGCACGACGACCTCGTAGAACCAGCTCCCGGCGCGATCGTAGCGGCTCCAGGCATCGCGGCTCATGCCGTGCAGACTCACGGTCCGCGCGCGCTCGAGGAACCCCGCATCGCCGGTGAGCATGCCGCCCTCGGCCGTCGTGAGGTTCTTGGTGGCGTAGAAGCTGAAGGCGACGGGGTTCGACCCCGATCCGATGGCGCGACCCTTGTACTTCGCGGGCAGGGCGTGAGCCGCGTCCTCGATCACCGCCGCCCCGGCCGCACGCGCCACTTCGCCGATGACGTCGAGCGCCGCGGGGTGGCCGGCGTAGTGCACCGGCAGGATCGCACGCGTCCGCGGCGTGCGCGCCGCCGCCACGAGCCCGGGATCGAGGTTCAGCGTGTCCGGCTCCACGTCCACGAGGACGGGTCGGGCGCCCACGTGCTCGATCACGTTGACAGAGGCGGCGAAGGTCATGGGCGTCGTGATGACTTCGTCGCCCGGTCCGATCCCGAGCGTCACGAGGGCGGTGTGGAGCCCCGCCGTGCACGAGTTGAGACCCAGCGCGCCGGGCGCGCCGAGATAGGCCGCAAACTCCTGCTCGAACCGCTTGGCTTTCGGCCCCGTCGTGATCCAACTCGACCGCAGCGTGTCGACGACCTCCTGGATCTCCTCCTCCCCGATCAGGGGTGCGGCAAACGGGATGAAGTCCTGCTGTGGAGTGGTGGTGCGCGTAGCAGCCGCCGGGGGGGGCAGGGGCGCCGTCGGCGGCTCGGAAACCGACGTGGCTGGCTCGGGTCGTGTGGTCATGCCGTCCCAGGGGGTGAGTTCGCGGCGCGAGCTTTGCACTTCTTGTGCGCAAAGCCGTGCGACGTGACGGCTTGTGGCCGAAGGGCTTACGGGTCCGGCCGACTTGAGACCCCGGGGCAGATGACGCGGCGGACTTACAACTGCGCTGGCGTTGTGCGACGGTCGCCCGTGGCATAGTGGGAGGGGTTGGAATGGCAAGCACGGCGCTCCGCTGCGACCACCATTTTGTGGCAGGTTCCTTACAGAGGGCAGTGCGAGCCGTGACGCGGACCGAAGTCGGTCACCGTATCTCCCTGTCGCGCGACACGTTGCGCCGTACGGCTGCCGCGGCCCCACGGTACCGACTTTGCTTCGCCTCAGGGGACTGGAACTAGGGAGCGTAACGGTACATGACGAGCGACGACCACTTGCCTGCGCGGTTCGACGACGAGACTTCCCCACCACTGTTGACTTCTGGAACGCGGCAGGCCGTGGCGCGGGCCGCGCCCGGCGAGCCGGACAGCCTGGACGAGTGGGGACGCTATCTGCGCGCCGTTCGCCGCCATAAGTGGCTGGTCTTGGGCGCCACCTTGCTGGGCGCCGCGGCTGGCGTCGCGCTGGCCGTGCTGGCGGTGCAGCCCACCTACGTCGCCCGGGCCACCGTGTGGGTCCAGGTGCCGGCCGCGCGCTATGGCCGCGAGCCGGGCCCCATCTGGTCGGGCCAGCTCCCGATCTCGTCGGGCTGGGCCGAGCTGCTCCGGACGAACATCGTGCTGGAGGATGTCGTGCGGCGGCAGCGGCTCTACCTCGCCCACGAGCAGCCGGGCGACTCGGACCTGTTTGCAACCTTCCGGATCAAGCAACGGGTGCACCCGGGCAAGTATCGGCTGGTCGTGGACGATTCCGGAAAGAGCGCCACGCTGTCCCGCGCGCGCAATGTGGTGGAGCACGTCGCCGTGGGCGACTCGGTCGGCGCGGCCCTCGGATTCGCGTGGGTGCCTCCGGCGGCCGCCCTCTGGCCCCGGCGCAACGCCGAGTTCACCGTGCTGGGACCGGGCGATGCCGCCAAGGACCTCGGCCGGGACCTGAAGATGTCCGCGGACATCGACGGGAACTTCGTGCGGCTCGAGCTGCATGGGCCCGAGCCGTCGGCAGTGACCGGGACCGTGAACGCGATCGCCGAGCGCTTCGTGGCGACGGCCGCGGATTTGAAGCGCAACAACCTCGTCCAGTTGACCGAGATCCTCAGCGCACAGCTGGAGCGGGCGCGGGCGAACCTGCGGGACGCCGAGACCGCGCTCAAGACGTTTCGCGTGAAGGCCGTCACCCAGTACGCCGACGGTGCGGCGCCGGTCACGCCCAACCTCCTGTATCCCCGCGACCCCGCATTCGCCGGCCTGCTCGACCTGAAGGTGAACCGCGAGGGCATGCTGCGCGACCGGGAAGCGATCGGCCGGATTCTGGCCGCGTCGGGAGACTCCACCCTGGCGATCGACGCCCTGGGAATGATCGGCTCGGTGCAGAAGTCGACGGAGCTGAGCCAGGCGTTGCGCGACCTCACCGCGCGGCAGGCGGAGCTGCGGGCTCTGCGCGTGCACTACACCGACGCCGCTCCTGAGGTGCGTCGGCTCGCCGCGGAGGTGGCGGCGCTGGAGCGGAAGACGATTCCGATGATGGCGGCGGCGCTCACCGAGGAAATGGGCGTGCGCGCGGCGGAGCTGCAGCATCGCGTCGACTCGGCCACGGGCGACCTGCGGCGCGTCCCGCCGCTCGCCGTGGAAGAGGTGCGACTGCAGCGCGACGTCACCCTGGCGGAGCAGATCGTCGCCAACCTGCAGCAGCGCTACGAGGAAGCCCACCTCGCGGAGGTGAGCAGCCTGCCCGACGTGCGGCTGGTCGATCCGGCGATGGAGCCGCAGGCGCCGGCGGGGAATTGGGGGGCGCTGGTCATCATGCTCGCCCTCATTGCCGGCGGCGGCCTGGGGGTCGCGGGCGCGGTCGTGCTCGACCACACCGACCGGCACGTGCATTATCCCGAGGATGTCACCGGCACGATGGGACTGAACATCCTGGGCGTCGTGCCCCACCTCGCCCGCAACGGGCACGCTAAACGCCACCCCGAGGGCGTGCTCCAGGTGCTCGAAGCGGTGCGCGGCATCCGGCTCAACGTGCTGCACGCCCATGGCGTCGGCCCCGCGATCGTGACGGTGACGAGCCCGGGCCGCGCCGACGGCAAGTCCTTCTTGTCCTCGAACCTGGCGGTCGCGTTTGCCGACGCGGGGTACCGTACCCTGCTGATCGACGGGGACGTGCGGTGCGGCCGGCTGCACCGCGTGCTCAAGCTGCCCCGCAAGCCGGGCCTCACCGATGTCCTCGCCGGGCAGGCGACGATCGAGCAGGTCGTCCAGGCCACGACCTATCGCACCCTGAGCTTCATCGCGAGCGGCACCCGCACCCACGGCGCCCCCGCGCTCGTCAGCTCGGCGGCGTTGCCGCGCATGCTGGCGGGACTGCGGCCGCATCACGACGCGATCATTGTGGACAGCTCGCCGCTCGCCGCGGGGGCCGACGCGTTCGCGCTGGGCACCGCCAGCGGGAGCATGGTGCTGGTGCTGCGGACGGGGGTCAGCGACCGCGACTTGGCGCAGACGAAGCTCGAGGTGTTGGACCACCTCCCGATCCGCCTGCTGGGCGCCGTCGTGAACGACGTGCGACCGGGCGGCGCGTACGGCTATTACTCGTATTACCTGGAAGGCTATGAAGCGAAAGACGAGCCCGCCGGAGCAGCCGGAGAAGTGCTGCGGGGGCCGGAGTAACTCTTCATTGAGGATCGCCATGTCCCGACCGCTCCCGCTCGTTCCGCTCGTCCTCGCCCTGGGCCTGCTCGCGCCATCCGGCTTCGCCTCAGGTGTCGCGCAGACCGCGTCGAGCGGCGCGTTCGCCCACCGCCTCACGCAGAGCCGGGCCGACCTGGAGGAGCTGCAGCGGCGCCTCATCGGGATGGCAGAGACGCGCCGCTACGACAAGGGAGTGTCTCCCGAGTTCGTGCGTGCCGAGACCACGTACATTCGGCGGCGGCTCGAGGAAGGGGACTTCCACGCGGGCGACCGGATCCTCGTCGCCGTCGAAATGGCGCACACGGCCGCACCGGAGCCGGCGGGCGCGACCGGCAAGACGAGCGAGCAACAGCTCTCAGACACGTTCACGGTGGGATCGGCGCAGGACGTGACGTTGCCGGTGGTCGGCGTGGTGTCGCTGCGCGGCGTGTTGCGGGCGGAGCTCGAGCCGCGGCTCACCGCGGAGATCGCGCGCTACATCCGTGATCCCGTGGTGCGCGCCCGCGCGCTGGTGGGGCTCACGGTCTCAGGGGAGCTGGCCCGTCCCGGCTACTACAGCGTGCCGGCCGACGCGGTGATTCCCGCGGTGCTGATGGCGGCGGGCGGCACCACGCACGAGGCCAAGCTGAACAAGGTGACGGTGCAGCGAGACGGGAAGACGGTGTGGAGCAGTGACGCGTTGCGCACGGCCATCACCGCCGGTCGCACGGTCGATGACCTCGAGCTGCGTCCCGGCGACGTGATCAACGTGCCGCGCTCGGGCTCGCTCGCGGGAGTGTACGGGCCCGCCCAGCTCGTCGCCGTGTTGCTGGGCATTCCTGTTACCATCTATACCCTGACGAGGATTATTAAGTGACGGGTCGGCTGTGCGCGCTGCTGGTCGCCGCCCTGGTGGCGACTGCGTGCGAGCAGCGGACGGTCAGACCGCGGCGGACGGTCACACCGGGGCGGGCGGTGGCGCGGAGCGCGCCTGCCCGCCGCGTGCCCGGTGGACTGCCGTCGTTTGGACACGTCTTCATCATCGTCGAAGAGAACGCCGACTATGCCGACGTCATCGGCGACACGACGATGCCGTATCTCAACGACCTGGCGCGGCAGTATGGATTGGCGACGCGCTTTTACGGCAACGCCCACCCCTCGATCGGCAACTACTTCATGCTCGCGGTGGGCGACACCGTCACCAACGACGACGGCTTCTCGGACATGGTCGAGGCCGACAACGTGCTGCGCGCGCTGGGCGCGGCGGGCAAGACGTGGAAGTCGTACGCGGAAGACCTTCCGCAGGTCGGCTACGTCGGCCCCGGGAGAAGGCGCTATGCCCGCAAGCACAACGTCTTCGCGCTCCTGACCGACGTGGTGCACGATTCCGCACAGGCGCGGAACCTGGTGCCGTTCCCCCAGCTCGCCACCGACCTGGCGGGGAATACGCTGCCGGACTACGGCTTCATCGTGCCCAACCTGTGCAACGACGCGCACGACTGCCCGCTGCGGATCGCCGATGAGTGGCTCAAACGGAACATCGACCCGCTGGTGCGGAGTCCGGCGTTCCAGCGGGATGGCTTGTTGATCATCGTGTTCGACGAGTCACGCGCGGACAATCTGCACGGCGGCGGCCTGATCCCCTGCGTCATCGTGAGCCCGAAGGCGAAGCCGGGCTATCAGTCCAAGACCCTGTATCAGCACCAGAGCCTGCTGCGCCTGTCGCTCGAAGCGCTTGGCGTGCAGGCGTTCCCGAATGGTGCGGCGCGTGCGCCGGACATGGACGAGTTCTTCGCGTTGCCGCGCGACCTCCATCGCAAGCGCCGTACGCCTGCGGTAGCCCGCGCTCAGGTGAGATCGGCGGGCGGGACCTCTAGGTCGAACCAGAACTGGGTGCCCCAGCCGGGGCGCGTCTCGAGATACAGCTCGGAGCCCATGGCCCGCACCAGGCGGCGCGTGAGCGCCAGCCCCAGGCCCGTGCCCGAGAAGAGGTAGCGGCCGGCCTTGGCACTGCGCCGGAACGGATGGAACAGGCTCGCCAGGGCCTCGGGGTTGATGCCCGGCCCGGTATCGCGCACGGAAAACCCGACCCGCGTCGGCGCCTGCTCGACCGCCCCGATGGTCACCGATCCCCGCTCCGTGAACTTGAGGGCATTGGTGGTGAGGTTCAGGAGCACGCGCCGCAGGGCGAGGGCATGGCCGAGCCGCACGTCGGTGGCGGGAAGCGTGACGCTGACCGTGAGGCCCTTCTCGGCCGCGATAGGCCGGACGATGTCGCACACCGACTCGAGCAGCTCGGTGACCGACAGCGGCGCCAGCCGGTCGTCCGCCAGCTGGTCGCCGCCGCGGGCCAGCTCGATCGTATCGCTCGTGAGCGAGCTCAGGCCTAACGCGGCACTGTAAATCAGCCCGAGCTGGCGGTGCTGCCGCTCGTTCACGGGGCCGCTGCGCTGCTCCATCAGCGTCTCCGCGAGGAACAAGATCGACGTGAGCGGGGAGCGCAGGTCGTGCACGATCTGCACGAGGAAGTCCAGTCCGTTGCTGCCCCCCAGCTGCGCGCCGAACTGCTCCGAGACGTCGTGCTCCAGCGCGTCACGGACGGCCTCGAGTGCCTGGAGATGGCGCAACAGCCGGAGCGGTGACGTGGACGACGCCTCGGACCAGGACCGCAGCAGTTCGGAGTGCACCAGGGTCAGGAGGCGCTGCGTCACGAGCCGGGGGGGACGCGGCTCGAGGCCCAGCAGATAGCTCGGGAGCCGCCGGTCGACCGCGAGGCCGATGGCGGCGAGTGCGCGGGGGATGCCGTCCGGATCTTCGTCGTCGGCGCGGTCGCTCACCCAGCGCTCTTCCACCCGTCGGATCGCCGCCGTGAGGATCGGGCACGTGACGCCCGCGAGCGGCCGCGGCACCGGCGTCGGGCGCGGCCGAACGGCCGGCGACGTCAGCAGATCGAGATGGCTGGTTGGGGTAGTGCGCGCCACCGTCACTCCGAGCTGCCGGTCAGGAGATTCCGCTGGAGGCCGTGCCGCTCCATGAGCCGGTAGAACGTCGTGCGATCCACCTGCGCCAGCCGGGCGGCTTTGGAGAGGTTGCCGCCGGCCCGCATCACGACCCGGGTCAGGTAGCGCCGGTCGAAACGAGCCAGCAGGCGGTCGCGGGCGGCGTAGTAACTCGAGTTGTCGCCGTCCGGCTCCTCGGCGGCCAGCGTCTCCGGATCGGTCGCCCCCGACTCGATGAAGGGAATGTCCTCGGGGCGCACTTCGGCACCGGCCTCGAGCAGCACGACCGCGTGCTCGATGACGTTCTGGAGCTCCCGCACGTTTCCGGGCCAGGCGTGCGCGCCGAGCGCCCACAGTGCTCCCTTGCTGAGCCTCGGCACCGGGGTCGTCGGGTCGCGGTGGCGACCCCAGTAGTGCCCGAGGAACCGCGCGGCCAGGAGGGGAATGTCTTCGGGGCGCTCGCGCAGGCTGGGCACGTGGATCGGCACGACACGCAGCCGATAGTACAGATCCTCGCGTAGCCGGGCGGACTGGACCGCCTGCTCGGGGTTGGTGTTGGTCGCGGCGATGAAGCGCACGTTGACCACCGCATCGGTCGTCTCGCTCCCCACGCGCCGCACCACGCCGTCCTGGATGACCCGTAAGAGTTTCGCCTGGATGGACTTCGGCATCTCGATCAGCTCGTCGAGGAACAGCGTGCCGCCATTGGCCATCTCGAGCAGCCCGGGCTTGTCGCGCACGGCGCCCGTGAAGGCGCCCTTGCAGTGACCGAACATCTCGGATTCGAGCAACGGTTCGGGCAGCGCGGCGCAGTTCACGGCGACGAGCGACCGACTGCAGCGTCGGCTGTTGTCGTGGATGAACTGGGCGAAGAGTTCTTTCCCCGCGCCGCTCTCGCCGGTGAGGAAGACTGACGCGTCGGTGACGGCGACGCGACGGGCGAGCTCGATCGCCTTGCGGAACAGGGGCGCGTCGCCCAGCACGGCGATCTTGTCGCCATCGCCGGGCTGTTGGGCGCGCTGCTCCTCGAGGGCGCGGGACTCTCGCGCCACCAGCACGGCGTGCGCGGCCCGCCCAGTCAGGATTTGTAACTGCGTTCCGGAGAACGGCTTCGGCAGGTAGTCCCAAGCCCCCGCCTGGAGCGCCTCCAGGCTCGAAGCCACCGAGGGGTTTCCCGTCATGATGATGACGATCGTGCCCGGGTTGGTGGTGAGGGCCAGGCGTAGCAATTCGCTACCTGGCACCTCTCCCATGAACCAATCGACGAGCGCGATGTCGAACGGGCGGCGCCTCAGCGTGTCGCGGGCTTCGTTGCCGCGCCCGCACAGGGCGACGTTGTACCCCTCCGCCTGGAGCACGCTGTGGCAGCTTTCCCGCAACGTGCGCTCGTCGTCGACGACTACAATCCGGATGCTCGATCGGGTGGCGGAATCAACGGGGGGCAGCGACAGCGTGCGTCGGGCCAACTGGGGATCGAGCGTGCGGATCATGTGCTCTCGGTCGTGAGTCGCGGGCGCAACACGTGCGGTCGCACGTCGGGACTGCGGTGCTTCTACTGCATTTTATGCGCCGATTTACACCATAGAGGCACGCTTGTCAAGGGACGATCAACAATGCTGCAGCCACGCCACAGTCGACGGTCACATCCGCCGTAATCCGTTTTCGAACCGTCGGATTCGTCCGGCCGCGGGATCGCGTGCCGCCGCCGCCAGGGCGGCGCTCGCGTGCGCGAGCAGCGTGGCGGGATCGAATTTCGGCAGCGCGGCGTCGGGGACGGCGTCGTAACCCGCCAGGAACTCCGCGCGCGCGCCGGTTCGGTGTCGAGGCCGGCCGGTGAGCGCACCAGCGAGTCGCTCCGCGAGCCGGAGCGCCGCGTCCGCGCCCGTCTCGGGCGCGATCACCGCGAACTCCCGCGGTCCGATCCGGCCCACCGCGTCCGACGTGCGGGCCGCCTCCCGCAGCACCCGCGTGACCCGTTCCGCGGACCGCGCGACGTCCTCATCCACGGCGAACGCCACACACGCGAGCGGCTTGGCGCGGCGCCGGGCCTCGGCACCCAGCTCACGCACGCGCCGGGCGAGGCCGCGCGCGTTGTACAGCTGGGTCGCCGGGTCCACGAGACCCTCCGCCCACGCGTGGTCGGCGTCGGCTTTGGCGCGGAGCTGGACGGCCAGCCGCAGCAGCAACTCTTCGGCATCGAGCCGCTGGCCCCACAGCTCGGCCGCCCCGACCCGCAGGGCGGCGAGCACTTGGCGCCGCGTGGCGGGCGTCGGCTGCGTGAGGATGATCGGGGTACTGGCCGTGACCCGCGCCTCGGCGCGGAGCAGGCGGCACAGGCTCAGGCCGCCGCCGCCCGGCAGGTCGATGGCGAGGATGACGGCGTCGGGCTCCGTCCGCTCGACCTGTTGCAACAGGCCCGGCGCCGTATACACCTTCACGACGCTGTAGCCGCCCGGCACGAGTACCGTCTCGAGCGCCCGGGAGAACCACTCCTGGGCATCGGCGAGCAGGACTAGCTGGGAACGGGCCGCGGCTCGAGCGCTTGGCATCGGAAGAAACCTAGTCACGGATGACCGGCGTCGCTGCCGCCGGCAGGCGAGCCAAGGGCACGCACGCTCGCGGTGGCGCAGGCGTGCAATCGGCGTGCGCCGAGGAGGGCCCGAGCCAACTCATTTGGCGAGAACGGCTTCCTTTGCAAGCGGCCGCCGCCGGCCGGTGCGGAGTCGAGGGAGAATGCTCACAAGCTGTAACTCGACTGCGGCGTCCGGCCGGCTCGGGCCCGGCGCGCGAAGCGGCGCGTGGCGGCCCCGAACTTGTATCCCGCGTATCCACGACCGATGCTGTGCCCACACTGCAAGACCCCGGTTCCGACGGCAGGGCGGCCGCCGCGCGAAGCCGCGCTGTGCCCCCAGTGCGGCGTCCTGCTCGCTCCCGCCGGGCTGGCGCGGCGGCTCCTCGCGAAGATCACCGAGCTCGCCCGCTTCGGGCTGGCGGATCGCGCCGACCCGATCCTCAAGCCGTCCGATCCGTCCGGGGGGAACCCCTAGCATGTGCGGCATCGTCGGCTATGTCGGCGCGCGCGAGGCTACCCCCATCCTGCTCGAAGGATTGCGCCGGCTCGAGTACCGCGGTTACGACTCGGCGGGCGTAGCGGTGATGAACGGGGGAGACACCGGCCTCACGGTGCGCAGGCTCGCGGGACGGGTCGAGGGCCTGAGCCAGGCGCTCGAGCGCGAACCGGTGCACGGCTCGGCCGGCATCGCCCACACCCGCTGGGCCACGCACGGCGCCCCGACGACGCGCAACGCCCATCCGCACGTCGACTGCTCCCGCCGCATCGCCCTCGTCCACAACGGCATCATCGAGAATTCGGACGCGCTGCGGGCCGCGCTCCAGGCGAGCGGCCACGACTTCCGCACCGAGACCGATACGGAAACGCTGGCGCACCTGATCGAAGACGGCCCCGGGGAAACGCTTGAAGCGCAGGTGATCGCGGCGCTCTCCCACGTGGTCGGCACGTACGGCATCGCCGTGGTCTCGGCCGACGATCCTGGGAAGGTGGTAGTGGCGCGGCACGGCTCGCCCGTCCTGTTAGGGATCGGAGACGGCGAGATGTTCGTCGCCTCCGATGCGTCGGCGATCCTCGAGCACACCCGTTCCGTGGTGTATCTCGACGACGGCGACATCGCGGTGCTCACCAGGGCCGGCTATCACGTCATCGACACCGAAGCCCACGTCCAGCTGCGCCCGGTGAAGGACATCGCGTGGGATCTCCAGGCCATCGAGCTGGGCGGCTATCCACACTTCATGCTCAAGGAGATCTGCGAGCAGGCCGAGACGGTGCGCAGCACCCTGCGGGGCCGGCTGCTGTTCGAGCAGGGCGGGGCTCGGCTCAACGGCTTGAACCTGAGCCCCGAGCAGTGCGGCGCGATCCAGCGGATGGTCATCGTGGCGTGCGGCACGTCGTGGCACGCCGGGCTCGTCGGGCGCCATCTGATTCAGACGCTCGCCGGGATTCCGGTCCAGGTGGAGTACGCGTCGGAGTACCGCTACAGCCGTCCGCTCGGCGAGCCCGGCACGGTAGCCGTCGCGATCTCGCAGTCGGGCGAGACGGCCGACACCCTCGAGGCCATGCGCACCGCCCGCGCCACGGGCGCCACTCGGGTACTCGGGATCGTGAACGTGGTCGGCTCGACCATCGCGCGGGAGGCGCAGGGCGGGATCTACCTGCACGCCGGCCCCGAAATCGGCGTGGCCTCGACGAAGGCGTTCACGTCGCAGATCGTCGCGTTCGCGCTGCTCGGGTTGTACCTGGGCCGCCACCGCGGGCTGGCGCCCGAGGCGGGGCGGGAGCTCGTGTGCCGGCTGAGCCAGCTGCCGGGCCTCGTCGCCCGCACGCTCGAGCTCGAGCCCCAGGTGCGGCGGGTCGCCCGGGAGTTCGCCCACGCGCGCAATTTCCTGTATCTGGGACGCGGTGCGAGCTTCCCCGTGGCGCTCGAGGGCGCGCTCAAGCTCAAGGAGATCAGCTACATTCACGCGGAAGGCTATCCCGCGGCCGAGATGAAGCACGGGCCGATCGCGCTCATCGACGCCGACATGCCGGTGGTGTTCGTCGCGCCCAAGGACGAGGTGTATCAGAAGGTCGTCTCGAACATGCAGGAAGTGAAGGCGCGGGGCGGGCGCATCGTGGCCGTCACGACTGAAGGGAACGGCGAGCTGCGTGGCCTGGTCGAACACCAGCTCCAGCTCCAAGTTCCCGCCACCGCCCCGCTGCTGTCACCGATCCTCACGGCGATCCCCCTGCAGCTGCTCGCCTACCATATCGCCGTGCTGCGTGGGTGTGACGTGGACCGCCCGCGCAATCTCGCGAAGAGCGTTACGGTGGAGTGAGGTGAGACGACTAACCTCCACCCAGCTGCTTTTTCAGCGTGAAGATCGGTAGCTCCGGCGGACAGAACAGCCGTACTGGGATCTCTACCGTCCCGTGGGTGTGGCCTGAGATGATGGCGGCGGGGCGGGGCACCAAGCCCGGCTGGACGTCGTCCACGTAGGCCGGCGCGTGGAGCACCCAGACGCACGGCTCGCGGCCGTTCAGCCCGCGCGTTGCCGCGACCACGTCGGGATGCCCCAGCACCGGATCGTCGATCCCCACAATCGTCAGCGCCGCGTTTCCGACTGAGATCCGCGTGGCGGAGTTATACAGCAGCTCCACTCCTACCCGACCGTACGCCTTCTCGGCGGTGCGCCGGTCGATCCCCGCGTCGTGCTCCCAATTCCCCAGGGTGGCGACGGTGGCGACGCTGCCGCGGGCACGGCCGGCGAAGGCGACCAGGTCCTCGAGATCAGTGCGCCAGTTGCAGGTGTCGCCGATCAGCGCCACGACGTCCGCGCGCTCGCGCGCGAGCTGCGCGAGCGTCGCGCGCGCGGCGCGGTGGATTCCGCGGTGCAGATGGACGTCGGTCACGCAAGCGATGCGCAGGCCGTCGAGCTCGCGCGGCAGGCCGGGCATGGGGACGTCGTGCCGGCTGACCTGGATCGCCACCGGCTCGATGAGGAACCCATCGCCCAGGGCGGCGGCTCCGAGGGCGCCGGCGGCTCCGACGAGAAATCGGCGGCGGGAGAGGGAAATCGGCATGGGGAGAAAACTAACGGGAGCGGCGTGCCCTTCCGTCACCCCCGGGCTGGCGCCCGGGGTCAGCAAAAGCGGACTGGCTCGAGCATCAACTGACCCCGGGCGCCAGCCCGGGGATCACCTGGAGGGTGGATTACCCCCCGAACCCCTGGATCCAATTCGGCCCGCCCTGCCCCTTGGCGGCGCGCAGCGCCGTGGTGGCGCGCGCCAGCAGGTTCTTGGGCTCGATCGGTGTGTAGCGCGCGTTGCTGACCGCGTCGTAGCCGGCGCGCAGGCCCGGCACGCGCGCGCTGCCGTCCGCGCGGCCCGCCCGCGCCGCCGTCGTGACCGCGCGGGCCAGCCGTTCGGCCAGGTGCACCGCGCCGGCCCGATCGGTGCCGGGCGCGATCACCGCGAACTCTCCCGGGCCAACCCGCCCGATCGCGTCCGAGCGACGTCCCGTGGCGCGTAACACGCCGGCGAGCAGGTCGACCGCCTGGGCGTTCAGCCCGTCGGCGGTGACGGGCGCGAGTGCGACGCACGCGAGCGGCTGGGCGTGGTGGAACGCCTGCAGCGTGAGCTCCTGGGCGCGCAGCGCCAGCCCGCGTACGGTATAGAAGCCCGCCGCGTCGGCGATGCTGGTGTCGCGGCGCGCGCGATCGCTGTCGCGCTTCAGCAGCACGTAGCTGTCGAGCTTGGCGGCGATCTCTTCGGCGTGGAACGGGTGGCGCAGGAACTCCCACACGCCGGAGCGCAACGCCGCGTGATGTTGCGGGGACGAGGGTCGCAGCGCGGAGATCACGAGCAGCGGCGTGCCCGGGCCCACGTGCGGGTCGTCGCGCAGCGCGCGGCTCGCCGCGAGGGTGTCCGCGTCGGTGAGCGTTTCGTCCAGCGCCACCAGATCCGGTGGCACGGCGTGCGCTTGCTCGAGCAGTTGGGCGCCGCTGTGCGCGCGGCGCACCGTGTACCCCCGACGTTCAGCGAGCTGGGACAGCTCGAGCCCGGGGCCGTGGTTGTTGCTCGCGACGAGGAGCTGGGGCGGGCGGGTAGCGGGCGAATGCATGCCAATAGTCTAGTGTCGCGCCCGCGACACGCGAGTGAGGGAAGTCACG